>OJJJ01000060.1_pt1 | contig 79657 bp, 78 predicted proteins | sample 1596311 | NCBI WGS metagenome assembly OJJJ01 (sample SAMEA4350140, study PRJEB24818) | metagenome | biome: human; feature: gut; material: faeces | place: Denmark | collected 2013-09
ATACAGAAGGTTTATTCTATAGATAAAAATAGTTGGATGGCTCTCACGCTCGCAATAGCCGGCTCTGTTCCTCGCATTCAGTGGCTCATTTCTCCGCACAGGTGGCTCTATCCATTTGCAATATTCAAAATAACTAAAATCAGAAATTATTCGGTATTTCTATGTCCGAAAATCCACATTCTATGGTGACCAAAAACTTACAAACCTTGATGTTCCTTTACCTGTGTTGGATAGTTGAACGAACTTTTGCTTGGATTAATAAGTGTCGAAGTTTGTCCAAAGCCACGAATTAAGAATATTTTCTACTGAAGACTTTATTTGTGTCGCTCTTATATCCGTAATTATCAAACGTTTTTAAACTCATGGAGAAAGCTTCTAAGTACAAAAGAAACATAAATGCATTAGAAGTCTCACTAAAAAGCATCATAAAAAGTACAGATTTTAATGAGAATACCTCGCCATAGCAAAAATACCACAATTAAATCTGTACTTATAAATTTTATTAACTTATTCTTCTGTGTTATAATTGTATGTCGAAAGATCATCTATTCCTTCAACACCAATTTGTTTAAGCACAAGATATTCTTTGGCAACTTTGGCATTCCATTCCAATCGTCCAAGCATATCAAATGTCTTTTCAAGAGTGCTTCCAACCACTAAGACACCATGTTTTCTTAACAAATATGCTTTTGGGATAGCTTGATCTTTTTTTACTGCTTCTCTAACAACTTCACCCAATTCAGGCGTTGTCGCTGGGGCAAATTCTAAACAACTTATTTGTCCTAGCTTTTGTGTCCCTTCCGTTAAGTTCGGTATTTCTAATCCCAAACTAGCAAAAACTAAAGAGTTAAAGGGATGCGCATGAATAACACATTCAATTTGTTTGCATTCTTGAAATGCAGCCATATGCATATTCACTTCACGTGTTACTTTCCCTGTTCCTTCGATAATTTGTTCATCTTTGTCGATGACTAAAATCTGTTCCGGTCTCAAGTCCCACAAAAAGTTTTGACTAGCCAGCGTAGGTGTCATTATGAAATGTTTATCACTTACTTTAACACTAACATTTCCTCCAGCCTCATTCGAAAATTTGCGGTCATACATCGTTTTTACAAACTTTGTCAGCTTTACTCTTTCTTCATAATACAGCATCGTTCACTCCCCTATTCTTTTACAAATAACTTGGTGTTCCAATTCTTCTACCCGACGAATGTCAAAACCTGTACTCAATTCTTCCTCTGCTTTTGCAGCACCAATTGCAGTTGCAATCTTCCCAACTTTCGGAATAGCGTATTGGTTGTGTAAGCCATATACTAAGCCAGAGACATAGGCATCACCAGATCCTGTGTCATTGATAACATTAATTTTCGGAGGAGTAAAAAGGTAAACTTCTTCTTTTGTTAGAAAGACAGAACCTGAACCTCCCATTGACACACTGATATTTTTAATATTCGAAAGTAAGTCCTTATTCTTTTGATAGGCTTCAATACAATCTTCCAGGCTATTCAATTCTGATCCAACGATTTCACCAAATTCAAATTGATTCGGCTTGATTAGAAAAATTTCCCGTTTCAATACTTCTTGAAGGTACACACCTGAAACATCGGCAACTAATCTAACACCTCGTTCTTCCAAATAGTCAAGAAGATAATTAAAGACCTCAGTAGAAGTTTGCAGCGAAGGATTTCCTGACAGAACCACCGTATCCTCAGTGGTTAAATCTCTTAATTTCTTGGAAACCAGTAGATCAATGAGTTCTCTAGAAATTTCAAAACCATACTCCGTAATCATATAGGAGCCTTCTCCGCTTTCGTCTGTTACTACGAACGTATCTCTGACTGATTCATTTTCAACTTCTAAAAAACTAGCCTCTACACCATAATCCTTTAAGAGACCAATCAAAGTTTCTTTGCCGTTGCTACCAATGATACCGGTACAGATATTTTCTTGTCCCATTAATGAAAGACCACAAGAAACATGGGTTCCCTTGCCACCTACATCTAAGGTGCGCTCTTGTACACGATTATTTTCTCCACGAGTGAGTACTTTACTAACTTTTAAGACAGTGTCAACTGCTGGATTTAAGGTTATCGTATAAATCATTTACTTAGTTAATCTCCTTTCGATTCGTTTGTTAATATCTGTGAATACTAAAGTATCTCCGAAATAGCGAAATGAGATTCCAATGATTAAAGCTACTATCGTAAAAATGGTATTTTTTTGAAAATAACCACTGACTAATAACAATAGAGCAAGTATCAAAGAGCAATACCAGAACAATTTTAGAAAAAAATGTTTATTCTGTTGCTTCTGCGTAACGTTTCGCATTTTCTTTGCTCCGTCCTTTATAAAAAATGATGAACAAGGCTAACCATACAACCGCTGCGATGATTCCCCACCAATTTCCTTGTGCAGCACTCGCAAATGCCCATCGAAATTCTCCATTTTCAATAGTTGCCCAGCCTAACATCGTTCCTGGTTCCACGTTTACTGCGCCAGTTTCTTGTGCTAGTTTTGTAATCCATGGAGCAAACCAGGTACCGATATAAAGGAAGGCAGGAATCGTGATGATTCCATAGGCAATCATCCGAATCATATTTCCGCGAGCTAACAAATAAGCAGCAACGATAATTGAAAAATTAATTAATCCTGCAAAAGGAAGCATTTGATTGCCTGGTAAAATAGCTGCAAATAATAACTCAAATGGCACGAGGATTATAGCCAACACCCATATCTCATTGGAACCAGCTAAAATCGGCCAATCAAGTCCTATATAGATTTCACGTCCTGAGAATTTTTTCTTCATCATCTCACTAATCGCATCCGAAATTGGTGATAAAGCTTGCATGAATAATTTTGATACTTGTGGAAATAATGTAAGTGCGGCTGCGGCGTTTACACCTAATACAAGCGCATCCGAAATATCATATTTAGCTACTAACCCGAGCGCCGTTCCTACTAAAAAACCCATGACATGATTTTCAGCAAAAATACCAATCTTTCGTTTCAACGTATTGACATCCATTTTTCTATTAAAGAAAGGAATCAAGTCCATCAACTTATCAATCGGATATAAAACACATGCAATCAATGTCATGTGGTGAGGTAAGGTAACTCCGGGGATTCCTGTCAATTCTTGGATCTCTCGTGCCCATAAATCTCCAACTTTCAATTCCACAACTGTTTGGATTGCACAAACCGCAAAACCTAAATAGATGTTCCCTGAAATGAACGTCACCATACAAGCGGTAAAGGCTTTTCCCCAAACATTCCACATATCAACATTCAATACCTTGGTCCATTTTAAAACTAGCATTAGGGCATTGATTCCAATCGCTATAGGGAAAGCAATGAAGGCGTATTTCCAGGCCCAAGTTAAACTGGCTCCTGTTGTCCACCCTCCATCGACTGCGGTTAAATTAATCCCTGTATTCTCAGCGAATCCCTTAGCCGCTGGCGAAACATTTTCTAGCAAAAAACTGACAACAAGATTCATACCAGCAAACGCAACACCAAAAATCAGTGCCGAGCTAAAGGCATCTTTAAACTTCATTCGAGCGATAAGCCCGATAATTAACATCAAGATCGGGACAAACACGATCGCACCCATATCCAAAATATATTGGATCACGCTAACAAGAATATCCATCAAAGTAATCTCCTTTCAAATCCTTTATTTTTCAAGCGCTTTAATAAGCTTTTCAAGTTCTTCTTCCTGCCCCATTCCAGTCAAAAATTTGATTCCGTCAAATTTTGGAATATTGAACTCTTCTGTCCCCCCAGGTGTGATTGAGATATAAGCATCAACATCATTAATAAATGTTTTCAACGACTTAATATCAACCGCTTCAACTTTTGCATCAATATTTCGTTCAGATAATAAACGTCCCACTTTCGATGCGACCGTTTGAGATGTCGCTACACCACTACCACATGCTACGATCACTTTTTTCATGATAATTCCTCTTTTCTATTAGAATTTACTTTTTAGCAACTTAACTAATTGCTCCTGATTGGAAAGACTTTGATATTCCTTGACAAACTCTGGATCATTAAGCACTTCAATTATTTTCGAGAGCATCCCAACTTGTTCCTGTGGCTCCTTGATCCCAAGCGCTAAAATCAATTCACTTTGTATTGTTACATCTCGTGTCGCCATTTGCGTAAACGCGACTGCATTCCTTAAATGATACGCGGCAATAAATGGATTAACTATAAACTCTGGATTTGTATGTGGGATCGCAATAGAGATATTTTCTAGCGCTAATCCAGTCGGATAGCTTGCCTCTCTTTCGACCACAGCCTTGAAATATCCCTCCGTCACATAGCCCAATTCTAAAAGTTTTTTGCTTGATTTTTTGAAAAAATCTTCTTGATCATCAAAAGATTCTCCAAAGAAAACCAGTTCTGGTATAACCAATTTGCTGTACATATTTTCACCCCCCTTCAATTTCAGATATTCATTACTTTTAATGATTTACTTGCTTTTTCTACGAATTTTTTTGACACCTCTGAACCCGTTATCAAAATATCTATTTCATCAAAACTAAACGCTCTTTGAATACCGATCTTATTCTCTTTCTTTGAATCGGCGATTATGATGCTTTGACTGACAGTTGGCAGTATTTTACGCTTGACCTCTAAGGATAAAACATTATTTTCTGTGAATTGATTTTCTAATGAAAAACCACTTATTCCAATAAAGGCTTTATTCGCAATCATATTTGAAATATCTTCTAATGCTTTTGGCCCATACATCTCTTTAGTTTTTTTGTTTAACATTCCACCTAGACAGTAAATCTCAGCATTATTCAGAATTGTACACTTATCAGCTATCGGTAAACTTGCTGTAATGATTTTGATATGAATATCTTGGGGTAGACACTCGATCAAATACAGTATACTTGTTCCACCATCTAGAAAAATGATGTCATTTTCTTCAACTAGTGTAGCTGCGTATTTTCCTAATCTTCTTTTTTCTTCAACATTTTCAATCAACCGATCGTCAAATTTTGTTTCATTCTCAGTTATTTTAGCTCCCCCGTGCACTCGAATGACTTTCGACTCTTTTTCGAGAAAGGATAAATCATTTCTAATCGTTTGCTCTGTCACGCCAAACCGATTTGCTAATTCCTTAGTTGTTGCACGTTGCTCTTGTTGAAGATAAGAAACAATATCACCTAACCGCTCAAAATTTTCCATACTCAAACCTCTTTATCGTATAAAATTCAAATAATTTCGTTTCGCTTTGTATACGCTTTTATATTACTACACAAGACGTGAACGCGCAACTATTATTTTGTTTTGATTTTCGTTTAGTTTTCTTTTTTCTTTCGATTAGTTGGGAGTATACTTTTCTGGAATTACTATTTTAACAACTAGCTAGTTGTTAAATAGCAGTCCATCAAACCTAACTTAAGAGAACTAAAATAAATTAATTTTGACTGTACTTACATTAAATCAGATTCTCTTGAAACGGATGAACAAAGTTAATTTTTTCAAATGATCAGTATACTACCTACTCTATACGCCTATTGTCTGCTTTTTTTAATGATCAATAAACTTCTGTCAAAAGTCTATAATTTCATCGGACTCTTTTTTTTATAAGCTTTCCCATTGAAGAAAACAATATCTTGCCACTGGATTGTTATCACATAAACTATCAGGTCAAAGAGATAATAATGAAGCTTCTTCCCATCTGGTTGAACCTTGTTTAACAACAACACACTTGCTACCGGAATTCCTATATAGCATAAGGCTGGTAAAAAAGGAAGAATTTCTGAACCTCGTTGAATCGATTCTCGAAGAACGCCCCACATCAATCCCAACACGAAAAGGAAGCCGCCAATATTCACCACCGCAATTGGCGCAGGCAAACGACCTAAATTTCCTAAATCTTGTATACGATATGGTTCTTTAAATGCTACTGAGTAATTGTACGGTTCCCATTTCATGATTATCCACCAAACAACTTCTCAATAATCGGACCCATGCCATCAAATACTTTTTCTGGATCATTCAAGAAGAAATAAGCGATCGCTCCACCTACAAATGCCCTTGTTGTAAAAAGGATGGTGCAGACGCCATCGTGAAGGCAGAGTTACCGAGACCAGTCATTCCTAAAAGTTTGGCCTCCGCTAGTTCGGTGGCTTGGCTATTCCATCAGAAATATGAAATGTCTTTGCCGTTCCATCGCCAAGAAAAAGAATGGCAAAATTACGGTATTGCCTTGAGCCGAACTACAATGGCCAATTGGGTAATCAAAGCTGCCGAACTTTGGCTGAAGCCACTTTATAACCTGCTTCACCAGAAATTATTGACAGCCAACTGCCTATTTGTTGATGAAACAACCACGCAAATGCTCCGTGAACCGGATAGAAAAGCCACTTCAAATTCGTATATGTGGCTCTATCGGAATAGCACGGATGTCGATCAACAAATCATTCTTTACCAGTATTCGCCTACGCGTGCAGGGGAAAATGCGGAGAAGTTTTTATCGGGGTATACGGGTTATATCCATTGCGATGGCTATGAGGGGTATAACAAGGTAAAGAATGTGACGCGTGTAGGTTGTCTTGCGCATATTCGGCGAAAATTCCACGAAGGAGTTCCTAAAAACAGTAACGGCAAAAAGTCACAATGTGAAATTGGACTGGATTATTGCAATGCTCTTTTTAATATTGAAAAAGAGATTGCACATCTGCCACCTGAGGAACGCTTGAAGAAAAGGAAAAAGAAGGCGATTCCGGTACTTAAAGCATTCTGGGGATGGGTTGAAACGACCAACGCGCTGCCAAGCTCCGTTCTTGGAAAAGCTCTTAGCTATGCCAAGAAACAGAAACCGTACCTGATGAATTACCTTTTGGACGGTGAATGCCAAATTTCGAACAATTTGGCGGAACGCAGCATCAGACCATTCGTGGTCGGCCGTAAAGCCTGGAACTTTTATGCCAGCCCTAAGGGCGCTGAATCAAGCAGCATTGCCTACAGCATCATTGAGACTGCCAAAGCAAATAATCTGAATGTATTCAAATACCTGACGTATTTGTTCAAGGAACTTCCGAACACTCCCTTCAAAGAGGAGCCCGAACTTCTTGAGGATTATTTGCCATGGAATGAAAATGTCCAGGCAAACTGCAAATAACCCTACTACGATATGATATCCATATTGTAGCAGGGTTATTCGTGTTGCAGTATATACCTGATTATTTGGCGCTTACAGTCAAAACATTGAAAGTGCCGCAGAGCAGCTATAATTTGCCGAGAAATAAAACCAACGGTTCCTTCTACACTCGCTTTGTCCTTGGGACTTCGAACTCTTCCAGGCACGATAACTGTTTGATAATAGTCAGCCAGCTCTCGATATGCTTCGTTAAGAATAGGTTCTCCTCGCAAAGCTTTCGTGACTCCCGTTTTCAAATTATCAGGAACTAGTGATTCCGGAACCCCGCCAAAGTATTCAAATGCGTGAATGTGTCCAGTTAGCCAACTGGCAGATTTCATATCTAAAAAGCCTTCTACATAGCTGTATTGACTGTAAGGGAGCGTCGCTACGAAAATATATACAGTTAACTTCCCCCCACTTTCACGGTCATTAATAAACAACGTCGATCCGGCCCAATCTACCTCTAACACTTCTCCAGGCTTTCTTCGAATAGGCATAGTCGCTTTATGTTTCTTCGCATACTTCCCATAGTTCTCTGCAAAAGTTCGATAAGCATAGGGGATCTTTTTACCATCACGTGTTTTTTGAGAATACTCCGTATGGAGTAGCTTCAATGTGACGTTTTTCTTCTGTAATTCTTTATGAACCTTTTCCCAATCTGGTGGGGAATATCCTTTCTCAATTGCTTGTTTCTCTGGGAAGAGAAGCTCCTCAAGCCATTGGTTAGTCATGGTATCCGTCAATCGCTCTAATCCAAGATTTTTAGCACGTTTGACGACATCTGAAACTGTATTTCGGGAGCTTCCCACGCTTGTACTGATTGTGCGTTGGGAGATAGCGTTGAAATGCAGTTCCAGAATCTTACGATATTGAATCATAAAAAAACCTCCTGTTATAATGCGTCATGCCCGTAGGCATGCAACTTCATTATACAGAAGGTTTATTCTATAGATAAAAATAGTTGGATGGCTCTCACGCTCGCAATAGCCGGCTCTGTTCCTCGCATTCAGTGGCTCATTTCTCCGCACAGGTGGCTCTATCCATTTGCAATATTCAGAATTTGCTAAACAAACAGGTCTATCACGAAAATTAAGTGTAAAGAATGAGTTTAGCAGCAGTTTTGCATTTGAAAGAGTGTGTCATCAATTCGATTGGTGTATGATTTAAAGAGGAGACTAATTACAGCTATTCAATATAGGAGGTTTTGAATGAAAAATAAAAAAAATAATGAATTGTATGCATTGGAAAAAGCTATACAGATTGGGAAATCTAAGCATTCAGTTACAAAAAAAATAGCCTCGAGACTCTCCGGCGATTTTATTTATAGAGAAATTGAGGAACGACCAGATTTTGTAAAAAAAACTTTTCAAAATGACAGACGTGATGAATGTATTGTTGGTATAGAGCACTTTAGAGTAGATCACCTTTCTTTGCAAAAAAAAGACGGAAGAGTGGGATCGACAGGAATAATGCATAATATTGAGTCTAAAAGTGTCTTTAATAGATGGAATTCAAAAATAGGTGAATCTCCAGAGATTGATCTTGCAGCAATTAATGATATTCAAAATCTAATTTGGAATCAGTTTAAACGCGTTAATAATACCGATTATCCCACTTTTATTAGTTCTTTTAAGTACTCATTAAATAAGCATATGGCAAAAGTAGAATCATATAGAGAAGAACTGAAGAAAATAGCAAATGGGAAAAAAATAGAACTAGCTTTTTTGATTGAGGTACACAGTGAATTTAAAAATAAATACTTGACCAATAAAAGAGGTACTAAAAAAAGTTTAACAGGCATTATGCCTATGTTTAATGATGTCGTCGAAATGTTAGAAAGAATTGATAGTAAAGAAGTTGATTATATTATTCTTTTGTTGTGTGAAACTCAAATAAACGAAAATACAGATGTGATTGCATTTAAAACTGGTGATATTTATAAACAATTAATTAAGCAAAAAAAATATATTTATGAATACGCTGGTAAAGATTTTTTTAAGCAAGCATTTTCAGGAAGTTCCGAGAATTTGGAATCAAAAAATAGAGTTTATCACAAAGATGACGATATAATAATGGATTTCAACTATGATAAATTTAATCAAGATGATCGTCAACAACTTGAAGATATTTTCAGGTGTTGTGAAAGAGTTCGTAGTTTTGAGAAACAAGGTAAAAACTATATCACAGATGTATCGGTTCAAGCTGCTATTGATATATACAGAGAAATTATTTTTGAGAACCGATCAATCAGTAAAGATATAATAAAAGAAAGAGAAAACGAATTTTTCAATAAATATTTAAACTAGTTTCTTTCTATTAAATAGAAAGTTTCTACTTAATAAATATATTTTAAAAATTTTAAAGGAGGACTAGTTATCGAAGAAGAAAAAATTCTTAAAAAACCTTGGAAGTTAGTTCAAGTGAGCAAAAAGCAAGATATAACAGTTTGATATCCTCCTACCCTAATATTGACTGGACATCTAAGGAAAAGAAGTACTTACTTTGGTTTTCCCAACTAGATATCGATACATTTGAAGTGATCCTAAATAAAATTAAACGTAGCAGTGACAAAAGAGCGAATCTATAAATAAAATTGTACCTGTAGATAGGACACTTGTAAAAAAGAGTGTCCAACCTACAGGTACAATTTTAGTTTACGGTCACTTCTTTTATTTTAATTGTATTACTAAATAAAATTCTATTGAATAATACAAGTGTAGCCAGTTTTACAGATAAGAAACCAGCATGATCATCTAATCGATGTTGACCGCGCTATCTTCTTTTATTCTATAAATAGTTTGTCTTGTTACTTTATGATCCTTTGCAATCTTTGAGATAGCAACTCCATTCTCAAGATCCTGCACGATGCTTTTATAAACAAGGCGTCGTTGAGGATCTTTTGTGTCTGCACTGTATAACTTAGGACGACCTTTATAGACGCCGTTTTCTTTAGCAATCTTTATCCCTTGTGCCTGACGACGTTTGGATTCAGTACGCTCTTGTTCGGCAATCATGGCCAAAATCTGAATGATTAGGTCTTTGATAAATTTATCCAGGAGAGGATTTCCGATTGCTTCAGCCATGATCGGCAAACTGGTGATAATGAGTCGCACATTTTTCTTCTTTAGATAATTAACTGAATCGATAATCTCGTCATAATTGCGTCCAAGTCGATCGATGGCTTCTACAATAAAAATATCTTGCTCTCTGACAAAATCTAAAGCTTCCTGGAAAATTGGACGATGACTAATAGTCGCTCCAGATTGTTTCTCGATGAAAATTTTTTCAGCACCAAACTTTTTCATTTCTTCAATTTGCCGTTGTTCATTTTGATCGATTGATGATACTCGGATATATGCAATTTTCATTAATTTTTACCTGCTTTCTCGATCTATATAAAATACACCCTAATCATACATTGGAAAGCCATATTTTTCAATGTTATATACATGTCTATTTAGGGTACACTTATATTAAACAAGTTTGTTTTGAATTGTAAGAGATAACTGGTATATAATAGAAGAAAAAGAACGAGGTAATAATTCTCTGGTTCCAAAACAAAAGGTAAACATCATATATTTTTATTATAAATCCTTTTAAAAATAATTTTTTAGTATTATAATTAAATCGTAATTTATTACACTTATTTTATATTAAGAGTGATGGTGTTGTTTTCTAAAATTTTGAAATTTTTTATGGTTGTTTTCCTCTTGTTAAGTGTTACTGTATTTTCTCAACCTGCTGAAGCAGCTAGTACAAAGTATAATCATAAACATACAGGATATACTTGCTACAAGTTAAGTTACTACGTGACCCCAGCAAAATGTAAGGCACTAAAAAAACAGACGAAACAACTGGATAAACTATCTCTCATTTCAGATGCCATTGGTCTTTCAGGCTTAACAGCGGGCATACTTGCTCTTGTCTTCGGTTCTGCAGTCAGTGCAAACGCTATATTCGTGAAAGCGGCTAATCAAGGGAAAGGCGTTCAATTGAATTATATTTCTCACTTCAGTAATTTAACTACAGATGTATATAGTTCAGATCAAAAATATGTAATTAAATAAAGTAGAGGTGTTTATTGTGAAAGTTACAAATATTAGTCTGATTATTGCTATTATAATAGGAGTGGTACTATATTTTTCATTATCTAGTGTCGATTTCTTCGTTTACTATTCTATCCCAGCAATAATTGCTGTAAATGTCATCAGAATAATTGAAAAGAAAAAAAAAGGAAAATATACTTAAATAGTAATATATAGTAATTTAGTTTTCTATTGACCCCTTTGAAGTGATCTTGTATAAAATTAAAAGTTGCAATTACAAAAGAGTGAATCTATAAAAGGTCCACTCTTTTATTTTGTTAGTTTGGTTCAATTTAGTTTTAGCATTTGAACCATTGTTCAACCAATTAGAATTATTAATTAAAGTGATTATTTCTGAAATTGTTAAAAAGTTGATTTTATATTTTTTGATTTAAAAAATTGAAACTCTATTATACTGTTAAAACAAAACGCTGATATGAAATTATACAGATAAAATAAACTGAATATTCATTTTTATATTGATAAAGCAAATATATCTTTTCCGAAAGAGACACAACCTAGTTGTGTCTCTTTAAATATGCTTATTTTAAATCCTTTAAGAGGTCAACAGAGGGCTCGTTGACAATAAGGACTGAAAAAAGTCTATAGTAAATCTATTGTTCAAAGGAAATGTATTGGTAAATTATGTGTAGTTTATATAAAAAATCAGAAAATTCAGAAAAAAGTATTGAAAAAAAAAAACGGAATGATATAGTTAGTTTTAAGTTAGAGGGGGGAATGAAGATGAAAATTGAACGTGTGGAAATTGCTGCAAATAAAATGATGCTGCGCAAGCCATTTAAAATTGCATTAGGCGTTATTACTGAGGTCAGCAATTTGACCATTAAAGTGATCACTGACACAGGGGATTTTGGGATCGGTGAGGCAACACCTGAACCCTTAGTGACAGGGGAGACACTTGAAGGCTGTGAAGCTGCTCTAAAGTTATTGGCTGATGCATTAACTGGAGAAGATCCACGGCAATTAAGCCGGATCCATAGCATCATGAACCAGTGCATGAAAGGCAATGGGTCTGCCAAAGCAGCTCTCGATATGGCTTGCTATGATCTATTGGGAAAAAGTACAGGACTTCCTTTGTATCAGCTTTTAGGCGGTCAGGATAACCAAGTAGAGACAGATATGACGATTTCCATCGATACCCCAGAAGTGATGGCAGAGAATGCTCAATTGTTTGTGGAACAAGGATTTACTGCACTGAAGATCAAAGTCGGATTGGATGAGAAAGACGATATTGAACGAGTAAAACAAATTCGGGCAGCTGTCGGTCCAGCCATCGAATTGAGAATTGATGCCAACCAAGGTTGGCGAGCAAAGCAGGCAATAAAAATGATTGAACAGTTGCAGAAATATGACATCGCTTTTTTTGAGCAACCAACACCTGCTAGTGACATTGATGGATTAGCCTTTATCAGAACTCAAGTCAACCAACAGATCATGGCAGATGAAGCGGCATTTGTACCCCAAGATGCGTTATCATTGATCAAAAAAGATGCAGTAGATGCTGTCAATATCAAATTGATGAAATGTGGCGGCATCTATCCAGCGTTACAGATCAATAGTATTTGCGAAGCTGCGAATATCCCGTGTATGGTAGGTTGTATGGCAGGGGAGACCAATATTAGTATCGCAGCGGCAGCTCACTTTGTTGCTGCACAAAAAAATGTTCGTTTCGCTGACCTTGACGCGACGTTTGATTTAGCAGTTCTTGCGTATGAAGGGGTTGTTGGTACAGAAAAAACACCGGTGATTCAACTTAATGAAGCGGCTGGATTAGGCGTTAAACAAAAAGAGGAGGTGGCGCAGTGAGTATGGATCCTAATGATCTATCCAATCTAGTGGTTCCTTTGCCAGAAGACATTCAACGAGCCAAAGATTTTGGTGATTTTTCTTTAACACGTAGACTCATTCATCAGAAGTTGAACAATGCCCGTATCAGTGAAGTCTTAAAAGATCGTTTGCACACGGAATTAAAGGTTTTGACTGTTTTTGAAGCAAAGCAATATCCCTATGAAGAAACCAAAGCTCTGGAGATGATGCAACAGTCCTTTGTCGATTTTCAGCGAGAAGAACTGGATCGCTTAGTGGAAGCAGGAGAGGTTGAATGGATCTACTTGAACGGCAAAAAAGTTTTCCATGACCGCTTTATTGCTAATCTCGTTAAGACGCGCTCAGACTATTATACGCGCTATTTATTTGAGGAAGAAAACGGAATTGACAGTGCCCGACAAGTAGAACTGGATGAGAATGTAGAAAAAATGAAACAACTCGGACAAAGGACTGCTCGAATCGTTTTGAAACAATCACTTAGACCACTAACAACGCTTAATAAAGAAGACGGTCCTTTCTTGACGCACATTCCTTTGCCTCGAGACACTGGAAAGGTAGCAAATGCCAAGATTCTTCAGACAAAAGGAGAGGTCAAGCAGATTGATCCCTTCGCTGCACCACAGCGAACGATCGCATTTGAAACCAACGACCCTTCCTCAATTGAAGCGACTGTGGAACACAGCTATGAATTGACGGCTTTTTATACGGATTTATTCCAGTTGTTGGATGAACAAATCATGATTCGTGAGTTGACTGAGTCGGAAAAAAACGCATTTGCATCAGCGCTCAATGAATTCGCTCCCCATATTCAATTTACGCCTTTTCTACAGCAATTATTGCAGGAAATTTTGCCGGAAGCAAAAAATCCCTTGGAACGTGCGTATGCGATTTATCATTTTGTGACCACAAAAGTGACCTATTCATTTATGCGAGAATATTATGCGATTCCGAATATCAGTGAGTACTGCGCAGTCAATCAGAAAGGAGACTGCGGGGTTCAAGCACTTTTATTTATCACTTTGTGTCGTATGGCGAATATCCCAGCTGAATGGGAGTCGGGTTTATATGTTTCAGAATTTTTTGTGGGCCCTCATGACTGGGCGCGCTTCTATCTACCAGAGTACGGTTGGCTTTATGTAGATGTTTCGTTTGGGGGCAGCGCATTTCGAGGGGGAAATGAAGAGCGCTGGCGTTATTATTTTGGAAACCTAGATATTTTTCGCTTACCTGCTAATAACTGTATTCAAGGGGGATTTACCGTAGCGAAGCAATTCTTACGAGCAGACCCCATCGACAATCAGCGGGGAGAATTTGAGTCTGCCAAGAAAGGCTACCGATATGATGAGCTGGATTGGCAAGCTGAATTGATTGAGATGACGATTTTAGAAAAAGCGCTTCGATGAGCGGTTGGGACGCATGTAAAAGGAGGACGTAAATGAGGAATAAAGGAAAAAAAAGAATGATGTTTTTGTTGGTTGTTGCTAGCGTCATCGGTTTTTCAGGTTGTAGTTATCAGAAAGAATCTAAAGCGACTGCCCAAGCGAGCAGTGTGGTCAATTTGATGGAACAAAGCGAAATCGGATCGATGGATACACTCTCTACACAAGATACGGCAAGTATCAATGCTCAAGTCAATGTCTTTGATGGATTGTATCAAATCGATGACACCAATAAGGTCGCACCGGCTATCGCCAAAGATTTCCCCAACATATCCGACGATGGTCTGACTTACACGATCACGTTGAGAGAAGATGCTACTTGGAGTAATGGGGAGCCAGTGACGGCTAAAGATTTTATTTATGCTTGGCAACGGCTAGCCACGCCAGCCAATCAAGCAAACTACATGTTTTTATTGGACGGTACATTTAAAAATGGCACCGAAATCATCAATGGGGAAAAAGACCCTTCTGAACTAGGTGCGAAAGCTACGGATGAGTACACGATCGAGATCCAATTGGAACAGCCAGTTCCTTATTTGACTTCGATATTGGCCTTCACTCCATTTTTTCCACAAAATGAAGCTTTTGTCACCGAAAAAGGGGATGCTTATGGCACATCAAGTGAAAATATTTTAACTAATGGCCCCTTTTTGATGAAAAATTGGGATCAAGCTTCCTCTACATGGGATCTGGAAAAAAATGAAGACTACTACAATCGTGATGCCATCAAACTGGAGAATATCCATTATGAAGTGATCAAAGAAGCTGTTACAGGATATAATCTTTTCAATGAAGGACAGTTGGATATGGCGGATATTTATGGGGAATACGTGAAGCAAAATGCCGCTAACGAAGAACTACAGACGGTGCTGACCTCTTATATCCACTATTTCAAGATGAATCAGAAAAGAGATGGTAAAGATACGATCTTTGCCAATGAAAATGTCCGAAAAGCCGTTTATTATGCGATTGATAAAGAAGCTTTAGTCAAAGATGTCTTATCGGATGGATCAGAAGCAATCAATGGGTTTATTCCGAACAACTTTGTCTTCAATCCGGAAACTGGTAAAGATTTTCGAGAAGATGCGCCTCTCGAAGGACCAGATAAAGCCACTGCATTCGCTTACTGGCAAAAAGCCACTGCTGATATTGGGGATAAGATCTCCATCGAGATGTTAACCAAAGACACTGATGCAGATAAAAAAGTGGCTGAATTCATCCAGGATCAGTTACAGACAGTCTTACCGGGCTTGACCGTTGAAATCAAGTCTGTCCCATTGAATAATTCGATTGAATTGACACGAAAAAGCGATTACGAGTTAGCTATCGGAACATGGGGACCAGATTATCAAGACCCGATGACGTACCTTTACAATCTCGTTTCACCGAATAACACGAATTATGAAAATAAAGACTATGACCAGTTGATTGCTGATAGCAATACGACCTATGCCAATGATTTAGCGACACGTTGGGATACGATGATCAAAGCAGAAAAACTATTAGTAGAAGAAACCGCCGGGATTGTCCCAATCTACCAAAGAGCTCGTAGTATTATGGTCAAGCCTTCTCTAAAGGGCGTGTACTATCCAACTTTCGGACCATCAACGATCATCAAATATGCTTATATGGAAGAATAGGCTGGTAGCAATGACTACTTTTATACCTTAAAAAGACCTAGAAGAGATTGAAGTGACCCCAATTGGGTTGTCAAGAATAACTGGACACTTAGTAAAGATAAAAAGTTAGAAAGTATTAAGTTTCTTCATATATTACAAGGTCCTTACAGAAAAGATAATCAATTAAAGAATCAAGGATATAAAAAAGTGTAAGCTATGATCTGATTTAGTCTCTAAGGTTCTATGTATTACCGTTATTTTTGGGGTGTCTATTATCTCTTACGTTCACTTATAAATGATGATTCAACAGTGATAACAAAATAAAAATAAAGGGGTAGCTTTCGTTTAGGGAAAGTTAATCCCTTTATTTTTATTGGCTCTTCGACATTTAGTGTTGGCAGAGAGAGATACAACTGAAAATTTAGTCATAACCAGTTAGGAAGAGTGCTTAACCGGTTTTTATTTTACTTGGAAGATCGAGCCTTGAATGAGATAAATTCTTGCTCGAAAGTTGTGGAAATTTCAATAGCCGTAAGCAACTCGTTTTATCACTTTTATCTTGTTGTTTATTCCTTCTAATGCACCGTTACTATACCTGATTTTTAAAGCATATTGAATCCCTAATTTGTATTTATTTAAAAACGTCAGCTTCTTACAAAACCATTGTGGGAGGCGTTGATCTAAGCTGTTGATCGTATCGAAAAAACTTTGGCTGTCCTTGTTTTTAAAGTGATAGAGGAGGAGCTGACAAGTCTCGTAATCCCTTGTTAATTGCTCGTCATAACTCAAAAGTTCATCGACGATCGCTTTTTGCGTCATTGGTCTATGAAAGGTTCGATCATATTGATAATTGGAACTATCCAGATCATAGGCATGCTTAAGGAGTAATTTCCAGAATCGCTTCAATCGTCGATACTTTGTCGGTCCCGTTTTTTGAAAGCTGTTCATTGTTTTAATTCGCAACTGGTTTAACGCACGAGTGATTTGTTGGACAATGTGCAAGCGATCGGTTACGATTTTGGCGTTTGGGAAGACCGCCTTTACAAGTTCAAAATAAGGGGCATTCCTATCCATCACGACGTATTTCACGTTCGCTCGTGCTTTTCGGGTGAATTTAAGGAAATAGGATTTTAAGAATGCAAGGCGACGATTCTCCAATACACCGATCAATTGTTGGGTCTGCCCATTCATAAAGACAAAACTCATTTTTCCACTGCAGGACTTCATTGATTTGAACTCATCAAAACAAAGGACCGAAGGTAACGTATCAAAAAGAGGATGATACGTTTTTAAACAGGTGTGTAGGACACGCAGAACGGTTACGTCAGAGACAAAATAGCGATCGGCAATTTCTTTTCTTGTTGTATTCTGCGCCAATTCCAAGGCAATTTGAATCTTTAATTCCTTTGAAAGATAGCAGTTTTCATCCACCAAATTTATCTGAGTGTTGAATGTCGATTGACATTCTTTATAGTAAAGGCGCGTACGTACCAAGTGTAACTCTGTTTTTGTTGCTCGATAAGGCAAAAGTTGGACTTTTGTTTTGTGTGAGCCATTCTTGATGATTTGTTCTTCATTTTTGATGCCACATTTACGGCAATGGCTTGGTATATAGCTAAGTTTGGCATGGATAAGATTGGTGCGAAACCCTTCTTCTTCTATAGTCTCTAACCATTCTTCTTCGAAGAATAAATTTTCATCTGTTAAACCTAACAATTTTCTAGTACAATGATCCATGGAGATATCCTTTCTTGGTTTGGTTTTGTTTTAGACGACTAAATTCTACCAGTTAGGCTATCTCTTTTTCTATCTTTTTTTACAAAAAAAGTGTCAGTAGAAAATCCGTAGATTTTCCACCAACACTAAATATTATAGAACCGATTTATTGGGAAGGAGATTGCTTGATAGATCTCCTTTTTTCGTTGATTTTCACCATTTGATATTAATCTATTGAGTAATATGGGTAGCGTCAAGAATCTTGTGTAAATGAAATGCCTCCGTACATATAATATGTAGTTAATTTAAATAAAGGATGATTCCAGGGTGTCCTGAAGTCCTTTGAATCCGCGATGGATTCGCTTCATGGACTTCTCGTTGTAGACATTAAACTGAGAAACCAGGAATCGATCCAGTGAATCTTCCGTTGGAAATTGTTCTTTGTGGTTGGTGTTGCGTTTGAGATGTTTGTTAAAGTTCTCAATGAAGTTGGTTGAATGCAATGAACCGCGAATAGCTGGTGGGAAATCCATGAAAGTGAGCAGATTCGGCATTTTAAGCAGATTTTTGATTAACTTGGGATAGGTCTGATGCCAGTTGTTGGCGAAGTCATTCAATTTTCGTACCTGGCATGATATTTAGTGGGACTTCAATACCATGGGGATTTGAATGGCAATAAAAAAGAGGGTGAGCTATCATGAAAAGTTCTAAATTTAAAATTTACCATATAATTTTAGTCGTTGTTTTTATTTTAGCTTTAGTATTTCTAAAATATGATCAAAGTTTGTACCGAAATATTTTTTATATAGTCTTAATTATTTCTTTAATTGTAAAAATTATATATGATTATGTAAAAAAGAATAAAACAACTAAAAAATTTAACTGATAAAAAAATTGTAATGACAAAAGAGCGGATCTATAAAAGATCCGCTCTTTTTTATTTTGCTACTTCAGTACGAGTTAATTCTGGCATATCAGCTGTAAGATAGTTACGTGCGAAATCCAGATCTGTGATCCAATCTTTTATATGATCTCTTTGAATAATAAGCGGCATACGATCATGTATTGGGGATACTAAATCGTTAGGTTTTGTCGTCATAATAATCGATTCCGTTTCAAATCCTGCACCTGTTTTATGCACACGATAAAATCCTCCCAAATAAAAAACATCATTATCCCCTGCAGTAAACAATAGTTTTCGTTTTTCGGAATCCCACTCATAGAATCCGGAGACTGGTATGACGCAGCGAGTTTCTCTGAAGGCTTTAGAAAAAGTCTTCTTTTCTTCTACTGTTTCTGAACGTGCGTTGATCATAAGTTGACCAGGCTTAAATCCTTGGAAACCCCACTGAGTGATTCCTGGTACTACTCTTGAATCCTGATTAAGTCCTAGTGTTACTATATAATTAGTTGGAAAAATTTCATTAAAACCAACACGAATATGTTTACCTGTAGTATTTAAAACGACGTGGTCATAGTAGCTTCTTAATTCATTTGAAGATAAATCAAAAAAATATCTTCCACACATATTCTCCCCCTCCTTTTCTAATTTATTTAAAAACGTGTGTCAGAGAGCTATTCTAAGGCGATTTCAAAGTCAAATGATGGACAATGATCTTCAATCATCATCTGCAAAGTCCTGATAATACTCATTTTTGATTAACTCAATCTCTTTTTCTATTTTACTCTCTTTTTTCTTTTGCTTGTTGCGAGAAGACTCTATGTCCTGAAAATAGTCAACCTTAAACCATTTTTCCTCTTTTTTTATAGATACGTGTCGAACGTCTGTCCAATAGATCGCTTGTTCATTCAATACAAAATAGTCTTCATATGCTTCACCTAGAAATTGTCCTTCGACAGGATCCAAAAATCGCCCAAATCCGTCTTTAGTGTTTAACTGCAGCGTTATAGGTTTATGATAAAGGAAAGACTCTGAAAGTATTGTGTCGATCTCCTCACGATTCATTAACTCCAAACCAACAACTTCTTTCTTAGCCCAGGCTTCATTTTCTAAAACGCCTTTCATCAAATCATCCATGGCGTAAGCCGTTGCCCACTTCAATCCGAATGGCCGGTCTCTGTATTGATTATAGTCCGTAAATGTTTTCTTAGTACGTTTTACCATGACCTTCAGCACCTTCAAGTCCAGACATACCACCTGCATGTCCTCCGACAAGGCTGCTGCGAGCGATCGCACGTCCACCTTCCATTATGCTATTTGCATGAACGATCGATTTAAACCCGAATTTTTTGCGTATAGTATCTACCACATAATCGATTTTTAAGTCTTTTACTTGCTCGTCCGGATCTTCAAAGAGATCAAGCTGCAAAGCATTAGAATAGACGAGCTTTGAACAGTTAACTCCCACATTCCGAATGTCCTGGTATTTGTAATGACGATCAAATATCTGTAGTAAGTAGTTTGCTATTTGTTTGCTGCTATTTGTTGCTGGTACCTTCATTTGCTGGTGAAATCCTCGACTTCCTGATCGATCAATATAGCCCATAGAAAAACCGATCCACATAGAAACGACTTCAGCTTTCGCTCCTGTACGGCGTAACCTAGTTGCTACTTGATCGGCCATTTCTTTGATTACAATTTCTATTTCTTTTCGACGTGTATAGTCCCGATTTAAGACCTGACTGTTCCCTATCGACTTAGATTTTACTTTGTATTTCTGACCTAAGAATGATCGATCGATGCCCCAGCTGTGTGCATATAGTTGAGTACCTAAGACACCAAAATTTTGCTTCAGCTGATAGTAATTTGCGTGTGCCAGGTCATGCATAGTAAATATGCCCATTCGGTTTAGCCTGATTGCTGTCCGACGTCCGATACCCCACACGTCTGTAATGTTTTCTACAGACCAAAGCTTTTGCTGTACGTCTTCATAACGCCATTCTGCTTTCATATCTGAATTTTTTTTACTTTCGAGGTCTAGTGCGAACTTTGCCAAGAGCGGATTGTCACCAATCCCGATCGTTGTGAAGATTCCAGTTTGCCGATAAACGTCTGTTTGAATCATTCTCGCCAGCTCTCTTGCGTCCTTTGCACCGAACAGCTTTAATGAGTCTGTGACGTCCAAGAAGCTCTCATCGATGCTGTATACGGAATGATTTTGCTCGTCAGCGTACTTCTTGTAAATATTGTTAATCTCCATATTCTTTCTCATATACAGTGCCATTCTCGGTGGTGCGATCACGAGGTCTTCCGGATACGGAAAAGGAAGATCTCGTGATCGACTGACATTAGAAATTCCATAGGCTTTTTTTGCGGCCGGACTCGATGCCAGAATCAACCCACTCCCCCGCTGAGAAGGATCGTCTGAGGGATAGGACATGACAACTAACTTTGTCTTTAAAGGATTTAGTCCTCTTTCTACGCATTCTACGGATGAATAAAATGACTTACAATCGATACAAAGAATATCTCGGGAAGGTTCTTTTGTGTAGTCAAACCTTGGGTTTACGCCAAATTGCATAACCATGATAAATCACCTTTTCTAAAAAAAGATACATTTTATATACCGTATTAGAACATATGTTCGCTTATTAAGTCAAGAGAACAGATCGAAATTCTATCATTGGTGTTTTAATGTTTAAGTGTCAAAATACTAAAGTGTCAAAGTGTGTAAATAGGTAGACGTCCCATCGTTTGGATAATAATAACAATATACTCCGTAAGTCCCAAAGGTCTTAAGTGTTTTAGTTATAAAGTACTTAAACACTTAAATACTAAAGACTCTGAGTACAATAAGAAGCTGCGGAGTCCCCTAAAATTAATCCAAAAAATAAAGATTACGAAGTTTCGATTGCCTTCATCGAAAGAAGTCAGTGGCAAAACGTTTTAATGGTTAAGCACTTAAACGGTTAAGTACTTTAATACTAAAAAGTTCGTGTTATGATGATAGTATGAAAAAGACACTTTAGCACTAAACAATAAAAATGTTTTAGTACTAAAGTGTCTCATGTCTATTTACTATCTTCTTCTAATTTATCAACGTATGAACGGTAGGCTTCTTTAATTTCTGACTCAGTTAGATAGTTATCGAGAATTAAATCTTTCATTACGTCTTTCATATTTCGATCGTCTTGTGCGGCTTTCATTTTAACCATTCGATGAATCTCTTCAGGCAAGTATATCGAAACTTGTTTACCGCCTTTAAAATTTTTGTAATATGAAATTATATCTTCAATTTTTCTAAGAATATTAATTTTCTTTTTAGTTCCATTTTGATCGGAAGTTTGTGGTTTTGAAGTAGGAAATAGTGTGTCGATATCATTTGTTTTAGCTATATTTTTGTCTTTAATAGATACACGTTTAGCCATTTTATACAACTCCTTCTGATACTATTTTCTGTAGAACTGTCACTGCAAGATTATAGTATGCAATGCCAGCTTTATTGTTTGAATCAAATTCGTAAGCTGACATGTTAGCAACGCCAGCGTCGGATACTACGATGCTTCTATCGATGATAGAAATAACTTCCGCTTTATCGTCAGATTTAACTTCCTCAATAATTTCGTCACTGTGGTTTGTATTAGTTGCCATAGTGACTACATAGCCAAGTTCCTTTAGATTAGGATTAATTGAATTTTTCACTTTATTGATTGTAGAAAAAAGCAACTCTATACTTACTAGAGCTTGGTACTCGGACTGAACAGGAATTAAGATGTAATCTGATGCACTAAGAGCATTTACAGTAAGCAGTCCTCTTGAAGGAGGGCAATCAATCAAAATGATATCAAATTTTGTCTCAAGGCTCTCTATGTTCTTCTTCAGAATCAGTTCTCTTAATGTAGCGTTAACTAGGTTAAGTTCGGCATCTGATAGACGCAAGGTTGTTGGGGAAATAAATAGATTATTCTTAATCTGATAAGTAATGTTCTCTAACGTTTCTTCCTCTAGCATTACCTGAGTCATTTCTGGTAGATTTTCATCGATGATATTTCTAAGATCAGTTTTTAGGTTAGTTATACTTGACTGTGCGTCTATGTCTACGATATCTGTTATAAGATCGAAACTAGCAAACAGTTCAGCTAGATTATCTACGGTAGCACTTTTTCCAACGCCACCTTTTTGATTTGCAACAGAAATTACAATGGGACCACCTTTTTCAGCGACGTGATCTTTGACTTGCTTAACTAGCGAAATAATTTCTGCTGAATTCGATCGATTTTTTTTCATTTTCCTACCTCCTTAAGTTAAGTACTAAAGTGTTAAAATACTTGTATGCAATATAATAATACCACCTGGAAAGTTACGAGTCAATAGCACCTTTAGTATTTAAGTACTTTTGATTCGGCTTAGTTGAGAATGTGATTTATCAGCAATTAAATGCAACTTTAAAACGTCATAGTACTTAAGTACTTGAAAAAGGCATTAAAACACTTAAGTACTTAAGGGTTTTAATGCCTAATGTAATTGTTGGTATTAATAGGTTTGTGCGACAATAACTATATTAAATTATAAAAAATAAGAGTTTACAAGATGGAAAAAGTAAGATATGCTATGTTTGTATTTATAGAACTGAAAAAAATAAAAATAAAAAAAGAGACGGATAAAAAAGTGAATTGGGTCACTACTTTATCTGAATCACATACAACACTATGTGTTCTCGCTCGTCTCAGAAGTTATGTAAGTGGCTGACAACCACTTATGTAATTTTGATAAGTCTTTCGGACTGACAATCCGAACTTATAGACTTATTCTACCATTTTTTGACGAGCAACTCAATATATACATGCTTATTTTGTCATTCATTTAAGACTTCTAAGCTATTGGGAGAACACAAATCTTTAAGATTATTTGTGTTCTCTTTTAGTTTGGGAAGGAATAAAGTCATGGCAGCTTCTTTGGATGTCGTATATTCGACGCTATTACAAAATGGTATCCGTAAATTCAAATATAAAAACAGCCACCTAAAACCGGTCTCTTTTAATGATCAGTCGGGGAAGGGGGCTATTTTTGCGTACCGTTCAAAGGAACACATGATCGAGGGGATTGGACTAGTGATCACTTCAGAAGAAGGGGTGATCGAAAACAATAATCGATTCACTCATTGGACACCAAATGTATTTCGCTATGGAACGTATGCTGATGAAGCCAGAATGTTTACAAAAGGTCATTCTGAGGACAATTTGCGTCAAATCAATACTTTCTTTGTTGATTTTGACACATTGGATCCACACTTTGACTATGGAGAAATTATCTTGGCCAGTCACGAGATCGGCTTTATGCCGACAATGATTCTACGTACACCGCATGGATTTCAAGCTTTCTATGTACTAGACAAGCCTGCATACGTGACGAAGAAATCAAATTTTAAAGTGATCAATGTGGCCAAAATGATCTCAAAAAATCTAAGAAACAAATTTTCAAATGATTATCGGTTTCCTGTTGATGTAAATGCCAATCATTTTGGGATCACAAGAATGCCTTCTGAAGAGAATGTTTTATTCTTTGAACCACAGTATCGTTATAGTTTCGAAGAATGGATCGACTGGTCAATGAGAGAAGATGCGGACAAAAAAGCGGAGATCAAGAACGTTTTTGTATTACCATCTACTCAAGAATTTCGTCAAGTCGATGAACCCTGGTTCCAGCTGTTGCTAAAAAGTCAAAAAATACAAGGTGAAAAGGGCGTATATGGTCGAAATAATGTCATATTCACCTTGTCTTTGGCATACTTTTCGTCAGGATACGAAGTAGAAGCATGTGAATTGACGATGTTAGAATTCAATGACCGCTTGGCTAACCCTTTATCTGATCGAGAATTAACCAGAATCATTCGTTCCGCTTACTCCGGAAAATATCAAGCAGCGCACAGAGAAAAAATTGTCCTATTATGCCAAGAGTGGGTCGATGCCAATCTTTCTGAAGAGCAACTATTCAACAAAAAACGGGGTTGGTGGAAATTCAAGAAAGAAAGAGCTGTTCGCAAGTATTCACATAGTCATGAATGGGCAGAAGATCTACTGTCCTATTTGAATGAGCAATCCTATGAAGAACAACCATACATTATTTCTACAAAAAAAGAGTTAACTGAACGTTTAAAGATCCCAAAACGCTCCCTGGACAAAGTACTGAAGCAGTTAAGAGAAGAGAACAAAATTCATTTTCGTGTTCGTGCTGGTCGTAATGGAGGTATTATGCTAGCTTCGATACATGGATTGATGCGCTCCGTTATCCGGCTAAAAAAAGAAAGCCAGGGGGCTTATTTCGCTGCGATCTCAGAAGCTTTTGGAAGAGAATACACGTTTATCCAGACAGCACTGAAACGCTTGATAGAATCCAATAAGATCGGCGTACAAACAGATCTGTTCATGATCGATACAGGTTGAAATTAAAAGGTGCAAATTGCCTATTACATTATATCTATGATACGTTCCTTCTTTTTTCTCCGCCTTGCTTGCTGGTCTTAAGAAAGAGTAGTATTATTATCGCAAACGTAATAATATGGTGGGAGGTCTTTCTGACTATGAGTATCAATACCTTTGTATATCCCTACCCGATCAATGTATTTATTATTTCGCGGTTAGGTATGACAGTAGAGCAATTTTGTGAGTTGCATGGATATAAGCAGAGTACAGTAGCAAGCTGGGTAACAAGGAACCGTGCAGTAAAAACGTTACCTTGTGATTTTTTATATTGCCTTAGTCTTTCTTCAGGCTGGTCGATGGATGATGTTTATCGTCATTTATTGGTATTGGAGGAGAAGTTCTTAAAGAGTATCAATCCAAAAAAAGAAAAAGAACAAATTGATTAGTTATGTCGATCATTCTTCGTTGTATTTTAGTTTTTTACATGTTCGTTAAGCGATATAGGCAATGTAACTTAATAAATGATTTTGTCAGTTTACTTTTTTGGGAAGGTTCAAGTATCTGTATTTATTTGTGAAAGGTAATATTATTACATTTTTGTAAGGGTTATTTAAAACAGCAATAGTGTATAATTTAAATAAGATTATATCTTGTCTATGTTTAAAATATCGATAAAATAAATATTTACAATATCCTATTACTAAAATATACTTGAGTTAGAAAGGGGGAACAGTAGATTCATTTTTCGAATTTACTGAAAGATATGAAAAAATCAAAAAGGAAAGTATTGACGATTGTTTTATCTTGCACAGTTTTGGTAGTACTTGGTACACTATTTTTCCTGAAAAATAATGGTAAAACAGGCATTTTTATTGAAAATAATAAAGGTGCAATAGAAGTTCCTATTACAATAGCAAGAAATTATCTGAATGATTCAGAAGTTCTTTATGAAAGTAATTCGATAAAGTCTACGAATAAACCAATAGAGGAAGCTAGTATAAGTGGTGAGAGTTCTATTTCAGTTACCATTTATGGAGAAGAGCAAACAGTTACTGGATATGTGGATAGCAATACTAAAAACTTTTCTTTATTGGTAAAAGTAGCTAGTTATGACGAATCAACGGGTAAAATAGTATTAGATTGCAACTATGATGATGGTATGAACAAAATAGAAAAACAATTGATTTTCCAAAAATAAGGAGAACTAAAAATGAAAAAAATATTTTTAACGTTAGTTTTATTCTTTGGTATTTCAGTATCAAGTAGTATCAATGCATATGCAGATGAGATTGCAACAGATGAATCAGTATCAGAAATAATCTCGAATGAGAGTCTAAGCGATGAAGTAATAGATAGTTTAACAATTGATGATTTTGTTAAAGCTTATGAAATTTCGAGCTCAGATGAAGAATTTAAAGATCTATCTGAAGATGATCAAAACTTATATATGATTAAGCTATACAATGAGATATATGAGTCAAAAAGCTATAGGGTAACAGCAAGATATCTGCCATCTGCATATGAGAATTTGAATAGTGCGGAAAAAAAGCTTGTCAAATCATATCCTGCGCAAGCAGCACTAGTGTATACTGCTTCTAGTTTAGCTACAAAAAGGACAAATGCATTATATAAAAACGGGCTGCATAATGGGAACGGAGATGCTTTTAGACATACTTATTGGAATGCTGAGATGGCAACGATGTTAGCTGGATATGGATCAAGTTTCAATCCTTCTAACGGTAAAACAAATGCGAAAAGATGGGCAGATGCTCACGAGGAGAATAAAAATCAACCAGCTAATGAAAAGCAGATGGATCTTTTCAATAATAATGTTGGTAGATCGATTGTAAATAAGAAATATTCATCAAAGGATTTGGAGAAGAAGGCTTTAGCAAAAGTTGATGCAGGAAGTTGTAGAAGAATTGTAAATAACAAAGTAGTTGCTACAACTAAAGCAAGATAGTTTTTCGAGAAGAGATGAATATTATCTCTTCTTTTTTTGTATTGATGATTTGGGAAAATAGGAAACTTCAGTTTTAAATATATAAAAAAAAGCCCAGCATAGAATACTAGGCTTTTTCTTATGGTTTTAAAATGTATACAGGTGGAATATGAATATTGTTTGGACGATCACCGTTTCTGTCAGATAGACGTTGGAAACCGCCATGTAGCCCTTCTACCAAACGACTTGAGGGTAATAAGTTGTGCCAATTAGTAACAATTTGATTCAATTTGTTTAGCTTATTTTGTTTTTCATTGTTTTGATTTTCGGTGTAGATGGCTAGAACATTCTCTAAGTATTGTGCCCACATTTTCAGTTCAATGGAGTCAACATGGTCTGCTGTAGCTATTAATTTATTTAAAGGCTGCTTGGCTTCTTCAAAATAACCTAAATCCATTAAGCAATCGGATAGGTTTCCTAAGCAGATTGGATAATACTTTTTGTAGAAATGATTAAATGAGTCCATAACATTGAAGTCGACGTCTATCAATTTTTGACTGACAATCTGAAGCTGATCCATTGATAGCAGGGTCATAAAATCTGCAAAAAATTGCAGATCGTAAGAAGTCAGATGATTTGTAACTAAGATTTGATTCATCAATGCCTGGACTTCAAGAATATCTATTTTAGGTATTTGTCTTGTATCTTTTGCAAAATACTTTTCTAGCAACAATCGCATTCTGCTTAGAATTAGACTGTTTTTTTGATTTTTTATCAGGTCTTCGTATAGGATAATTGCTTCGGCTATATCATGTGTATCAGTGACGATATTGTATCGCTTGAAAAGATTTTTGTATTCATGATTTTCACTTCGATAATAGAGATCCAAGATATCTTCAATCCTAGCATTCAATTTTTTTGCTAAAGGAATAAGCATATATAGCGGAAATTCTCTTTCGCCTTTTTTTATTCTTGCATACGAGCTTTCACTAAGAATAGTATTTACTAATTCTTTTTGGGATATTCCACGACTTTTTCTTAAATCTTCAATTATTCTCACTAAAATGATAGACTTCTCATTCACAGCTCATTAAACCTCCATAAGAAATTGCCAATTTAGCAATTATCAACTTTTTTGTTGTAAATATTTTATCAAGTGGTAGTATTTGACTTGTAAATTTACACAATTAAAGTATCGGAGGAAAACAGCATGAGTTTAGACTTAATCCTATTTTTATTAACTGGTTCGACTAGTGTTCAAACACGAGATGTACAAATTGGTACACGCTAGAATATTTTTTTAATCGTCAAATGGTGGGAATTGATCAATGTCTTCTAACAATTCTTTAGGTGAAATATTTAAGCCGGCACAAATTTTCAAATAAACTTTTAAGCTGACTTTGGTTCTTTTTCCATTCTCTATAAAACTAATATGGTTATCTGCTACACCAGATCTTGAAGATAGCTCTAAAACAGTTAACTTTCGCTCTTTTCTAGCTTGTTTGAGTTTCTTAGCAATATTTTGAATAATTTGATCATATTGATCTTCAGATAGTTGCATTTAAATCACCTCTGCCATTGATTTTAAAGGTTTTATAAAAGTAATCATTGGCGAAATGGTAAATAAATGATATAATTAGTTTAGAAAAGTAATTGCAAAATAATTTTTGATATGCTATGTTTTACACATAAAAATAAAACAATATTTTTGTTTGACATACTTGTACGAAGCCAAACAAAAAGGAGCCCCCGAAGTAAATCTCGTCACTGCAAGAGCGCCAACTCATGCAGGAGTCATTGATAAACCTCGGTTTCCAATCAAGTGATGCAACACCTGAACGGATTGAGCTCCTTTGCGTCGTAGCTTCTCTACAACGATGTAATTATAACAGATAATGATTGTAGAAAGAAACTTCTGATTCAATGTATTATTGAAAAATGTATGTTTGATCTTTAGTTTCTTCTACAGTTGATCTAGGTGCATGATAGGCCAAATCATCATTTTTGACGCCCTATCTGTTATTTTCGTTGAAGAGACTGCGATTCTTAGGAGGTAAATTCATGTTCTCGTGAATTTACCTCCTTTTTGTTTGCTTTTATGTAAGTATGATCTAGGAAATGAGGAATGACAATGACAAAAGGGTTAGCAGTATACGTTAAAGATCTAGCAAGAATCAAAACAACGGTACAACTATTTAACACGCAGCATTGGATGATCGAAGGGGAAAACGCCTATCGCTATACGACTCTTTTTGAAAAAGGAAAGCCAAAAAAAATATTTTTCGGGGCTGCCAAAACGGAAACGATCTTTCCACAAATCAAACTTCTGTTTGATCAAAAGGAAAGAGTCATTGCTCAACGATTAAATTCAAATGGTCGTCTGATAACGACACGGGAAAACAAATATTTCAAAGTCCGGAACCATCGATCAGAACGAGCGTTAGAAGTATATGCCTTGATCACTGCGATAGAAGAAAAAGAATACGAGGAAATGATTCAAAATTATTGGTACCAGGAACGAAAACGAGCGTAACTGCTTTTTGAATCTTAAATTAAACATCTTTTGTTTGCTAGTTTCTAGCAAAATCTCTTGATATGAGTTGATAACGAACGAGTATTGAGAACTAATTGAATAAATGAATGTGGGTATTAGAACGCCCCTCTAAACTAAACAGCATGGCTACTAAGGGGTTTAGAGTAACCAGGAATACAATGAACTGGTGAGCCAAAAACATTGAAGGATTTGCCAAGACCGCACGTGTGCGAGCGAATATCCGGCCTTCATAGGAGTTAGATTTCTCCGGTTGTAAAAATCTGCGACTTTTATTTTGTTCTATTTTCGAATCTGGTAAACAAAAGATGTTTAATTGGTTAATATTAAATTTTAAAAAGGGAGTGGAAGTTATGACGAAGACAAATAAGTTATCGGCAGTTGGTAAGTTTTTCTTGAAGATGATGTTTAAAGTTAGTATGGGATTGCTGAAGGTTGCGGTATTTATCTTCATATTCACTTTCACGTTCGCTGCGATCAATGCTACTTCAACATCATTTTCTAGAAGGTGATAAAAGTGAAAGTCTCTGAAATAGTCAAGATCACGAAGAAAATAAGAAAAATGGAAAAGTTGAAAAGTCGGTTACTGTCGACGCTGATTGTAATAACAGCTTTATTTGGGATTGGAATCTTAGGTACATTATTTTTATTCGGCATTCAAAGGTTGGTTTTCTCGTTTGTTTTAATCAAGTGGCTTATTGCAATAACTGCATTCATTTGGCTTTTAATAAGCGTCTTGCAGATCAAGATTCTCCTAGAAAAGCGGAAAATTTGAAATTATTTCTTGTCTATATCAAATGTAAAACTGAAACAGGAGGGAAATATTCTGAAGACGAATCAACTGAAAAGAATGAGAAAAACTAATCCAAGTGTATTTAAAGAGACATGGCGTGACAAGCAGATTAGATTAAAACAAGAAGAGCAGCAAAAGCTAGACAATGCTACTGTTCGAAGAGGATCCTTTTATTGGAAGGAAGGGGAAATCATTAATTGACAGAAATAATGGAATGGGGGATATGGTTATTAAAATTCTACTCTCAATAATATCATTACTAGTTTTAATAGGTTTTCCACCTGTCGTATATTTTGCAAGTGGAAAAGTCGTAGAATTCTTAATTAATAAAAAAGGTCTATCGGTTGAGAACAAGAGAACATTACCGTACGGAAAAAGAGCTGCGATTGTAAAAGATGAAATTGAGATTTTTTATTATAAAAATATGTGGTGGAGAATATCTATAACTTTATTATCTATTCCTATTGCAATTATAGTAGCGAAATTGCTTTTAAATTTCGCTATTAATAGATGATATAAATATTGAAATAGGAGGGGTAAAATGGGCGAATATGTACGTGGATATAAAGAAGCTATAAAAGATGTTCGTGATCTGATTGATAAAAGAGAGTCATCAATGAAGAGTCAATCAGAACTCAACAAGAAGCAGCAAGAGCTACTAGATGATTTAAAACATGTTTACAGTTGGCAACATAGCCATGCTTGGGATTTATTCTACTATTTGGTTGATAAAGACACCCAGATGTTTGAAGAAGAAACAATATATAATTTTTATTGCTTATCTGAGGAACAATCTCTTAAAGTCCTAATTATTTTCAGTCAATGGGTCTTATCACCAAAAGAATGATTTCGCTATCCACCAATATTGTTAAATCAATTAAAGGAGGTCAATATGAGTAGTATTGTCTATATGATAGCAACCTTTACTATATGTCTGTATGGGCTATATCTATATGGGAAAATGTCCAATTTGGAAGATATTGACCAATACCTATCAAAAGAAAATCAAGAGTACTTACTAAAAAATTGTTATTATGATCATTCTTTCAAGAAAAACACTTTACAGGAAATTGAACGAATGATTCATCGAATCAATGCACAGTTGATGGATCTGAACGAGGATAGGCTAATAATTAAGGCAGAACTATCAAGCAAAATAGATAGTTTGAAGGCCTTGAAACACAAAATTCTTGTTGACAGTTACAATGAAAAATTAGCCGAACTATCGCCAGATCAACGTGCATTAGATGATTGGGATCGTTTTTAATCCTTGTTTGAAGGGATAAAAAAAGTCCTCCTAGTTTCCGCTAGAAAGACCAAATTATTATGTCCTAAGTAATTATAATAAAAAGAAGAATTATTACAAATATATTGACTTTATTTTTTGAATATTTGAATGCGGGAGCTTGAGGAAAATTTCTCAAGTTTTTTTGTTACCCAAAAGGAGAAAAAAGATGAAGAATGTCTGTCGTAGTCCATAACTAAAGAAAATATCAACAAGTGAAGGGAGGGCAGAAACAGATGGATGCTGAAAAGAAAACCTTGTATTTAACCGTAGGAAAGGAGGTTTCCCTAAGTTTTACAGGAAACGGTGAAGCATTACAGTATATTCGCTTGAGTGTGAATAAGCTGGCAGAAATTATTAATAATGGCTTGGTCGATCGCCAAAGTATTTTTGAAATTGACGAAGTTTCACTGATCACGAAAAGTAATTATAAGACCGTTGTGCAAGTGGTCGCTGGGAAACAAGTATTACACGGTAATACGGATCATGTAGATGTGGTTATCGATAAAGATAAAACAAAACAAAAAGCAGCTGGAAAAGATATTTTCACGAATGGCGACTTTTTATTTATCGTTGATCAAGAACAACACATATCGAAACAAGAGCTGCATACGCTAAATATAAAGAACTCAAAAAGTTATTTAAACGAAGGAGACCGCCTATGATCTTATATGGCCAAGGAACAAAGAATGCGTAATCGAGCGCCACCGTCCTTTTCGAAAATCCATTTTGAAGGAGAGGATGTGAACAGGTACCAATGAAAAAGAAGCACAAACTCGTCGTTTCGTTTTCAGTGATGATCATTTCTCTTCTTGCTATGGCCAACTTTCCTTATGTTTTGGCACAAGAACAAACAGATACCGCTAAAACGGATCAGGAAGTGGCTGCAGTATCGGAAGAGACCTTAAACAAAGAACAGGAATCAACCGTTGTTCAAGGTGCTGATGGCTTACTGTACGTGGTAGCAGACAAATCAGACAAAGAACAGCTGATTTCTTCAGATACGCCGCAGATCGCTGAAAAAACTGAAGGAGATTTTACAGCTGTTGAAGTAGGGATCGATGAAAAGCGTCAGGAAAAAGCGGATCAGGCAGATCAAGAAATCAAAGACTTTGATGAAATCGATCTAAATGATGTTGAATCGCTGCAGTCGGCAGTCAATAGTGAAGATCTTCCATTTATTGAAGAAGATCAAGTCGCTGAAGAATTGTCAAAAGCCAAAGATTTAGAAGAATCCGAACAGATCTTGATGCAGACACGTTTCTTTTATGCTGAAGAGATCCTGAACCAAACGAATAACTTGAATGATGTTCCTTCTATGCTAAAAGAAAGCAAAGTTGCTTTGCTGGCTTCTGTTTCAAAAACAGTCTCTGAAACAACGATCAATCCGCCTTCAGGTTATCCTTGGCTGATGTATATCGTTCGCAGCAACGGTTATTCTTACACAGAAGACCGTGGGATTCGGCGGACGATCGATGGGAAAGATGCGTTTTGTTTACAAGCAGGGGTCACGGCAGCTAAGACGTACACGGATGCTGGCAGCAGCTATTTGAGTACTTCTCAAAAAGAAACGATCACGTCCATTATTAGTGCTTACCGTGAATTAGGCGGTTGGGCAAATAACGACGCTGGAAAGCAACGTTGGATGGCCGCACAAATTCTTGTTTGGGAAAATTCAAATGAAAAACCAAAAAGTATCACCATTACCCCAAATCACAAAGCTGGTGTGACTGACTGGAAAAGCAAAATGACTACACGAGCTGGTCAGATCCGCACACGTCCGCAATGGGACGCAACGTCTAAGACGGTCTATGAAGGAGAAAAAGCAACCTTTACTGTGAAAAACAGTTGGGGTGATCATAACCTCTATGTAGAATCCGTCAGTGGTGGCGCAAAAGCGACGATCAGTGGCAATAAATTAACCGTCGATACGAATGGATCCACTGCAACAAAAATCACTGTAAATATGGTGAAAGGGTCGAAAACAAACGAAAAATATCCCACTACTGTCTGGGCGAACGGTTCGTATCAAAAACTGGTCACTGGTTCATTTTATGTTTCAACTTCCGTAACCGTGAATGTGAAGCGAAAAGGGACTGTGGATGTCTTGAAAGTAGATGCAGATACGAAAAAGCCGCTAGCAAATGCCACCTTCCGCTTTACGTATGATGGAAAGACAACAGACGTAAAATCAGGAACGGATGGGAAGGCAAAGCTAGGAGAACGATTAAAGGCTGGGTCAGTAGTCAAAGTGAAAGAAATAACCGCTCCTTCAGGCTACAAGTTAAACGGAACGGAGTTTTCAATCACGGTAGGGGAAAATACGAATGTTTCGAAGACCTGGACAAACGAGCGACTCGCAGGAGCTGTAGAGCTTACCAAAATCGCAGACGTCGATCAAAAGTCGTTAGATGGTGTGGTATTTACACTATACAAATCGGACGGATCCATTTTACAAGATAACCTAAAAACCGACACAAATGGCCAACTGAAAGTAAAGGATCTAACGCTTGGATCCTATTATTTCAAGGAAAAAGCGTCATTGGTTGGTTTTGAAACAGATAGTAAAAACTACTCGTTTACCATTACTGCAGATGTGACTGAAGCAAAGCCGGTGAAATTAACAATTACCAATCAGTACAAATTGAGTGCTTCAAAGACGGTATCAGACAAGAATGAGACAGGCAAAACCAGCAATACTTGGTCAGCTGCTTCCGATGATTTTCTACAATATGATTTAACGACAAGTACGGTAGAAAAACTAGGATCTCGTTACTTAGCTGATTTTGTTATAGAAGACCAGTTTCCAGCTGAAACGGTTGCTATTTCTACGGTACAAGTTTTGGCGCAAGGTAGTGATGTAACAGATCAATTTACAATTACCAAAGATCTGACGAACGGGAAAGTGATTGCTATTGCGAAAAGTACTGCACTTACAACTTCTGGATTTTATGGAAAATCATATGATCTACGTACGAAAATGATGCTAAAGCAAGAAATTCTGACCGCTAAAAACAAAGCAACACTGTCCTTCAGTAAGCAAGGTAGTGTGAAAACAGGAACGAAAACTGCTTCTTCAAACGCTGTTACAACTACTTTACCAGCATTCAAGCTGACAGTGAATCATGTGACAGAAACAGAAAAATCGCTGCTTAAACAAGTCGTTGAGACGAAGTACGATGGGGAGTCGTACGAGTATAAGCCGCTGGATGATCTATTCGACGTGAAAGGCAATCGCTACCGCTCGAAAGTGACTAGAAGTGGGGTCGTTGCTGGCAAAGATCTTGTACTTGAGATCCCGTATTATCTACCGTCTTTAGAGATCAATGCCGAGAAAGTTTCAATATTGACTGGCAAAGCGTCATTGACGGACAGCTTGAAGGCGACGATCACTTTTTCTAAGTCAGCGAGTTACGAAGATGAACTGAAAAATGTCGTATATCGATTGACTGTAACGGATCAAAAACAGAAGAAGACGGTACTGACAAAGGATATTTCACTTGCTTCTTATGCTTCTAGCCTAGCTGTTGATTTGCCTACTGCAGGCTTTACTAAGGGTGAGAAGGTTCCGTATTCTCTTTCCCTTCAGGTACTGAAAAATCCTGACCAAGTAAAGGCAGAAACAGATACGACCGACTTTTCAACATTCGGCTATACCGCTTCTGAAAAAATCCTCACCAATGCGGATCTGAAAAACGATAAGCTTTCCTATGGCGCAGTGAGTCAAACAGAAGCAACGAGAAAAACCAAAGCGTATGTAGAAAAGAAAGAGAGCCTGCAGTTTGATTTTGAAGAACAGCGTTCGTCAAAAACGGGCTATGGACTACCAATCACATTGGAACCGATCTACAGCAGTGAGATCCAAGATACGCCATTACTCTCGTTTACGCTTTCTTCTCCAACGAAGCTAGTCGATACCTATTTAGATCTTCAGTATGTCGAATCAAAAGGGAACGTTCAAATCCCGCTAGATCGTACGATCAATCAAGTAGCGAAACAAACGACTGCCGCTATTACTTCTACAAAATTTGAGTTTCCTCAAATAAGCGTAGAGGAGAAGACGGGTGCATTGTATACGCAAGAACAAGTAAAAAATCCAACCAAAAAAATTGCGAATAAATTACTTGATGGGGGAAGAAAGTTTTATTTGCCGATTTGGGCAGAAAAAGGGGACTACAATCTGACGCTGCAATCGAATGTGATTGGCCGTAACTTTATTCAAGTATCGATGAACCAAACACTTTCGGTCTACGCAAACATGTATGCGACGATTGATAGTAAAACAAAGAAAGAAGATGAATTGTTACTCACGCCGGTTTATCCTGATACGACTGTGCCAAAAGGATGGTCAAAAGCAGAGATCACGTGGTTAAGAGGAAAGTAAGGAGTTGGGCAATATGTATGGTTCAGCCGTTTTTGATGTACGATCGGAATTAAAACAGTCCAGGCACCTATTGCGGAAAGTAGTTTTTAGCAGTTTAGGGATCCTGGTCTTTTTCTTTCTCTTTAAGCAGTTGATCGGGATCCCGTTCAATTACTTGAATCAGATCAGTTCTTCGTTTTTAAACTTTGGTTCTGGAAGCAGCAATGTTTCCGGTTCGCTGACCTCAGCGATTCAACAAAATCAATTTGTTCAGGCAGTTATGGTATTCGTTACTGGGATCTTGGCAGTCTGCACCAAATTTTTTGATGAAATCAAACAAATGTTTTTCAAATAACGATCGGCTTTAATAGCCGGTTTATATTTCTACTGAAGGGAGGTGACATTCATGGATACAGTTCAAAATCATTCTCACACATTGATGAACGTTGCGATTGCAGTAGGTTTAGTTGCAATCGTCGGCGGTGTTGTTTTCAAGTTTTTCCCTGATTTCACAACACAAATGCTCGCTAAAATCACTTCTTACGTTTCAACATTGCCAACAAAATAATGGTTAAAAAGATAATCGGGGAAGACACTCTTTGTCTTCTCCTTTTTCTTGGTTAGGAGAGGGAGGAATGACACATTATTGGCGACAGATCACGGTTATGATCGTGGGGGCACTTTTTATGATTCTAATTGCGTGGTTTTTTATAGGAAATGCCAAGAAAGATACCGAAGCATTTAACATTACTGAAGCGTTAAGAACAGCTGCAATCAGTAACAAAGATGATTCTGCACGCATTCAGCCTGGCGCTTTTTATTTGGATCAAGCCAGCTTTGAAAAAGAGTTCGAACAGACGATCAAGAAGCAGCCATTCTATGCAAAGAAAACAGTAAAAGTGACGTTCAACTACTTAAAAGAAGCAGATAACAAAGGAATCAAAGGCATTCGTGCCTATGTAGAGTCCGATGGATCCATTGACGAAGCCACATGCATTTTAAGTACGCCGGAAGGAGGGTAAATCAATGGTTGTAATTAGAGAAAAAAAGTCCATTTTTAAAGATGAAAAAGACGTGTTAAGAAATGTAAGGAATATCGTGACTACCAATCAATTCCGACATATACCGTCAGTTACTGAAGAAGAGCGAGACGATTATTTGGAAAAATTAGTTGAAGATAGTCGAGTCGAAGTGATTCGAGACGATTTAGTTGAGCACTATCCGGATGAAGTGATGCGTGCCTTCACGTCTAAAGCTTCTCGTGAAAAGCTCACTAAATTAGTTCAAGAAGAGCAGCGATTTGGAAAAGATGATGAAGGACAAAAAAAAGCGGCCTATGTCGTCAATGAAATCGTCGGTTTTGAATTTATCGATCGTTTACTTTTGCATGACGAGTCAATCACGGATATCGGATGGAACAGTACGTTTCTAACCGTCGAAAGTGCGGATCAACTACGAATTTATACGGCAGAACAATTACAGTTGACCGATCCTGAAAAAACGGTATTTCGAATCGTAAAGAAGTTCGCGGATGCTGTAGGAAAGCCATTTACTCGAAATGATCCTATCTTGGATAGTGTATCAGGAAATTTACGATTAAATGCTATGCATCAAGTGATCAGTCCAACTGGAACAACGATGTCCTTACGGGTAAGTCGACCAGGTCTAGCGTTGACCGAAGAAACGTTTGTCGATTTTGCGCCATCTTTTGTTTTGGAATTTCTAAAAATAATCATGAAGGCTGGATCAATGAGCGTGATCGGTGGGGAGACTGGTTCTGGGAAAACGGAATTGATCAAAATGATGTTGTCCTTTGTACCAAAAAAAGACCGTATCTTTATGATTGAGGACGTTCCTGAAACAAGGATCAAGGAACTTTTGCCAGATCATGATATTTTTTCTCTCGTTACAGGAAATATCGTGACGATTTCAGATCTGGTTCAAGCCGCTTTACGGAATTATCCTAAATGGATCGTTCCGTCAGAGACACGGGGTTCTGAAGCTTATGAAATGATCCAAGCTGCACGGACAAACCATTCGGGATTGACGTCGATTCACTCAACAAATTGTCGCGCACATCCTCGAAGGTTAGTCACCATGTCTAGTATGGGGTACAAAATCAATGAAGAAGCAGTTACTGAAGATATCCTTACATTCTTTGACTTTGGGTTTCAGATCAAAACTGCTTATATCGAGATCGATTCGGAAAATCTTATTTTCAAAAAAATTCGATATTTGTCAGAAATCGTAGAGTATTCAGTAAAAGACACGGCCACTACTTTGTTTAAACAAGTATTAAACAATGGGCAGTTCTATGTTACTACGGGTCAGTTGTCTGATCAGTACAAGGAAAAGCTAGCAGAACGCTTCTTAACTTTTGATTTTCCTGAAATGACCAATGAAAAGATTCAAAAATCGGAGGAGCTTGAACAGATTCTTCAAAAGGCGGTGAAGGAGTTTGCGGATCAATCAACTTCAGACGGAAACTAAAAACCGTGTAAATCTTGAAGAATTACATGCATTAAACAGTGCTTACGGGCAGCGATTAAAGCAAAAAGAGATCGTTCAGCTCGTTGGACTCCCAGCTGTAGTCTTAGGCGTTTTTTCATTGATTCTGACTTATATTTGGTGGATCGTTGTCGGGTGTACAGTGATTGGTGCCATCTACGGCTATCGTTTTATCTTGCCAAAGGTCGTGAATCGGCGGTACCAGATACAGTCATTGGTGGCCAGAAACAAATTTCTTTTGAATCTCACACAAGTGACGATGGACAATGATTTGACTGTTCTTCAGTCTTTGGCCTATGTGATCGATGAAACAGAAGGAGAACTTTCTGAAGATCTCCGAAGCTTGTATGCCGCTCTTGGTGTAGGGTCTGATCCGGAACGGGTCTCCTATTTATTGAATACCTTATCTGAAAAGTATCATGATGATGCGATTTTTGGTCAGTATTTGGAACAGCTTGACACGATTATTCAAGAAGGGAAAAACAATACGGATTCGTTGCAATACCTAACAGAACACCACAGTAAAATGTTAGAAAAAGTCAATTTGTTTCTAAAAAAGAAGAATGAAATGTTAAATGGTGTGCAGACACTCCTTGTTCTAATGGGCGCTATTATCTTACTATTTCATGGGGTTTCTTTCTTTATGAATGGTGACCTTGCGCAATACATGGACGGCTATGCGCACCATCCAATCGGTTATGTCAGTTCAGCCATTTGTCTCATTTCGCTTAGTGTGATCTTAAATAGTTTCTTCAAGCAGTATTTTGATGATTCTGTCACGGAATTGGGGGTGCGAACCAAAAAATGAATCTCGTTATTCGAAACAAAACCGCTGAACCAAGTGAGAATCGACCATTTTTTTCCCGTTTACTTTCAGATGTTGTTTATCAAAATCTATTAGAAATGAATAATACTAAGGAAAACATTGAAAAGTGGGCGAAAAAGAAAATTCGCACCTCTGCCATCTGTTTTTCTATCTTTGTTGTTCTTGGCTTTTTAATGAGTTTGTATCTGATTCCTATTGGGCTAGTTGTCAGTGTGCTGATTTATTTGGACACGATCAAATCAGTTAAGGTCGTTTATCAGCAGTTTCGATTTGAACGTCAAATTCAATTTTCAAAATTTTCACGGCTACTTGTTCCGATATTAAAACAAACAAGAGGGGGGATCAATCTTCGTTCTGTTTTTGAGCGAATCGTTCCCAGGATGCCACATGAAATCGATAAGAAGATCTTACAACGGCTCATGTTGGATATGAGTCGAAATCCAAGCAGTTTCGATCCGTTTAAGATGTTCGCTAAACAAATGTCTGGCACTGACAGCAGCCGGTTATTTATGGTTACTTTGGCACGTTTGGCACAAGGATCAGCGAATTTGCAAGTGATCGATCAGCTTTCCAGGATTGCTAGTGAAGAAATGATGGCCGGTATTGAACAAATCATCCATTTTAAGCTCAGTCGATTTTCGGGGTTGTATATGAAGCTAGTAGGAGCGATTTTGGTCTTTGTTCTCGGTGCTTCTATTGCGATCATTCCTTTCCAACTTGGAAAAGTCTATGTTTATCTCTAAAGAAAGGAGCATAAATTATGGATGTAGAAGATAGTCAGGGAGAAGTTTTCAGCATGTTGTTTTATTGTTTGACTGTACTCGCCTTTTTGAGCGTCGTCGTTTTCGGTTATCAGCTTCAAACGATCACTACTTATCGGCAACAAGTCAATTATCAGATCGAGCGAAAAGGTGGTCTGACAGCTGAAGCAGTTTCAGAGCTCAAAGATTACTCAAATAAACAATTTCACGGCTGGTATACGATAGAAAGTACCCAACTAGGGAAAAAGGCTGCGTTTGGAGATACGGTGGCTTATACGATCAAAGCGACCTATCCAGTTTTATTTCTACCAGACAATATCTCTGTGAAGATAGGAATTGAAGGACAAGCGCCTTCTCAAGTGAGGTGAAGATATGGGAAAAGTATTTTCCAAATTGTTACGGCTCATTTTCAGTTTGGTCGTGGGGGCGCTTCTTCTTAAAGTAGTCATTGACTACCAAGACGTCATAAAAGCTGCATGGGAACAGTGGTGGACGCAGCAAAGTATAAGAATGTGAAAGGGGTGATCGTGTGTCCGGGCAATATCGGGTACATTTTTCGCACGTCAACAAAAAATTGACACGAAAATACCGTGCATTGAACACAAAGATGGTTCACGGTATCTTTCAAGCACAACAGATCATGGAACAGCTACAGCGTTCAATCACGGAGCCTACGAAATTGTCAGTAGTGATTGACAATGGCGAACAAGAAATAATCTTAGAAGACGTGGTCGTTGATCCTACACGGAACACGGTACAACTGTTAGATATGTTGCAAGAAGAGATCTCAACTCTTGAGACAAATCGCTTGGAAGGAGAAAAGCTTTACCAAGAAATCAATCGGCAATTCAACGAAGAACGAAAAGCATTGCCGGAAATGGAACCAAGACAAAAACGAACCTACTCGAAAAAATCGAGGGGTTTTTCTTTTTTTAGATAGTCAATTAGCCAGGAAGGAAGAAGCATATGGCAGGGAAAAAATCTACGGCTTCACCATTTGTAGAAGCCGCAAAAGAATTACTTTCTCAAGAAGGCATTCCCTTTAAGGAATGGACGAATGATCATTTACGAGATAAAAAAATGGCCATTCTTGAAGGAAAAGACAAGGAATGGGAAGAATCAACGATTGAAAAGCAATGCGAGTCTTACGTGCTTTCAAAAATCAATACTCTTGTATCAGATAAAAACCAAGTGAAAAATGGAGGAAATAAACATGTTAATGAAACTACAACTAGCACTACTAACACTACCAACGAATGATTGGGTCAGTGAATTAGACAAGGCAGGAACAACGATTTATTCAGCTTTACAAAGACTATCGTTTCCCGTGGCTGTTATTACGACGATCGTAGCTGGCATCATGTTCATGAGTTCCGATCGAAAAGCAGACGTCGCAAAAAGCATCTGGTTTCGTGTAGCAGTTGGGATGATCGTGATCATGTCAGCTGTTTCATTAGCAACGTACTTTCAAGGGATTGGTAAAAAATTCTAATATCAAACGTTTAAAAGATGGGAAGAAATAAAACTTTCCATCTTTTTTTTAAAGGAGAGAACCATGGGAAATTATATTTTGCGTTTTACAAAATTACCAAAAGAAATCAAAGCTACGAAGCGATTGACCCTGAAAAAGAAGTATTCTCTTCCTGAAGCGAGAGAACTTTTTTACCAGGTTCAAGCAGATGTTGGGCCGCTGGATCATAAGATGACTTTAGAGATCCATCGTATAGAAGGAACAAAAGACTATTGGGAGTTCACTCTTCCCTTATCAAAAGATGTGCCTTTAGACCTACTGATCGACGAGGATATTATTCAGGAGCTTAGAAACTTAAAAGGCAGCCAAAAAGAACAGTTTGAGGAATTGGAAAATGATCTTTTAATCGAGTTCGATCAGCCATTTGAACCTGTCGAAGAAGAAGTCAACGAACCAAAACCATCATTTCTTAGCGGCCTGTCCTTGCCAGAAGTGAAATTGACGGAGGTTGCGGAAAATTTACTTTCTCGTGTATTACCGAAAAAACAACAAGCAGCCGTACCATTGATTGAAGAATCACCTTCAGAGAATTTTGTAGAAGAAGCCTTGGAGTTGCCCGAAGACAACTATGTCCCTGATTACGAAACCGTCGAGGAAGAAGATGGAGTTCCTCTTGAAGATCTGGAAATGGAAAAAGAAGAAATTCTTAGCCCACAAGCACAAGCTTCTCAGGACGATATTGTTCCTTCTACAGTCAAAGGATCGATTCCAGGTGTCGTTATTCCACCGTTGGACGCCTATTTGGATTTAACGACACAACCGATTTTTAGTCCTATCGAATCTCTGATCGCTAAACTAGAAGCAAAGCTGGATCGTCAGACGCAAGAATTGATCGTGTATTTTGGGTTAGCTGATAAAAATGATTTTATTAGTGAGCGAAAGAAAGAATTTATCCGGACGCAATACAATCCAACGTTCTACAAACAGTTGATCTCAAGCCTATATAAATTAAAAAATGACGTAGAGAACAAATTGATCAAAAAGTTGACGATCGCTTATCAAGAAATTACTGCAGACGACGGTTCTGAAGAATGTCTTGCGGAATTAGCTGCTAAAAAAGCAATTCTAAGTGAAGAATTTACTGATAAGATCGAAGCAGCGTTCACTTCTTTAGAGAATCAATTAGCGCTTGATAAAGCGAGGATCCAAAAGCGCCAACAAGAAGAATTGGAACGATTGAATAAGCGCCATCAAGACGAGCTTTATCAAATCGATGTCAAACTGCAGGCAGACAAACAGGAAAAAGCAGCACAACTCGATCAAATGAGACAAGAAGCAATCGAACAAGAAGAAGAAAAAATCACTGCTTCTTATGAAGAAAAAGCTCATAAGTCACAGTACGAACGATTGATTGAGCGTAAGAACAGTCAACTCGAAGAGTTAAGCACGATCCTGGTCGAATCAGTGCAACAAGTCACGGATCAAGAATTGCAGTACTTACAGTCCATGAAATCAAAACTGATTGAATCACAGCCTATCTTTGAAGAGCAACGTCGGATCCATGAACAAGAGTTACGGGAAAAAGCCGTACTTGCGCAGCGTGACCGTGAATTGGCTATAAAAGAAAAAGAATTGTCCCTAAAAGACAAAGCCGTGCAGAATGTTGAATCGACGAAGCAACAAAATCAACAAAAAGAAATGGAAATCTCGCAATTTCTTGCAAAACTGATTGATGATCAAACCCGAAGAGGGGCTGAAAGCATAGCCACGCAACAACAGCTGCTGGCATTTATCCAACAACAACAACAAGGCACACCTTTACAGGCAGCGCCAACACAATCAAGTGCTGCACAACAAGTAGCAGGGAAACCGTCTTTATGGAAAAAAATCACTTTAAGTGGTGCGGTTTTACTTGCCGTGGCAGGATTTGGCGGCTATGTTCATGCAAAAGCCCAACAAGATTCAAATCAAACAACTGTATCTGCAGCTGTTCAAACAGAGAATTCTTATGCGAGTTTCGAATCAACGGAACCAGCAGTTCCTTCTTATGACGATCAAATCAGTGCTGGCAAGTATATTGAAGCGGCTAAAGAATATCCTGAAAATATTGACCATGTGGTTCAAGTCGTCTTTGAAAAAGAGGACACAGACACCTTAAAGCAGTTAACAAAACTAGGCGAATCTGATTATGGTTTATTGGATCTGGCCATTCTACAACAAGATCAAAAAGCCATTACGTCCATCTACCAAGAGCTTTCAGATGCGTTGAAAAAAGATTTAACCATGGGTCAAAAACAACAGATCGCTTCTGCTTACTTGTTACAGGACAAGCCGAAAGAAGCAAAATCGGTATTGGAATAAGGTGAGCGTCTATGCGAGTACGAAGTAAGAAACGCTCCTTTTTCTACCGATTATTTACTGCTTTCGGACTGAAAAAAATCGCCCTTTTTATCGGAAGGGGTTATTCGATAAAAGGAGAAGGACTAGCCGAAGAACAGAAGCGTCATGCGCCAATAGCGTTTCTTGGTTTTTTCAGTGCCTTCTTCTTGGTTTATTTTATGAGCAACTATCTGATCAATTTTATCGTTTCATTTCTGCCGATTCTTGGCCAAGCTTTTACACTTTCGATAAACCAGGACTTTTCAACGGCTGGGAAGATGTTTCAGACGTTTCCTTATTTTGCCCGTTCCTTGTTCATTCATGTAGGAACGAACAAGCAGCTGCTTATTACGCTACCCTTGGCTTTCTTTTTTGCCTGGTTCGTTTTTAAAAAGCTGACTCGTAAATTTGATTCATTGAGTTACGGGCAAGAAGGAGATGCTCGATTGACAACGATCCAAGAAATCAAAGAGCAATATCCGGCTGTTCCAGATTTGAAAGAACGATTTAAAGGGGTCGGCGGTATTCCTGTTACACATTATATGAAAGAATTTTATATCGATCGTAATACAGTCAATTCACTCATTCTAGGGACGAGCCGATCAGGTAAGGGTGAGTCGATCGTTTTTCCGTTTACAGATATCTTGAGTCGAGCGGAGGAACAGAGTTCTTTAATTTTTAATGATCCGAAAGGAGAACTCTACAAAGGATCAAAAGAAACACTAGAAGAAAGGGGCTATGAGGTACAAGTACTTAATTTAGAAACACCTGATCAATCCATGAGTTACAATCCGCTACAGCTGATCGTTGATGCGTATGTGAGAGGGGATTCTTCTTCTGCGCAGATGTTGGTGGATCAATTCACGTATGCCTTGTTCAACGATCCAAACGCCGGCCAGAACAAATGGGTCTATAGCGGTGCGCAGAAGCTGTTAAACGGTGTGATCTTAGCCCTAATCGACTATTATTTGGAAAAGGACGATTTAGGAAAGATCACAATGTACAATGTGGCACAGTGGATCATTGAAATGACAAATCGAAAAGTCGTTGATCGGGTCACGAAAAAAGAATACACACAACTCGATCTCTACTTTGAACGTTTGCCGCAAGGGCATATTGCCAAAGCACAATACTCTTCTTTTTCTTCTATGGATTCGAAGAATAAAGGGCCAATTCAAAGCGCCGTCCTGGATAAGTTAACGATTTTCCAAGGATTTGAAGCGATTGCCAAGATGACGTCAAAAAATAGTTTTCGGCTGAAGTCGGTGGGTTTTCCTAAGTCGTTGTTTTTCCAATTTGATCGATCGATGTATGACAAAATTATGAAAGTTCGCTTCCTGAGAAAAGGACAATTACTAGAAATTGAAACGATCCGTCCGAATATGGCTGGTGTGGTGGATCTCAACTTTAATTTGAATTTACACACTGGCGATCAATTAGAAGTGGTTTTCCAAGATAAAAAAGTGACCTATTCGATCACTTTATTGGAAAAAGATGGCGAATTAAATCGAATTAGCGGTGATTTAGACGAGTTGAAGCAATGTGAACTGTTCTACACAGAAAAGCCAATCGCTGTGTTCATGATCACGCCGGATTATGATCCGTCCAAAAATGTGATTTCCTCAATGTTTGTCAAACAGCTGTATACAACACTGGCACAAAATGCGGGAAATACGAGAGGTGGCAAGTGCTTCCGGAGAGTCCATTTCATCCTGGACGAATTTGGTAACATGCCAGCCATTGAAAGTATGGATAACATTGTGACCGTTTGTTTAGGGCGAAATATTTTGTTTGATCTCTTTTTACAAAGCTATGCGCAATTAGGCTCTGTGTATGGGAACGATACGGCGAAAATCATCAAAGAAAATTGTCAAAATCATTTGTATATCATGAGCTTAGATACGGAGACACACGAAGAAATATCGAAACGAGTCGGAGAGAAAACGGTGGAAAAACATTCGACTGGTGAACAGGATCCACTTTCTCTTGATACGAGTAAACAAACCAACGTCGGCTCTCAACGAATACTTACCCCGTATAAATTATCTACGCTTATGATGGGTGAAATGGTGGTCTTACGCTTGCATCGAGAAAATAATAAGCGACAAAAAATTCGATCGTACTCTATTTTTTCTACGAAAGAGACATCGATGCCATTTCGTTATGAATATCTGTCAGAATACTTTGATCCAAATCGATCGATTGAAGACTTTAACATTCCCTCTGAACATAAAACCTTTGATTTAGCAGCAAACGCAATCGATGTCGATGATTTGATCTCAGAATCAATCAACCGATCGCTGCTTTTGTCTCTGGAAGAAGGTCTTCAGCCAGAAGAGGAACTGTTACAGATTGATGAAGAAACCTTCAGATCCGTACTTAAACGATTTGATGCAAAAGATGTGGAGAGGTATCGGGAAATTATAAAACTTTCAATCGTAGAAGATCTAGTTAATTCTGAAAAAATTAACTTAATCGACTTTTTAAAACAAGCGGTTACTGAGGATCTTAAACCACTTTTTAAAGAAGAAGAGCGTTGTGCGTTTTTACAGCTGGCGAATTTCTATTTAAACAAGCCATACTATAAAGATATTTCTAATTTAATTAGAATAGATTGATATAACTGTTAACTATCTTTTAGTCAAACCGATTTATATTAATATAGTAAAAAACGAGAAAGTTGGGTTAATATGAATTTCAAAAAGTTTCAAAGTAAAAGATGGATATTTACTATTGTTTTAATTCTGGTATGTGTTTCAGTAGCAATAGGAGTTGTTAATAAAAAGAAGACAAACTTCATTTCACAGATAGATCCAAAATTTTCTGGATACAATGAAAATGGTCACTTAAATTATAATGAGGATGATTTAGAGCATAGTATCCAAGAGTATTTATTAATTGAATCTGGTTTATCAAAAGATCAAGCAAAAGGATTGATAAGTGAGAACGAAATTACCATTGACTATATTAAGAGTACTCCCAATGATTATGAAAAAGCTTATAAAGCTTATCAAGCATTTGAAAGTGTTGAGTATGGATTCGATAAAACCAGTGATCTCAAAAATGGAGATATTGTCAAATTTACTATAACTTCCACCTCAAGTGAATTTCCCATACCTCATCAAGAAAAAGAATACAAAGTTACAGGACTCAAAAAAGGTGAAAATATAGATATCAAAAGTATAGTAGAAAAGGAGCCTATTGTATTCACTGGATTTGACGGGGCTGGAAAGGCGACTTATGATGATTTTGTATATGAGGAGTTAGCTGGAAGTGGTACTTATAGCAATGGAGATTCTGTGAATGTAAAGGTTTCTGATTCCTATATTACGGAATTAGAAGATGAAGGTAAATTTATCAAAGGAGATAACAATGTAGAATTAAGTGTCTCAAATCTAGAAGACTTTAGTGAGATATCTAATTTAGCGGATATTCTTAGTTTAATCGACGATTTATCAAAAAAAGAATTCGAAAGCTATGATTACGGATTTACTAGTACAACGTATTCCTCAACTAATAAAGGAAACTACTATTGTTCAGAGAAAGGCCTTCTTAGCGAAAAAGAAACATTTCGAGTTCTATCTATTTATGAAGTTAGAAAAATAGATAGAGATTCTGATGGAGAAGAAACCGAAAATAAAGTGTTTTATAAAGCACTTGGATATTCGTCTATTCCTTACCAAAATAATAAATTGGATATAAGTGATACTGGATACGAAGATTACTATGGATCAGAGGATACATTAGAGCTTCTTTTAGCAAATTTGAGAACAGACTACAAAGGAATTAAAGAAATTAAATGAAAAACGATTAAATTCATTTCATGTATAAGCGGGATTTAAAAATATTTTGATGTAACAACGGAGCCTTTTCAAGGCTTCTTTTTTATGATTGGAAGGTGAGTAAAACGGAAAAAGCAACGGATTTTCTTCAAAAATTTAGTGAATGGATTCAAGATGCAACTTTATTTAGCTATTTATTTAAATGGATAAGTGCAAACTGGGTCAAAGGACTTTATAAACTGGCTTCAGGGGTGGAAGATATCCTGGATCAAGTGTTTAAGGTCTTTGGATTTCTTGATAATGGGGCAATCGGTAAAATATATACAAGCATGCGATTAGTCTCATTCACTGTTTTGATTATTATGATTATTGTTATTGCTTATAAATATATTTTAAACGAACGAGTGGATCTAAAGGCAGGCCTTTTTAGGGCTGTCTTTTTTGTTTGTTTGGGTGTTCAGCTTCCAGGATTGATTACATCCAGTGTGGAGCTTTCTCAAAAAGTTTATGGAGAATCAAAAAATTTAGATACGGCTGAGAAAAGCACACTTTCATACAGTATTGTAAAAGAAAATTTGTCGGACTTACAGTATTCTTCAAAAAATGGTTTTTCTCGACTGAATAGTGATGCGGGAACTCAAAAAAACAATTTGTCAGAACAAGCTTTTAAAGCTACTGATTTATCAGAAGTTTTAACTCCTGAAAAAGTCAGAAACATGAAGGATAAAGCCAAAAATCAAGATGACACTTCCTACCTAGAATATAGGTTAAAGACTGACGAAGATGGAAAAGTCATATCAGAAAAAATCGAAAATGGAATGTTCGATTTTTTTAAAGAAGGTAAATTTCGTTTTTCATACAGGACGGGCACAATCACTTTGTCATTACTGACAGTGTCGTTTGCTTTTATCTGCTCTGCATTTATAATTGCAACGTCTTTGATTGAGCTAATATTTGCAAAGTTGATGTTTCCAGTTCTTTCTGTTTCAGATATTGAAACCGGGCAACGAACAAAAAAAATCCTTTTGGATATTGGGAACAGTTTATTAGCGATTATGTTGACAGGGTTTAGCTTGAGTATCTTTAAGTTATATTTTTCATTTATAGGTAATCTTGATGTCGATTTTCTTCCATATTTAGTACTTTCTATTGTTGGTGTCCGAATTACGATCGACGGCCCAAATTTCTTTGGGAAATTTCTAGGGTTGGATATCGGGCTTCGTTCAGGATGGCAAGCTATGGTTGGTACAGCAGTTGCTGCGAAAGCTGCGACAAGCGCTGTAAAAGGTGGAGTGAATGCTGGTAGTAGTATCAAAGATCATGCTGGCAATGCAATCAATCGGATGCGAGTCAATAACGGTGTTCATGAAAGCAACAATGACAAATCGATTCAAAGTCGCTCAACGATTCCAGGAAACAATGGCTCTTCTAGAAGCAGTGTGCAGGAATTTGCGGCCAACATGCGCCAAACGTTTGGCATGAATGACCAACAAGAGCCGGTGACACAAACGCAAGGATCGAATCGATCAGCGGTTCCAAATGATCAGATAAGTCCATCGGTTCAAGACAAGGATCAAGTTTTTGCTAATGGAGAGTTGCCTTCAGGAACCAATCTTTCACCAGAAACAATGTATCAACCAATGAACGCATCTGCTTCTTCCAGCACCGTTCCCCAAGGAAAAGAAACAGATGGAAAAAGAATTGGCAATATTTCAGCTGAAGCGCTGAAACATATGGGTGAAAGCGGCAATCGAACGGAATCAACGATCGACCCTATCAACGGCAATCGTACGAATGGTTTGGCCACAGGTAAAACGGACGCTTCACAAAAAATCCAACGAACGACCATTCCGCCGATTCATACGCCAAGTAGAAAAGCAGCCATCCAAGCAGCGACTGACAAAGTCAATCAGGGGAATAAAACGCAACAGTCAAACAATCCGAGTGCATCTGAAGGGAATCCGCATAGCAATCAAAGAGCCAATGATCAGGAAGTGAAACGAGCAACACCAGAAACGTCTTACGGCACTTCTGCAGTAGCACCTAGTCAATCTGTTCAATCGAGTGAACAAGCGTCTGAAGGAGCTTCTGTGGCTCTTGAGCGGGTCACAAGTGTGTCTCCTTCGACAGGTGCAGTCGTACAACGAAGTAATCAATCGGCTGCTACTGCTGGCACTAAAATGGTGAAACAATCACCAAGTAGAGGAATTGATCGGTCAACGGTAACACCTGCTAGACGGAGTGAGCCAAAAGTAGGTTCAATCAAACAACCAGGACAACCAACGAACCATCGATCGGTGACTAGCCAGAAACCTGCAGAAAAATCAACGGCACCAACGTATCATATTCCAACGGTTGAATCAAAAACGAAGGAGCTTTCTACACCAAAAGAATTGGCCACCAAATACTTGAAAGAGTCGAGTGTGACACCAGAAAATGATTACTATGATATCTATCAATCCATGAATAAAGTAAATGCCGATGATTATATTTAGGAGGAGATCTTGTGTTAAATGTCCATTGTATTGAAGGCCGACTGGCTGAAAGTCCCATCTTAAAGAAAACGGAAAGTGGCACGTGTTATACACGTGTCTTGCTAATATCAAAACGAAACTTCAAGACAAAAAAGGAATCTGACTATCAATCAGATTCCTTTTTATGTGTGCTGTATGGCACGATCGCAAAGTCCTTTGTTGAAATGACGTGTCGAGGATCTCATGTGTCCTTTGTGGCCAGAGTCCAAGTGCGACCGTATGAAAATCAGTCAGGGGAACGGTGTTACGTGTCTGAAGACATCGTACAAAGCTACAACTTGTTAGAAACCAAAGAAGTGACCGATCGTCGGCGAAAACACTTATTGGAAGGTCAGCCAGCAGAAGAAATGGCTTTAAATGAGTACCGTCAAGCAGTAGAACATATTCCAACCTGTTATGACGAAGCAGATTGGTACCAATAGAGGAGGAAAAAACATGGATAAATACCACAATATCGTGATTCAACGAAGTATCAAACAAGAACTAAAGTACAAATCTTTGTATATCTTGGATCTTCTGATCGTCTTTGGCCCCTCGATGTTCCTTTTGTATCTACAAGGGTATCTGCATTTTTCTCTTGTGACGTCGATCCTATTAGGCATTGTTTTCTTTTTCCTTGGCTTGTTCCTATGTGCAAAGCCAGCGTCAAACGGCAACAGAAGAAATTTGTATACGATCTATTGTTTGATCGTTATGGATCGAAATGTGTATGAAGTACAAAGCTATAAAAAAAGGAGAGGGTAAGGATGGCCGCAAAACAAGTACAAAGTTTCCGTTCAGTAGGACGAAAGCGCAACAAAGGGGAGAACCCATCAATTCAAGAATTGGTACCAATCAAAAAAATGATCCGAGGAAACGTGGTCAAAAAAAATGGCCGGTATCTCTCTTTTTTGAAAGTCACGACAAGAAATATCAACGGTCTCAGTGCCAGCGAGCAATATCAAGCTATGCGACATTTTGAAAATATGTTGCGGATCTACGAAGAAGAAATGAGTATTTTATCGATGATGTTTCCTACAAATATCGATGATAATCTTGTCTATTGGAACCGACAGCTGCAGCTGGCAAGGGAAGAAAGAAACACCGTTCGAGCAAGAATCATTCGAGAACAGATCAGCCGTTTGGTGTGGGTCGAACAAGAATTATCAAATTTAGAATTCTATTTAATGGTATATGGAAAAACAGAGAAGGAGATTAACCTTTCCAAAACGATTCTAAAACGAGCAGGCGGATCCAATCTAGGAATCAAGGATATTCCGCCGAAACAAATTGAGCAGATCTTAATTAAATTAAATAACCTGAATACCCCGATTTAGTCTGGAGGATAAAAATTATGTTAAATGAAAAAGAAATTCAAACACTTGTTAAAGAAGGCTTTGACCTCAGTTTCATCGAAAAAATCCAACCTCAAGGCGGCATTACGTTTCCGGAAGACCGAATGGTCGCAGGGGACGGTACCTATGCTTGCCTTCACATCTATCAATTAGCCAAACGGCCAGCGCCATTTTGGCTAACATCAATCATGAATAACCCTAAAACAATTACAAAATTTGATCTTTCGCCTATCGACAAAGAAGTCATTTTGAGCGATATTGACAAAGCTATGCGTGAATTAGACTCACAAGCAGAAGAAAACCGAACCCGTACCCAACGAAATGAAGCGGTCAATGAATTCCGATCCTTGGAACGTTATGCAAATGAAATCAATCAAGGCGACGAAGTCAGTAAAATGGTTGATATTCGTATCTATGTGACTGCAGATACACAAGAAGAGCTTGAAAAAGAAGTGGGGGATCTTAGACGTTCGCTCAAAGCCATGGGCTACAAATCTGTTTCCTATATTGGCAAGCAAGCCCAAGAATGGCTGGCTTTTTTTCAAAGCTATTCTGAACAACAAAATGAACCAGGCAGTAAGGAAGGCATAACCGTGCCAAGTTCTGCGATTGGGGGCGGTTATCCCTTTAACCACCAATTTTTAAATGATACGGGTGGCGGTTATATTGGGAAAACAGACACAGGCGGGCCATTTATCTACAATCCCTATGCAATCACTGCACTTAGAAAATCATTTAGTTCTATGACCCTTGGGAAACCTGGTATGGGGAAATCGACGTTACTGAAGCTTCTGGAAGAAATGTTATATGGCAAGCGGACGATCATTCGAGGGTTTGAGAAAAATCGAGATTGGTATAAATTAATAAAGTCACAAAACGGCAAAATTTATGATCTATCTGGAAAAGAAGGCATGTTAAATCCAATGGAACCGCTAGCTACGATTACGGATAGCAGCGGTAAAGTGGTCGATGAATTGAACAGCTACTTGCAGCATAGAGCAACCTTTTTCAATAAGATTCGTTTCTTAAATCCTGCTATGCGATCAGTAGATATTCTCGACTTTGGGAAAATAATGGATGATTTTTATATCTCTTACGGCTTATTACCTGAAAACTACACACAGAATCAAAAAGATATCCATATCATTGGATTGGATCCTTCAAGATATCCCACAGTTGGTGAATTCAAGCAATTCGTTGATCAATTTGTGGAAAGCGGCTATAAGGATCGTGTGACGGATGTCAAAATGGTGGAAATGGAAAACTTTCAAACCGTGATCACGTCAATGTGCGAACAATATGGGTCGATCTTCAATGGACGCAGCACGTTTCGAAATATTGATGAAGAAGATGTCCTTTTCTTTGATATTGAAACGATCGGTCACTTTGACGATGAAGTGTACAAATGCATGCTTTATACGGCTATGAATATCGTTTGGAACCAGGCACTTAAAAATGGCCGCAAACAAAAAATTGCTTTGGAGAATGGCGATATTACTCCTGATGAAGTTCGATTCTTTGCATTTTTCTTGGATGAATGTCAAGAGATCTTAAGTCCTGACACGGTATTTGTTGTTAAACAAGTCGTGAAATTCTTAAAAGAAATGCGGAAATTTTCAGCTGGTGCTTTCTTTGCGACACAATCACCACAAGAGCTATTGCCTGAAACGTCTTCTGACGATTATATTTCAAAAATCAAACAAGTCTTTGAATTATGTAATGCGAAATTCTTTCTACAGCTGGATGCTTCAGTCAGTGAAACAATGAAAAAAGCAATGGGAAATTTATTGACTGATGGACAGTATGAAGACCTGGCATTACTCGAACAAGGGGAAGTGATCGTCAATTTAGGAGGAAATAACAACTACAAGATCAAAACGGATCCTGATCAAGAACAGTTGAAACGATTTGCAGGAGGTCATTAATAAAATGAAATCGAAAATAATTAAATTGTTGGCCGGAAAAGCAAGTAAGAAGGAGAAAATCCAACTCTTACTTGCTTTTTTAGGTAGTTCAACCGCTGTTTTAACTGCTCTTGTTATTGTGGTAGCCAGCTTGCTTCTCGTGATCTTTATCGGTGGTGCTTCTCAGACAACATCGACTGATGGAGGTATCGAGGGGGGCGGAATTAGTGTCTCAGAAATGACGATGCAATGGAAAGATAAGGTCACAAAAGAAGCAGAGAAGAATGGGATTCCTGATATGGTGAATCCCTTGCTTGGCATTATTGAAGCGGAGACGCAAGGAAATGCCATTCGTTATCCAGATGTCATGCAGTCCAGTGAGTCACAAGGAAATGCCCCTAACACGATTTCAGATCCTTATACGAGCATTGAAGTCGGTGTAAAGTATTTCGCCAGTTTGGTTAAAGCACATAGGGATATGGATTTGTTAAATCTCATTCAGGCCTATAATTTTGGCCCAGGTTTCTTGTCCTTTTCGACAAACAATTACGACTTAAATCGAGCGATCGCTTTTTCGAATAAATACGCTCACGGCGTACAAGTGACCTACACGAATCCGGTGGCGGTAAACCTCGGTTATACCTATCGTTATGACTATGGAAATATGTTTTATGCCATGATCGTTAAACAATATTTAACGCCGAAAAGTTCCGGTCTTCCTGGTGGAAGCAGTGATATGGCGAAAGTCGCTCAAGCAGAAATCGATGAAGGTTTGCATGTCGGAGGACAAAAATATTGGTCATGGTATGGCTATGGTGGTCGTGTTGAATGGTGTGCTGTCTTTGTTTCCTATGTGGCCGCAAAAGCAAATGTGAACATGGAAAAATTCGCCTACTGTCCGACGGGTATTCAAAATTTCAAACAAAAAAATGAATGGCAGCCAGTCGGTGTGGAACCAAAAGATGGGTGGGTGATCTTCTTTGATTGGGACGCAGATGGCATCAGTGACCATGTGGGCATCGTAAAAAGCTACTCAAACGGCACTGTCTATACGCTTGAAGGAAACTCAGGAGACAGCACGAAAGAACGCAATTATGGAAAGACCAGTCAGTATATTATGGGCTATGGTACACCTAAATAAGCCGGAGTAAAGGAGCATAACAACATGATAAAAGAAGCTTTTAAACAGTGGAAACATGAACTGAAAGAAGAGCATTTACAAATTAAAATCCAAAACAAATGGTTCGAAGAACTAAAAAAAACAGACCTTTATCGACAACTTAAGAAGTACAAATGGTTGAGTAATGGATCTATTTTGATCGACTATATCATTTTAGTCGGGTGCTATCTATCTATTTACACGCTGCCAGTTAGTAAACTAAATGCTATTTTGGGTAGCCATATTACAAAAGAAACCTATCAAAATATTGTATTTATTTATACAATTTTAGTTTTATTACTGATGATTTTCTCTGTTTTCTTTACTGTAGTTCTATCTAAAGACAAGCCGAGGGATGTTCGGGTGCTATATAATATGCTTATTTTTTTCTTGTTTGGCGGTGTAAATTATTTGTTGCTTTGTTTGGCCTGTATCATTCAACCAGCATACTTATTGTTCGTTTTAGGACTAGGTATTGTAAAACTAGTCTTTGGAAAATGGAAGGAACTACAAAGAGAAGCCGTCTTCCTATCTTATAAAGAAGCAGAGAAAGAAGATTTGATCGGTCATTATAATCGTCACGGCATACGATTTGAAATGGAAGATGAGCCACGTATTTATCGAATGGACTATTTTCAAGAAGAAAATAAAAATGAGGAGTTGAGATCATGAGTTATCAACGATTGAGCGGTATTTTAATACTTGGTTTATTAGCTAGCTGGGGAGTTTTTGGACTCTTTATCTGGCATTCAAGCAAACAACCAGAAGCTGCTTCAGAAACCAAAATTGAACAATCTATTGAAGAAAATCAGTTGGATTCTAACAATAGCAGCACTGATGATCCTACAGAAAATCAGGTATCAAAAACCGTTGAAAGTGAACAAAAAAATCAATCGACGGATGAAAAAAGTACCGTTGTGCAAGACTTTGTGACGACCTATTTCAACACAAAAGATGAACCATTTATTAAAGATCGTGTCTCGCTATTGAACGAAAAGAAGTTGATTACTAACGAATATAACCAAGAAATGACGCAATCGATTGGGGATATGGACAATGAAGATGCCAAAATGAGCGTAGAAGATCTACGTGTTTATACGAACGATGATCAAACCTATTTCGTCGTTTTTGATCTCAAATATGAAGGATTGGATTCAAATCAAGTCCTTGTTTATGTTGCTTCAGCTCACGTCAGTGATTCTAATCAAATCGATCATTATGAGCTGATCGCAACAAATACCAAATTAAAAAAGGGGAATGAATGATGGTTATTTTCGGAAAAATCTCTCACTTTATTTCTTCAGTAAAGGAAATGAAATCGAAAATAAAACAAAAACATTTTCGAACGAAGACACAAACATACACCAAAATATTAATGGCTTTTGGTTTTTTATTTCTATCGATCATCGGTCAAGCTGTGTTATCAAAACCAGCAAATGCGTATTCGGAATCGTCAGTTGAAAAGCCGATTCCTTTTAATGCAGGAGAGGTCACAGTACTAAAAAAACAATATTCGCCAGTTAGTAAAAGTTATCGAATGGATATTTATGTCGATTCAGAAGTCGATCTTGTATCTGATGGAGAGCCAGTTACAAAGGCAACTGTCGTCACAAAAGAAGATATCAATACACCGTTAAAAGTTGAAGTAATCCCCGTTTCTGAAAATTATTTTGTTCTTTTAGCACAAAATATCGACGATGAATTCGGCGCTTTGCGGTTTGATGTTACGTATAAACGATCAAAAGATTCCGATGAATCAGCGCTTAGTCTGTATGGATCCCAAGAAAAATCGATGCTCGTTAAAAGTGATCTTTCAACTTTAAGTCAAGCTGAATTGAAAATCAGCGGACTTGAAAATGATATCCGATTGCAGCAGCTAAACAGAAAAGTGATTGAGGAAGAGAACAAATCTCTTGTCGAAGAAATCAAAAATACACGAGAAAAAATTGCTTCTTTCACTGAAGAAAAAGAATATCAAGTCGGAGAGCAGTTAGCAAAAACGGAAGATTCAATCACCACTTTGGAGAATACGATTGAATCATTTAAAGGGAACATTTCAGATAATCAAACGAAGATTTCCGATATAGAAAAGACAATTCAGTTAATTAACGAAAAGATTAAAGAATTAAAAAAATAAACTTTTCGTAGTCTAAATCGAATTAATAAGAAAAAAATAAAGAAAGGTGGAATACCATGGCAAAAGAAAAACTACAAGTTTATATCGATCTAGAACATAGGGAAGCTTTGGAAGAATTAAAACTCTGGTTGCCCGTAGATGAGAGTGTAAAAGACGGTGCGCTGATTCGATTTATCATAATCGATTTGTTAAATCGTTTGCGAAAAGAAGAATCATTTGAAAAAAAAGTGCTGGATTCTTTGTCTGTTTTGTCCGTAATGACGAATGCAAAACTAGAACAAGATCATACAAAAATTCAAGATCTTTTTTCTTCTGATGTGTATCAAGAAGCGGTAACAATGAGCAAAAAAATTGTTCGAAATAAAAATTATCGGTTTAAGAATAAGAAAAAAATTCAGATTAATCAGGAAAATAAAGACAATAATGTTGCCAAAGAAGATACAAAAAAAGAACTCAGTTTCGAAGAAATGGTCGCTCCGTTTCTTCACAAAAATACCTAGTAGAAGGATTTTTTTCTAAAGAAAATGGTAACAGCGAAAGTAGTCGCAAAGTAGTCAAAATAGCTAAAATGACTACCTGAGTATTCGTAGTAGTATTCATGGGAGAATACTAAAAAAAGGGGTGTGGTGACTTCTCTAAAGGTCTTGAAACGCAATAGGCACAGCCTATTTTCCCACTCTCTCCATGAGAGTGGTGCGTTCACCTTATGCTCTTTCATTATTCTCACTCTTTTAGGCACTCACAAGATTCAAAATGATTAAATAGCTGGAGGTTTTCTCATGCCAAGATTTACTTTAATAATTGAAAACGAGCCGTTGGTTGCGTACCTCGAACAGCGAGCTAAGAAACAAACCTTCAATACAGGAAAGAAAGTCACTCGAAACGAAGTGATCAACCAGATTCTTCAAAATGAAATGATCAATGACCTAACGAATAATCGAGAAGTTGATGCGATTAAAGATAGTTTGGATGACTTTAAGCACATTTTACAACAATACATCGACACGAATAATGCACTTTTGTATCGTGCATTTGAATCTGATGGCATTTAAATGAATGAGGTGATCACATGGCACAATCTGCTGGCTCTTATATCAACTTAATGAGCTTTTTTGTCCTTTCGTTTGATTCTGAGTATGTAATATATATGGATCGAGAAGATAAGAAAGTGTATCAAGAAAAAGATCTTTCTGATTTTGAAACGGCCATGACGAATGACGATCCGAGTCAATCATTTGAAGGCTATTTGGATTATATGGATCGAAAAAATGCGTTACTCGCTCAATCAAAATTGACAGCTGAAGAAAGAGTATCATTAGGCGAGATCAACAAACGTCTCGCTGATTATTCGAATTTATCAAAAGCGCAAATCGAAATCATGCAAAAGGAAACACAAGAAAAAATATGGTCACTGAATACAGGGATGTTTGATTTTAGTAATGATGATCTGACGCAAAAAGAAGTTGAACAATACAAAGAATTATTCGATCGAGCGAACAAAAATGAATCTGTTTTGTTTCAAGATGTGGTGTCTTTCGATACAAAAGCATTGATTGAAGCAGGCATCTACAATCCATACTCAAATGAATTAAAAAGAGAACCGTTGATCATGGCCGGTCGAAAGATGATGAACGTCCTTTATGAGAAAGAAAAATTAAATGGATCGACCATCAGTGTCGGCGAAATCCACTACAATACAGGTCACTTTCACGTGCATTTTGCGACGACGGAAGTCGAACCTACCCGTGAAATGATTTTTGTTAAAGAGGATAATCGCTATGAAAGAAAAGGTCAACGTTCCTATGAAACATTAGAAAAAATGAAATCCACTTTTGCGAATATCATTTTTGATCGGTCGGGCGAATTGGAACGATTGAATGATTTGAGAAATGGTCTGCGTAATGAAATCAAAACAGAAATGGCAACACCAAAGAATGAAAGTGTTCTGTTGCTTGAGGAATTAAAAGCACAGCTGCCAGAGAATAAAAGCAAGTGGAATAGTAAAAACTTAACGGCGGAAAGTCGAGAAACAATGAACCAGCTGATTGATTCACTGATGAAAGACAATGGCCACTTTGAAGAATTCAAACAGCTGGCAAAAGAGGAAGACATTTTCAAGAAAACTACTTATGGTGAGGGAGATCCTAACAAAGAGAAAAAATCATTTTACGATGGCCGAATGTACGGGCCGGATGGCATATATTATCGATTAGGAAACAGTATCCTCCAAGAACTGAAAAAGGAAAATAACTCTTCACAACAAGACAAACCTTTCCGTCCGTCTTTGGTATCAGGGCAACAAATCCCTAACAAAGAAATATACAATAGAATGAAACAGGAGTACTTCATTGGGAAAGAAACGAATGAAAGTCGATCACCGCCAAAGCGAAATCCAAGTGAGCGAACCAAACCATTTAAGGAATCATTCAAGTCTCGTCGGTCGGTCACAAATCAAGTCAAACACCTGGAACGGGTGACGAGCAATGAATTTGATCAATTCAAAAATAAAGTAGCTTTTGAAAAGCTGCAGCGTGAAATCGAGCAAGCAAAAATGAGTCAAGAGTCAGACCTATTCAATTAGGAGGAAGAGGAAAGTCATGGAAAATTATTACTTTATCAATAGCGTGGATCTAGAGAACCAAACGATGCGTATTCAAGAAGTGGGTGCTGGTGAAATGAGTGCGCAACAGGTACGTATCACGAAAGAGGATGCCGATGTTTATTCTTTAATGTTGGATGAAGCAACGCAAGAAGGGGAGCCGTTGATCGTTCAGCTGGATCTAAAATAAAGTCAAAACCAGCCGTAGAAAAATTTTTTTCGGATTCAGAGTGGCTGCTTTCAATCAGTAAATAGCAGAATAAAAAAGAAGATCGGCGAAAGCCGGTCTTTTTTTGGAGGGAAAGTTGATGGAACAACAGGACAATGATCGACAAGAAACGGACAATAGTCGATTAGCAATAGCAAAAAGGAAATTGGAACGTCTGAAGAGAGAATACAGTGCGCAAATCTCAAGAGTCTTTGACCATCAAGCACAAACAAACGGGCAACCGATGAATGACAAAGCAAATGGCCGGTCTTTTTTTAATAGACAAGAGCAGCTGGAAGATAAGGCTAGAACTCTTCTTCGTGAAATAGAAGCACAAGAGGAACGGATCTCGACGTTGGAATACCAAAAGAAACGCAAAGAACTCGGACTAAATAAGCAAGGCGGTCTGATCATGAGCGTTGATAACATTCCAATGATCAAAGCAGAAATCGAACAAGCCAAGCAAGGAAACTCGATGTATTCGGCCGCAACGATTCGGAAATACGAAAAGCAACTGGTTGAGTTAGAAGAATTGAAGCGTCGATCAGAAAGGGCGGATAAACATATGAATGAACAAGCACAAAAAATGATTGAAAGTGGACGTCTGACACAATGGAAAAAAAATCCAATGATCTACTTTGTAAAAGGCTATCGAAAGCTGGCCGTTGAATATTCAGAAACAGGAACATTCGAACCTTCTCAACGATATGCGGCGAAAACGGAAGAAGAAAAAACGGCTATTTCTGATATTTTAAACGAACTAACGGGTAACTCTACAGAGGTACCAAATGCTAAAAAAGATCAAGAAGCGGACTTGAACCATTTTTATCGAGTGGAATTTAACGAGGGGTCGGAAAGCATTCGTAATTTCGAAGGCGAGATCGTTTCACAACCTTTGATCGAAGAAATCAAACGTTTAGATCGGCCAATGGAAAGTGGGTATTACAAATTTTACTTTCAAGAAATTAAAGATGGAGAAATCGTCGATGCGTTACGTTTAGATGTCGGGGACGGGGTCAATAGTAACCAAGACTATTATAAAAAGCTTGAATCGTTAGCTGCAAAAGCTAAGACGAATGCCGTAACAAACGAACGTCCAAAAGAAACCGTGAACTCAGGAAAAAATGATGCAGTTAAAAAGAGAAAATCAGCTGAAGAACTAAAAAAAGAAACAGATCAACTCGTCAAAGACGCCATGGAAAATATCAAGAATCATTTTGATGATCCGGAAGACGTCTTAGAACTAGGTGCGTTTATGAGTAAGTTTTACAATTACTCACTAAAAAATACGGCATTGATCCAAGAGCAATTACCGCATGCCCACGCTGTGGCCGGTGCGAAAAAATTCAAAGAAGCTGGCTTTTTTATTCGAAAGGGAGAAAAAGCCATACGGGTTTTGGCGCCAACAACGTATAAATGTTTTATCAACGAACAGGGACGTTCACAGTCACTATCGAAAGCCACAAAGCAACAAAAAGAGAAGATACTCAAAGGAGAACTGAAAACAGAAGAAAGAAGGGCATTCAAAAACGTGCCGGTCTTTGATATTAGTCAGACGACGGCCACAGCTGATGATCTGCCGAAAATTTTCCCTAATCGTCCTTATAACTTTGATTTGACGACGGCCACAAACACAAAACTGTTATACCAATCATTAGAAACCTATGCCTTATCAGAAGGCCTAACGATCATTGATGATCTAACGACTGTTACGCCAGTGTTAGGAACTGCAAAAGGGGCATATGGTCAGGGTATCGATGGCTCAGAAATGCTTTTCATGAATCCTCGGTTTACACAAGCAGAACAAGTGCCAACCATGATCCACGAACTGGCACATGCAAAACTTCACTCAAAAGCGAGTAATTCGACTTATTCTAGCTCAGTCAAAGAATTTCAAGCGGAGCTGGCAGCGTATATCGTTGCCCACCATTATGGCATTGATACGAAAGAAGAATCGATTCCTTATATTGCGGCTTGGACAAAGAATGGACAGACCGTTGAGGATAAATTGGCTCAAATGGAAGAGGTGAAAGTATTCTCTCGCCAAATGATTGAACAGATCGATACACAACTGATGATCCACCAAGAATTGGAACAAAAAGAACAAGAGCAAGCGCCCACAGTAGAAAAACAAAAGCTGACCGAATCACAAAAGACGTACAAAACGTTCTCGGAACAGATTGCTTTTGCGAAGACGGTATCGATCCTAGATATCGCTTTGAAAAATGGCATCGACTTGATTCAGGACTCAAAAAAACAGTATCGGCTAGCTGACAATCATTCCTTGGTGATCACGGCTGATAAGAACTTGTTCATTGAAAATAATGGTAACTTTGGTGGCGGGCCAATCGATTTCGTTCAAAAAGTTGGTGGTATCGAGGATTTCAAATCCGCTGTACACCATATTACAGATAGCGAGTATGAGATTTCCGATGTAGCACCATCTGAACAACGGGAATTTACTTACAACAAAGAAAACGAACGGGACTTTGTTCGTGCGAAGAAATATTTGATCGATGATCGCTGCATTGATGAAGAAATCGTTTCTGTTCTTCATAATAAGGGTCTTTTGCAACAAGACAAGCGCAACAATGTCTTGTTATTATGGAATGACCATGGAAAAATTGCCGGCTGCAGCGAAAAAGGGACGATTCCGGATTCAACCTGGAAGAAAATTCAGACAGGATCCGACAGTAAAATCGGATTTAATGTACGCAATGGCGAGCCGAAAAAGTTGAAGTTTTTTGAAGCTGGCGTCGATCTTATGAGCTATATGTCCTTGAATAAAAGCAATCTAAAAGATACCTGGTTTGTTTCTATGGAAGGATTGAAACCAGAAACGGTTTATCACTATTTGGAAGAAGCACAACAAGTCAGTCCTTCAGGAATTGAAGAAATTGCCTTGTGTGTCGATAACGATGAAGCCGGAAAAGCCTTTTTCGATAAGTTTCAACAATTTACTTTCAATCAAAAAGAAAAAGCACCGCTTGAATTTCAAGCAGAGTTTCCGCAAGCTCCGGTCGGACAAGAAACGCAAAAATGGGATTGGAACAATGAGCTGGTCTATCAAGTAAACGAGGGCGAAAATCAAAGAAAAAAGTCTCTCGAATCTGAACCAGCATTGAGCTTATAAAGAAGGTGAACGGATGAAACGAATGATTTTTACAATCATTCAGGGAATAGGGATGGCCGTTGTGCTGTCCCTTCTTAGTATGTGGATCGGCGAACATTTTTTTTCAACGTATCTTCCTAGACTTCCTGAAGCAAGACACGGAATTTCCATTTCTGCCGCAACGTTCTCTATTGTATTGGCACCGATCATTGAAGAATACTTGATACGAGTCAAACTATTGCCTTTTTTAATTCGACGAACGAATTTGCCAGCTGCAGTCTTTTTCTCTAGTTTCATTTTTTCCGCTTTACATGGGCAGGTTTTTCTACTGCCCTATTTTTTAAACAGCCTGGTCTATTCATGGGTTGCTCTCAAAACAAAAAAAGCCTATGGATCGATGATCGTTCATAGTGCTTATAATTTTATTGCTTTATTACCTAGTATTTAAACGAAGGAGCTTTCTCATGAAAATAATACAAGGAAACTATTACAAAGAAAAAAACAAGAATCAACATCTTATCTATAGAGCGCAGGATAGTTTGCCGGTTACGGAAAAATATACAGATAAAAAAGAAGATGAAACGTATAAAAATCAGTATTGCTTTTTGGGATTCAATTTATCTGAATCAGATAGATACAAGATTATGTCTATCAAGTGCTTGGATGTGAAGAACAATATCCTCATTCCTGCGTCTAAAGAAGAAATAAGTGTCTGTGAAATGATTGAACGCATTTGTGATTGTGAACCACCAGAAGAACATGAAAGAGGTGCGTTGTGGTCACTTGCAAAAGTTGTAGATTCTATTTATCAGGCAAAAGGATTATTAGAACGATCTTCTGGAAGGTTATCAGAACTATCCTCGATAATTATGTTTCAAGATCAAGGAGAGATCTTTAATAAACTAGATGGAATTGATCAAATTTTAAAAGAGATTGAAACTCATATGGAATTTGAAAAAGTTATATTTGTTCCTGCATAAGTACTTGAATAGTAAAATGGTCGATAATTGCGTGGATAGATAAGCAAGAAACATAATTGTAATTTCTAAATGGTACACTTATAAAGAGTTATAAAGGGAGGTTTTATTATGACCACAGTCATTTTAGCAGAAAAACCAAGTCAAGCAGCTTCCTATGCTGGTGCGTTAAAGCATAGCGTAAAAAAGGATGGCTTTTTTGAGATCCAAGATCCAATTTTTTCAGATGAGACCTTTATCACCTTTGGCTTCGGCCATTTGGTCGAATTAGCAGAACCAGGACACTATGATGAAAAATGGAAGAATTGGGCATTGGATGCATTGCCTATCTTTCCGCAACAATACGATTTTCAGGTCGCAGCTGACAAGAAAAAACAATTTAAGATCGTTTCCGGACTGCTAAAGAAAGCCGATACGATCATTATTGCAACAGATAGCGATCGAGAGGGTGAAAATATCGCCTGGTCGATCATTCATGAATCAGGTGCCTTTTCCAATAAAAAAGTGTACAAGCGCCTATGGATCAACAGTCTTGAAAAAGATGTTATTCGCAGTGGGTTTCAAAACTTAAAACCAGGAATGGACTATTATCCTTTTTATCAAGAAGCGCAGACACGACAAATTGCCGACTGGCTCATTGGCATGAACGGGAGTATGCTTTACACGTTAAATCTTCGTTCAAAAGGGGCAAATGGAACGTTTTCTCTTGGACGGGTACAAACACCAACGCTTTACATGATCTATCAACGCCAACAACTGATCGAGCATTTCAAAAAAGAACCATTTTATGAAATCGAATCATTGATCAAGGCAACGAATGGCTCGTTCAAAGCCCTATTAAGCCCGTCACAGCGTTTTTCTACTAAAGAGGAACTACTTTCCTTTGTTTCTTCTAAGGGCGCTGCAATCGGCACACAACCAGGAACGATCAAAGATCTTCAAACAAAAATGAAGAAAACGAATAGTCCCAATTTATTCTCATTGAGCAGCCTGCAGTCAAAAATCAATCAGCTGTACAAAGCAACAGCCAGTCAGACGTTGAAAGCCATGCAAGGACTGTATGAAGCAAAATTGTTGAGCTATCCAAGAACAGATACACCATTTATTACAGACAGTGAATTTCAGTACTTAAAAGCGAATTACGACAGTTATGCCCGTTTTTTATCCATAGATGAACCCATGGCACAAGATCAGCCAAGAAAGCGATATGTCGATGGTAGTAAGGTGCAAGAGCATTACGCCATTATCCCAACGAAGCAAGTCGCAAGTGAGTCGGTATTCAACAAATTAGATGATCTACAAAAGAAAATCTATCTGCTCGTCATGAAAACAACGATCGCCATGTTTTTACCAGATTACACGTATGAAGAAACCGTAATAGAAACTATGGTATCAACTCTCTGTTTTAAAGCGACGGGAAAAGTGCCAAAAGTCGAGGGATGGAAAATCCTATTCAAAGCCGATACCAACAAGGAGAGCGAAGAGAGCCAAACATTACCAGTTGTGATGATCGGTGAAGCGATTCAAGCGGAGGTAAAAAGCGTACAGAAAGAGACGCAGCCACCGAAACCATTTACTGAAGGCACGTTGCTTACAGCGATGAAAACGGCTAATAAGACCGTAGATGATGAACAAGCGATCAAGATCCTTCAGGAAGTCGAAGGAATCGGTACAGAAGCAACACGTGCGAGCATTATTGAAACACTGAAGCAAAAAGAATATATCAAAGTAGAAAAAAATAAATTGATCGTTACCGAAAAAGGAAAATTATTGTGCCAGGCAGTCGAAAGCCAGCACTTATTGACGAGTGCTGAAATGACGGCAAAATGGGAAACATACTTAAAGAAAATCGGTAAAAAAGAAGGGAATCAAGAGACCTTTATTGCCAATATCAAGAAGTTTATCGTGCATTTGATCGAACACGTGCCAGATGATGTGCAGAAGTTGAATTTCCATACCTACCAAGCGGAAGTCAAAAGAGAAGCTGATAAGCAGACGATCGGGAAATGTCCGAAATGTGGCGGAAATGTGGTGTTGAAAAAGTCTTTCTACGGTTGTTCGAATTATCCCAACTGTACGTTTACGTTATCTGATCAGTTCCGGAAGAAAAAATTGACGAAAACCAATCTGAAGGATTTGTTAGTCGGGAAAGAAACCGTGGTTTCAGGAATCAAAAAGGCAGACAAGACGACCTATAATGCAAAAATCAAGTTGAGCGATACGGGACAGATCACTTTTGTATCATTTGTCAATGCGCCAAAAAAAGCAAAGAAAGTAGGGAATAAAGCATGATCAATAACGTCGTATTAGTAGGAAGATTAACGAGAAATCCAGAATTAAAATTTACACCGAACGGTGCTGCAGTGGCCACGTTCACTTTGGCCGTGAATCGAAATTTTACCAATCAAAGCGGTCAAAGAGAAGCGGACTTCATCAATTGTGTCATTTGGCGCAAACCAGCCGAAACCCTTGCCAATTACGCCAAGAAAGGGACGCTTCTCGGCGTGACTGGACGTATTCAGACAAGATCTTACGATAACCCACAAGGACAGCGAGTGTACGTCACAGAAATCGTGGTAGAGACGTTTCAATTAATGGAGTCAAAAGATGTGTCTGAGCAGCGTGCGAATGAATCCAACGAAACAGCTGAAAAAAGCAAACCAACACCGCCACCGCTACCTAAACAAGAAACGGATCCATTTGCACAAAGCAGTTCGGCAATCGATTTACCAGATGATGATTTGCCATTTTGAGAAACAAAGACGAAAAAAGACCTGGAAACCCCAGGTTTTTTTTGATATAAAATTCAGGTTCAAACGACAACTGTTTGTATCACCTATCATGAAAAGAGGAATAATGTGCGATTATTTGATGTTCACCAATTTGAATTACCTGAAAAAGAGGTGATCGATTGGGATAAAACCAAAGGAGAGATCGGATCGATGATCTCTAGTTATCTTGTTTCAAGAGAAAGGATGGGATTGACGAGAATGCCGCCGATCCATTCAACGTATTCGCTCTTAGACCAAGATATACCAGAAATCAAACACTCTAGCTTTGTTCAAGAAAATCAGCAGTTCAAACAAGAGTTTCTTTATTTTCACCACTTGTTTTCTTTGGGTCTGACGGCCATTAGCCATCCATATAAACCAGAAATCACCGATCGGAGACGAAAGATTTTTTTGATGCGTTTTGTCTACGGATTATCAATCAATCATGTGAGCGATCGGATCCATTATCAGAAAAATGTGATCGTCGATGATTCTCAATTAGGCTTACTGCAGTTTGCGAATGCTTTGTCTATCCTGGTATTAAAAGAACAAGAGATCTCTGCCTGATCCTGGTATTTTTTTTCTATCGATCACTTCGGGTTGTGTCAACAACACGGTTTCTGAAGGAGCGGTGGTGGTGGCTGGAGCGATTGAAGGAACAAGCATTTCGCTTGGATTTAGACATAAAAAAACGCTAAAAGCCTTGATAAATCTAGGTTTTTAGCGTGAGTTATGGTATAATAGGAGTACAGTAAAGTTTGTGACGGTGGCGCTTTTTTTGAAAGTGAGGTGGTGCATTATGAATGTACTATCGAAATCTGAAGAAAGGAGTAGCCTTTTGCAAGATGTGGATATAATCGGCATTTTGTTAGCAATAGCGCCTGTTTTATTAGCCTTCATTGGTTTAATCGAAGCATGTGTGAAACTAGCAGATACGATTATAAACACTCGTTCTTCTAAGCGTAAAAGCAAGAAGAAACGAAAAAAGAGTGCAAAAAATAACCGTCAACTTTAGCCGGAGGACGATTATTTTTAAAAAAATAATTTAAACTGGCCACCGTCTTAAACGGTGCTGTAGGGGAGTTGTTTGCGCAACTCCTCTTTACATAGTAAGTATAGCAAGATTTCGGTGTAATATCAACTGTTTGCTCCACAGTGAGAGGTTTTTAGCGCGTCTTTTTTGGATAGAATAATTTAATATACAACCAAGTCTCCAATATTTAATAAAGTGCTACCTTTTACTGATTTTTCTTATCTATTTCTTTAGCAAGCTGTTTTTGATTCTCGCTAAAATAGTTGTATGTTTCTAAGTTTTCTCCTGTGATGTCAATAACTGCAGCACCTCTCATACAACTACCGCTCATACCAGTGTCAACCATGCTATGCCAGCCTTTTTGAGGATCTTTTCCTGCTTGCCGTAGTTCAAAATTCTTTTTTCTTTGAAGGTGTTTTTTTTGCTCTTTTTTCGCATTAGATTTTTCTTTAAATTTTGAAAACATAATCAATCTACCTCCGTCATTATAATATGGTAAAATTCATTTCATCATTTACTGAGTTAATTTCCTAGTAAGAATAGTTGAATAGTGAAGCTTCTCTATAGGATACATTATACCAGTTTTTAGTTTTAAAATCATGTTAACGGTATTATAATACAATAAAATGGTAAAAAAACATATTATCAATACAAGTATTTTATATCAATTGTAGAATCAAATCAGGATAGCAGCTTTTCCTTTATTAAGAACGATCGATTAGAGTATTGATGAATAATTGAAAGGTTACTTATAAAGATGGCTGAAGAAAGACAATGTTACGGTGGGCAATGGAAAGTACCAATAACGCCCTACAATCGGCGCTTATACTGGCCGCCTAGCTGAATCGAATGTGATTGTGGTGAGTTAGCCAAACAAGTTTATGTTAAAAAAGGTGATTTTTTCTATCCAAATGGTCATTATTTATGTAAAACGTGTCAACGGGAATACCAGAAGATCGATGGAAGAGATTACTTTATACTGGTCAAACCGAATGAAGAATAATATAGATTTTTTATTGAGAATAGAAGAGAAATGGTTTTGACAGCGATCATTTTTGAACTATTCTTCAAATAATTATTTATCAAAATTAGAGCTTAAAAATAAAACAATGTGTTTGAAAAGAGAAGGTGGTTCAATATGCTAGAATTAAACAAATCCGAATACCAAATTCTTTCTTATTTTTATGAGGTCAATCAATCGTTAACAAAACATGAGTTGCTAGAAAAAATACCTGATTTGAATAAAAATACTGCTGCAGTTGTAATAAAAAGATTATTAGACAAAGGATATTTAGAAGTAGGAGAAATAAAATATTCTAATACTGTTTTAGCAAGGGCGTATAGACCTTGTTTGCCATTCATAGAATTTTTTAAAGATGAGTATGGAGAATTTGCTGTTGAAAAGTTAGTCAAATATGCAATAAGTTCTTTAGAAGATAAAGAAAAACTAACGTATTTATCGAATCTAATAGCTGAGAAAAAAAGTTTACACACAATTGAATAGTGTGTTTATTAATGGAGACACTGGAACAACATCCGTACAGAAAATAGTGAGTAAAATGCGAACATTATCTTTTTTTTCGAATCGACCAATCTGCAATAATTTGGTTGTTTAGCGGACCGACGATCCATGATTTAAAGCTGGAATTTAAACATAAAAATAGATTTGCTTACAAAATAAAGAGAGCTAGAATTTTTTCTAACTCTCTTTATTTTGATCAATTTAAGATTTAAGCCTTTCGGAAGATATGTGCTTTAGAAGAGAATGGGACAGTAGCTTAAAATTTTCTATACCTATGAAATATTTTCATTTCATAATCTGATTACGAGAGTTTTGTATGTGTTACAAATTTAATATCTGATCTCATAAATTATGTTAGTAAGGAAGATATTAATCTATTTAACTTCTATAGATTGTTCGTAAAAGTCTGAATCACTATCTAAATACTTATCTATATTATCCAAATCATTTTTTATTTCAGTAATAACGTTCTGATCATTACTCATTACGAAAACACCCAACTTATTTTTTTCTTCAGAGGTATAGGGTATGAATTCAACATATTTTTGATCAGCTGTAAAAGTACTGGTATCAGATAATTCTTCACTACCAGAAACAGATAATGAGACTTCAAATTTATTGTTTTGAGAGGTAAAAATTAATTCTAATTCTCTACTTTGGGAGTCATTTACAAATTCCGAATTAACTATTTCCGTTGCTTCTTCAGTTTTTATATTAGTAGACACAATATGAACTGATTGCCCTTCTTTTTGCTCTACTTTAAAATTGGTGTTATTGCCTTCAGTTCTCACAATGTCAACTGTATCTCCTGTAAGGTTAGTAGCGGAATCACTTGTAACACTTACTTCTATGCTGGAACTAGTAGTTCCGTTGTCGTTATTTTCGGAAGTACATCCCCCTATAACCACAAGTGCTAGTAAAGTTAAAATACTCAAACTAGTTTTTTTCATTATAATTCCCTCCTCATTTTACAATATAAATCTTATTTATCTCATTATATATGATGGAATTCCAATTATGCAAACAAATGAATTTTAAAGGTTTAATAAAAATAATAAAAGAGATAACTAATAATAAGCGCCGTATTATTTATTTACCGCAAAGGGAAAATGATGTATAATTGGTTAAGGCTAAATTAAATTAGTCTAATAAAATTATTTGGAGGTTATCATGAAGAAAATTGTTCTTGCGTTATCCGTATTTGTTGGTAGTGTATTTTTGTTGTCAGATAAAGTTTCAGCTAGTCAAATTGAGAACCCTCACGAAATAAATTTTTCAGTTCAAAATATTGATACTGGGGAATATGAAAATGAAAATGTTGAGATACTGACTAATAAAACGTATGAAGTACCTTCTTTAAGATCAAGTATGATAACTTATGGTAATTCTAGCGAAGAAAAAAGCTACGTTTCTGAATTTGAGATTGAGTTTACTCCTGAAGATGAAAATGACAGCAATACGATCAAGCCATTTGCTAGTAATGATAATGAAACAAATTCAACCGGAGCCGTGAAAGTACTTGCAAGAATTACTTATACAAAATCTGGAGATAACATTAAAGTAACTAGCGCTTCTTCCAGGTTTACATTGACCAGCTCCTTCGCCAGTGTTTCAAGTAGAAACTTGAAAGTTCAACAGGGGTTTACCAATGCCCTAGAAAAAACGCCTACTTCTAATTCATTAACCACGTATAATACTGGATGGGGATATGTTTACAATTATGGTGGAGCAGCTACTGCAAAAACTACGGTATCAGGAACAGTAACAATGTCTGGAATGGCTAGCTATAGAGTGTCCGCAACAGCCTCTAGATTATAAAAAAGGAGAACTCAAATGAAAAAAATACTTATAACTCTAATCGGATTTGTTTCATTGACGATATTGTTTGGAAATACTTTACAGGCTAAAGCCGATTCTCTAGCATCTATTCCTACAGTTGAGGCAAAGATTACTTCCGCTGAAGGTGTTGTCGGAGAAGGAAGTACACAAACAAAAGTTATCGAACATAAGGAATTAGCTTATTTAAGTAAATTTTCTACGGTTCCTGCATTAGAAGAAAAAAAGTATGAGACTACTATAGAAGTCGAATACTACTTTACCCCTGAGGAATCTGGTAGTACTAGTATTTCTCCATTATCTACTAATACCGGTTCAGCTAATAATGGTATTGCGAAATCGAGTATAACGTTGACCTATTGGATTTCTGGTAATACTATAAAGGTAGAAAAATGTCATGGATCTTGGAGCAAAGCTTCTACCTCATCAATCATCGTCTCCGATCGTTATGTAACGTATAGAGGACCAAATGCTCAACAGACTGCATGGAAATATCCTACCAGCAATACCTTCTCTTATAATACTGGATGGGGATATGCTTCCCAAAATACAGCTGGAAATGGACGTGCATACATGTCTGCTTATACCAGTATTAGTGGTATGGGAAGATTATTCTTGGAAGCGGCACTAAATCTGTAATTGCTTGAAAAATATTTGATTATAATAATAAATATCCCTCGTCAGATCAAAATTATTGGCGGGGGAATGTGTATTCCTGGATACACTTATAAATTATAAAAATTGTTGAGCAAATTAAAAATCTAGTAACAGAATATCTATGATGAAATTGCGAAAAAGAGCGTTCAGGAAATGACTTATTTCTGGACACTCTTTTATTTAGATCAATTGCTATGAAAAATTATTCTATATCTTGTACAGAAAGCCAGAACAAAATCTATATTCTGGTAAGAATAGAAGGCGATTTATTTTAGAATAATTCATTTAAGGGTCAGAAACTTAAAAGTTTTTGACCACAATATTTTTTCTTGATATACTTGGTTTTGACAGGTGTCAGAAACTTATGTCCAGAAAGTGTGAGAGAAAAATGGCAATTTATGGTTATTCACGAGTCAGTACCAGCAATCAAGATTACAAAACGCAAATTTTGAAATTAGAAAATGCGGGTGCTGAAAAAATCTTTAGTGAAAAATATACTGGTACAAAAAAAGAAGGTAGAAGAGAATTAGAAGAACTACTTTCAATAGTAGAAGAAGGTGATCTCGTCTTAGTAACAAAGATCGATCGCTTAGCAAGAAGTATCGTTGATTTAAATTCGATTATTTCAACTTTAAACGAAGCAGGCGTGACAGTTACTTTTTTAGACAATGCCTTGACGTTTGAACCAAATAAAAAAGATTCTATGCAAACATTGATGATGAACATGCTTGGAAGCTTTGCACAGTTTGAAAGAGATTTAATCGTGACCAGGACACAAGAGGGGAAACAATGGCATAAAGCCAATAAGAAGAACTATAAAGAAGGACGTCCAAAACGTATACTGAATGATCATTACAAACTTGCACTAACATTGATGGAAACCCATAGTATGAGGGAAGTAGAGAAGATGATGAAAATCTCCTTATCAACTTTAAAACGGATCAAAAAGCAAGCCGCTGAAGAGCAGATGACTTTAACGGCCGCTAAAGACCATGAATCAATGCAAGAAACCGCTCATTTGTTAAATAGGACTGCAAACAATAAGCACCTTAAGCAAGCGAAACAACAAATCAAGGATCAAAAAACGATTACGACAAGACTTGAAGATTTGTAAGAAATGGCAAATATATTCTCTCCTTTCGTTGACGTACGTTTAAACGTACGCTATAATATACTTAAGAGATTTATAAAAAAAGGAGGAGAACTTATGGAAGTAATTACACCGACGAATGCAAGAAAAAATCTTTACGGAATCATTAAGCACGTTGTGTCCGACAGTCAACCTGTAGAAATTGCAAGTACAAAAGAGGAAGAAAGCGTAATAATGATTAGTAAGAGCGATTGGAACTCGTTACAAGAAACAATCTACTTACAAAATGCGGGCGTACTGGATCGGATAAAACACTTTGATAATGAAGAAAGTGAAGACTTAGGTGAAATTGATTGGGATACAATGTAAAGATTAAAAAGAATGCTCGCAAAGATTTGCCTAAATTGAAGAGTGTAAATCTAGCTAGTAAGTTTGATGAACTGATCAAAGTTATAAAGGAAAATCCTTTTCAGACACCGCCACCATACGAAAAATTAACTGGATTACCTTACTATTCAAGACGTCTAAATATAAAACACAGACTGGTTTACAGCGTGGAGGAAGAGAGTAAAACGATCACAATTCTCTCTGTTTGGTCACACTATGAACGTGGACTATAATATGATAAACTATTCCTAGATCTGCATAAATTAGACTAGCGTTGCGCGTTATTGAAGTTTCACGCAGCGCTCTTTTTTTGGGAATTATTTACTTCTATCATTGGTAATCCACCTTGTTCTATTGGTCAAGTTAGCCAAAAAGACAATAATTAAGATATTTTTTATACTAAGTTAGACAAGCAGCTCGCATAGACCTATGCTTCATATTCAAAGGCTGCCTTGACTAAAAAGTTCTATATGCTACTCATGTTAAAGCTTTTCGTTGGGTTAGTGATCATCTTGGCGAACGAGGTATCATTAAGGTTTTCACCAACGATTTCTATCAAAATGTTGATATAATCAATAGTTTACCTAAGTTTGAAGTGGAGGAGTAAGTGCCATGTTTTTCTTCTTTTTTGATGAAGTTAGTAACCCTAAGGAGAGTCAGATAGAGTATCATTATTTGTCGCAGTCAAGTAAATTTGGCATAGAAAAGAATGATTCTGGCGTTACGAATTTCTATGATTCCAGTGGTATACTTGAGAAACAAAATTTAACAGATGATTCTCAAAGTCAATTTCAAGAGATTGATTTTAAACGTTTAATTAGTGAGAAAATCCGTAAAACAGTTTATGGTGAAAAGTATTCCAACATTGTTTTCCTAGCAGGTGCAGGAGCATCAGTAGCGCCTGATTTAAATCCAAAGTATGGGAAAACAGTAAAGATGATAGCTGAAGATGTATATTTGAAGCTACATGAGATTGATGATCTTTATACATTGGAACAATTAGCAGAAAAATGTAAATACAACGACGGATACATATTAGCTAGAGATCAAATTAAAGCAGAACACATTCCTCAACTGGCTGACAATTTTAATCTAGAGGATTTCTTGTCGACATTATTTCATTATCGACCATATGTACCTGATAATGATAAAGAAAAATTTAATAGTACTATCGAAAAAATTTTACTTTTAATTAAGGAAAATACAACTTATTCATATGATAGCAAAGTCTTGAAACACGGAGCATTATTAAATCTTTTATCTAATTTATCAGGAAAAGATGGAAATAAATTTTCAGTTATTACAACAAATTATGATGACTTATTTGAGCAAGCCGCAGCTGAAAACAATTTTGTTATATTTGATGGTTTCAATTTTACATCAGTACCAAAGTTTGATAGCGATATATTTGAATGGAACCTCGTTAAAGAAGCTCAGAATATTAAAACTAGAGAAGTTGAGTTCAAAGATAAGACGTTTAATCTGGTAAAAATACATGGATCCCTTACCTGGGAGAAACAAGATAACGGTGATATTTTGAGAAAAGATAAGCATAGTATTATTGATACGGATAAAATGGTAATAGTTTTTCCTAGCTCAGACAAGTTTGCACAGAGTTATCAAGAACCTTATTTTGAACTATTTGCAAAGTTTCAAGATCTTATAAAGCGTCCAAATACTTTGCTTATTTCTTCTGGATTTAGTTTTGCGGACGACCATATATCTCAAATGATTACTCAAGCTTTAAAAAATAACTCTAGCCTCAAATTACTGGTCACCGATTTTAATATTGACCCCAATAGAGAGTGGGATAAAGAAGACAATAGATATATTGAATTTGATGAGATAGACTCTAAGTATAATCAAAATTGGGCAGGACTCATCCGTTTAATGTGTGATGGTTACCCAATTTCATTTTTAAAAGCAACTATGAACAGCGACTTAGTGGATTACTTGAGTGGAAGGTACTTAAATGATGAAAATTGACAGTTTTTTCAACGTAGCTGATAAAAGTAATTATTACCTTGGAATGATTTCACAAGTAAATCGTTCGTATTCTACGATTCAGATTGAAAATCTTTCGCTACTTTCATACAGGAAATTAAGAACCGATATTCTCTCTCCAAATACAATAAATTTCTATGTCTTGATTGATTCTAGCAATGGTTTGTTTTTTGGAGAAATTTTCCAATCCAAAGTTCCAAATTCAGATAGTGTTCATGAGATGTTAACAAATGGTCTGCAAGAAAAAATATTTCCAGAAATAAGTATTGATATACTTGGATATATCCCACTTGGCGAGAAGTATTTTAAACTCAATGGTACAAATACAGTTGGTATTACGGATAAAGTGTATATTGCAAATGAAAAAGCTATTGAACTTTTTATTGAATCTATAGAGGTTGATCCGGAGAGAGAGAAACAGATGTCTTACTTTGCAAATTTAGCCTTCAGTTCTCAGAGCTACCCTATTAAATTACAACCGCAGACTCTGTTCAACAGACATTTAATGACAGTTGGGACTACTAATAGTGGTAAATCTACATCTGCTTTGAGCATTTTGGATAAACTGATCAATGATAAGATAAGAACCTTGATAATAGACCCTACTGGGGAATATTGTGATTCGTTCACAAAAGAAGAGGTTGATAAGTATATTTTGGGAGAAGATGCCTTTATTTCATCTTCTGCCTTATCCATGCAGCAATGGTCTATATTATTCGAAACAAACGATGGTACTCAGCCAGCTGTTCTTGCCTCAGCAATTAGTTCGTTAAGATACCAAAAGAAAAATAATTTATCTGGTATATATGAAAAATTTGAAAAAAAAGTAGATGTGGTCACGCAACATATGGCGTCACTTTCTCCAAGCGACAAAGAATTTGAGGTTTGTTTTTTATCAGAACAGGTAGCAAACGAAGCTATCAAAAGAGAGAAGCGTGGAAAGGATTATTATTTCATTTACGATGATTTTAACTTTAATTCGAATCAGTATTTAGTGCAAAAAATTGATTATAAACTATCAAATACAAGTTTTTTAAATTTTTTCAATTCTGATAATCAAGGATTGCTAGACATTGTAGACTATTGGTCATCAAATGATACAAGAAAATCTTTATATATTAATACTTCAAGAATCGGTACGACTGATGAAGTTGGGGGGATGATTGTAGATTTAATAACAAACCATCTAATTAATTTATCTAAAGATAAAATCAATCCCTTTATAATATTTATTGATGAGATTCACCGTTATACAAAAAGTGTATCAAATGAAGGATTTTCATTTTGTACAGGACTAAACATTATTGCTAGGGAAGGGCGCAAAAAAGGGATTTTTCTTTTTCTAACAACGCAGAATCCAAACGATGTGGATAAAATTTTACTAGGTCAAATTGGAACATTGTTAGTACATAGGCTGACAGCTCCAGATGAATTGAAGGCAATTCAAAATCATCTTTCTGAAAATCAAATTGGGCAAATTAAGAAATTGAATACAGGTGAGGCTGTACTTACCAGTATAAATCTCTTAAAGGATTTATATATAACAGTTAGCAAGTGTAGTCGTTCGCATAATAATAATACTCCAAGCTTATTATACAATTCAAAGATTGATGCTGAGTAAGTTATTAGGTGTCCCAAAACTTGCTTCTAAAAGGTCATATTTGATCTTTTAGAAGCAATAAGAAAAATAAAATCATAACAGATTACTATGACGGAAAGGCTACTAGTGAAGATTAAAAAAATATAAGAGATGTGTGACATTCCCTTATATTTGTCTGTTAGGCAATGCATATTGTCAATCATTAGGAAGAAAACGATCTAATTTTAATTATTTCAGTGGAACTTACTTCTACCCGAGTGAATATTTCCCCCAATGATGTGTTTTACCTTCGTCAAGAAAATGAATTAGTCAAGCTGAGTTATGCAAAACGCACACAATTTAGCTATGATGAGGGACAATATTTCTTTAAAAATGAGGTTGTTTTAACTGCTTCTCTGAGAGATACTGATGATAGTCTCATGCATTATTTCATAAATAATGTCTATTTATCGATATGCTCAACAGAATAAAAGCTAAAGATTCCTTTCAAATTTTTTTCAAAAATATTTGCTATGCTATACTTAGATCTGCGAAATTAGACTTGTGCTGCCCGTTATTGAAGTTTCAGGCAATGCTCTTTTTGGGGGATAGGTAATGGAAGAAGAAAAAATTTTTGAAAAGCGCTGGCAACTTGCTTCAACTGAACAAAGAGCGAGATACAATAGTCTGCTGTCCTACTATCCTACTGTTGATTGGACCTACAAAGAAAAGAAGTATCTGTTGTGGTTGTGTCAGCTTGATATAGATACCTTTGAGACGTTTGAAGTGATTCTAGATAAATTTAAACATAGTAATGAAAAAAGAGCGAATCTATGAAAGATCCGCTTTTTTTGTTTTTTATCTTTGTATCTTTTGTACTTATGCTGCATTGCTTAGAACGCTTTTATATTCCCTGTAAAAACTTTTAAAGATCCTCAAATAGGACAAAATAACTTTGCTTAAACGTTTGTATAGATTTTGATTAGAGGCAATCAAACAGGTAATACTGTTTATCTCAGAGAAGAAGAACTTAGAATTTAAAAGAATTTGAGTATTGCGAACAGATTGAGCCACCTGTGCGGATGATAGAGCCAGCGAGTGCGATAAATAGAGCCACCCAATGCGAAAGAGAAAGCCACTGATATTATTTTACCAGTGGCTGCTTTTTATTTTTCTAACTGACTGTCTATAATGTCAATCGCTAGTTTAACCATTTCATCTGCGGAAGGCTCATCTTCATCATCATCTATTAGATAGAAAGGAAGTAATTTCCCCACAATTTCTAACCTGACATCTTCCGGCAAGTACCGATGGAAAAAGTAGCGGGCAATCCTATCTTCTACTTCAGAAGAAATCATCTGCCTACCCCCAATCCATGTCTTTCGCGCATAGACACGACGCCATCAATTAATATTTTATAGGAATCATGGACAATACGATCGAGAATAGCGTCCGCAACGAGCGCTTCACCGAGCTTTTCATACCATTCTTCAGGTGCCGTTTGTGAGCAGAATATCGTTGAAGTGGTTTTTAAACGGGACTCAATGATTTCGAACAGGGTTAGTGTATGTTCTTCAGGGAGAGCCGCCAATAGCCACTCATCAATGATGAGTAATTCCACTTTCTTGTACTTCTTAATCAGCTTGCGAAAGCTACCGTCTGCTTCGTTTTTAGCGGCAATAAATTCATCTAAGAGCTCTGGAAGACGGACGTATTTTACGTTGTAATGTTGACGGCATGCTTGAATGCCAAAGGCATTGGACAGCCATGTTTTTCCATTGCCAGAAGCACCCATTAAAATGATGTTCAAATGTTTCTGTATATAGTTGCCCATGGCTAATTCAAGAATGAGATTTTTATCCAGATGACGGTCTGGGTGGTATTCTATATCTTCAATAGCCGCCGACGGTTCGTTGAATTGCGCTTGATGAATCAGTCGTTGTAGTTTGTTTGACTGGCGACGAGAGTATTCATGGTCTACAAGTAAGTTAAAGCGATCCTCGAATGACATATCCTGATAGTCTTGATTATTCATTTGTTCTCGGTATGAGTCAGCCATTGCACTCATTTTCATTTCTGTTAGTTTGCGTACAGTTTCTTCATTTCTCATTTGTTTTTCCCTCCAAAATAACCTGCGCCTCGCACAAATCCATAGTTATTATCTGTTTGATGTTCAGTCAATGTTCCATTGTCCTTTTCTTTTTCTCTTTTTTTATTTCTCTCAAGAATGGTTTTAAACACACTAACCGTAGGGTTAGAAGAAGCAAGGAGTAGGTTTTGGGCAGCGAGATCCAGCTCTTCCTTAGAATATTTCTTCCCTATGCTGCGCAAACTCATCAATTGATTTAAGGCTCTTTTCTCGGAACCATTTTTAAGTAGAGCCTCCGCAAATGCTCCCATGTTTGTTCCAATCGATTTGGCCCATTCTAGATTTTTTTCAGGTGTATGTTCCAAGTACAGACGATGATTATCCGGCATATGTTCTGAAAAAGTTGAGAATTGACTGGTTTCCCCTGATAGTCGTTTATGGGATGCAATCCGCACTTCTTTGAAGTATACTTCAATTAAATCCTTAGAGAGACGGACATCAACATCACTTTGGATATATTCGTAAGGAACGGAATAGTACATGCGTTCAATTTGAATGTGGTAATTTGGTTGAACCTTTGCAATTCTCCATTCGGATAACTTGAATCGTGTTTGGCGGAGTGGGTGAAGGTAGGAGCTCTCCTCTTCGTCAAACACTTTTTTTCTTGAACCTGGCCGTTTCTGAAAAGGCTCCTGATTGATTTCATTTAGTTTTTTCCAAATCTGTTGATTCAAGTCTTGTAAGTCAAAACATTGAAAGTGCCGCAGAGCAGCTATAATTTGCCGAGAAATAAAACCAACGGTTCCTTCTACACTCGCTTTGTCCTTGGGACTTCGAACTCTTCCAGGCACGATAACTGTTTGATAATA
>OJJJ01000062.1_pt1 | contig 78758 bp, 67 predicted proteins | sample 1596311 | NCBI WGS metagenome assembly OJJJ01 (sample SAMEA4350140, study PRJEB24818) | metagenome | biome: human; feature: gut; material: faeces | place: Denmark | collected 2013-09
GCACAAATCGACGCCATCTGGTGAACACAGCATGCGTAATCATCCCTTAGGTATCTATGAGAAAGCACTGGCGAAAGATCTGGCCTGGCCGGAACGGCTGGTGCTGGCGAAAAGCTACGGCTTTGATTTCGTCGAAATGTCGGTGGATGAGACCGATGAACGCCTGTCACGCCTGGAGTGGACGCCAGCCCAGCGCGCATCGCTGGTCAGCGCAATGCTGGAAACCGGCGTTGCCATTCCCTCCATGTGCCTGTCAGCCCATCGTCGCTTCCCTTTCGGCAGCCGCGATGAGGCGGTACGCGAGCGGGCGCGCGAAATCATGACCAAAGCCATTCGCCTGGCGCGCGATCTCGGTATCCGCACCATCCAGCTGGCAGGTTACGACGTCTATTACGAAGAGCACGACGACGGTACCCAGCAACGCTTTGCCGAAGGGCTGGCGTGGGCGGTGGAACAGGCTGCCGCCGCGCAGGTAATGCTGGCGGTGGAGATCATGGATACCGCCTTTATGAACTCGATCAGCAAGTGGAAAAAGTGGGATGAGATGCTTTCGTCACCGTGGTTCACGGTCTATCCGGACGTCGGCAACCTCAGCGCCTGGGGGAACGACGTCACCGCCGAACTGCAGCTGGGCATCGACCGTATTGCCGCCATCCACCTGAAAGACACGCTGCCAGTGACCGCAACGCATCCTGGTCAGTTTCGCGATGTGCCGTTTGGTGAAGGCTGTGTGGATTTTGTTGGCATCTTTAAAACATTGCATGAACTGAACTATCGCGGCGCGTTTCTGATTGAAATGTGGACCGAAAAAGCCAACGAGCCGGTGCTGGAGATTATCCAGGCGCGACGCTGGATAGAAGCGCGGATGCAGGAAGGAGGATTCACATGCTAGAGAAACTAAAGGCCGAGGTATTAGCGGCAAACCTGGCGCTCCCGGTGCATGGTTTAGTCACCTTTACCTGGGGCAACGTCAGCGCAGTGGACGAAACGCGCAAACTGATGGTGATCAAGCCTTCCGGCGTCGAGTATGAGGTCATGACCGCCGACGATATGGTGGTGGTGGAAGTCGCCAGCGGTAAGGTGATCGAAGGCAGCAAGAAACCGTCTTCTGATACGCCAACCCATCTGGCGCTATATCGCCGTTTTCCGCAGATCGGCGGGATCGTGCACACCCATTCCCGCCACGCGACGATCTGGTCGCAGGCCGGACTCGATCTCCCCGCCTGGGGTACCACGCATGCCGACTATTTCTATGGCGCGATCCCCTGCACCCGGTTGATGACTGTCGAAGAAATTAACGGCGAGTATGAGTATCAAACCGGTGAGGTGATTATTAACACCTTTGAACAACGTAACCTGAACCCGATGCAGGTCCCGGCTGTACTCGTCCACTCGCACGGCCCGTTCGCGTGGGGTAAGGATGCTACCGACGCCGTACACAACGCCGTAGTACTCGAAGAGTGTGCCTATATGGGGCTGTTCTCGCGTCAGCTCGCCCCGCAGTTGCCTGACATGCAGTCCGAACTGCTCGATAAGCATTACCTGCGCAAGCACGGGGCAAATGCCTATTACGGGCAAAACTGACGCTGAGTTAAGCCTCTTCTGAACAAGAGGAGGCTTAACCTACGCCGAATTAATATGCTCCTTGCAGTAGCGGCGCTTCCACGCCGCCGGGGTCAGGCTGGTGTGCGTACGGAAAATTTTACGAAAATACCCCACGTCGTTAAATCCACATTTAAACGCCACCTCGGTCAGCGACAGCGAATCACTGATCAACAGCTTTTCTGCCGCCCTCACCCGCTGGCGATGCAGCGCTTCGGTTAACGTCAGCCGAAAAACACCCCGGAATACACGCCCCAGATAGTCTGCATTACAATGCAGCTCTTTCGCCAGCAATGAGGCTGAAAGGGGTAAATGGAACTGCGTATGTATCATTTGCTGCGCTTTCCACGCCAGCGCATTACCGGGCGTATCGGCAGGTTGTTCGCTGGCGGCAGCGGATATTTGCTGCAAAATCAGCAACAGGATCAGCTCCAGCGCAACGCTGCGATGGATATTCTCCTGCTCACGTAAAAACTGGCGAAACAGCGAAATAATATATTGTGGCTCATTCACCCGAGTCTGTTGCGGGATCGAAAGCAGCGCTTCAGGCGGTGAAACACGCTCACCGGACTTCACTTCAAAATGCAGCCAATAAAATTTTAAATCGGGCGGAAATTGTCCCACGCCGACATGTAAACGCTGCGGCCACAGCAGCAAACTCTCTCCAGCCTGCACGCTAAAAATAGCGTTCCCTTCACGAATCGTTAATGTCCCTTTTTCGACAAAGATAATTTCCCAGGAATGAAGTTGCCGCGCCGGATGACTTCCCACGCCACGAGAAATAAACAGCCCGCCATTTTGTACTTTAATCGGAAGTGACATGGATAATTCAAGCATAACTATTCAATTTCCCGCTTTTAGCACCCTAAAAACCTGCCTTCACCTTTGATTATTCACGATAAAATAGTATCTCGTCGGATCGAAATCACACTTTTTCAATAAAGTCGGAATTGTCGTCTTTTTATACTTTTCCCTTCCCTTGTTGGCCTGTGTATTTGGTGCAGAATAAATAACGTACTTTGCAAATGACACAATAAAAGCCCGCAACGTAGCGGGGTACTTTCTGAACATCCTCTCCGGGAGTTATTTATGACTTCGGCTCCGATTACGACCAACGATTTGGCACAACGTGCACAAGACGACAAATTATCTCTGCGTGAAAAAATAGGTTACGGATTAGGCGATGCAGGCGGGACCGTTATTACCTGCCTGATCATGAACTTCCTGACTTTTTTCTATACTGATGTGTTTGGCTTAACGCCCGCACTGGTCGGCACCTTGTTTATTGCCCTGCGCGTATTTGACGCAGTTTCTGACCCGATCATGGGTGTCCTCGCCGACCGCACGCAAAGCCGCTGGGGACGCTTTCGCCCATGGCAGCTGTGGGTGGCCGTTCCCATCGGCATTATTGGCGTTCTGACCTTTACCGTCCCGGACGCCAGCATGGGGGTAAAAATCGCCTGGGCATTTGGCACCTATCTGCTGCTTTCCGTCGGCTATACCGCGATCAATGTGCCGTATTGTGCGCTGATCAACACCATGACGACGCGCCACAATGAAGTGATCGCCTGCCAGTCCTGGCGCTTTGTGCTGTGCGGTGTCGCCGGTTTTTTAGTCTCCGTCGGACTGCCGTGGATGGTGGAGATACTCGGTCAGGGCAATGCCGCGCAGGGTTATCAGTTTGGCGTGGGCATCCTGTGTGCCATCGCAGTCGTCATGTTCCTGTGCTGTTTCTTCTGGGTGCGCGAGCGGGTACCGCTGGCGATGATGGGGAAATTTACGCTACGCGAACACATCGGCGGACTGCGTAAAAATGACCAACTGCTGCTGATGCTGGTGATGTCCTTCCTGCTGATCAATGTCTTTAATATTCGTGGCGGCGGGTACATGTACTTCATTACCTACGTGCTGGAAGGCAGTACCGCTTACACCTCGCTGTTTTTCACCATGGTCACCTTCGCCTCGATTATCGGTTCGGTGGTGGTTAGCCCGCTGACGCGACGCATCGACACCGTCAAACTCTATTACTACACCAACCTGGTACTGGCGGCGCTGGCAGCGTTAATGTGGTTCCTGCCAACCGGTCCAGCGCACCAGACGTTATGGCTGGCGGTGATTCTCGGCAACGGCATTATTCTCGGCTTCACGTTGCCGCTGCACTTCTCGCTGATGGCCTTTGCTGATGATTACGGCGAATGGAAAACCGGCGTGCGTTCCTCCGGCATGAATTTCGCCTTCAACCTGTTTTTCATCAAGCTGGCCTGGGCCTCCAGTGCCGGGATCATCAGCGTGTTGTTTATTTTTGTCGCCTATCAGCCTGGCGCTGGCAACCAAACCGCCAGTTCGCTGCAAGGTATTACCGCCATGGAGACGCTGCTGCCCGCCCTGTTCCACCTACTGCTGGCGCTGTCTATCCGCCTTTGCAAACTCAATAACCCGATGATGTCGCGCATTGCTACCGATCTGCGTCAGCGTCATGTACAGCCTTAAGGAGCACGAAATGAACGCACAGGAAGTCGACCTGCATAAGCTCACGGTCAGCGATCCGTTCCTCGGACAATACCAGCAACTGGTGCGCGACGTGGTGATCCCCTATCAGTGGGATGCACTCAATGACCGCATTGCAGAAGCCGATCCTAGCCACGCTATCGAGAATTTCCGCATTGCTGCGGGCCAGCAATCCGGTGAGTTTTACGGCATGGTTTTTCAGGATAGCGACGTGGCCAAATGGCTGGAGGCCGTGGCCTGGTCGCTGTGTCAGAAACCGGATACCGAGCTGGAAAAAACCGCCGATGAGGTGATTGAACTGGTCGCCGCCGCCCAGTGCGAAGATGGCTATCTCAACACCTATTTTACGGTGAAGGCCCCTGAAGAACGCTGGACGAATCTGGCCGAATGTCATGAGCTGTACTGCGCGGGTCACATGATAGAAGCGGGTGTGGCCTTCTTTCAGGCGACAGGAAAACGCCGCTTACTGGAGGTGGTATGTCGTCTGGCAGACCATATCGACAACGTTTTTGGACCCGGTGAAAACCAGCTGCATGGCTATCCCGGACACCCGGAAATTGAGCTGGCGCTCATGCGATTGTATGAAGTCACTCAGCAAACACGGTATATGACGCTGGTAAATTATTTTGTTGAGCAGCGCGGCACACAGCCGCATTTCTACGATGAAGAGTACGAAAAACGCGGTCGCACCTCCTACTGGCACACCTACGGCCCGGCGTGGATGGTGAAAGACAAGCCTTACAGCCAGGCGCACCAGCCAATATCTGAACAGCAAACCGCCATCGGTCACGCCGTGCGCTTTGTCTACCTGATGACCGGAGTGGCCCACCTGGCCCGCTTAAGCCAGGACGAAGGCAAGCGCCAGGACTGCCTGCGACTGTGGAACAATATGGTCCAGCGCCAGTTGTACATTACCGGCGGGATCGGCTCGCAAAGCAGCGGCGAGGCGTTTAGCAGCGACTACGATCTGCCCAACGACTCTGTGTATGCAGAAAGCTGCGCCTCTATTGGTCTGATGATGTTCGCCCGCCGGATGCTGGAGATGGAGGCCGACAGTCAGTACGCCGACGTGATGGAACGCGCGCTGTATAACACCGTACTGGGTGGTATGGCGCTTGACGGAAAACACTTTTTCTACGTTAACCCGCTGGAAGTGCATCCTAAATCTCTAAAATTTAACCATATTTATGACCACGTGAAGCCCATTCGCCAGCGCTGGTTTGGCTGCGCCTGCTGCCCACCGAATATCGCGCGCGTGTTAACGTCGATTGGCCATTACCTCTACACGCCGCGCCAGGACGCGCTGTATATCAATATGTATGTGGGCAACAGCATGGAAATACCCGTTGAAAACGGGACGCTGAAACTCCGCATTAGCGGAGATTATCCGTGGCATGAGCAGGTTAATATCACCATTGATTCCGTGCAGCCAGTACACTACACCCTGGCACTACGCCTGCCGGACTGGTGCTCCGCGCCGCAGGTAATGCTGAACGGTCTGCCGGTCGAGCAGGATGTTCGCAAAGGCTATTTGCATATAACCCGCACCTGGCAAGAAGGGGATACGCTGAGCCTGACGCTCCCGATGCCGGTGCGTCGGGTATACGGCAATCCGCTGGTTCGCCATGTTGCCGGTAAGGTTGCCATTCAACGTGGACCGTTAGTCTATTGTCTGGAGCAGGCGGATAACGGCGAGGAATTGCATAACCTGTGGCTGCCAAAAGAGAGTGAATTCAGGGTCTTTGAGGGGAAAGGGCTATTCAGCCATAAAATGCTGATTCAAACGGAAGGGGTGAAGCAAAGCGCTGATGATGTCACGCAGCAATCGTTGTGGCACTACGATGTCTCCCCCGCTTCCCGGCAAACGCATACGCTGACGTTTATTCCGTGGTTTAGCTGGGCGAACCGTGGTGAAGGTGAAATGCGGATTTGGGTCAACGAGCAGTAATTAAACCCGTGCCGGATGATGACGCTTCGCGTCTTATCCGGCCTACAACACCCATCCACGTAGGCCGGATAAGCAAAGCGCCATCAGGCATTTATTTAAATCAGAAACGCCAGCTCACCCCTGACAGGAAAGTGAAGCTGTCATCGCGATCAACCATTGGGCTATCCTTAATATCATCTGGCAGCACGCTATAGTTGGCGCTGGCCAACAGTGTCAGGTTAGCGGTTAACGCATATTTTGCGGACAGACCGGCATACGGTGTCCAGCTATCGCCTGGGGAATAGCTGGATAACCCGCTACGGCGAGACTCATTGCCTGAGATGCCGTAGTAATATTCGTTGAATTTTTCATCGTAGTAGAGCACACCAATGGACGGCGTCAGGGTCAGCTTGCCCATCGGCATTGGACGGAACAGAGAAACTTCGCCAGCCCAACCGCTGCTGTTGTCCATTACATCCGCTGCGGCAGAGACTTTCACGCTGCCCCATTTCTCATGGTGATACCATGCGGCCCCCGCCATTGCGGTTGCGTCACGCTTGTCGAGCTGCTTCATCGCATGATCGTCGTTATCGCCTGGGTCAAACTCAAGCGGCATCCACGAAGCAGTAATGCTAAATTCATTACTTTCACTCTTCGACAGAATATAACCTAGCGTTGTTTGCCTAAAATAAAATGATTCGCCTTCATAACTGATAAGCGGTACTGCATGGACATTTTCATTGTATCCACGATAAGGAGATTCGTTATATACAGCCCCACCGCCAAGAGAAAATTCTGCAGCTGATGCACTTGCCATAAAAGACAAAGCAACTAGCGCCGCAATATTGCGTTTAATTAACATGCCAACTTTCCATTTTAAAATAAGCTACAAAGCAGGCGCATAATAATGCTTACAATTTCATCAGTGCAAGACGCATATTTATATAGTAATATATAAAATCATATATATATTGGATTCAGCGATGAACAAATTACAACTCAAACACCGGGAACTGAAAATTATTTCGGTCATTGCTGCCAGTGAAAACATCAGCCATGCTGCAACCGTACTCGGCATTGCGCAGGCCAACGTCAGCAAATATCTTGCTGATTTTGAATCAAAAGTTGGATTAAAGGTGTTTGACAGAACCACCCGACAACTTACCCTGACGCCCTTTGGCACCGCGTTGCTACCCTACATCAATGACATGTTAGACAGAAACGATCAGCTGAACAATTTTATTGCCGATTATAAGCATGAAAAACGTGGCCGGGTCACGGTATATGCACCGACGGGAATTATTGCTTACTTATCGCAACATGTTATTGCAAAAATTCAGAATATTGGTGGAATTAGCCTCTCGCTGAAAACCTATAACCTGGAACGTAAAGCATTTTATGAAGGGGTCGAATTCCCTGATGATTGTGATGTTTTAATTTCCTACGCACATCCCAAAGATGAAACACTGGTTGCCAGTTTCATTACTAAATATGCGGTTACGGCTTTTGCCAGCCAGGGATATCTCGATAAACACCCCATCAGTAGCCCTGAAGAACTGGAGCAACATTCCTGTATTTTGATTGATTCAATGATGATTGATGACGCCAATATTTGGCGATTCAATTCAGCCGGTGGCAAGGAGATGCATGACTATCGGGTGACAGGAAATTACGTCTGCGATAATACGCAATCCGCGCTGGCGCTGGCACGTAATCACCTGGGCATTGTTTTTGCGCCCAATGAAAGCGTTCTGCGCGATGTTGAAGCCGGGGCGCTGGTTCCGTGCTTCTCTGAACAGCACGAGTGGTGGCTGGATCTGGTCGCGATTTTCCGTAAGCGTGAATACCAACCCTGGCGAGTGCAGTTTATTCTGGATGAGATGTTGGCGGAGATTCGCGAGCAGCTTACTCAGGTGCTACAACAGCCACCTGAGTAAGTAAAATAGTCTGCACCTAGTGGTCGAGATACAGGTAATGCACCCAACTGGTCATGCGTAACAGGACCTTACGCATCACTGATACATGGGCGAAATGGTCCGAATACACCGCGACCTGAGCGTAAATACCATCAGGCAACGCGTTGACGTCCACATTCTCATTCAGTTCAATCGTGGCGATCACCCCTTCCGAACCCGGCGTGGAGTTTAAGGATTGCAACGCGCCGTTCGACTGATACGTACCACCCGGAACCGCCGGGCTAATCGCGGCCAGTTTTCCGCTATAAACTTTCCCCGGTAGCGCGTTAAATACCACTTCAGCTTCGTCACCTGGCTCCAGTCGCAGAAGTGAGTTTTGGCGGAACTGGGCAATAATCTGTCGTTTTTGATCCGGGATAAACACCATCACCGGACGCATCGGCAGCGCAGCGGCATAGGTGCCCGGTCGAATCAGCACCTGGGTAACATAGCCATCGCTGGGCGCACGAACTACGGTTTGATCGAGGTTAAATTCTGCTTCCGCCAGTTGGGCTTTCAGGCTGGCAATTTGTGAATGCTCCCCCATCACCATGCTGTCTAACTGGCTCTGTATTTGCTGTTGCTCTGCGAGGGACGATTTTACCGACGCTTCCTGCGCCAGATAGTTTTGCCGTGCCGCATCGATATCGCGTTCAGAAAAAGGATTGACCTTCGCCTGGCTACCCTGCGCGTAACGCTGGTAATCTTTTGCCAACTTGTCACGCGTGGCCTTTGCCTGCTGCGTGTTCGCTTTCATTTCATCTAACTGCGCAACCAGCGCCTGCTCTTTATGCTGTGCCGTGACAATATCGGCTTTCAGGCGGTCAACCCTCGCCTGATAACGCCCTGGGTTAAGCTTAAACAGCACCTCGCCTTTTTTGATCAGCGTGTTTTTCTTATCCGTGACTTCTGTTACCACCCCGGTCACCTGCGGCACGACGGGAATAGAAATAACCGCCTTTTGCGCCTTAAATGTATACGGATGGTTATAGTTCATCAGTAATATAAGCCCGCAAACAATAAAAATACCGCCCAGTGCTGCAGTCGGTACTGTCCATTTATTTACAGGAATTTTAAAAATTTTAAATACAGACCATGCACAAGCCACATAGGTCAAAACGATCAGTAAATCCATCGATATTACTCCGCCGGGGAGGTCTTAACCTCGGCCAGTTTCTTTTCCAGATCGGCTACCCGCTCCTGAAGTTGAATCAGGGAAGAATCAGCGTTTTGCATGCCCCAACCGCGCTCCGGGCGGTAAAGCGTTGCCCAAATCCATAAAAAGGGCCAAATAACATGCAGCGTAAACAGACTTACCCATCCCGCAACATGGATAGCGTCGGCATGAGGATGGTTACGTTTTTTTGCAATTAGATAGGGAATATCATGCAGAATAATAACCCCATAAAAAATGACCAGGAATACAAAAATAAGCACTCCTAATGCAAAATAATCAAGAAACATATTTGCCTCAGGGATTAAAAATAAAGAATTTGTATGCTATTAGTTTTAAATAATAGATTTGAGCATAATAGTGGAATGACCAGATTGGATGCAATTGCCTTATTTATATAACGCTATATGGGTTTATATATACCCATCGTCTTTTGAGCTGCTTCTGTTCGCTCACCCCAGTCATTTACCTGAGTAAGCTACAGAGCAGAACTTGATGCCCGGCTCGCTATGCGATACCGGGCAATAAGTGACAGGAGATTAAAACAGCCCCAGCGGTTTATCAGAGTAGCTCACCAACAGGCACTTGGTCTGCTGGTAGTGGTTCAGCATCATCTTGTGAGTTTCCCGCCCGATGCCCGACTGTTTATAGCCGCCAAACGCCGCATGTGCCGGGTAGGCATGGTAGCAGTTGGTCCAGACGCGTCCGGCCTGAATACCACGTCCCATCTTGTAGGCCAGATTACCGTTACGGCTCCAGACGCCGGCACCCAGTCCGTATTGGGTATCGTTGGCAATCTCCAGCGCGTCTTCCATAGTTTTAAAGGTTGTAACCGCCAGCACCGGGCCGAAGATCTCTTCCTGGAAAACGCGCATATTGTTCTTGCCGTACAGGATGGTTGGCTCGAGGTAGTAGCCCTCTTTTAACTCCCCATCCAGCTGCTTACGCCGCCCGCCGGTCAGGACATCCGCCCCTTCTTTCTTACCGATATCAATGTAGTTCAAAATGGTTTCTAACTGCCCATGCGAGACCTGCGCGCCCATTTGCGTGACGCTATCAAGCGGGTTACCGCTGCGGATACTCTCCACACGGCGAATGGCTCGCTCCATAAAACGTTCGTATATAGATTCCTGCACCAGTGCACGACTCGGGCAAGTACACACCTCGCCCTGGTTGAAGGCAAATAGCGCAAAGCCTTCCAGCGCCTTGTCGAAGAACGCATCTTCCTCATCCATAACGTCGGCAAAGAAGATATTCGGCGACTTGCCACCCAGTTCCAGCGTGACAGGGATAATATTCTGTGTGGCGTACTGCATGATCTGCTGGCCGACTTCCGTCGATCCGGTAAACGCCACTTTCGCAATGCGTTTTGATGTCGCCAGATATTCGCCGATTTCTCCGCCTGCACCGTTGACCACGTTCACCACGCCCGGTGGCAGCAAATCGCCGATAACTTCCATCAGCAGCAGCACCGACAGCGGCGTCAGACGAGCTGGCTTCAGCACCACGCAGTTACCCGCTGCCAGGGCCGGCGCCATCTTCCAGCTCGCCATCAGCAACGGGAAGTTCCACGGGATAATTTGCCCGACTACGCCGAGCGGTTCATGGAAATGATACGCCACCGTATCGCTGTCTACTTCACTGATCCCCCCTTCCTGGGCTCGAATACAGGAGGCGAAATAGCGGAAATGGTCAATGGCCAGCGGCACATCTGCCGCGCTGGTTTCGCGGATTGGCTTACCGTTATCCCAGGTTTCTGCCGTCGCCAGCAGCTCCAGGTTTTGCTCCATGCGATCGGCAATCTTGAACAGGAGCGCGGCACGATCCTGGACGGACGTATGCGCCCATTTATCTTTGACTTTGTGCGCGGCATCCAATGCCAGGTCGATGTCTTTTTTGCCGGAAGAGGCCACTTCGCACAGTAACTGCCCGGTAACCGGCGTCAGGTTCTGGTAATACTCACCGTCCACCGGTGCCACCCAATCGCCGCCGATAAAGTTATCGTATCGGGCTTTTAACTTCAGGGGATAACCATACTCGCCGGGATGAATACGCGTTGAAGGGGGGTTATTGGTCATGACCGTCTCCTTGCTGTAGGGGTACTACAAAGGTAGACGGGACTGGCGAATTATTCGCCAGTCATTTACTGCTTTACGACAGATGTCACGGTTTACATTGCCGCGCGATAGATCGCCATGATTTCCTCATGCGTCGCCTGAATCGGGTTGGTAAAACCACAGGCATCCTTCAGGGCGTTGGTCGCCAGAATAGCAAAATCTTCTTCCTTCACGTTCAGGTCGCGCGCCTGCGCGTTACTGCCCTCTTCCACGGCAACCGTCAGATTTTCAGCAATCATCGTCACCGCTTTGAGCGCACAAGCATCGGTAATCGGCGTGGCGGCAGTGGAAACATAGGCTTCAATGGCGTGGGTCAGCGCATCCATACCGGTGGCCGCCGTCAGAGACTTCGGCATACCGACCATCAGCGAGGAATCATTTACCGACAGCAGCGGGATTACGTGCTTATCAACAATCGCCATTTTAATGTGGAGTTCTTCATCAGTGATGATGCAGAAACGGGTCATTTCAGATACCGTACCCGCCATGGTGTTGATGGCAATCATCGGCAGCTGTGGTTTTGCCGAACGGTCAACGCCTTCGTAGTCACGAATGTCGCCGCCGTTAGCCGCCACCAGCGCAATACCTTTCGCACAGTCGTGTGGTGAGCCGCCGCCCAGAGAAATAACGCTATCACACTGGTGTTCTTGCAGAAGTTTCAGGCCAGCCGCAACGTTGCTGGTAGTTGGGTTAGGATGCGTACCATCAAAAATAACACTGAAAATATCACGTTCCTGTAAGGCTTTTTGAATATCATTCGCCATGCCTAATTTTATTAGCATGGCATCAGTCACAATTAATGTACGGCGAAATCCATATTCCGCCATTATATTCATTGCATCCTTTAATGAATCAGCGCCAATTACATTCACGGAAGGAATAAAAAATGTTGAAGCAGCCATTGTACAATCTTTAATTACCCTAAAGAGGTAGGCAGCATACGTGTGAAAATTCCATCAAAATATGATCGTGGTTGTTATTTTAATAACACCAGAAATTAAAAAAGCACATTAAGATTTAAAATCTAATGTGCTTATATAAATCAACTGCTACTTTGTATTAATTCATATTTTATATGAATTAATTGTTTCATTACTTTTCGGGAAATAGTAATGCATCACGTAATAAATGATCATTTCCCCGGCGACGGGTAAACCCAATACGGTCAAAATATTCCAGAATTTGGATAGCGAGTTTACGTCCCACATTCAGCCTGTCGCGGAAATCAGCGGCGCAAGTTGATCCTCTTTCCAGATCCAGTTCGCGGATCATATTGGCAAAAGCCACGATGCGATCGTTACGATAATAGCGATCTTTGACGATCGCGGTAATGATGCCCTGCTGCGCCGCCTGCCGTAGCGCCAGACGCATGGCCTGTTCATCAGTGCCCGTTTCTTTCGCAAGGTCCCGCACCCACCACGGTTCATCGCCGAAGAGAGGCTCAACTTTTTGCCAGATGGCCTGCTGCTCATCGCTAAAGCCGGCTTTATGGTCCGGTAAATGCAGCCAGCCATGGTGGCTATGGATAACGCCGCTATCGCGCATTTTTTCGATCAGCAGCAGGACCAGCGCTTCGTCTTCCATCGGCAGCGCCATGCGCCGCAGACGCTCACGCCCCGGTCCCGGCTCATCGCGATGCTGCTCGTGGTACGTCGCCAGCGTATCCAAAATTTTACGCTGCCAGCGGGCGGCAACAGAGGCATTCAACAGGCTATATCCAGCCTGAATAAAACCATGTTGCTCAATCAACGGGCGCATACCGTCGCCGTTAAGCTGGCGCGCCCATGCGAAATCGGGGATGTTCACCGCGCCACGCGTCAGATGCACTGCCAGCGCGTCGCCGTTATTCTGTGCGTTTTCCAGCGCCGATAGCCACTGCAGATACTCCGGTTTACGCTTGCCACGACGCGGCGGGTTGAGCGTCACCACGCGCGCACCCGCAAGCGTCGTGCGGGCAGAAATATCGCGTAGCACCAGTCTGTCGTTATCGGCCAGCCACAGCGGCGTATCAAACACCATCTCCGCCAGCGTCCCTTCGAGCAGGGAAATACGCCCGGTCACGTGGCTGGCTGCGTGGTGAATATGCAGCGGTTGCCACTGTGTCAGCGGGGCGGCGTGCTCTAAAGAGACAATGACGCGGGTCAAGGCATCCGGCGGTGCATCGGACAACAGCCAGTCACCGCGGGTGAGCTGTTCTTTCTCCGCATCGCCAGCAATATTCAGGGCAATACGCTGCCCGGCATGAGCGTACTCAGTGGCCTGGTTTTGCGCATGCAGACTACGCACGCGCATCGGTTTATTGACCCCAGTCAGCCACAGCGTGTCGCCAACGTTCACTTCACCACTGAGCGCCGTGCCGGTAACCACCAGGCCCGCTCCCTTTACCGTAAAGGCGCGGTCAATTGCCAGCCGGAAGGTGTGATTGCGGGCCAGCTCTCGCGCAGGCAACTGCAGCAGATGCTCACGTAATGCATCAATACCCAGCCCTTCACTGGCAGCGGTCACGAAAAGTGTCGCCCCGGCAAAACCAAAGTTCGCCAGCGTTGACTGCACCTCTGCACGCACGTCGTCAATACGCGCGTCATCCACGCGATCGGCTTTGGTCAGCGCCACGGTGAGCTGCGGATTGCCCGTCAGTTGCAGGATCTGCAAATGCTCCCGCGTTTGCGCCATCACGCCATCATCACAGGCCACCACTAACAGCGCGTGATCGATGCCGCCGACGCCCGCCAGCATGTTGGACAGAAACTTTTCATGTCCGGGAACGTCGATAAACCCCAGCACGCGGCCATCCGGCTGCGGCCAGTAGGCATAGCCCAAATCGATGGTCATGCCACGTTTTTTTTCTTCCGGCAGACGATCGGCATTCACACCGGTAATCGCCTGTAATAACGTGGTTTTTCCGTGGTCAACGTGTCCGGCTGTTGCAATAATCATTTCAGCATCATCTCCATAAACCGGGTCTCGTCTTCAAGACAGCGCAGATCCAGCCATAAGCGGCCATCATAAATTCGCCCAATGACCGGCACCGGTAGCGCGCGCCAGCGGGCAGCCAGGGCCTCAAGGCGGCTACCGCGCCCGTCATGCGGGGTAAAGGTTAATGCCGCGCTGGGCAGTCTATCAACCGGTAGCGAACCACTGCCAATCTGCGACAGACAGGGCATCACGTTCAGTGCAAACTCGCCGCCATAATGTTGTTCGAGCTGTGCCTGTAAGCGCTGGGCCTGTTCGCGGATCGCCTCTTCCTTACGAGTGAGCAAGCGCAGCGTGGGTAATTTTTCCGCCAGTGCTTCCGGGTGTAAATAGAGCCGCAGCGTGGCTTCCAGTGCCGCCAGGGTCATTTTATCGGCCCGCAGCGCACGTTTCAGCGGATGGCGCTGCAGCCGGGCAATCATCTCTTTCTTACCGACGATAATTCCGGCCTGCGGCCCGCCCAGCAGCTTGTCGCCCGAGAAGCTGACCAGGCTAACACCCGCGGCAATCAACTGCTGCGGCATCGGCTCCTTGGGTAAACCGTACAGGCTGAGATCCACCAGCGAGCCGCTGCCCAGATCCGTCACCACCGGAACATCCAGCTCATGACCGATCGCCGCCAGCTCGGCTTCATCCACCGTTTTGGTAAAGCCTTCAATGCTGTAATTGCTGGTATGCACTTTCATCAACAGACCGGTATTTTCATTCACTGCCTGACGATAATCGCTGGCGTGCGTCCGGTTAGTGGTACCGACCTCATGGAGAACGCACCCGGCCTGGCGCATCACGTCCGGAATACGAAACGCGCCGCCAATTTCCACCAGCTCACCGCGTGAAACCACCACCTCTTTGCCATTAGCAGTTGCAGCCAACATCAGCAGCACCGCTGCCGCATTGTTATTGACGATACAGGCGTCTTCGGCTCCCGTAATGCGACACAACAGGTCCGCCAGCGCACGATCGCGATGCCCGCGACCAGCGCCGTCGAGGTCATATTCCAGCGTCACCGGCGCGTGCATCACCTGCATCACCGCCTCAATCGCTTCTTGCGCCTGCAACGCACGGCCAAGGTTGGTGTGCAGCACCGTACCCGTCAGGTTGAGAACCGGACGCAGCGCGCTGTGCGACTCGCGTTCCAGCCGGGCGCTGGCTTCTTGCGCCCAGTTGTCACTCCACGCCGGGAGCGCCTGCGCGTCGCGAATCGTTTCCCTGGCTTCGTCGAGCATATGGCGAAGCAGCTCCACCACCCGGGTATGGCCGTGAGACTCACGTAAGGCAAGAAAGGCGCTGTCGCGCAATAAACGATCGATCGCAGGAAGCTGGCTGTAGAGTGAACGCATGTCGGTTGTCATGAAAGGGCCTGGCTGTTGGTGGCCCTCTCCGCCGGGGAGAGGGATAGCAATATGGGGGGATTGTATCGTGACTTTGCTCAGGCGAGTATAACGTGTATCAAGCCTTTGGCGGTTCTGTGCGGGCAAAACTTTCACGCTGAAAGAGCGTTTCCACCAGTTTGACCAGTCGCGGTCGGTCAACACACCAGCCGGGTGCGACGCGGCGGAAATTGAGATAACCCACGGCGCAGGCGATGGCGATGGTGGCCAGATTCACCGTGTCCGTTTTCAGGGTACCGTCTGCCAGATAGCCTTCCAGCACATCCAGGCTGCGGGTAATTTTCTCACGCTGGCGCAGCAGTTCGATTTCTGATTGCTGTGCGGCTGGCCGGGCCTGTTCACGTACGGAGACAAGTCCAGCATCCATAATACCGTCCGCCAGCGCTTCAATCTGACGCACCTTCAGCGCCGCCAGCGGATCGCGCGGTAACATGGCTGGCGCAATATCCAGTAGCTCAATGTATTCGGCGATGATGGGTGAATCGAACCAGTACTCGCCCTCATCGGTGACCAGCGCGGGCACTTTTCCTAACGGGTTGTAGCGCGCCACGCCGTTTTCGGCGTTGTAGGGGAGTTCATTAACGAATTCGAAGGTAATGCCCTTTTCCAGCAACAGAATAGAGATTTTTCGCACAAAAGGGCTGGTGTAGCTACCAATGAGTTTCATGCCGTGTCCTTTTTGCCAACAAAAATATCAGTATGGCTCAGGCCACGGCAAATGGCAGGTGACGACGGTCTCAATGATCTAAATAAAGGTAATGCATCCAGCTGGTCATACGCAGCAGTACTTTACGCATCACCGACACGTGGGCGAAATGGTCGGAGTAAACCGCCACCTGGGCATAAATGCCGTCCGGCAAGGCGTCAACTTCGGCATTCGGCTCCAGTTCGATCGTTGCCAGCACGCCATCGGTACCCGGCACCACCGTTAAGGACTGCAATGCACCCTGAGCCTGATAAGAACCTCCCGGCACAACCGGCAGAATGCTGGTCAATTTACCGGAGAAAACCTGGCCTGGTAGCGCATTAAACACCACTTCCGCTTCATCGCCCGGTTCAAGACGCAGCAATGAGTTCTGGCGGAACTGGGCCACAATCTGGCGTTTCTGTTCCGGAATAAAGACCATCACCGGTCGCAGAGGCAGCGCAGCAGCATAGGTCCCCGGACGGATCAGCACCTGCGTGATATAGCCATTACTTGGCGCACGCACGACGGTCTGATCCAGATTGTATTTGGCTTCAGCAAGCTGAGCACGCAGAGAGGCAACCTGCGACTGCTCACCGTTAACCATGCTGTCTAACTGACTTTGGATCTGGGTTTGTTCCGCAACGGAGCCTTTCACCAGCGCATCTTGTGCCAGGTAGTTTTGGCGGGCGTTGTCGATATCGCTTTCAGAAAACGGGTTAACCTTCGCCTGGCTGCCTTTCAGGTAGCGTTGATAATCTTTATACAGACGATCGCGCTCGGCAGACACTCGCGTGGTGTTGGCGACTGCTTCCGAAAGTTGCGCTTTTAAATTATCGATATTGTGCGTTGCGGTAACCAGGTCGGCCTGCAGCCTGTCGACGCGCGCCTGGTAGCGGCCTGGATCGAGTCTGAACAACACCTCGCCTTTTTTAATCAGCTGATTATTTTTATCGGTAACCTCACTCACAATCCCCGTAACCTGCGGCGTAATTGGAATGGAGATCACCGCTTTTTGCGCAGTGTAGGTATACGGGTGGTTATAGTTCATTAATAAAATGAGGCCCGCAACAATAAACACGCCACCTAAAGCTGCGGTAGCAAGCGTCCATTGGTTTACCGGGATACGGAATATTTTGAAGATGGTCCAGGCAAATGCCACGTAGGTCAAAACAATCAACAGATCCATGATCAGCGCTCCAGCGTGTTCTTATCAGCGGCGGGTTGCACCGCAGCCAGTTTTTGTTCCAGATCGGCTACGCGTTGCGCAAGGGCGTCAATATCAGGGTTGCCCGTCGTTGGCTGAATGTGATTTTGCATTCCCCAGCCGCGTTCGGGTTGGTAGAGCGTGGCCCAAATCCACAGGAACGGCCAAATAGCATGGAGCGTAAACAAGCTAATCCAGCCCGCCGTATGAATTGCATCGGCATGAGGATGGTTACGCTTTTTAGCCATGTTGTAGGGAATATCATGGATGGCGATGATTCCGTAAAACAGAACCAGAAAAACGAAAATAAGCACGCCCAACGCGAAATAATTTAGAAACATACCTGCCTCGAATTCACACTAATTAGAGTTTTTTTGTGCTGGCAGCCGTATGTACCCTGGCTGATGTCTTGAACATAACTGGAGTTAGCGTTTTTTGCCATACCACAAAAAAAATATATTTTCTGGGTAAAAATTGCTTTATTTCCCATAGAAAATGCGCGAGGGGAGAATCTGCTACAGATCACATTGGGGAAAAATCAGATGAAAATATCTTGTGACTCAGATCACAAAGACTCAACAAACACGCCAACATAAAACGTGAGCCAATTCACATTTTTTTGCCTTTTTGGGTGAATTCTAACCGTGAGGTGTTTTTTTGTACTGGCATTTTGTGATGAATATCACATTAACTACCGCCATACACCCTATATTTACGTGACGAATATCACATAAAAAGGCGTCGACTGGACAGTTGAACGATTCAGTGCCAGATTTCGCAGTATCTACAGGGTCCGGCTACCTCCTGCCGCTACATTAACAAACCTCGGGCTTTCAGCCTGCGCGATAGCAAACATAAGAAGGGGTGTTTTTATGTCATCCGATATTAAGATCAAAGTGCAAAGCTTTGGTCGATTCCTCAGCAACATGGTGATGCCGAATATCGGCGCGTTTATCGCGTGGGGTATTATCACCGCATTATTCATTCCGACAGGGTGGTTGCCGAGCGAAACGCTGGCGAAGCTCGTTGGCCCTATGATCACCTATCTTCTGCCGCTGCTGATTGGTTATACCGGCGGTAAATTAGTGGGTGGCGATCGCGGCGGTGTGGTCGGTGCCATCACCACAATGGGTGTGATCGTCGGTGCCGATATGCCGATGTTCCTCGGCGCAATGATTGCCGGTCCGTTGGGCGGCTGGGCGATTAAACACTTCGATAACTGGGTTGACGGTAAGATTAAATCCGGCTTTGAGATGCTGGTGAACAACTTCTCCGCCGGCATCATCGGGATGATCCTCGCTATCCTGGCGTTCCTCGGCATTGGCCCACTGGTTGAAGCCCTGTCCAAAATTCTGGCAGCAGGCGTTAACTTCATGGTTGTCCATGACATGCTGCCGCTGGCGTCTATCTTTGTTGAACCGGCGAAAATCCTGTTCCTCAACAACGCCATCAACCACGGTATTTTCTCACCGCTGGGCATTCAGCAGTCCCATGAGATGGGCAAATCCATCTTCTTCCTGATTGAAGCAAACCCGGGTCCGGGTATGGGCGTCCTGCTGGCGTACATGTTCTTCGGTCGCGGTAGCGCTAAACAGTCTGCGGGCGGTGCGGCTATCATCCACTTCCTGGGCGGTATCCACGAAATCTACTTCCCGTACGTGCTGATGAACCCACGTCTGATCCTGGCCGTTATCCTCGGCGGTATGACCGGCGTATTTACGCTGACTATCCTCGGCGGCGGTCTGGTTTCTCCGGCCTCTCCGGGCTCTATCCTGGCCGTACTGGCCATGACGCCAAAAGGCGCGTACTTCGCTAACATCGCGGCAATCTGTGCGGCCATGGCGGTCTCCTTTGTGGTCTCAGCCATTCTGCTGAAAACCAGCAAAGTGAAAGAAGAAGATGACATTGATGCAGCGACCCGTCGCATGCACGACATGAAAGCAGAATCCAAAGGTTCATCTCCGCTGTCTGCGGGCGATGTCACCAACGACCTGAGCCATGTGCGTAAAATCATCGTTGCCTGTGATGCCGGTATGGGCTCCAGCGCAATGGGTGCAGGCGTACTGCGCAAGAAAGTGCAGGATGCCGGTCTGTCTCAGATCTCCGTCACCAACAGCGCGATTAACAATCTGCCGCCGGATGTGGATCTGGTCATTACACACCGTGACCTGACCGAACGCGCTATGCGCCAGGTTCCGCAGGCGCAGCACATTTCGCTGACCAACTTCCTCGACAGCGGTCTGTACACCAGCCTGACCGAGCGTCTGGTTGCCGCACAGCGCCACAACGTTAACGAAGAGAAGGTACGTGACCACCTGAAAGACAGTTTTGATGAAGGTGATAACAACCTGTTCAAACTGGGTGCGGAGAATATCTTCCTTGGCCGTAAAGCCACCAACAAAGAAGAAGCCATTCTGTTTGCCGGTGAGCAACTGGTGAAAGGCGGCTATGTTGAGCCGGAATACGTCCAGGCAATGCTGGATCGCGAAAAACTTACCTCTACCTACCTGGGTGAGTCCATTGCGGTACCGCACGGCACCATCGAAGCTAAAGATCGCGTGCTGAAAACCGGCATCGTGTTCTGTCAGTACCCGGAAGGTGTGCGCTTCGGTGAAGAAGAAGATGATATTGCCCGCCTGGTGATTGGTATTGCCGCGCGTAACAATGAGCACATCCAGGTGATCACCAGCCTGACCAACGCGCTGGATGATGAATCCGTGATTGAACGTCTGACAAAAACCACCAGCGTAGATGAAGTGCTGGAACTGCTGGCAGGTCGTAAGTAAGCGTTATTGCCCGGTAGGACTCATGCTTACCGGGCCTACAAAATCCTCTCCCTTGTGGAGAGGGTTAGGGTGAGGGAAAAGCCTCACCCCAGCCCTCTTGGGTAAAAACATTAATGAAGGTTAATACTATGAAAGCATTACATTTTGGCGCAGGTAATATCGGTCGTGGCTTTATCGGCAAACTGCTGGCAGACGCGGGGATACAACTGACGTTTGCGGATGTAAATCAGGTGGTTCTCGACGCCCTGAATGCCCGTCATAGCTATCAGGTTCATGTTGTCGGTGAAAATGAGCAGGTTGATACCGTTTCCGGCGTTAACGCCGTCAGCAGCATCGGCGACGATGTCGTTGAACTGATTGCCCAGGTTGATCTCGTGACCACCGCGGTTGGTCCGGTCGTGCTGGAACGCATTGCGCCTGCCATCGCCAAAGGGCTGGTCAAGCGTAAAGCGCAGGGTATTAGCGCTCCACTGAATATTATTGCCTGCGAAAACATGGTGCGTGGCACCACCCAGTTGAAAGGCCACGTGCTGAACGCGCTGGACGATGCGGATAAAGCCTGGGTTGAAGAACACGTTGGTTTTGTCGATTCTGCCGTAGACCGTATTGTTCCGCCTTCCGCCTCTGCCACCAATGACCCACTGGAAGTAACCGTAGAAACCTTCAGCGAGTGGATTGTCGACAAAACCCAGTTTAAAGGCGAGTTGCCAAACATCCCGGGAATGGAATTAACTGATAACCTGATGGCATTTGTCGAACGTAAGCTCTTCACGCTGAACACGGGGCATGCTATAACCGCGTACCTCGGAAAATTGACCGGTCATCAGACCATCCGTGACGCGATTCTCGACGAGAAAATCCGCACAGTGGTAAAAGGTGCGATGGAAGAGAGCGGCGCGGTACTGATCAAACGCTATGGCTTTGATGCGGCAAAACATGCAGCATACATTCAGAAAATCCTCAGTCGTTTCGAAAACCCGTACCTGAAAGATGACGTTGAGCGCGTGGGCCGCCAGCCGCTGCGTAAACTGAGCGCAGGCGACCGTTTAATCAAGCCGCTGCTCGGCACGCTGGAGTACGGCCTGCCGCACGTTAATCTGGTGCAGGGTATTGCTGCGGCGATGCATTACCGCAGTGAAGAAGACCCGCAGGCGCAGGAACTGGCAGCGCTGATTGACGAAAAAGGCCCACAGGCCGCGCTGGCACAGGTTTCCGGGCTGGATGCCAACAGCGACGTGGTGGCGGAGGCGGTTAACGCATATAACGCAACCAAATGATCCACAGTGCGGCGCAGGTCAGCCTGCGCCCGAATATCAGATTGTCAGATATGCAGGCAATAATGGAACAAACGCAGGCCTTTGAAAATCGTGTGCTTGAGCGTCTGAATGCTGGCAAAACCGTACGCAGCTTCCTCATCACCGCCGTAGATTTACTCACCGAGGCGGTGAATATCCTGGTGCTTCAGGTATTTCGCAAAGACGACTACGCGGTTAAATATGCAGTGGAACCGTTGCTCGACGGCGACGGGCCGCTGGGCGATCTGTCGGTCCGTCTGAAGCTGATCTACGGCCTGGGTGTGCTCAGCCGCCCTGAGTATGAAGATGCGGAACTGCTGATGGCGCTGCGTGAGGAATTGAATCACGACGGTAATGAATATGCGTTCACCGACGACGAAATTCTCGGACCATTTGGTGAACTGCACTGCGTGACGGCGCTCCCGCCCCCGCCCCAGTTTGATACCTCAGACTCGGGTTTGTACGCCATGCAAATCCAGCGCTACCAGCAAATGGTACGCTCAACCATGGTGCTCTCTCTGACCGAGCTGATTTCTAAAATCAGCTTAAAGAAAGCCTTTCAGAAATAACGTCATACCGATTTACTTCTCATCCTGCTGCGGTCGATACAGCTGGCGATAGTACTCCAGACGCTGCAGATACAGCGGCACGTTTTCCTGCGGGACCTCAGAAGGCACCGTGTTACGCGGCGGCGTTTTATTCAAGTACTCACGAAAAGCCTGGCTTGACGCCATAAAATCGATGGTTTTATCAATAAGAATCGAAACGTTCTCGCCTATTTTCGCCATGATGATTCATCCTCCATGTATTATCCGCGACCCGCCTGCGCGGTCGATGGTTTAAGTTTAGGATCGGATGGTTAATTATATTGAGGAAAACGTGCTTCACTATGCCGCCACCGACAAAAAGCACCATCAACGATCTTATTTCTTAAAATCCCTTTTTAATCAAACAGCTAACATTTTCATTAGCGAAATAATACTTGCAGCATTTGATTATTTATCTTCGATTAGTTGAGAATAATCCCCCTCTGCGCGCATACTATAGGATATTCATCCTATTTTTAGCAGAAGCTATCCTATGAAAGAAGTCGAAAAAAACGAAATTAAACGTCTGAGCGATCGCCTGGACGCCATCCGCCACCAGCAGGCAGACCTGTCACTGGTTGAAGCCGCCGACAAATATGCCGAGCTGGAAAAAGAAAAAGAAACGCTGGAAGCCGAGATTGTGCGCCTGCGTGAAGTTCACGGTCAGAAGTTGAGCAAAGAAGCACAAAAGCTCAGCAAGCTCCCGTTCCGTCGCGCCATCACCAAAAAAGAGCAGGCCGACATGGGCAAGCTGAAGAAAAGCGTGCGCGGTCTGGTGATCGTACACCCGATGACCGAACTGGGTCGTGAAATGGGCCTGAAAGAGATGACTGGCTTTTCAAAGACTGAGTTTTGATCACCCTCCGGGCAACGTCCGTTTGCCCGGTCTCCTATTTCTCCGCCAATTGGCCCTACCAATTTTAGCCAGATCCGAATACCCCCTCACATTTCGTTAAAAATAACTTACAATGTCGTTGCCAATAAATAACATTTGATTAACCATTCGTTGTCATTACCCCTACACAACAATATTGGCAGGGCCACTTTTACACATAGTGTGACGACGAGATGAGCACAGACTCATTGCATTATGTCGGCGGCCCCCAGGAGACCTGCAATGAATCTCTGGCAACAAAACTACGACCCGGCCGGTAACATCTGGCTTTCAAGCCTGATTGCCTCACTCCCTATTCTGTTCTTTTTCTTCGCGCTGATTAAGCTCAAGCTGAAAGGTTATGTCGCTGCGACGTGGACGGTAGGGATTGCCCTGTTGGTCGCCTTGCTGTTCTACAAAATGCCGGTCGATCACGCGCTGGCATCCGTGGTGTACGGCTTCTTCTATGGTCTGTGGCCGATTGCCTGGATAATCATCGCCGCCGTATTCGTCTATAAGATTTCGGTCAAGACCGGGCAGTTCGACATTATCCGTTCCTCAATCCTGTCGATTACCCCGGACCAGCGTCTGCAGATGCTGATTGTCGGCTTCTGCTTTGGCGCATTCCTCGAGGGGGCTGCAGGATTTGGCGCCCCGGTGGCGATTACCGCCGCACTGCTGGTTGGCCTGGGCTTCAACCCGCTGTACGCCGCAGGTCTGTGCCTGATTGTAAACACCGCGCCGGTGGCGTTTGGCGCAATGGGTATTCCGATCCTGGTTGCTGGTCAGGTTACCGGGCTGGACAGTTTTGAAATCGGCCAGATGGTAGGCCGCCAGCTGCCGTTCCTGACGATTATCGTGCTGTTCTGGATCATGGCGATTATGGACGGCTGGCGTGGCGTGAAAGAGACCTGGCCGGCGGTAATGGTCGCAGGCGGCTCCTTTGCCATCGCGCAGTACCTCAGCTCTAACTTTATCGGGCCAGAACTGCCGGACATCATCTCTTCTCTGGTGTCACTGGTGTGTCTGACGCTGTTCCTGAAACGCTGGCAGCCGGTGCGCATCTTCCGCTTTGGCGACATGGGTGCTTCACAGGTCGATCAAACGCTGGCCCGCACTCACTACACCGCCGGCCAGGTGGTTCGCGCCTGGTCACCGTTCCTGTTTCTGACAGCAACGGTCACGCTGTGGAGCATCCCACCGTTTAAAGCGCTGTTTGCCCCTGGCGGCGCGATGTATCACTGGGTGGTGAATGTTCCGGTACCGTTCCTCGACAAACTGGTGGCCCGCATGCCGCCGGTGGTACACGAAGCCACGGCCTACGCGGCGGTATACAAGTTTGACTGGTTCTCAGCGACCGGCACCGCCATTCTGTTTGCCGCCCTGCTGTCTATCGTCTGGCTGAAAATGAAGCCCTCTGCCGCCCTGCAAACCTTCGGCAGCACGCTGAAAGAGCTGGCGTTGCCCATCTATTCCATCGGGATGGTACTGGCACTCGCATTTATCTCTACCTACTCAGGCCTGTCTTCGACGCTGGCATTAGCGCTGGCACACACCGGCAGCGCCTTTACCTTCTTCTCGCCGTTCCTCGGCTGGCTGGGCGTGTTCCTGACCGGGTCAGATACCTCTTCTAACGCACTGTTCGCGGCCCTACAGGCAACGGCAGCGCAGCAAATCGGTGTCTCCGATGTACTGCTGGTGGCGGCAAATACCACCGGTGGCGTAACCGGCAAAATGATCTCCCCGCAATCTATCGCCATCGCCTGTGCGGCAGTGGGACTGGTGGGTAAAGAGTCTGACCTGTTCCGCTTTACCGTGAAACACAGCCTGATATTCACCTGTATGGTGGGTGTGATTACCACGCTTCAGGCCTATGTCTTAACCTGGATGATCCCATGATAGTGATGCCCAGACGCCTGTCCGACGAGGTCGCTACTCGCGTGCGGGCGCTGATTGAAGAACAACAGCTGGAGGCGGGCATGAAGTTGCCCGCCGAGCGCCAGCTGGCCGTACAGCTCGGCGTGTCGCGCAATTCACTGCGCGAGGCGCTGGCAAAGCTGGTCAGTGAAGGCGTACTGCTCAGCCGTCGCGGCGGCGGGACGTTTGTCCGCTGGCAGCATGAAGCCTGGTCCGAACAAAACATCGTTCAGCCGCTGAAAAGCCTGATGGCGGATGACCCGGATTACAGCTTCGATATTCTCGAAGCCCGCCACGCCATTGAGGCCAGCACCGCGTGGCATGCCGCGATGCGCGCCACAACTGCCGACAAAGAGAAAATCAGGCTCTGTTTTGAGGCCACGCAGAGTGAGGACCCGGATCTCGCCTCACAAGCAGACGTTCGCTTTCACCTCGCCATTGCGGAAGCGTCGCACAACGTGGTGCTGCTCCAGACCATGCGCGGTTTCTTCGACGTATTGCAGTCCTCGGTAAAACAGAGCCGCCAGCGTATGTACCTGGTGCCACCTGTGTTTTCACAGCTCACAGCACAGCACCTTGCCGTGCTGGACGCGATTGTCGCCGGGGACGCTGATGGCGCGCGTAAGGCGATGATGGCGCACCTCAGCTTTGTCCACACCACCATTAAACGCTTTGATGAAGACCAGGCCCGCCAGGCGCGTATTACCCGTCTGCCCGGTGACCATAATGAAATTAGCAGGGAGAACAACTCATGATTATTTCAGCAGCCAGCGATTATCGCGCCGCAGCCCAGCGCATTCTGCCCCCCTTCCTGTTCCACTACATCGACGGTGGTGCCTATGCAGAGCATACCCTGCGCCGTAACGTCGAAGATTTATCGGAGGTGGCACTACGCCAGCGCGTGCTGAAGAACATGGCCGACCTGAGTCTGGAAACCACCCTGTTCAACGAAAAACTGTCGATGCCGGTGGCATTAGCGCCGGTTGGCTTGTGCGGCATGTATGCCCGCCGGGGCGAAGTTCAGGCCGCCGCTGCCGCTGACGCCAAAGGCATTCCGTTTACGCTTTCGACGGTTTCCGTCTGCCCGATTGAAGAAGTTGCCCCGACCATCAAGCGTCCGATGTGGTTCCAGCTGTACGTACTGCGCGATCGCGGTTTTATGCGTAACGCGCTGGAACGTGCTAAAGCAGCAGGCTGCTCCACGCTGGTCTTTACCGTCGATATGCCCACGCCCGGCGCACGCTACCGTGACGCACATTCCGGGATGAGCGGTCCGAATGCCGCGCTACGCCGTTACTGGCAGGCGGTAACCCATCCGCAGTGGGCGTGGGACGTTGGCCTGAACGGTCGTCCGCATGATTTAGGCAATATCTCGACCTACCTGGGTAAACCCACCGGCCTGGAGGATTACATCGGCTGGCTGGCAAACAACTTCGATCCGTCCATCTCCTGGAAAGACCTCGAGTGGATCCGTGAATTCTGGGACGGTCCGATGGTGATCAAAGGGATCCTCGATCCAGAAGATGCCCGCGACGCCGTACGCTTTGGCGCCGACGGCATCGTGGTCTCGAACCACGGCGGCCGCCAGCTGGACGGCGTGCTGTCTTCTGCACGTGCGCTACCCGCCATTGCCGACGCGGTGAAAGGCGATATTGCGATTCTGGCAGACAGCGGCATCCGTAACGGCCTGGACGTGGTGCGCATGATTGCACTGGGTGCGGATACCGTTCTGCTGGGTCGTGCTTACCTGTATGCACTGGCGACCCACGGTCAGGCAGGCGTCGCTAACCTGTTGAACCTTATTGAGAAAGAAATGAAAGTGGCGATGACGCTGACCGGTGCAAAATCCATTCGTGAAATCAGCCGTGACTCACTGGTACAAGAGCTGGGAAAGCAACTGCCCGCCGCACTGGCACCTCTCGTCCAAGGTAGCGCCGCGTAACCGTACCCCCGCAAAACCCTACACTCTGAATGGTCGGCCTGTTCTCAGCCCGGCCATTTTTTATGCAAAAAATAACGACCAGTTAACATTTACACTCAATATATTTGACAACTTTTTATTCACCTGCCAAATGTATATACAAGCTAATACAACAACAACCCACACAATAATAATCCACACGACAACAACCATCATAACGGGCGAGGGTGACATGGTTTATTCCGGTAAAGTGAATATCCAGCAGGCAATAGATGACAGTCCTTTTTCACGCTTTCATTGGGTCATCATCGTCCTTGGCTTTCTGGTGCTGGCCATTGATGGCTTCGACACGGCGGCGATGGGATATATTGCCCCTACCCTCTCAGCCGACTGGGGGATCAAGAAACAAGATCTCGGGCCGGTATTAAGCGCCGCGCTGCTGGGGCTCTCATTTGGCGCCCTGCTGGCCGGGCCAATTTCCGATCGCATGGGACGTAAACGCGTACTGGTTTTTTCCTGCCTGTTCTTTGGTCTCGCCAGTCTGGGCACCGCCTATGCCCAGACGCTGAATATGTTAACGTTTTGGCGGTTTCTCACCGGACTCGGGCTGGGTGCAGCAATGCCGAACGCCATCACGTTGGTGTCAGAATTTGCGCCAAAACGCTGCCGCTCGATGGCGATTAACACCATGTACTGCGGTTTCCCGCTCGGTGCAGCAGGTGGCGGGGTTATCTCCTCCTGGCTGATTCCTAACTACGGCTGGCACAGCGTCCTGCTCGCCGGGGCAATTGCCCCGCTGGCGCTGACCATCCTCCTGGTGTTATTTCTGCCGGAGTCGGTCAAGTATCTGGTCCATCGCGGGAAAGAGATCGCGCAAGTCAAACGAATTGCCCGTCGCTTTATGCCAGGTGATATAAACCAGGTCACCCATTTTTATCTGGATGAAGAACGGACTGACGTCAAAAAAGGCAGCGTGGCGCAGTTGTTCAGCATGCCGTGGCTGCCGGGCACGTTGATGCTGTGGATGACCTACTTTATGGGGCTGGTTATCTATTATGTGCTGCTGAGCTGGATGCCGACGCTGATGCTGGGAATGGGTTACCCGCTGGCAGAATCTGCCTGGCTGACATCACTGTTCACCTTCGGCGGTACCGCGGGGATCCTGCTGGCCGGCTGGCTGATGGATCGCAGGGAAGCGCACAAAGTCGTCTCCATCGGTTTTATCCTGACAATGCTGTTTGCACTGGCGCTCGGGTTTGAACATAACCACATCATTCTGTTTGGCGCCCTGATCTTCCTGATGGGGATCACCATGAACGGTGCACAGTCCGGACTACAGACGCTGGCGGCAACGTTTTACCCGACCCACTGTCGCGCAACAGGTATTGCCTGGATGCAGGGCGTGGGCCGCTTTGGTGGCGTCGCCGGGACCATGACCAGCGCCCAATTACTTTCTCTGCAATGGCAGGCTGACAGCATATTGATGTTCCTCAGCGTTCCCGCGCTGCTGGCTGCTGCCGCAACGCTTTATAAGCTGCAACGCTATAAACCGCAGCCTCTGACCGTCGCATAGTACCCGTCCTTTCTGCTATCCTGCCCCCCGTTATTAAGGGGGCAGTATGCTTAACATCGTTTTATTCGAACCAGAAATCCCGCCAAATACCGGCAATATCATCCGCCTATGCGCCAATACCGGCTTTCGTCTGCATATTATTGAGCCCATGGGCTTTACCTGGGACGACAAGCGCCTGCGGCGCGCGGGGCTGGATTATCACGAATTTACCGCCGTACTGCGCCACCCTGATTACGCCGCCTTTGTGGCTGCAGAAAATCCGCAACGTCTTTTTGCGCTGACCACCAAAGGGACGCCGGCCCATAGCGCGGTAAGCTATCAGGATGGTGATTATCTGATGTTTGGCCCGGAAACGCGCGGCCTGCCCGCCAGCATTCTCGACGCGCTGCCTGCAGAACAAAAAATTCGTATTCCGATGATGCCGGACAGCCGCAGCATGAACCTGTCTAACGCGGTGTCGGTGGTGGTGTATGAGGCCTGGCGCCAGCTGGGGTATCCGGGCGCGGTATTACGCAGTTGATTTACGTCGGATGCGGCTAGCGCCTTATCCGACCTACGTTAATTTGATATTATTCGTTTCGAGCGTTATCGGCGCAGACAGATTGAACACGGACTGCGCTTGCCGACCTGCGCGTACACGCAGTACGTGAGGATGACGAGCACAGCCCAGGTTCAATATGGTAAGTAAGATAGCTCGAAATCAGATGCCGTCGCCGCATTCGAACGTATGATGTATCCCGTTGAAATGCTGATCCATATCCATGGACGGCTTATCGCTGTCAGGTTTACCGACAATCCGTGCCGGAACGCCTGCGGCGGTGGTGTGCGGCGGTACGGGCTGTAAGACGACAGAACCCGCGCCAATTTTCGCCCCGCGCCCAACCTCGATGTTGCCGAGAATTTTTGCGCCCGCGCCAATCATCACGCCTTCACGAATTTTTGGGTGACGATCGCCGCCCGCTTTACCGGTCCCGCCTAAGGTGACGGATTGCAGGATCGAGACGTCGTTTTCGATCACCGCGGTTTCACCCACCACAATTCCGGTGGCGTGATCGAGCATGATCCCACGACCAATTTTTGCCGCCGGATGAATGTCGACCTGGAAAGTCACGGACACCTGATTTTGCAAGAAGATCGCCAGTGCCTGACGCCCCTGATGCCACAGCCAGTGGCCGATGCGGTAAGCCTGCAGCGCATGGAAGCCCTTCAGGTACAAAAGCGGGGTGGAATATTTATCGACAGCCGGGTCACGCGTGCGCACTGCCTGGATATCGCAGGCCGCCGAGGCAATCATTTCCGGATCGGCGGCGTAGGCTTCTTCCACCACTTCACGAATAGCAATCGCCGGCATGATTGGCGACGCAAGCTTATTCGCCAGCATATAGCTTAGCGCGCTGCCGAGATTCTCATGCTTGAGCAGCGTTGCGTGGTAAAAACTGGCCAGCATTGGCTCACAATCCGCCAGTGCCCGGGCTTCTGCTTTAATATTTTTCCAGACGATATCCAGTTCTTCACACGGCATTGCGTACTCCACAGAAGGTAGCAAAACGACCAACCCGTTCTACGCGGGTCGGGTCGTTATAGTAAAACGGTTCCTTACGGCTAGTGGCTGCTCCGCTCGTCCTTGCGTGCACGACCTAATAACGTCAATGCTGCCTCGCGCGCATTTTTTCCGCAATACAATACTTGATAAATTTCCTCGGTTATTGGCATTTCGACACCAAAACGGTGCGCCAATTCACGAACTTCTTTCGTATTGCGATAGCCTTCAACCACTTGGCCAATCTTGTCCTGCGCGCCCTGAACATCCATGCCCTGACCGAGCATCATGCCAAAGCGACGGTTACGGGACTGGTTGTCGGTACAGGTCAGCACCAGATCGCCCAGACCCGCCATGCCCATGAAGGTCGCCGGATCGGCACCCAGCGCCGCACCAAGGCGTGACATTTCGGTCAGCCCACGGGTGATCAATGCCGTACGGGCATTAGCACCGAAACCGATGCCGTCAGACATCCCTGCGCCAATGGCAATCACGTTTTTCACCGCGCCGCCAAGCTGTACACCAATGAAGTCCGGGTTACTGTAAACGCGGAAACTTTTGCCGCAGTGCAGCAGTTGCTGGAGATCGTCAGCAAACGTCTCGTCCGTAGACGCCAGCGAAATCGCCGTAGGCATGCCTGCAGCCAGTTCTTTGGCAAACGTAGGACCGGAAATCACCGCCAGCGGAATGGCATCCCCCAACGCTTCACGCGCGACATCCTGTAACAGGCGTCCCGTTTCTGCTTCCAGACCTTTTGTCGCCCAAACCAGGCGCGCATCAGAACGCATCAACGGTTTGATCTGACTCAGCACTTCGCCAAAGACGTGGCTCGGCACCACCACCAGAATATTACGGCTAGCGGCCAGCGCAGTGGCTAAATCACTTTCCAGGCGCAGCGTATCGGGAAAAGGCACATCAGGAAGGAACGCAACGTTGCAGCGATCGTGCTCGAGCGTTGCGATATGTTTGGGATCGTGGCCCCACAGGATAACCGGGTGGCCGTTTCTTGCCAGGGTAATGGCAAGAGCGGTGCCGTACGAGCCGGCACCAATCACAGTCATTGAAGCATTACTTTGATTCATCAGGCATCCTGATGTTCTTCAGTACCTTCGCCAGTCTGCTGCTGTAAATAGTTCATGAACAGCGCATCAAAGTTGACCGGTGCAAGGTTCAGCTGCGGGAACGTACCGCGTGATACCAGGCTGGTGATGCATTCACGGGCATACGGGAACAGGATGTTCGGGCAGTATGCACCCAGGCAATGCGCCATCTGAGTCCCTTCAATTCCGCTGATGGAGAAAATCCCGCCCTGCTGAACTTCGCACAGGAACGCCGTTTCTTCACCCAGAGAAGCCGTTACGGTGACACGCAGCACAACTTCATACACGTCATCTGCCAGTTGGGTAGATGCGGTATCAAGATCAAGTTTAACCTCTGGCTGCCAATCTTTCTGGAAAACATGCGGTGCATTTGGCGCTTCGAAAGACACATCCTTGGTATAAATACGTTGGATCTGGAAAGCCATTTCAGTGTTATTTTGTTCTGACATGTTTAGAAAACCCTTTAGTGTTGTCCTTTAAATACTATCCGTACGCCTTAACGCAGCAGGGGATCCAGTCCACCACGCGCATCCAACGCATACAAGTCGTCACAACCACCAATGTGCTGTGCATCAATAAAAATCTGCGGAACCGTCGTACGACCACTGCGTTTGATCATCTCTTCGCGCTTCACGGCGTCGCCGTCAATCGGAAGTTCCTGGAAACTCACGCCCTTGCTGTTCAATAGCGCTTTTGCGCGATGGCAAAATGGGCAGGTTGCTTTGGTGTAGATCTCGATGTTGGCCATGACTTATCTCCGATATTAACTTACGGTGTTACTTGCCACGTACCAGCGGGAGGTTTTCACCACTCCAGCCTGCTACGCCGTCTTTCAGCACGGACACCTGCTCAAAACCCGCTTTAATCAGCGCAGTTGCAGATTCCTGGCACTGCATGCCAGAACCGTCAACCACAATAACCGGTTTGGCTTTGTGTTTTTCAAGCTCGCCGAAGTTGTTGGCTTTAATTTCGCTCGGCAGCAGGTTAGTTGAACCGGCGATATGGCCTTTGCGGAAGTCATCACGCTGACGTAAATCCACAATAACCGCATCTTCTTTATTGAGAAGACGAGTGGCTTCGCCGCGGGTAATCACCTTCACTTTCGAGGTCAGGCTTTTGATGGTCGTAAATAATACAGCCGCCAGTAACGCAATCCAGGCGATACTCAAGACAGGGTGGCGACTAACAAATTGCATAATTTCTTGCATGGGGGGTAACAACTCCCGACTCAGTGATTAAAAAAACCAGGGAAAGAGTATACCTGCGCGTTGGCGCAAATACAGCCAGAGCGTGCATTGGATTGCATTTTTGCGGGGCGCTACGGAAAAAAAAACGTAAATCCGAGTCCTCCCTGACGTGCTATACCCCATTATTTGATCTTCGGGGGCTACTTTATCGATTCAGCTGTAGTAAAATTACGCAATTATTTTTATCTATTAAGTGTGAGGTTGTCGCAATGTCGGTTTCTAAAAAACCTATGGTACTGGTGATTCTTGATGGCTACGGCTATCGCGAAGACAGCCAGGATAACGCCATTTTTAATGCTAAAACCCCGGTTATGGATGCTCTGTGGGCCAAACGTCCACATACCCTGATTGACGCATCTGGTCTGGAAGTCGGCCTGCCTGACCGCCAGATGGGTAACTCCGAAGTGGGTCACGTCAACCTGGGCGCGGGCCGTATCGTGTATCAGGACCTGACCCGTCTGGATGTTGAAATTAAAGAACGGACTTTCTTCACTAACCCGGTACTGACCGATGCGGTCGACCAGGCGAAAAATAGCGGCAAAGCAGTACACATCATGGGTCTGCTGTCTGCGGGCGGCGTACACAGCCACGAAGATCACATCCTGGCAATGGTTGAGCTGGCGGCAGAACGCGGCGCAGAAAAAATCTATCTGCACGCCTTCCTCGATGGCCGTGACACCCCACCGCGCAGCGCTGAAAAGTCGCTGCAAAAATTCGAAGAAAAATTTGCCGCGCTGGGCAAAGGTCGCGTTGCGTCTATTATTGGTCGTTACTACGCCATGGACCGCGACAACCGTTGGGATCGCGTTGAAAAAGCGTATGACCTGATGACGCTGGCCCAGGGTGAATTCCAGGCTGACACCGCAGTAGCAGGTCTGCAGGCCGCTTATGCTCGTGATGAAAACGACGAATTCGTAAAAGCGACCGTGATCCGCGCAGAAGGCCAGGCCGATGCCGCAATGGAAGACGGCGATACGCTGATTTTCATGAACTTCCGTGCTGACCGTGCGCGTGAAATCACCCGCGCGTTTGTGAACGCTGACTTCGATGGCTTCGCGCGTAAGAAAGTGGTTAACCTCAACTTTGTGCAGTTGACCGAATATGCGGCCGACATCAAAACAGCGGTAGCTTACCCACCAACGTCTCTGGCGAATACCCTCGGCGAGTGGATGGCGAAGCACGACAAAACCCAGCTGCGTATTTCCGAAACTGAAAAATATGCACACGTGACCTTCTTCTTCAACGGTGGCGTAGAAGAGCCGTTCAAAGGCGAAGACCGTATCCTGATCAACTCGCCGAAAGTAGCCACCTACGATCTGCAGCCAGAAATGAGCTCCGCAGAGCTGACCGAGAAGCTGGTTGCCGCGATTGAGAGCGGGAAATACGACACCATCATCTGTAACTACCCGAACGGCGACATGGTCGGTCATACCGGGGTAATGGATGCTGCGGTTAAAGCGGTTGAAGCGCTGGATCACTGCGTTGAGCAAGTGGCCAAAGCGGTTGAGTCCGTTGGCGGCCAATTGCTGATCACCGCAGACCACGGTAACGCTGAGCAAATGCGCGATCCGTCTACCGGTCAGGCACATACTGCACATACCAACCTGCCGGTTCCACTGATTTATGTCGGTGGTAAAAACGTCAAAGCTGTCGATGGCGGTAAACTTTCCGATATCGCCCCGACCATGCTGACGCTGATGGGCATGGAAATCCCGCAAGAGATGACTGGTAAGCCGCTGTTCATCGTGGAATAATCCCTCCCCATGAGGGGAAAGGCGATTAATACCATCACATGGGCCGCAAAACCGCGTAGGTTTTCAGTCAGGCCCTTGTTATACGCCAGCGTGATTAGCGCTGGCGTATTGTTGTGCGCCTTTTCCGCCCACGCGGACGAACGCGACCAGCTCAAATCTATTCAGGCCGATATCGCGGCAAAAGAACGCGCGGTACGCCAGCAACAACAGCAACGCTCCACCCTCCTCGCCCAGCTTAAAGCCCAGGAACAGGCCATCGCCGTTGCGGCACGACAGCTGCGCGAAACGCAAAATTCACTGGCGCAACTGAATGCGCAAATTGCCGAAATGAACGCCGCCCTCGCGAAGCTGGAAAAGCAGCGAGCAGCGCAGGAACGCAGCCTGGCCGCCCAACTGGACGCCGCGTTTCGTCAGGGTGAGCACACCGGCATTCAGTTAATCCTCAGTGGCGAAGAGAGTCAGCGCGGGCAACGCCTGCAGGCCTATTTTGGCTATCTGAACCAGGCGCGGCAGGAAACCATCGCCCAGTTGAAGCAAACCCGCGAAGAGGTCGATTCGCAGAAGGCCGAGCTGGAAGATAAACAGAGTGAGCAGCAAACGCTGCTGTACGAGCAGCGCGCTCAACAGGCCAAGCTGGAACAGGCGCGTAACGAGCGCCAAAAAACGCTCGCAGGGCTGGAGTCCTCCATTCAGCAGGGCCAGCAGCAGCTCAGCGAACTGCGCGCCAACGAATCCCGCCTACGCAGCAGCCTTGCACGGGCCGAGGCCGCCGCCAAAGCGCGCGCTGAACGTGAAGCCCGCGAAGCACAGGCGGTGCGCGATAAGCAAAAGGATGCCTCGCGCAAAGGGTCGACCTACAAGCCGACCGAAAACGAAAAATCCTTGATGTCCCGTACCGGGGGGTTAGGTTCGCCGCGCGGTCAGGCATTCTGGCCCGTCCGTGGCCCAACGCTGCATCGTTATGGCGAACAGCTGCAAGGTGAGCTACGTTGGAAAGGGATGGTCATTGGCGCATCTGAAGGCACCGAAGTGAAAGCCATTGCCGACGGTCGCGTTATTCTGGCCGACTGGCTTCAGGGTTATGGCCTGGTGGTCGTGGTTGAGCACGGTAAAGGCGATATGAGCCTGTACGGCTATAACCAAAGCGCGCTGGTCAGCGTAGGTACGCAGGTGCGTGCCGGACAGCCGATTGCCCTGGTGGGTAGCAGCGGCGGTCAGGGCAGACCCGCACTCTATTTCGAAATTCGTCGCCAGGGTCAGGCGGTCAATCCACAGCCGTGGTTGGGAAGATAAGTTTTGCCTCAGTTTCGCCGCATAATATTATCACTCGCCAGCCTGCTGGCATTCGCTCCCTCTGTTTTTGCCGGTAAGCTTGCCATCGTGATCGACGATTTCGGTTATCGTCCGCACAACGAGAATCAGGTGCTGGCGATGCCTTCTGCGATCTCCGTTGCCGTTCTGCCCAATGCACCACATGCACGGGAGATGGCGACCAAAGCACATAACAGCGGACATGAAGTCTTAATCCATCTGCCGATGGCGCCTCTCAGCAAACAGCCGCTTGAGAAAGATACCCTGCGCCCGGAGATGAGCAGCGACGAGATTGAGCGGATTATTCGCGATGCGGTAAGCAAAGTGCCGTATGCCGTCGGGCTTAACAACCATATGGGCAGCGCGATGACCTCCAGCCTGTTTGGCATGCAGAAAGTGATGCAGGCACTGGAACGGTACGATCTTTATTTCCTGGACAGTATGACCATCGGTAACAGCCAGTCCATGCGTGCGGCAGGAGGAACGGGCGTGAAAGTGATCAAACGCAAAGTCTTCCTCGACGACACGCAAAACGAAGCGGACATTCGCCGCCAGTTTAACCGCGCGGTCGAACTGGCACGCCGCAACGGTTCCGCCATCGCGATTGGGCACCCTCATCCTTCGACGGTACGCGTATTACAGCAAATGGTTTATAACCTGCCCGCCGACATTACGCTGGTTCGCCCAAGCAGCCTGCTCAATGAACCACAGGTAGATACCTCTACGCCAAATCTGACGCCACCGAAAAACAGCACGCCTGATGCGCCGCGTAATCCTTTCCGCGGGGTGAAACTGTGCAAACCGAAGCAACCGTTAGAACCCGTTTACGCCAGCCGATTCTTTAGCGTGCTCAGTGAGAGCATCACCCAAAGCACGCTGGTACAATATATGCGTCTGCAGTGGCAGGGCTGGTCGTAATCAGTCTTTCAGACCCAGCGTGGCATGGGCCAGACGGCGCGGCGTCAGTGATTTATCGCGCCACTTGCTAAACCGGATGGCCCACAACAGCACCTGATAACCCAGCTTAACGCTGCAAATATTGCTCACCATTCGCTTGAACATACCCGATACAAACACCTCGGCAATCATGCGCTGGCGAATCTTTTCGTCTGGCTCTTTACGGATGCAATGGCACACCCGCAACGCTTCGTAAATCACCTGCTGCTTAAACTCAGGATAGATAGGGATACGGTTAGCGTAGCTATGATTAAGCTCGTCCAGCAGGCGAGTTATCTTAATATAGTGCCGTTGATAATTTAAATTCGCTTCACCCTGCCGCTTCATGTGGCTAATTGAACCGTCGTGTTGGTAGTATTTATATAACGGTTTTTCCGTATATTTCACACGAGTGGCATTAAACATAAATGCCGTACTCCACATGACATCCTGATGATGTAACCCAGGGATAAATCTTATATTGTGTTCTTTAATGAGGTCATTTCTATATACCCCCATCCAGAGAACATGCGTCCAGCGGCGCGAAGCAAGCCCCATACGCAACCAGTCCGGGCCGGAAAGGATACCAGTAGAGCGCAGGCGATCGGTTGGAATGGATATCCAGACTCGGGATGTTTCCCGCGAACTCCAGTCTGCATTGCCTTGTGCAACGTCAAGATTGTCCTGCAAAGCCATCCCCATCAACGTCTCATACATTTCCGGATAGACTTCATCATCGGCATCAACGAATGCGATGTAATCCCCCACGGCGACATCCAGACCAAGGTTACGCGCGACGGAGACGCCCTGATTGATCTGATGTAGCAGCCGAACATGGGGGTACTTATCCGCATAGCGTTGCGCAATATCGACTGAGCAGTCCGTAGAACCATCATTCACAATAATGATTTCGAGATTTTTCCAGGTCTGCGCAATTAACGACTCCATACAGTCACGAAAGTAACTACCGGCATTATATAGCGGAATAATAACGCTTAATTTATATTTACTTTGCATAGTAGGGTAATCAGCTAATCTATGGGATGGTCGTTACTCTATCACCCGATTATTAAGATATTATTAAGGTTTAAAACGACGCACAATTTATCGAAAAATAGGCACATATTCCTACTAAATTTTATTAACCACTTCATAACTTATTGTTTTACAAGTCTGAGTTACAGAAAATAGCACACATAGCTAACTCAGTTGTTATCTGAGTGTGGTCAAGGATTTTTGGAATGCGGATTTGATCTCTCTCACAAAATGAACAATACGCTGGCGATGATGGCCAGGTCATCCTTGTGGCCTCGATACTTTACGTCGAGATATCTTCATAGCCATATTGAATAAACCCATATTTTTCAAATGGATAAAATGCAAAATCATTATTTTCGTTCACTTCGCATAAAAGCATGTATTAACTAAACGTTAGTGGTAAATTATTGTATAATACGAAGCATTATTATCTCTACCAGATTAGATATACGGAGGCGAATTTAATGGATATTATTAAAACTGAATTAGATGGTTTTAACATCTATTTCAAGAAAAAAAATATCAACTTCCCTTCATTGATGGAAAAAGTAGCACACAATGAAATAAAAGGAAAACCACTGAATGCAGAAAATGGTTTTCGCAGCGTTTTTCTTGTCGAATACGAGAATAAAAAATTCATCGTCAAGAACGATCGCGAAATTGACCATCGCTTCGAGAAAAAAGTGTTAAACTTTATTTTCGGACCTTTTTATTCAAATATGATTAAGCGGCTTGGGCGGTTAACACCAGAGCAGCGTGCCTGCACCGCAGATCTGTACTATGTGGCTGAAAAATGTAAGTTACGTCAGTGTATTGAAGTATCTACCATTCATGAATATATTGACGGTGAACCCCTTACTGAGATTAACGAAAGTAACGCGCAGGATGTAAAAAATTGTATTATCAAACTTCACAATGCAGGTCTGGCTTCGAATGACATTCACCCCGGTAATTTTATTAGAACACCATCAGGTGAACTTAAAGTTATCGATCTCTCATGTAAAGGCAGTCTGAAAATATGTCAGGCGAACGATATCCTCACGCTCCGTAATAAATATAATATCGATATTCAGGGTCATGGTTTCGTTTATAACCTGATTTTATTAAAAGAAAAGTTTCGCCGACTCTCACGAAAAATTCGCAGCAAGTAAAAAATAGCCAGATATTTATCATATCTGGCTATTAGCTATTCATCCTGCCTGTTTAATACTAATCCCAGCTCAGGATCACTTTCCCTGACTGACCTGAACGCATCGCGTCAAAACCTTGCTGGAACTCATCGATGGAGAACCGATGGGTGATGATTGGCGACAAATCCAGACCAGACTGGATCAGTGCAGCCATTTTGTACCAGGTTTCAAACATTTCGCGACCGTAGATGCCTTTAATAAACAGCCCTTTAAAGATAACCTTCGTCCAGTCGACGGACATATCTGACGGCGGAATACCCAGCATGGCAATGCGACCGCCGTGGTTCATGGTGTCCAGCATGGCGCGGAACGCTGGCGGCGCACCGGACATCTCCAGACCCACATCAAACCCTTCGGTCATACCCAACTCGGCCATGACGTCGGTCAGGTTCTCTTTCGCTACGTTTACCGCGCGAGTGATACCCATTTTGCGCGCCAGCTCAAGGCGATACTCATTCACATCCGTAATGACAACGTGGCGTGCACCAACGTGCTTGGCGACGGCTGCCGCCATAATCCCGATAGGGCCCGCACCGGAAACCAGCACATCTTCTCCGACCAGATCGAACGACAGTGCCGTGTGTACCGCATTACCGAACGGATCGAAGATTGAGGCTAAATCATCGGAGATGTTATCCGGGATCTTGAACGCGTTAAACGCCGGGATCACCAGATACTCAGCAAAACAACCCGGACGGTTTACACCGACACCGGTCGTATTGCGGCACAGATGAGTACGCCCACCGCGGCAGTTACGACAATGTCCGCAAGTAATGTGGCCTTCACCCGACACGCGATCGCCGATTTTAAAACCTTTCACTTCCTGGCCGATGCCGACCACTTCGCCGATATACTCATGCCCAACAACCATTGGAACCGGGATGGTTTTTTGCGACCATTCATCCCAGTTATAAATGTGAACGTCAGTCCCGCAGATGGCTGTTTTACGGATTTTAATCAGCAAATCGTTATGACCGACTTCCGGTTCAGGAACGTCGGTCATCCAAATGCCTTCTTCCGCTTTCAGTTTGGATAACGCTTTCATTTCACATCCTCAGGCAATAACGCCCAGTTGTTTACCAATGCGTGTGAACGCGTCAACAGCACGCGTAATCTGCTCAGGGGTATGCGCCGCAGACATCTGGGTACGGATACGCGCCTGGCCTTTCGGAACCACCGGATAGAAGAAGCCGGTAACGTAAATGCCTTCTTTTTGCAGTTCACGGGAGAACTGCTGTGCAACGACTGCATCACCCAACATCACCGGAATAATCGCGTGATCGGCACCGGCTAACGTAAAGCCAGCGGCGGACATTTGCTCACGGAACTGACGGGCGTTTGCCCACAGGCGATCGCGCAGGTCATGGCCGGACTCAACCATTTCCAGCACCTTAATGGACGCCGCCACAATCGCCGGAGCCAGTGAATTGGAGAACAGGTACGGACGGGAACGCTGACGTAGCCACTCAACGACTTCTTTACGCGCGGCGGTATAACCACCGGACGCGCCGCCCAGTGCTTTACCCAGCGTACCGGTAATGATGTCGACACGCCCCATCACTTCGCAGTATTCATGGGAACCGCGGCCGTTTTCGCCGACAAAACCCACCGCGTGGGAATCATCAACCATCACCAGTGCATCGTACTTATCCGCCAGGTCGCAGACGCCTTTCAGGTTGGCAATCACGCCGTCCATCGAGAACACGCCGTCGGTAGCTATCAGCACGTGACGTGCCCCAGCTTCACGCGCTTCTTTCAGGCGCGCTTCCAGTTCCTGCATATCGTTATTGGCGTAACGGAAACGCTTCGCTTTACACAGACGAACGCCGTCGATGATAGAGGCGTGGTTCAGGGCATCGGAGATAATCGCATCTTCTGCGCCCAGCAGCGTTTCGAACAGGCCGCCGTTGGCATCAAAGCAGGAAGAATAAAGAATGGCATCTTCCATACCGAGGAACGCCGCCAGTTTTTGCTCCAGCTGCTTGTGGCTGTCCTGGGTGCCGCAGATAAAGCGCACCGAAGCCATGCCAAACCCGTGAGAATCCATACCCGCTTTTGCCGCTGCAATCAGTTCCGGGTGGTTAGCCAGTCCCAGATAGTTGTTCGCACAAAAGTTAATCACGTGGCTTCCATCAGCCACCGTGATATCCGCCTGCTGCGCAGACGTAATAATGCGTTCTTCTTTAAACAGCCCTTCCGCACGTGCGGTTTCCAGGTCGTTCGTTAACTGCTTGTAAAAATTCCCACGCATTGCAATTCTCCAGACTGGGCAAATTTCAGCACATATTACCCAAAGCTATACATTGATACGAGATGACGCGTTATCACTTCTTCAAAATGAAGCATAAATCACGTGTATCCGCACGGCTTGTCGGTGAATGGCTGAAGCCAGGGCCATGTAGTGATATGATAGAAGTATTCGTGTCTGAGATTGTCTCTGACTCCATAATTCGAAGGTTACATTTATGATCATCGTTACCGGCGGCGCGGGCTTTATCGGCAGCAACATCGTTAAGTCACTGAATGATAAAGGCATCACTGATATCCTGGTGGTGGACAACCTGAAAGACGGCACCAAGTTTGTTAACCTGGTGGATCTGAATATTGCTGACTACATGGATAAGGAAGACTTCCTGATCCAGATTATGGCCGGTGAAGAATTCGGCGATATCGAAGCAATTTTCCACGAAGGCGCATGCTCTTCCACCACCGAGTGGGATGGCAAGTATATGATGGACAATAACTATCAATACTCCAAAGAGCTGCTGCACTACTGCCTGGAACGCGAAATTCCGTTCCTGTACGCCTCTTCTGCAGCCACTTACGGCGGACGCACTTCTGACTTCATCGAATCCCGTGAATATGAGAAACCGCTGAACGTTTACGGCTACTCAAAGTTCCTGTTCGACGAGTATGTTCGTCAGATCCTGCCAGAAGCGGATTCGCAGATTGTCGGCTTCCGCTATTTCAACGTCTACGGACCGCGTGAAGGCCACAAAGGCAGCATGGCAAGCGTGGCTTTCCATCTCAATACCCAACTCAACAATGGCGAAACGCCAAAACTGTTTGAAGGTAGCGAAAACTTCAAACGTGATTTCGTCTATGTTGGCGATGTTGCCGCCGTTAACCTGTGGTTCCTGGAAAACGGCGTATCCGGTATCTTTAACCTCGGTACCGGTCGCGCGGAATCATTCCAGGCCGTGGCGGATGCTACGCTGGCGTACCATAAAAAAGGCAGCATTGAGTACATTCCGTTCCCGGAAAAACTGAAAGGCCGCTACCAGGCGTTTACTCAGGCGGATCTAACTAACCTGCGCGCAGCAGGCTACGACAAACCGTTTAAGACCGTGGCCGAAGGCGTAACGGAATATATGGCCTGGCTGAACCGCGACGCGTAAGTATGAAAATTTTGGTGGTTGGCCCGTCCTGGGTTGGCGACATGATGATGTCGCAAAGTCTCTATCGCACGCTCAAGGCGCGCTATCCCCAGGCGATAATCGACGTGATGGCACCGGCATGGTGTCGTCCGCTGCTGTCGCGCATGCCTGAAGTCAACGACGCGATTGCCATGCCGCTAGGTCACGGCGCGCTGGAGATCGGTGAACGGCGTAAACTCGGCCACAGTCTGCGTGACAAACGCTACGATCGTGCCTTCGTGCTGCCGAACTCATTTAAGTCAGCGCTGGTGCCGTTCTTTGCGGGCATTCCTCATCGTACCGGCTGGCGCGGTGAGATGCGCTACGGCCTGCTCAATGATGCACGCGTGCTGGATAAAGAAGCCTGGCCGCTGATGGTCGAACGCTACGTGGCGCTGGCTTACGATAAAGGCGTAATGCTTTCCGCGAAAGATTTACCGCAGCCGCTGTTATGGCCGCAGCTGCAGGTCAGTGAAGGTGAAAAATCACTGACCTGTAGCCAGTTCTCTCTTTCTGCTGAACGCCCGATCATCGGTTTTTGTCCTGGGGCAGAATTTGGCCCGGCCAAACGCTGGCCGCATTATCACTATGCGGAACTGGCAAAACAGCTGATCGACGAAGGTCATCAGATCGTACTGTTTGGCTCAGCCAAAGATCATGAAGCCGGTAATGAAATTCTGGCGACACTCAACACCGAACAGCAGGCATGGTGCCGTAATCTGGCGGGTGAAACGCAGCTCGAGCAGGCCGTTATTCTTCTCGCCGCCTGTAAAGCGGTAGTCACCAATGACTCAGGATTAATGCACGTAGCCGCCGCGCTGAACCGTCCGCTGGTCGCCCTGTACGGCCCCAGCAGCCCAGACTTTACTCCGCCTCTTTCCCATAAAGCACGTGTGATTCGCCTGATAACGGGTTATCACAAAGTGCGTAAGGGCGATGCGGCGCAAGGGTATCATCAGAGCCTGATTGACATCACTCCTCAGCGCGTTCTGGAAGAACTGAACGAACTGTTGTTACAAGAGGAAGCCTGACGGATGCGGGTTCTGATCGTTAAAACATCGTCGATGGGCGATGTACTGCATACGTTGCCTGCGCTAACCGATGCGCAGCGGGCAATTCCAGGTATTCAGTTTGACTGGGTGGTTGAAGAAGGGTTCGCGCAAATCCCATCCTGGCATTCAGCCGTTGACCGGGTGATCCCCGTGGCGATTCGCCGCTGGCGTAAAGCCTGGTTTTCAGCACCGATTAAAGCCGAGCGTAAAGCGTTTCGCGATGTGGTGCGTTTACAGCAGTATGACGCGATAATCGATGCCCAAGGTCTGGTTAAAAGTGCCGCGCTGGTGACGCGTCTGGGGCGCGGCGTCAAGCACGGCATGGACTGGAGCACGGCCCGAGAACCGCTGGCAAGCCTGTTTTATAACCGTAAGCATCATATTGCCAGGCAGCAGCATGCCGTTGAACGTACGCGGGAACTGTTTGCGAAAAGTCTGGGGTATACTAAACCGCAGTCGCAGGGCGATTATGCTATCGCGCAGCATTTTGTAAAACAGCAGACGTCTAATTCGCAGCCCTACGCCGTATTTTTACATGCTACCACGCGAGATGATAAGCATTGGACAGAAGCGCACTGGCGGGACCTTATTGCGCTGATACCGAAGACAGGGATTCGCATCAAGCTTCCCTGGGGAGCAGCGCATGAAGAGGAAAGAGCAAGAAGAATTGCGGAAGGATTTGATAATGTCGATGTATTGCCGCGGATGAGTCTTGAGGAAATTGCGCGTATCCTGGCTGGTGCTGAATTTGTGGTTTCGGTTGATACAGGTCTTAGTCACCTGACCGCCGCACTCGATCGGCCAAACGTTACACTGTATGGCCCCACTGACCCGGGGCTCATTGGTGGCTACGGTAAGAACCAATTAATGTGCATTGCTCCAGAAGGGAAACTGTCGTTACTCACCGCTCCGCAAGTACTAGCACACCTGCCGTCCGACGTATAGATCTGCACGCTTATCAGAACATGCAGAGCGTCGGTAAACTTACCGCAAGAATGGTTTTACATACACCATAATCTCTTCACAACTCACCTTCTCGAGCGCTGAACGGTACTTAATTTCATCCAGCGTCGTATAGGCTTTGTAAACTACTTTGTGCAATTGAGGGTCCTGATAGGGGCCATACAGATAGGGTGAGGTGATCACATACATACTCACTGTCGGTACCCGCATTGCCACAGCAAGGTGCATAGGACCCGTATCCGATGTTACCAGCAGATCCATATTCTTCACTTCCTGAATCAGCCCCTTAAGCGTCGTTTTACCGATAAGCGGTTTTACGCGGTCATGAAAGCGGCTATCCAGCTTTTGCAAAAATTCGTCCTGCAGAGGCACCTCATTCGGCGCGCCAATTAGGACGACACGCACATCATCATGGTCAAAAAGCTGGTTTGCGAAAGTGACAAATCGCTCAACAGGCCAGCATTTCTTAAAGGATGATGCCCCCATCTGAAAACCAATCCAGCGCAGCTTTGAATCTTCCTCGCTCACCGTTCGTTCGACAGGAAACGGCAGGTGCATACTGTTGTCAGGCTTTTCATTCAGCAAAGGCATAATGAGCTCCAGCTTTCGCTGAATAGTATGCCCAACAAACTTACTGATTCTGTTGGTCGCCCATTTACTCACGAGTGGGATGTCCTGCTTATCGTTATCTACAAAGACATACTTTGTGCCCGCAATGATGGCGCTAAGGAAATCGTAAGGTGTATGTGAGTGAAGAATTACAGTCAGATCTGGCGTTCCACGTTTTTTGATCTCTTTAACTAATACAGGGAGGGTAGTGAGTTTATTATCCCATGAGATAAGATCGTCCCAGTCACTTCCCCCTTTGAGGAAGTCATACATCTTTTTGTGGCATATCAAGGTGATTGCCGCAGAAGGATATGTCTGGCGGAGCGCATGAATTGCTGGAGAGTTCATCATGAAATCACCCAGCGCCGTTGAAGAATAAATCAGAATATTCTTCAGCTGACTTTTATCCTGATTTTCAAATTCTTGCTGACTAAAAGAAAAATCTTTCTTACGGGTATACATCATTAAAAAAAGATTAACCAGTAATAGCTGAATTCTTTTTTTCAATGCTCTAATCATTAAATAAAACCTATTTAATCTATCGCCAGATAGAGATCAATATATCAACTTACCTATAGCAATAAGTAAGCTTATGCTTCATCCATTGACGTATTTTTACGCACCTGCTCCTGCAGGCTTATAAACCGCTTGAATACATCATCGACGCTAATATTGCGAGCATCATAATCTTTTCCTTGCAGCATTTCGTACGGCACACCCCATGGAGTCCATAGCCATGCAGCCTTGTTGCCGAACAGCGCCACCACTGGTTTGTGCACCCCAGCAGCAATATGCAAGGCACCGCCGTCACTGGTCACAATCTGATCGCATAATGACATACCGGCCATCAGCTCACGAACGCTGTTCGTTCTTACTGGAATAATCGGCAGATCGGCACACTGCGCGCTGATAAAATCAGCCTTATCGTCATCACCAGGATGTAATTTATTATCTGATTTCCCTGGAGACCAGAATAACAGGATATGGCACGCCTGTATGCCCGCAAGTTTATGCGCAAGCTCAACAAACTTTTCTTTCTGCCATTGCTGTTCTTCTCTGCGGGAGCTTATCTGCAACCCATAAACAGGCAAATTATCCTGGGGAAATTCTATCTTTGCTTTTATGTCAGCCAGTTCTTGTGGTGTGACATACAGCTCCAGCGGGCCGGGTTTAGAAGTACAGCCTAGCGGTCCCGTTAACCTATCCAGTAAATTGACCAGATGAATCTGCTCCTGAGTTTCAGGAATAGCATCGGTGATAATGTCAGGACAGTCATTACCAATAGCAATAATTCTTTTGGCGCCCGCTAATTTTGCCCATTGTAAAGGACGCTTATCCCAATGCTCTTTGGCAATAATCGCAACATCATATTTAGCACGACGCAGATCAATAATCGTCTTCAGTCGCTGAAACAACACCTTAAGGCTAGATGTACCTTTAGAACGGTGGTGCAGCTTGCTGTATAAGAAAACCTTACCAACATGAGGATTATTCTCGATAATCGATTGATTATAGGTGTTAACTAACAAATCAACTTTACAATTCATGTCTTTTGCAATAGTCGAGATCAGCGGCGTTGTCAGTATCAAGTCGCCAATATTGTCTCTACGGATAATTAAAACTTTCATTTTTTAGCCCGTGATATTTTATTACTCGTAAAGATCAGCCCTAGCATTAAACCTGATAACGCAAGGTTTTGCTCAAGGTAGTGATCGCGCATCATGTTATCTACACCGCTACGGAACAAGAAACTCACCGTGAAAAGAGACAAGTACAAACCCGGAATAATTAAATCTCGAGAGAATGCACGCCAGCCAATAAGGATCATCAACATGACAAATGCCAGCCAGTTGATAAGCCCAAGGACACCGTTCTGAAGCGTGACATCAATCAACCCGTAATGGCTGTTAGATTGCTGAATAATAGGGTCGTGATATTTTTCCTGCAGCAGCACTAAGAATGCATCTTTTCGCGGACCCGCACCAAACGGATATTCAGCGATCAGTTCGGTTCCCTGACGGAAGAACGACGCCCGGCAGCTATTCGAATCATCCATTATGCGACCAGTGCTGTCCTGCATCAACGGACCATCAAAACCGTTATAGCAACGACTGTGCATACCCAGATCCCAGCCAGCGACCATATCCATGCTTAGGCTTTTCCAGCGGGAGTCCTGATGCCATGAAGTGTAGCCTACAATGCCTACTACCATCGCAATAACCAGCGTGGCCAGGCAAAGCTTCGGCAAGTTCTTCCGGCTAATCGCTTTTAAGGCAATAAATACGCAGATAGAAATCGTACTGCCAATCAGACCAATAGTGCCCCAGCGGGTCTTCGCTAATGCTGAACAGATGAAGCACAGCAAAATAAAGGCAGCCATCAGTTTGTTGCTGAAGATGAGATACTTACGGCCCAGGAACAGTCGACAGGCAATTTCTGCCAGTAAAATTCCCGTAACCATGTTTATCTGGAAGCTCATCTCGGTGCGAGATGGCACGATCCACGTTTCCCCCCAGAGTATCGTGCCTGTCTTGATATAAAAATAGATATTCTGCAGCAGGTGAATAAATATCACCCCTAGCAAACACAGAACAACTAAAGACAATATCTTATTGGCCTTTATATTTTTAAAATGATACTTACAGATTGGATACAAAAAGAGTCCAACAAAGAATAATAGCCCCGCACGCAGGTATTGTCCCTGCCAGCTACGGAGCATTTTCCCCACATCAGCTGCAACGAATAACCCATTGACCAATGTGAATCCCAGGAAAAAAATAATTAAAGCGATGGCATATTTAGCCAGCCGGCTAAGCTCAATGGGCATATACTTTTTACGGACACAAAAGTATAGCGTTAATGCCGCACTTAAGTATATGAAGAGATTTCTATTGGTTGGCAAAATTGAGTTCTGGATAGGCCAGACAAAACATAAAACACAAAAAGAAAATAACAAAAAATAAGCTAAAATGCCTTTAGATGGATATTTTGCCTGTGTGCTTGAATTCATATAAACCCTATTACAACAAAATCTAGAAGATATTTACAAATTAAATATGCGGGAAGAGACATAGTGTCGTTTCATGTCATGAAATACAAACTTCACTTACAATCATTCTTTGTAGTTAACGCTACAATGATTTGCGGATTGTTCTTTCGCGAATAAGTTTGGCCTTTCCTTCAACCTGTTCAATGAACGTACTTTCGTTCTTAACAACGTCCTTCAGGCTACAATTAAAATATATCTTCAAAAATCGGTAGTAATCACGGTTCGTTAATCCAATATTATCAGATGAGAAAAAAAGCCCGGTAAGATCTTTATTACGCCAGCGTAAAGGAACTTTATTTCTAATTTGTGCTCGATGCAGGTCGATCACCGAAATTTTCAGTTCATCTTCATTTCTATCATCAAATGGAAGATGAAGTAAGAAATGACAAATATAACAATCTCGATGGTTAACACCGCCAAGATGCATCGTACGAACCATATTGGCTACACGTTGAATCAGCATTCTTTTTACGTGTGGCAGCGGGGGGTCAACACGCCAGTTCGCACAATAATCTTCCAGGCTAATAGTTGGCGTTAAATCTTCGGTAATGATAAAGGAGGTTTTCTTTACCGGGTTCCAACCTGTTTCGCCAAATGCAACGCCATGCATCGTATCAACACCCAAAGAGGCTAAACGGTGTATAGCATTCCACTCACGGTCGGCGCCCAGTACCGGCATGCGCAGTGACAGTAGGTTTTTAATAACTTCTTTATAAGTGGTACCTCGGTGCCACTTCAAAAAATAGCTCTTATCAGCAACGCTAAAACGAAGTGTGCGACGGGTTTCTAGTTCCCGGAAGACCTCACCCTGAAGCTTTCTAACCTCGATGAATGGGTCTTTTCCCTTCCACAATGTGGCAAAGGGTTCATTTAACTCAACCATGCAATTCACCTGTAATAATATCCGCAACATGTTCTGGCAAACTATAAAGATCCTGCGTATCCGCATAATGCCGCGCATTTCGCGCCCACTCTTCACGAAGAGAACTATCCGTCAGAACCTTATGCAAATTGCCATCAAGCGCATGTTGCTCAAAAGGTTCACACAATACAGCACCGCATCCTGCCGCCGCTACGTGAGGCGCGTATCCGCAGACCTCCGTCACGAGCACAGGCAAACCCGCCGCGATAGCTTCAACCAGTACAATTCCCGCAGCTTCCTGCTTCGCCGGATGTAATAACACGTCCGCGGCCGCCATCAGATGAGCAACATCATCACGCCCAGCAAAGAAATGGACGTTCTCTTTCACACCCATTCTTTCTGCCTGCGCAGCGAATGCGCGCGGTTTATCCTGACCAACAACAAAGAGCTGGGTTTGACGACGGATAGCCTCAGGCAGTGCGGCAACAGCAGTAATTGAGCGGCCGACCCCTTTACGTGAAAAATCAGAACCAACCTGCAGCAATAAGAACTGCTCCGGGGTGATGCCGTTGGCTTCACGATAGCGTTCACGGCTACCGGGGGCCTGGCTACTGTATTTTCTATCGGGATAGATGCCGGGCGGAAGGAGCTGAAAGCGATCGTCTTCCGTATGGTAATATTTCTTAAAATCAAAAATTTGATTTGTCGTTAACATCAGCAGCTTTGTCTTCGCTCCTGGTTTAAACACCGCTTGCTCAAAGGCTGCGTAGTGACTGTATCGTGCCGTTAAGCGATACAAGAATCCCTTTTCTTTCGCTACCTTCGCCGCATAACACACATCCGCTGCGTAGTAATAATCCAGCCCCGGCATTTTGTTAAAGCCCAGGACGCGGTCTGCCGGGTGCTGAGTTAAATGCTGCTGAACCCACATCTGGTACTGTTTATCTCGTCCATGGTTAGAATGTGCGGTAACCGGGACATCAACGCACTCAAATTCCGTCGGGCGCTCCCCTTGCCAGGCTCGTGTATAGACCCGGACATGATGCCCGCGCGCCGCAATCGTTTTAGCGATACGCATAAAGTCACGCTGTAACCCACCATAAGGGAAATATTTGTACAGACAGAGGGCAACAATCATTGTGCATTTACCTCGACTTCTGGTGCTGCGCCATTGAGCACTCGCCAGGCGGCGTTAATAACATCCGCCGCAGGGATCACTGACGGATATTTATAACTGCGGTCCAGCCGATCTCTTGGCGGTACCGGCTGATAGTTGCCAGCCCATAGCAGCGTGACATTTTCCGCCCATGGTCGCCACGCGATATGATCCGTCGCGCCAAACAAACAAATGATAGGGGTCTTCACCGCAGCGGAAATATGCATAGGAGCGGAGTCAACACCGATAAACAATGCCGCATGATCAATGAGAGCCGCCAATTCAGGAAACGTCGTTTTACCCGCAAGCGCGGTGACGGGAGATAATTTGCATCCCTCAGCAATATCATGGATACATTCCTGGTCTTCCTTCCCTGGTCCAGAGGTCAGCACAACCGGATAACCCTGTTCCTGTAAGGCATCAATAACCTCACAAAATTTCTCGTTATCCCAGCATTTAAAAATCTGACGTGCGGTTGGCTGAATAACCACATAGCGCTCACCCACGTTGAGCTGTTTTAGCTGTTCATGGATATTTTTCCAATGGGAAGGAGCGTAGTGCATGGACAGTTCGTGATTGATCGTGTTAAGCCCAAGCGGATTCAGAATCGACAGGTTACGCTCGACGATATGATTGCCAGTAATTGGCACAAGATGTGTAAAGCTCTTCTGCCAGAAAGGTTTCTGACGGTGCGGGAAATCAGGGGAAAGTTTTGTGCCAGCGGTCAAAAAACGGACCAATAATGCAACCAGCCACTGATCGGTCAAGTTGATCACTAAATCATATTGGTTTTGGCGTAATTTTTTTATTAATAAAATGAAGTTAGCGATTTTCTTTTTTGTTGTGGCGTTTTTCTTACTGATTCCATATAGCGCATTAATTTCCGGATTCTCAGATAAAATCGGCTTTGTATCTTCGTAAAGGAGCACATCGATTTTAGCATCGGGATAGTTACGTTTTAATGTACTGATGACGGGGGTTGTCAACAGCATATCGCCATGAAAACGCATCTTAATGACCAGGATATTTCTGAATAACTTTTCCACAAGCAGCTCTTTTGTTGAGAGTGTCCGATACCGTTAAGCAAAAAAAGCACGCTACCGCCCCAAGCTCAACAGTTGCCTGATTACTGATATCGCACTTAAATTTTGCGCGCTAGTGTACCACTTCTTTAGTGGCAATCCGATACGAATAAAAGTTAAGCACATTTTCTTTTCGTCTTTCCAATCAATTCATTAGCGTAGATTGATGCCAACTTCAGAACCAATTTGTTATCTTCTCTAGCCCCTGACTTTAATTTCAAAGAGTTACACCAGAATGCAACATAATGGTCTCTCACACGTCAGATTGACCACTTTAGCGTCTAATTGGTCCCTGAATGGCAAAAGTAATAGCAAAGCACCGGGTAAATACATAGAATCCACAGCACATCCATTAGCCAGCTAACGCCCATGCTTGAGTTGCTTTACACCACATTGCTCTACCTTATTCAGCCCTTGATCTGGATACGGCTTTGGGTGCGCGGTCGTAAGGCTCCGGCCTACCGTAAACGCTGGGGTGAACGCTACGGATTTTATCGTCGTCCGCTAAAGCCAGGCGGCATCATGCTGCATTCTGTGTCCGTGGGCGAAACGCTGGCGGCGATCCCATTAGTCCGCGCCCTGCGACATCGTTATCCGGACCTGTCGATCACGGTTACCACCATGACACCAACTGGCTCAGAGCGCGTCCAGTCTGCATTTGGTACTGACGTTCAACACGTCTATTTACCTTACGATTTACCCGATGCACTCAACCGTTTCCTGAACAAAGTTGACCCCAAACTGGTGTTAATCATGGAAACCGAGTTGTGGCCGAATCTGATCGCGGCACTCCACAAACGTCATATTCCTCTGGTCATTGCTAACGCCCGACTTTCCGCCCGCTCGGCCGCAGGCTACGCGAAACTGGGTAAATTTGTTGGCCGATTACTACGTCGTATTACGCTGATTGCCGCACAAAATGAAGAAGATGGTGCACGCTTTATTACGCTTGGCGCAAAGAGCAATCAAGTGACCGTCACCGGCAGTCTGAAATTTGATATTTCCGTCACACCGCAGTTGGCCGCTAAAGCGATCACGTTACGTCGCCAGTGGGCACCACATCGCCCCGTATGGATTGCTACCAGCACGCACGATGGTGAAGAAAGCATTATCGTCGCCGCGCACCAGGCATTATTAAATCAGTTCCCGAATCTGTTACTGATTCTGGTTCCACGACATCCGGAACGTTTTCCGGATGCCATTAACCTCGTACGCCAGGCTGGGCTAAGCTATACCACACGGTCCTCGGGAGAAGTCCCGTCTTCAGGTACTCAGGTGGTTATTGGCGATACGATGGGCGAACTGATGCTGCTGTACGGCATTGCCGACCTGGCGTTCGTCGGCGGCTCACTGGTTGAACGTGGGGGTCATAACCCATTAGAAGCTGCAGCGCATGCGATTCCCGTACTGATGGGACCACATACCTTTAATTTTAAAGATATTTGCGCCCGACTTGAGCAGGCAAGTGGATTGATCACCGTCACCGATACCACCACGTTGGTGAAAGAGATCTCGTCGTTGCTGACCGATGCAGATTATCGTAATTTCTATGGTCGTCATGCAGTTGAAGTTCTGTATCAAAACCAGGGCGCGCTACAGCGTCTGCTGCAGCTGCTGGAACCTTACCTGCCACCCAAAACGCACTGAGGGTTGTCATGCAAAAACGGGCAATTTATCCAGGAACCTTCGATCCCATTACTAACGGCCATATCGATATCGTGACGCGTGCAACAAGCATGTTCGATCACGTGATTCTGGCGATTGCCGCAAGTCCCAGTAAAAAACCGATGTTTACTCTGGAAGAGCGTGTTGAGCTGGCACAGCAGGCAACGGCGCATCTCGACAATGTCGAAGTACTGGGGTTTAGCGACTTAATGGCAAACTTCGCCCGCGATAAACAAGCAAATGTTCTGATTCGTGGGCTGCGTGCCGTGGCAGATTTTGAGTATGAAATGCAACTGGCGCACATGAATCGCCACCTGATGCCGCAGCTGGAAAGCGTCTTTTTGATGCCTTCCAAAGAATGGTCATTTATCTCATCATCGCTGGTTAAAGAAGTCGCCCGCCATCAGGGGGACGTGACCCACTTTTTACCGGCGAACGTGCACCAGGCGTTAATGGCCAAGCTGAAGTAAAGGCGTTATCGACGCTATTTCTGACAGCGACGGCAGTAGTATGTCGTTCGCTGTGCATGTTTTGTCGCAACGATCGGCGCGCCGCATGCACGGCAAGGCTCACCTTCTCGCCCATAGACTTGCAACTCCTGGGCAAAATAGCCCGGCTTGCCGTCACTTTGCAGAAAATCCTTCAGCGTCGTTCCCCCTTGCTCGATAGAGCGTAGCAAAACCGCCTTGATAACGCGCACCAACAGCTCACACTCAGATACCGACAGCGACGATGCCAGGCGGTCAGGATGGATACCAGCCGCAAACAGCGACTCGCTGGCATAGATGTTGCCAACCCCCACCACTAACTTGTTGTCCATCAGCCAGGGTTTAATCGCCGTTTTCTTCTTCGCGCATTTCTGCTGGAGGTAACTGGCGTTGAAATCATCGCTCAGCGGCTCCGGGCCAAGATGCGCGAGAACATTGTGTCCCGCCAGTTCTTTGGTCCATAGCCACGCCCCAAACCGCCGGGGATCGGTATAGCGCAGGACTTTGCCATTGCTCATCACCAAATCCACATGGTCGTGTTTTTCTGCCGGGCGTTCTTCAGGAAGAATACGTAAACTGCCTGACATGCCCAGATGAATGATAATCCAGCCATCCGCTAGCTCTAAAAGCAGATACTTCGCACGACGTTGTACGCTAAGCACAGGCTTATCACTAAGACGATAGATTTCTTCTGATACCGGCCAACGCAGACGACCATTACGCACAATGGCGTGCAGAATCGTTGCCCCAACGAGATGCGGCTCAATACCACGGCGACTGGTTTCGACTTCAGGTAATTCAGGCATAGCATCTCCGGCGGTGTATCAGGTCTCATTAATATGGGGACGGCCAGAAAACAAAAAACCCCGCCGAGGCAGGGTTTTTCTTTACATCAAAGCGAAAATTATTTGATTTTCGCTTCTTTGTATAAAACGTGCTGACGGACAACTGGATCGAATTTTTTCAGTTCCAGTTTTTCCGGCTTAGTACGCTTGTTCTTCGTGGTGGTGTAGAAGTGACCAGTACCAGCAGAAGAAACCAGCTTGATTTTCTCACGAATACCTTTAGCCATGATTTATTTCCTCTTAGTACTTAGTACTTTTCGCCACGGGCACGCAGTTCAGACAGAACTGTTTCGATGCCTTTCTTATCAATAACACGCATACCTTTAGCAGATACACGCAGGGTGACAAAACGCTTCTCGCTCTCAACCCAAAAACGGTGAGAGTGCAGGTTAGGCAGGAAACGGCGTTTAGTCGCGTTCAGTGCGTGGGAACGGTTGTTACCGGTCACCGGACGCTTGCCAGTAACTTGGCAGACTCGGGACATGTCTATTCTCCAAAAATCAAATTAGCTCGAGCTTCGTATGGGGTATTGGCGCCTCGTCAGGCTTCTCAGCCCGGTTATCGCAGTTCAATACACTCAATCTTTCATACTGCATCAACGTTGGATACCGAATGAATGATTTCGTATATTTGCGAACTCTCGATTGCCAGGCCCAAATGCCAAACCCGAGATTCTCAAAGGTGGCGTAGTATACGCTGAGTCAGCGATGTGCTCAAGTCCCGAACAGACAAAGATCCCGATGGATCGCGTAAAGTGCGTTAAATCCAACCGCGTTCCGCAAAAGAAACGTACTCTCCGCGCCCAATTACTAGATGATCAAGCACCCGGACATCCATGAACTGACAGCATTTCACAACACGCTCGGTGATAAGTTTATCTGCTTTACTCGGCTCTGCACACCCCGAAGGGTGATTATGCGCAAGGATCAGCGCCGACGCATTCATTTTTATCGCCTCACGGACAATTTCTCGCGGATGTACCTCGACATGGCTGAGCGTGCCAGAAAAAAGTGTGCTGTGTTTAATCACACGATGCTGAGCATCAAGAAAGATCACCAGAAAGATCTCTCGTTCCTCTTGCGAGAACTGGCTTTGCAGAAACTCACGCGCCATTTCGGGACTCAGTAGCGAACGTTCTTCCATCACGCGCACGTTGTAGTAACGCTTTGCCAATTCGGCGATACCTTTTAGCTGGGCATACTTCGCCACGCCAATACCCTGAACCTGGCTGAAATCCATGTAATCGGCCGATAACAGACCATACAGAGAACCAAAATTTTGCAGTATCTCTTTTGCCAGCGTCAGGACATCTTTCCCTCGCGAACCGGTACGTAAAAAAAGTGCCAATAGCTCAACATCCGTCAGCGAATCTACCCCCAGCGCCATCATTTTTTCCCGGGGCATCGAACATTCCATCTCTTCCATGCTTCTCCTCCCTTAGCCCGCGAATGGTTACATAACACCCGCCATGAAGCGACGTCCTGTTTTCACTTCTTCGTGACGCCTCGCAAAGTGCTTCCCGGCAAAAGCACGTCGCATTGAGGATTGTGATAAAATATCCGCCTTCTGGTGAAATCCAACAGGAAAGATCATGATGAGCCTGGCCGGTAAAAAAATCGTAATTGGTGTCAGTGGCGGTATTGCTGCATACAAAACCCCCGAGCTGGTACGCCGTTTACGGGAACGTGGCGCAGACGTCCGCGTGGCAATGACCGAGGCGGCAAAAGCGTTTATTACGCCCCTGAGCTTACAGGCGGTTTCGGGCTACCCCGTTTCCGACAGCTTGCTTGACCCCGCAGCAGAAGCTGCGATGGGTCATATTGAACTCGGGAAATGGGCCGATTTAGTTATCCTGGCCCCCGCCACGGCTGATTTGATTGCGCGCGTTGCCGCTGGCATGGCCAACGATCTGGTGTCAACGATCTGCCTGGCAACGCCTGCGCCTGTTGCCGTCTTACCGGCCATGAACCAGCAGATGTACCGCGCCGCCGCAACACAGCACAATCTCGGCGTTCTCGCGTCACGTGGCTTGCTCATCTGGGGACCCGACAGCGGCAGCCAGGCCTGTGGCGATGTTGGCCCTGGCCGTATGCTGGATCCGTTAACCATTGTGGATATGGCGGCGGAACATTTTTCACCTGTCAATTCTCTGCAACATCTCAACATCATGATTACGGCTGGCCCAACACGCGAGCCGCTTGATCCGGTGCGCTACATTTCTAACCACAGTTCCGGAAAGATGGGTTTCTCCATCGCCGCTGCGGCAGCAAAGCGCGGCGCTAATGTCACGCTGGTGTCAGGTCCCGTGTCATTAGCCACGCCGCCTTTGGTGCAGCGTATTGATGTCGTTACGGCGCTCGAAATGGAAGCTGCCGTGCAATCAGCCGTACAGCAACAGCATATTTTTATCGGCTGTGCCGCCGTCGCTGATTATCGCGCAGAAACCGTAGCCCATGAAAAAATCAAAAAGCAGGCGACGCAGGGTGATGAATTCACAGTAAAAATGGTCAAAAACCCGGATATTATCGCCGGGGTTGCAGCACTCAATGCTAATCGTCCTTTTGTCGTTGGGTTTGCCGCCGAAACAAATAATGTGGAAGAATATGCCCGGCAAAAACGTATCCGCAAAAACCTTGATGTGATTTGTGCAAACGATGTTTCACTATCTACTCAAGGATTTAACAGCGACAGCAACGCATTACACCTTTTCTGGCAGGATGGAGATAAAGTCTTACCGCTTGAGCGTAAAGAACTCCTTGGCCAATTATTACTCGACGAGATCGTGACCCGTTATGATGAAAAAAATCGACGTTAAGATTCTGGACCCACGCGTAGGGCAACAATTTCCGCTCCCGACGTACGCCACCTCAGGCTCTGCCGGACTTGACCTGCGCGCCTGTCTTGATGACGCCGTAGAACTGGCTCCGGGCGCGACGACGCTGGTGCCAACCGGGTTAGCCATTCATATCGCCGACCCTTCGCTGGCGGCGGTAATGCTTCCACGCTCCGGGTTGGGCCATAAGCACGGTATCGTACTCGGCAACCTGGTCGGTTTGATTGACTCCGATTATCAGGGCCAACTGATGGTATCTGTCTGGAACCGTGGCCAGGACAGCTTCACTATCGAGCCGGGTGAGCGTATTGCACAGATGGTCTTTGTGCCGGTCGTGCAGGCTGAATTTAATCTGGTGGAAGAATTTGAAGCCACCGATCGTGGCGAAGGCGGCTTCGGCCATTCCGGGCGCAAGTAACCCGTAGAGAAGTATCCCACAGCGTAATAACGCAATAACATACCGCAAACAGTTGTTTGCGGTCGCTGTGTGGATGCCTGCCTGGCAAGTGCTTATTTTCAGGGGTATTTTGTAACATGGTAGAAAAGCAAACTGCGAAAAGGAATCGTCGCGAAGAAATACTTCAGTCTCTGGCGCTGATGCTGGAATCCAGCGATGGAAGCCAACGCATTACGACAGCAAAACTGGCAGCCTCTGTTGGCGTTTCCGAAGCGGCATTGTATCGCCATTTTCCCAGCAAGACCCGCATGTTCGATAGCCTGATTGAGTTTATCGAAGATAGTCTGATTACCCGTATCAACCTGATTTTGAAAGATGAAAAAGACACCGGCGCACGCCTGCGTCTGATCGTGTTGCTGATTTTAGGGTTCGGTGAACGTAACCCCGGCCTGACGCGTATTCTGACCGGTCACGCACTGATGTTTGAGCAAGATCGTCTGCAGGGCCGCATTAATCAGTTGTTTGAACGCATCGAGGCCCAGCTGCGCCAGGTTCTGCGAGAAAAACGGATGCGTGAAGGTGAAGGTTACGCCATGGATGAAACGCTACTGGCCAGCCAGTTACTGGCTTTCTGTGAAGGTATGCTGTCTCGTTTTGTGCGCAGCGAATTTAAATACCGTCCAACGGACGATTTTGACATCCGCTGGCCGCTGATAGTCGCACAATTGCAGTAATCGCTGATTGCCCGGTGGCGCTACTACGCTTACCGGGTCTACAGAAAGTGCGTAGCCGGATAAGCGTAGCGCCATCCGGCAGTTCTGATTATACGCCGTATGTTTCGCGATACGCCCGCACTGCGGCCAGATGTTCCGCCATCTCCGGCTTCTCTTCCAGATACGCAATCAAGTCTTTCAGGGTAATGATTGAAATAACCTTGCACCCATAATCACGCTCCACCTCCTGGATAGCGGAAATCTCACCACGACCCCGTTCCTGACGATCGAGAGAAATCAGAACCCCAGCTAACATCGCACTATTTGCCTGGATTATCTCCATCGACTCACGAATCGCCGTACCGGCGGTGATCACATCATCAACCAGCATCACACGGCCCTGCAATGCGCTACCAACCAGGTTACCGCCTTCGCCGTGGGTCTTCGCCTCTTTACGGTTAAAGCAGTACGGCAAGTCTTTATCGTGGTGTTCTGCCAGCGCAACGGCGGTCGTCGTGGCAATAGGAATACCTTTGTACGCCGGGCCAAACAGTAAATCGAATTCAATACCGGAATCCACCAGCGCTTCGGCATAAAAACGGCCTAACAGTGCCAGGTCACGCCCGGTATTAAACAGTCCAGCGTTGAAGAAATAGGGGCTTTTACGCCCGGATTTCAGCGTAAACTCGCCGAACTTTAGTACCTGCTTGCTAAGCGCAAACTCAATAAACTGGCGCTGATACGGTTTCATGGATTCGCTCCTCATCTCACTTTATAACAGACAAAAAAAAGGCGACTCATCAGTCGCCTTTAAAATCAATTTTCTAACGCCACCTTCTGCGTCGTTATGATGGATTCAATGCCCCCTCGGGCCAGCGCCAGTAGGGTGAGAAGTTCTTCATGGCTGAACGGTTCGCCTTCCGCCGTGCCCTGCACTTCAATAATGCGACCGTCTTCGGTCATCACCACGTTCATGTCGGTTTCTGCCGCAGAGTCTTCAACGTACTCTAAATCGCAGAGCGCTTCGCCATTCACAATACCCACGGACACTGCAGCAACCATCCCTTTCATTGGGTTGGTTTTCAGCTTACCGCTGGCAACCAGTTTGTTCAGCGCATCAGCCAGCGCAACACAAGCACCGGTAATGGATGCAGTACGGGTACCGCCGTCTGCCTGAATCACGTCGCAGTCCAGGGTGATGGTGAATTCGCCAAGCGTTTTCAGGTCAACGGCGGCGCGCAGCGCACGCGCGATCAGACGCTGAATTTCCATGGTACGGCCGCCCTGCTTACCTTTCGCCGCTTCACGTGCGTTACGGGTATGAGTCGCACGCGGTAACATGCCATATTCTGCGGTGATCCAGCCTTGCCCCTGGCCCTTCAGAAAGCGCGGCACGCCTTCATCAATCGAGGCGGTGCACAGTACTTTGGTATCACCAAATTCGACCAGCACGGAGCCTTCAGCGTGTTTTGTATAATTACGGGTCAGGGTGACGGGACGCACCTGGTTGGCACTACGACCTGCTGGACGCATGATAAAATCTCCGGCTTGAAACGAATGTGGCTGCGCATTATACGGAGTTCCGACGGTTATTCCTATCCTGACAAGACATGGATGGCTATAATCCTCCCATCTCATCTTCAAAAACAGGAACGTCTATGATCCGCAGCATGACCGCCTACGCCCGGCGTGAAATCAAGGGTGAATGGGGTAGCGCTACCTGGGAAATGCGCTCGGTAAACCAGCGTTATCTGGAAACCTATTTTCGCCTGCCGGAACAGTTCCGTAGTCTTGAGCCTGTTGTACGCGAACGCATCCGCACGCGTCTGACGCGCGGTAAAATCGAATGTACGCTGCGTTTTGAGCCTGATGCCAGCGCGCAAGGTGAGTTGCTCCTGAATGAAAAACTCGCTAAACAGCTCGTCACCGCCGCAAACTGGGTCAAGATGCAGAGCGATGAAGGCGAAATTAATCCGGTTGATATCCTGCGCTGGCCGGGTGTTATGGCGGCCCAGGAACAAGACCTGGACGCTATTGCCGCAGAGATCCTTGCCGCGCTCGATGGCACGCTGGACGACTTTATTGTCGCACGTGAAACCGAAGGCCAGGCGCTAAAAGCGTTAATCGAACAACGTCTGGAAGGCGTCAGCACCGAAGTGGCGAAAGTCCGCGCGCATATGCCGGAAATCCTGCAGTGGCAGCGTGAACGTCTGGTTGCCAAACTCGAAGACGCACAGGTTCAGCTGGAAAATAACCGTCTTGAACAAGAGCTGGTGCTGATGGCGCAGCGTATCGATGTGGCGGAAGAATTAGATCGTCTGGAAGCCCACGTTAAAGAAACCTACAACATCCTGAAGAAAAAAGAGGCGGTCGGCCGTCGTCTGGACTTTATGATGCAGGAATTCAACCGTGAATCGAACACCCTCGCCTCTAAATCCATCAATGCCGAAGTGACTAACTCAGCCATTGAGCTGAAGGTATTGATCGAGCAAATGCGCGAGCAGATTCAGAATATCGAATAATTTTGCATACCATTCTTATGCTATCGTAAAGCACAGGATAGCCTGCTAAATGCGGGCTATCCCTACCGTCAATAAGTGCTGATTGATATAAAATTGGAGTAATTATTTATCTGGCATATATTTGTCGTTATAAAGACTCTTCAGAATATCAACCCGAACAGCGTTGCTGCTGTTCATCTTCACCACTGTCAGTACTTCATCAGATCCCCTGAGGCGCCAGCATTCTGCCCCTATATCGCATTTTTCCTGTTTTTCATAGCCCACCATTGAGAGATATTCACTAATTTTCCACGTATCCCTGGTATCATGGAACGTCACACTCCATACATCAGCCTTAGGGCCAGAAATGTTCGTATAATTAAAGTCATACACTTGGGATATTCTCGGCATTTTTTTTAAAACTTGGGGAGTGTAATAATCATATTTGGCTTTATCAAACTCTGTATATTGTGCGTTACCTGCAAGTCTCATTTTAATATTAGGCCAGAAATAAGAGCTGCATATAGCTATTACCATCAGCACTATTATGACTGCCTGTTTCATATGTTTCCCTTTTTTACCAGTTAACGACTGAGCCATCTCTGGAAACTATTTTAACGTTACCAGACCTAAAGTCGCTGTAAGGTATCACTGTTCTCATGAATGAGGGCAAAACACCTTTTATTGGAGAGGCAGAAGTGGCTTTTACCGGATCAGGAAATAAAATCGGTTGGAATGAGGTGTTTTTAAAAGAGCCTATTGGACCATAGTAATCCCAACGTCTGAGAGCGTCCTCTTTGCTTACGGGCTGCAATAGCGTGAATGGGTTACTATATGAAACTACGCGGTAAAATCCCAGCAAATCGGATACTAAATCCTCACCACTAAAACCGCTATCAGCGTAAAGATAAAAGGGGAAATTTGACTGTAAACCTTCAAAACGATGAGCGAGTGCCCTCATCATGGAAAGCGCTATACTATGTCGTTCACATAAACTGCGCCCTTTTTTAATTCTCCATCTAATGAACTTCCCAATTGTGAACCCTCCCTTCCCCATACCCTGAGTATATTTTACATCGTAATAATCTTTTCCCGAACACTCACCTTGATGCATATCCAAGAGTAATTTTCTGACGTCATCACCTCGAGCATGCCCCATATCTATCCAGCCCAAAACTTCGGTGTAGATTATCCCACTTCTTAAATTTCCGGCCTCTCCGCCATCCTGTATTTCTTCCCTTACACTCATCCCTACCACTCCGATTAACGAAATACTGATTATTTTGCTGTAAATGCGCCTACACGCATAGAAGCAATAAACGAGACTGTCGTTTTTCAGAATTGAAGCCGTTGAATATCAGAATTTACTCAGACAAACTTCCGCAATGGTCTCTGGGGTTTAGTAGTCGTAAGAAATACCTTTTGCAGCGCACCAAAGTACATACAACTCCTCCCTATCCCAAATTTCAATATTCCAGGTATGATTAAAGGCGAACCTGAATTCCAACTTGTCCGATGATCAGGGGTGATAGTATTGGTGAAATATCATACGTAGATCGCCAATAAACGGCGGGGCTACATCGCTTTCCCGACGCTTCAGTTCTCATCCATTCATTTCGAATTACATTTTCTCACCATTTTTTATGGCTGCATACAGTGCAAAGCGTATACTACAACGCACTTATAGTAAATTCGCATTAGCTGCAGTTATTAAAACCACTTCGCCTTAGAAAATCTCAATCGTGACAACGAGCACAAATCGCTAACCTTAGCCCCCAGGAAATCAGGGGGAATACATGCTGTTACACGTTTTATACTTAATTGGCATCACTGCTGAAGCCATGACGGGTGCACTGGCGGCAGGCCGTCGTCGCATGGATACATTTGGCGTTATTATTATTGCCACCGCGACCGCCATTGGCGGCGGGTCCGTCCGTGATATTCTTCTCGGCCATTATCCTCTCGGCTGGGTGAAACATCCTGAGTACGTCATTATTGTGGCGACCGCCGCGGTGCTAACCACAATTATTGCTCCCGTCATGCCCTACCTGCGCAAGATTTTCCTCGTACTGGATGCACTAGGTCTGGTGGTGTTCTCGATTATCGGCGCACAGGTTGCACTTGATATGGGACATGGACCAATCATTGCCGTTGTAGCAGCAGTAACCACCGGTGTCTTTGGTGGCGTATTGCGCGATATGTTCTGCAAACGCATTCCGCTGGTGTTCCAGAAAGAACTGTATGCCGGGGTGTCATTTGCCGCTGCCGTACTGTACATCGTGCTACAACATTATGTTTCCAATCACGATGTGGTCGTTATCTCCACCCTGCTATTCGGCTTTACTGCGCGATTATTGGCGCTGCGCCTGAAGCTAGGGCTGCCGGTGTTCTATTATCACCATGAAGGTCATTAAGGCATAAATCCGGTAACGCGCTGAGCGGCTAACCAGTTGCTCAGTGCGTTGACTTGCCGATTATCCCGCCATTGAATCACCTGCCTGGCACGACGCTCTCCCGTGGAGGGAAGCTGGCGCCAACGGCTCTCATCGCACGCCTGTAATTGCCGCCAGGAACTCTCGTGACTGGCGTTAAGTGTTACCTGTGTTAACGGTATGCCCATGGCGATTAGCCAGCGAGTAAAAGGACGCTGCCGTGACAGATTGAATTGATGCCACAGCTTCTCTCCCTTGCTTACCCCAAGCGCGGACTGTAATTGCTCTGGGGTTAATGCCAGCCAGGAAAAGATATGTTCAAAGCGATACGCCTGATGGAGTTCCCGCCATCCCGCCTCGCCGATACCCTCAAGATCCAGCACCTCTTTTGCACTCAGCCAGACTAGTCGGGCAACAAATTGTTGCTGACACTCAGGCGTGGCATAAAAACAGGTCAATGAATTGAAGTGCCCCTCTGGGGGCGTAGGTTTAGTACGTTGAGTGCCGCGCCAGACAACTTCATCGATGCGAGGAATGCCCTGTCCGGCCAGGCTTATCAGGAGGTGATCGCCTGGGGCAATATCCCATTCATTCCAGCGCCTTATAGAGCCGACGTTGACACGCTGCACCCGTTTATCATCCAGCATGACAGGAGCCAGTATTGCGACCACGGCAATTTTCCCACTTTTACCAACAGAAAACTGAATATCCATGACCTCGGACACGCGAGCGACCGGAGAATATTTCCAGGCCACCACCCAATCGCCCTGTCCGGGTAACCAGTTTCGCGCTGGCGGCTCTTTTCCCATGCGCACCACCACACCATCCGTCACGAAAGGCAATTTGGAAGTCCACCAATGTGTACGGGCACGCTCGACCTCATCTGCATTATTCACGGGCTGAGTATAGTGTTGCGTAAAACCGAACCCCGCATCAGCGAGCAGCGTGAGTCTTTCCTGCATCGCCTCTGGGCCATCAGGCCAGGCCCAGATGAAAACAGCCAGGGAGTGTAGTGACTCTGGATTATTCTGACGCATCAGCATTCCTGCCACCTTCGAGCGGGCGTTCCTTCCGCCTCTCTTTTGCTGGATATGCCCCTCCTGCTGTAAAAATATTTCCCCCTGCAAGGTGCTGTTCGCCAGCAGACCTTTAGTGGTCTGCGGTATGGAAGGGATCCGGCGAACCTTCTGGGTCCAGTCTTCCCCCTTAAGTCCATTTCCGCGACTAATCGCCCTGATAAGACTGCCATCCTTATAAACCAGCGTCACCGCAACCCCATCGACCTTCGGTTGTACCCATACATCGCTACGGTTACGTAACCATTGCTTTATCGCGGGTTTATCTGCAAGTTTACGGACACCGGTATGGGGAATGGGATGCGATATCGTCCCGCTAATCGGTGGAGCAGTCATCTCGGCTTGAGGCTCCTCACCAAAACAGCGCTGCCACTGCCGTAATTGCGCATTGAGTTGGTCATAAACACCATCGTCTACGGCACTGACGCCCTGCTGCCAGTAGCTGGCATCCCACTGGGTTATCTGCTGTTGTAGCTGTGAAATTTCCTCATGAGCCCTGGCTGGCGACCAGACCGGGCACTCAGCCCATACGGGTAAGTGCCCTAGCAGCAAAATCAGCACCATGTATTTCCTTATTGCCATCACTACCTCCGCTGTAGGTTGTATTACGCGGCAGGTATAGCGCGAAGCGGTAGAGAATCCGAGTGGTAAAAAGCCATCCTGCGAGGTGCTTTCCGGTCATTTTTACTTGTTGCAGCAACTCTGCGATAAAACAGGAAAAAGATACGCAAAACGCAATAATCCTGCGCAAAAAGTGTGACAAAGACTACGTCGTATAGCGGCTACGTGTATAATAAGCTCGTATGTAGGCTCTCTTTCGACAATCACATACATAAGATACTCATGGCTCAAGGCACGCTTTATATTGTTTCGGCCCCCAGTGGCGCGGGTAAATCCAGCCTGATTCAGGCTTTATTAAAGACCCAACCGTTGTATGACACCCAGGTTTCTGTTTCGCACACCACGCGCGCACCGCGCCCGGGGGAAGTGCATGGTGAACACTATTTCTTTGTGAACCATGATGAATTCAGGACCATGATTGGCAGAGATGCGTTTCTGGAACACGCAGAGGTATTCGGCAATTACTACGGCACCTCGCGTGAGGCAATTGAGCAAGTACTGGCATCGGGCGTAGATGTCTTTTTAGATATCGACTGGCAAGGTGCGCAGCAAATTCGTGAAAAAATGCCGCATGCACGCAGTATTTTTATTTTGCCGCCTTCTAAGATTGAACTGGACCGTCGCCTGCGTGGGCGTGGTCAGGATAGTGAAGAAGTGATCGCAAAACGTATGGCACAAGCTGTTGCAGAAATGAGCCATTACGCCGAATATGATTATCTGATTGTGAATGATGATTTTGATACTGCCCTGGGCGATTTGAAAACGATCATTCGCGCCGAACGTCTGCGCATGAGCCGCCAAAAGCAGCGCCATGACGCTTTAATCAGCAAACTGTTGGCAGACTGAACCCACATTCAGTATCATGCCCAGTCATTTCTTCACCTGTGGAGCATTTTAAGTATGGCACGCGTAACTGTTCAGGACGCTGTAGAGAAAATTGGTAACCGTTTTGACCTGGTACTGGTCGCCGCGCGTCGCGCTCGTCAGATGCAGACAGGCGGAAAGGATCCGCTTGTACCAGAAGAAAACGATAAAACTACCGTAATCGCGCTGCGCGAAATCGAAGAAGGTCTGATCAACAACCAGATCCTCGACGTGCGTGAGCGCCAGGAACAGCAAGAGCAGGAAGCCGCTGAATTACAAGCCGTTACCGCTATTGCTGAAGGTCGTCGTTAATCACAAAGCGGGTCGCCCTTGTATCTGTTTGAAAGCCTGAATCAACTGATTCAAAACTACCTGCCGGAAGACCAGATTAAGCGTCTTCGGCAGGCGTATCTCGTTGCACGTGACGCTCACGAGGGCCAGACACGTTCAAGCGGTGAACCCTATATCACGCACCCGGTAGCAGTAGCCTGCATTCTGGCCGAGATGAAACTCGACTATGAAACGCTAATGGCTGCGCTGCTGCATGACGTGATTGAAGATACCCCCGCTACCTACCAGGACATGGAACAGCTTTTTGGTAAAAGCGTTGCAGAACTGGTTGAAGGGGTATCGAAGCTTGATAAGCTTAAGTTTCGCGATAAGAAAGAGGCGCAGGCCGAAAACTTTCGCAAGATGATTATGGCGATGGTGCAGGATATCCGCGTCATTCTCATCAAACTTGCCGACCGTACCCACAATATGCGAACGCTGGGCTCATTACGCCCGGACAAACGTCGCCGTATTGCCCGCGAAACCCTCGAAATCTACAGTCCGCTGGCGCACCGTTTAGGTATACATCACATTAAAACCGAGCTGGAAGAGCTGGGTTTTGAAGCGCTGTACCCGAACCGCTATCGCGTGATTAAAGAAGTGGTTAAAGCCGCACGCGGCAACCGCAAAGAGATGATTCAAAAAATCCTCTCGGAAATCGAAGGGCGTTTGCAGGAAGCAGGCATTCCGTGCCGCGTAAGCGGTCGCGAGAAACACCTGTACTCGATCTACTGCAAAATGGTGCTCAAAGAGCAGCGTTTTCACTCGATCATGGACATCTACGCGTTTCGCGTTATCGTCCACGACGCCGACACCTGTTATCGCGTACTTGGCCAAATGCACAGCCTGTACAAACCCCGTCCTGGTCGCGTGAAAGACTATATCGCCATTCCGAAAGCGAACGGATATCAGTCTTTGCACACCTCGATGATCGGTCCGCACGGGGTTCCGGTTGAAGTACAAATTCGTACTGAAGACATGGACCAAATGGCGGAGATGGGGGTTGCTGCGCACTGGGCATATAAAGAGCACGGCGGTGAAAGCAGCACCACAGCGCAAATCCGCGCGCAGCGCTGGATGCAAAGCCTGCTGGAACTGCAGCAGAGTGCCGGTAGCTCATTTGAATTTATTGAAAGCGTCAAATCTGATCTCTTCCCGGATGAGATTTATGTTTTCACACCGGAAGGGCGCATTGTTGAACTGCCTGCCGGTGCAACACCTGTCGATTTCGCTTATGCCGTGCATACCGACATCGGTCATGCCTGCGTCGGTGCACGCGTCGACAGACAGCCTTACCCGCTTTCGCAGTCGCTTTCCAGCGGCCAAACTGTTGAGATCATTACCGCTCCGGGCGCGCGTCCGAATGCGGCGTGGCTCAACTTTGTCGTTAGCTCGAAAGCCCGCGCCAAAATTCGCCAGCTGTTGAAAAACCTCAAGCGCGATGATTCCGTTAGCCTGGGTCGCCGTCTGCTTAACCATGCCTTAGGCGGCAGCCGTAAACTGGCTGAGATCCCGCAGGAGAGCATCCAGCGTGAGCTTGAGCGCATGAAGCTCGCCACGCTTGACGATCTGCTCGCGGAAATCGGCCTGGGGAATGCCATGAGCGTGGTGGTAGCGAAGAACCTCCAGCAGGGTGACGCATCTGCGAATGTTCCTGCGCAATCCGGCCACGGCCATCTGCCGATCAAAGGCGCTGATGGTGTGCTGATCACCTTCGCGAAATGCTGTCGTCCCATCCCAGGTGACCCGATTATCGCCCACGTCAGCCCGGGGAAAGGTCTGGTCATTCACCATGAATCCTGTCGTAACATCCGTGGTTACCAGAAAGAGCCGGAGAAGTTTATGGCTGTGGAATGGGACAAAGAAACGGAGCAGGAATTCATCACCGAAATCAAGGTGGAGATGTTTAACCACCAGGGTGCTCTGGCTAACCTGACGGCGGCAATCAACACCACGACTTCCAATATTCAAAGCCTGAATACGGAAGAAAAAGACGGTCGCGTCTACAGCGCCTTTATCCGCCTGACCGCTCGCGATCGCGTGCATCTGGCGAATATCATGCGCAAAATCCGCGTAATGCCGGACGTTATTAAAGTCACACGTAATAGAAATTAGCGCTTACACAAAATCATTCGAATTGCATCAAGGCGGCAAGCGAATGAATCCCCAGGAGCGTACAGAAGTACGTGACTGGGGTAAGTGAGTGCAGCCAACGCCGAGGCAGTTCGAAGGATGAAGTGTAATGAACTCAAACCGTTATGCGCGTATTTGTGAAATGCTCGCCAGGCGTCAGCCCGATCTGACCGTCTGCATGGAGCAGGTCCATAAACCTCATAATGTTTCTGCGATCGTTCGTACCGCAGACGCGGTCGGCGTGCACGAAGTCCACGCCGTCTGGCCGGGTAGCCGCATGCGCACCATGCTCTCTTCTGCCGCAGGCAGTAACAGCTGGGTGCAAGTCAAGACCCACCCGACTATTGGCGATGCGGTCACCCATTTAAAAAATCAGGGCATGCAGATTCTGGCGACGCATCTCTCTGATAAGGCTGTCGATTTCCGCGAAATTGATTACACGCGCCCCACCTGCATCCTGATGGGTCAGGAAAAAACCGGCATCACCCAGGAAGCGTTAGACCTTGCGGATCGGGATATCATCATTCCTATGACCGGCATGGTGCAGTCATTGAATGTCTCGGTTGCCTCCGCACTCATTCTGTATGAAGCACAGCGCCAGCGGCAAAACGCCGGCATGTACCAGCGAGATAACAGCATGCTGCCGGAAGACGAGCAGCAGCGCCTGCTTTTCGAAGGGGGTTATCCGGTGCTGGCCAACGTCGCAAAGCGCAAAGGTCTCCCTTACCCCCACGTCAATACGCAGGGCGAAATTGAAGCCGATGCCGCGTGGTGGGCCACTATGCAGTCAGCGAGATAAATCCGATGAAAGGCCGTTTACTGGATGCCATTCCACTTAATTCCCTGACGGGCGTTGGCGCAGCGCAAAGCAGTAAACTGGCTAAAATCGGCCTGCACACCGTACAGGATCTCCTGTTACACCTTCCTCTGCGTTATGAAGACCGCACGCATCTGTACCCAATTGGCGAGCTTTTGCCGGGCGTCTACGCCACTGTAGAAGGAGAAGTGCTGAACTGCACTGTCACCTTCGGTGGTCGGCGAATGATGACCTGCCAGATAAGCGACGGTTCTGGCATCCTGACGATGCGTTTTTTCAACTTCAGCGCAGCAATGAAAAATAGCCTGGCGACAGGTCGGCGAGTGCTGGCCTACGGTGAAGCCAAGCGCGGGAAATACGGGGCAGAGATGATCCACCCGGAATACCGCGTACAGGGCGATCTCAGCACCCCGGAACTGCAGGAAACGCTCACACCAGTTTACCCGACTACGGAAGGGGTTAAGCAGGCTACGCTGCGTAAACTTACCGATCAGGCGCTGGATTTGCTCGATACCTGCGCCATTGCCGAACTGCTGCCGCCCGAACTGTTACAGGGCATGATGAGCCTACCGGAAGCGCTGCGCACGCTGCATCGTCCACCGCCATCGTTACAGCTCAGCGATCTAGAAACCGGACAACATCCGGCGCAGCGGCGCCTGATCCTCGAAGAGCTCTTAGCCCATAACCTCAGTATGCTGGCATTGCGCGCCGGGGCACAGCGTTTTCATGCCCAGTCGCTGAGTGCCAACGATACGCTGAAAAACCAGCTGCTGGCCGCATTACCCTTCAAACCCACAGCCGCACAGGCGCGGGTGACCGCTGAGATCGAACACGACATGGCGCTGGATGTCCCGATGATGCGCCTGGTACAGGGTGATGTCGGATCTGGTAAAACCCTGGTCGCCGCGCTCGCTGCCCTACGGGCTATTGCCCACGGTCAGCAGGTAGCGCTGATGGCACCAACCGAACTGCTGGCCGAACAGCATGCGAATAACTTCCGTAGCTGGTTTGCCCCACTTGGCATTGAAGTCGGCTGGCTGGCCGGTAAGCAGAAAGGTAAAGCGCGTCTTGCCCAACAGGAAGCCATTGCCAGCGGGCAGGTACAGATGATTGTCGGTACACACGCCATTTTTCAGGAGCAGGTTCAGTTCAATGGTCTGGCGCTGGTGATTATCGACGAACAGCACCGCTTTGGCGTTCATCAACGTCTGGCTCTATGGGAAAAAGGTCAGCAGCAGGGTTTCCATCCGCATCAGCTGATCATGACTGCCACGCCGATCCCGCGTACGCTGGCAATGACCGCCTACGCCGATCTCGATACCTCGGTGATAGACGAACTTCCGCCGGGTCGTACGCCGGTCACCACGGTCGCCATCCCGGATACCCGTCGCAGCGATATTATTGATCGCGTGCGCAACGCCTGTACCCATGAAGGACGTCAGGCTTACTGGGTCTGCACGCTGATTGAAGAGTCTGAATTGTTAGAAGCCCAGGCGGCAGAAGCCACGTGGGAAGAGCTGAAAATTGCCCTACCGGAACTCAATATTGGTCTGGTGCACGGACGCATGAAGCCCGCCGAGAAGCAGTCGGTGATGGCTGCCTTCAAGCAGGGAGAACTGCATCTGTTGATCGCCACCACGGTGATTGAAGTCGGCGTGGACGTCCCCAACGCCAGCCTGATGATTATCGAAAACCCGGAACGTTTAGGTCTGGCCCAGCTGCATCAGCTACGCGGCCGCGTCGGTCGTGGCGCGGTGGCCTCCCACTGCGTGCTGCTCTACAAATCACCGCTGTCAAAAACGGCGCAGAAACGCCTGCAGGTCCTGCGAGACAGTAACGACGGATTTGTGATTGCGCAAAAGGATTTGGAGATTCGCGGCCCCGGAGAATTACTGGGGACACGTCAGACGGGGACGGCGGAATTCAAAGTAGCGGATTTACTACGCGATCAGGCAATTATTCCGGAAGTTCAGCGCATTGCTCGTCATATTCACGAACGTTACCCACAACAGGCAGTGGCGCTGATTGAGCGCTGGATGCCGGAAACCGAACGCTATTCCAACGCGTAATCGATAAATAGCGGCGGCGGTTGTCACACCGCCGCACGGCCTTTATTGCGCAAAAATTGGCAACAGCAAATACAGCTTAATCACCAGCGCGTTAACGATGTCGATAAAGAACGCCCCTACCATCGGCACGACTAAAAATGCAGTATGCGATGGACCAAAACGCTCGGTAATCGCCTGCATGTTGGCAATCGCCGTCGGCGTTGCGCCGAGACCAAAACCACAGTGCCCGGCTGCCAGCACGGCGGCATCGTAGTTCTTGCCCATCATGCGCCAGGTGACAAATATGGCGTACAGCGCCATGAAGATCGTCTGCACCACCAGAATCGCCAGCATCGGCAGCGCCAGCGAAGCCAGTTCCCACAGCTTCAGGCTCATCAACGCCATCGCCAGGAACAGCGACAGACTCACGTTACCCAACACGGAAACCGCGCGTTCAAACACCCGATAAAAGCCCATTAACGCCAGGCCATTGCTGAGGATCACCCCAACAAACAGCACGCAGACGAAGGTCGGCAGTTCCAGCACGGTACCCACCAGCAATTGCGCAACGATTTTGCCCACCGTCAGACAGATAGCGATCAGCGCGATGGTTTCAATCAGCACCAGAGAGGTGATGATGCGCCCGACGTCCGGTTTTTCAAACGCAGTCGGCACGGCCTGATCGTCCGGCATACCGTCAGGCGTAGTGGAGTGCTTCACCAGATAGCGCGCGACCGGGCCGCCAATCAGTCCACCCAGCACCAGGCCAAATGTTGCGCACGCCATCGCCACTTCGGTGGCATTGGTAAAACCGTAGCGCTCAATAAACAGCTTACTCCACGCCGCACCCGTACCGTGTCCACCGGAAAGCGTAATCGAACCGGCAATCAGCCCCATCAACGGGTCAAGACCCAGCAGGCTCGCCATCCCGATCCCAATGGCGTTCTGCATCAACAGCAACCCCACCACCACAATCAGAAAAATGCCCACCACGCGGCCACCGGCGCGCAGGCTGGCGATGTTGGCGTTCAGGCCGATAGTGGCAAAGAACGCCAGCATCAGCGGGTCACGCAGCGTCATATCGAAATTAACTTCCCAGCCCATGCTCTTTTTCAGTACCAGCAGTGCGATCGCCACCAGTAAACCACCCGCAACGGGCTCAGGTATCGTGTATTTCTTCAGGAAGGGAACAGACTGGACGAGCTTACGTCCCAGCAGCAACACCAGCGTTGCCGCAACCAATGTAGATAACGTATCGAGGTAAAACATAGACAGCTCCATTAGTGCGTTTAGCACAATCACGCACGATGTATTCCAGATCGATTTTTAGGTCTTTTTAGGTTTTCGGGGTGGATTTTAAGCAGAAAATGACAAAAAGTTATATAAAAAGGTGAGTTCATCGGTTTTAAATATTAAGAATACCTGCTAGCAAACGTTTGCTTTTCTGTCCTGGTCAGATAAAATCACCGCTTTTCCACCATGGGATTGCCTCTGATGTCCGTTAACGCCGTAGAGCCAACAAATGCGCAACCGGTTGCGCAGGCTCACAACAGTGAACTGATTTACCGTCTTGAAGATCGCCCCCCGTTAGCCCAGACCCTGTTTGCCGCCTGCCAGCACCTGCTGGCGATGTTCGTCGCGGTGATCACGCCAGCCCTGCTTATCTGTCAGGCGCTCGGTTTACCGGCTCAGGATACTCAACACATTATCAGTATGTCGCTGTTCGCATCCGGCGTAGCCTCCATCATTCAGATTAAAGCCTGGGGGCCGGTTGGCTCAGGGCTATTATCTATTCAGGGCACCAGCTTTAACTTTGTAGCACCGCTGATTATGGGAGGCACGGCGCTGAAAACCGGCGGTGCAGATGTCCCGACCATGATGGCGGCACTGTTCGGTACGCTGATGCTGGCGAGCTGCACGGAAATGGTTATCTCGCGCGTACTGCATCTGGCGCGCCGTATTATTACCCCGCTGGTCTCAGGTGTGGTGGTGATGATTATCGGCCTGTCGCTGATTCAGGTAGGCCTGACGTCAATCGGTGGCGGCTATGCCGCAATGAGCGACAACACCTTCGGCGCACCGAAGAATCTGATGCTGGCCGGCGTTGTACTGGCGCTCATTATTCTTCTTAACCGCCAGCGTAACCCGTACCTGCGCGTGGCATCACTGGTGATTGCCATGGCCGCAGGCTATCTGCTGGCCTGGTTTATGGACATGTTGCCGCAAAACACCGCACCGGTGAGCCAGGACTTCATCATGGTACCAACGCCGCTATATTATGGCCTGGGCATCGACTGGAGCTTACTGCTGCCACTGATGCTAGTCTTTATGATCACCTCACTGGAAACCATCGGCGATATTACGGCCACCTCCGATGTCTCCGAACAACCGGTCTCCGGCCCGCTGTACATGAAGCGTCTGAAAGGCGGCGTTCTGGCTAATGGCCTGAACTCGTTTGTTTCCGCCGTGTTCAATACCTTTCCGAACTCCTGCTTCGGGCAGAACAACGGGGTGATTCAGTTGACCGGCGTAGCCAGCCGCTATGTTGGCTTTGTAGTCGCGCTGATGCTGATCGCGCTGGGTCTGTTCCCGGCGGTCAGTGGGTTTGTACAGCACATCCCTGAGCCGGTTCTGGGCGGCGCCACGCTGGTGATGTTCGGTACCATCGCCGCCTCCGGGGTGCGCATTGTTTCTCGCGAGCCGCTGAATCGCCGCGCCATTCTGATTATTGCGCTGTCGCTGGCCGTTGGCCTGGGCGTCTCCCAGCAGCCGCTGATCCTGCAGTTCGCCCCGGACTGGGTGAAAAACCTGCTCTCTTCCGGGATTGCCGCAGGCGGTATTACCGCTATCGTTCTGAACCTCGTTTTCCCACCAGAAAAACAGTAAGCGACATGCGGCGTTGATTCTGAATCAACGCCGCTGTTACGCTCTTTCACCATTCCCGCCTTGAGGATTGCGCGTAAATCGTGCATAACTTGACTACATGTACTTTGCGGGATGGAAGACCATGAAATTTATTGGAAAGCTGCTTCTTTACGTGCTGATCGCCCTTGCAGTGGCGATCCTCGGTCTCTATTTTCTACTGCAAACCCGCTGGGGCGCAGAGCATATCAGCGCCTGGGTGTCAGAGAACAGCAGCTACCACCTGACGTTTGATGCCATCGATCACCGGTTTTCTTCGCCCTCCCACATTCTGCTGGAGAACGTCACCTTTGGTCGGGATGGCAAGCCCGCCACCCTGGTAGCAAAAAACGTTGATATTGGGCTGAGCAGTCGTCAAATCACCGACCCGCTGCACGTCGATACCATCCTGTTGCAAAACGGTACGCTGAATCTTTCTCCACAAACTGCACCGCTGCCGTTCCAGGCCGATCGCCTGCAGCTACAGGATATGGCACTCAACAGCCCCGGCAGCGAGTGGAACCTCAGTGCGCAGCGCGTGAATGGCGGCGTGATCCCCTGGAGCCCTGAAGCCGGAAAAATACTCGGCAGTAAAGCGCAGATCCAGCTCAGCGCCAGCTCGTTAACGCTGAACGATATTCCTACGACTAACGTGCTGATTGAAGGCAGTATCGATAACGATCGCGTCACGTTAAGCAATATTGGCGCCGATGTGGCGCGCGGCGCATTGACCGGCGTGGCGCAGCGAAACCCCGACGGCAGTTGGGTGGTGGAGAATCTACGGCTAAACGACATTCGGTTGCAAAGCGATAAATCGTTAACCGACTTTTTTGCGCCGCTCACCACCATTCCCTCGCTGCAAATTGGTCGTCTTGAGGTGACAGATGCCCGTCTACAAGGCCCTGACTGGGCGGTAACGGATCTCGATCTCAGCTTGCGCAACATGACCTTCAGTAAGGACGACTGGCAAACCCAGGAAGGTAAGTTGTCGATGAACGCCAGCGAGTTTATCTACGGCTCGCTGCACTTCTTCGATCCTATTCTCAACGCTGAGTTCTCGCCACAGGGCATTGCGCTGCGCCAGTTCACCACCCGCTGGGAAGGCGGTATGGTCAGAACCTCCGGCAACTGGTTGCGCAATAGCAAAGCGCTTGTTCTCGACGATGCCGCAGTTGCCGGGCTGGAATACACGCTACCGGAAAACTGGAAACCGATGTGGATGAAGCCCTTGCCCACCTGGCTCAACAGCCTGACGCTGAAGAAATTCAGCGCCAGCCGCAATCTGGTGATTGATATCGACCCAGCCTTCCCGTGGCAGCTCACCGCGCTGGACGGTTACGGTGCCAACCTCGGACTGGTGCAAAATCACCAGTGGGGGATCTGGAGCGGCAGCGCCACGCTCAACGCCGCGGCCGCCACGTTTAACCGCACCGACGTACGCCGCCCTTCGCTGACGCTTACGGCCAACAGCAGCACGATCAATATCAACGAACTGAGCGCGTATACCGAGAAAGGGTTGCTGGAGGCTACCGCCAGCATCTCACAACTTCCGCAGCGCCAGACGCAGGTCAGCCTGAACGGGCGCGGTGTGCCAATGACTATCCTGCAACAGTGGGGATGGCCTGCGCTGCCGATTTCCGGCGACGGTAACATCCAGCTGACTGCCAGCGGCACTCTGCAGGCAGATACGCCGCTGAAGCCCACGGTGAACGGTCAACTGCATGCGGTGAATGCCGACAAGCAGCAGGTGACACAGACCATGCAGGCGGGCGTTGTGTCGGGCAGTAACGTCACCGCCCCGCCGGCTGCCCAGTAATCTATTACCCAGGAAAGTATCACCCGATAGCGCGAATGCTGTCGGGCTTACACACCCTCTCCCCGTAAACCATCATATTCGCCGCATAACAGCCATTTTACCGGCTCGTTCTCTGTTATCGCCGGGAAGCGACCGCCCGGTTCGAGGAAGTGGTTATCGTGCTGGTCGTCATTCACCATCGAGATTTCCCAGCCCAGCACAAACGCTTTCTCGGCCCAGAAGCGATGATACAAGCGCGGCGGCAGGCACACGCCCTGCCCCGGTTTCAGTACCAGCGTATCACCAGGTTTGCAGCTGCGCCGTTGACCATCCACGTTGACCTCAACCGCTCGCTGACCGTCATACTGCGCATCGGGTGTCGCCCACGCCAGCTGCATACATAAATCACCGCCGCCACGATTCACAATGTCTTCCATTTTATGCGTATGAAAATGCCACGGTGTTTGTTGATCTTGCTGAATTTGTAGCATTTTTTCGGCATAGGGCTTGGGATAGTTTGCTGAACCCAACAAACCATTACGCAACGTCAGCAACGTCAGCCCGGTTTGCGCAAAATCCCCGCGGCCAAAGTCGGTAATGTCCCATCCCAGCTGGAGATCACGCACTTCACGCCATTTAGCCCAATCCTGCTGTCGCCAGGCATCGGCGGTGAAATATGCAAAATCGGGCAGGCACAGTCGAAAGGTTTCGGCGATGGCATGCGCTTTATCAATGGCATAATTAATCTGAGAACGCTTCATTCCACTTTTCCTTGTCGCGAAAGAGGCGGGTCACCCCGCCTGCATGCCGTTAGTAAAGTGATGCTTTTCCGGTAGAGCCGAACAGCTTCATTTTGTGGCGGATCACATCCCGCGCGGCGCTGATTGCTTCCGGGTAGATCACGTTCGGATCCCACCAGGTCTCTTTCGCCAGGATTTCGCGGACTTTCTGGAAGTAGGCGTATTTCATGTCGCTGGAAATATTGATTTTGCCCACGCCCAGCGTGACGGACTCGGCGATTTCTGCATCCGGGTTCGCTGAACCGCCGTGCAGCACCAGGGGAATATCCAGTCGTCCGGCGATATCGCGCAGGATGTTCATTTGCAGCTCAGGCTGCATCCCTTTCGGATAGATCCCATGCGCGGTACCAATCGCCACCGCCAGCGTGTCCGCACCGGTACGGGCGATAAAGTCCTCTGCCTGGGCCGGGTCGGTATAGGTGACTTTCGACACACCGCCTTCCACTGAGGTTCCGGTTTGGCCAATCGTTCCCAGTTCCCCCTCCACCGAAACGCCTACTGCATGCGCCAGTCGGACCACTTCCTTCGTTAACGCCACATTGTCTTCATACGGCAACAGCGAGCCGTCAATCATCACCGAAGTAAACCCACACTGAATCGCCCGCAGCACATGCTCCACCGACGCGCCGTGATCCAGATGCAGCGTGAACGGCACCGGGCTGCGCAGGGTGATATCGCGGACATAGCTAAAGAACGCATCACCGAGGAAATCATGCTCACTGGGGTGAATAGAGATAATTGCTGGCGTGTTGGTTGCTTCTGCTTCTTCCACCACGGCGCGCACGAAGCAGCTGTCCGCGACGTTAAATGCGCCAATGGCAAAACCGTGCTGACGGGTCGGTTGCAGTATTTCTTTCATCGAAACTAACATGTTAATTCTCCAGTTTCAGGGTGTAGAAAGCCCTGCCAGTGCGTCATCGCAGAGGCATAGAAGGCGTTACAGAAAATGAATCAGGCTTTGTCGATAGCGCCGCTTGCCTGTAGGTAAGGAATAATGGCTTCCTCGCAGGCTTGTTCCATCACCGCCAGGGCAGCAACGAGCTCACAGGATTGGTCCCGACAAAGGGTATGTAGCAATGCAGCCTTTCCAGCTTCGAAGACCGCCGCGCCTACGTTAATCTTGGCGACGCCAAACGTCGGACAGCGTCGGAGCTGATCGAACGGCGTACCGCTACCGCCATGCAGCGCCAGTGGCACCGTCGATAAATGCGCTATCGCCTCCAGACGCTGAAAATCGATGGCCGGGGTCACTCCCGGGGCATACATGCCGTGCGCCGTCCCCACCGAAACGGCCAGCAAGTCGATCCCGGTCTGCTGGATAAATGGCACCACGTCGGCGGTCTGGGTCATCAAGTCAACGTTAGCAGCATGGTCATAGCACGGCGCATCCGCGAGGTGGCCCAGTTCCCCTTCCACACACAGCTGCACGCTGGCGGCAAGTTCCACCACCGCGCGGGTCTGACGGATATTCTCTTCCAGCGCAAACGCGGAGGCGTCGATCATCAAGCCACTGAATCCAGCGCGGAACGCCTGGCGAATGCGTGCCGGATCTTTGCCGTGGTCCAGCGCCAGAGCAACCGGTACGGAGGCGCCTTCCGCCAGAGTTTTCACCACCGCTGCCGCTATTGATGCAGGGAAATGCTCCAGATGCCCCTGATACAGATTCAGAATGATCGGTGCACGGTGTTTCTCTGCTACCCGTACCGCCGCCCGGGCGCTTTCCAGGTTCATACAGTTGATCGCCAGCAGCGCGTATTGTTCACGCCAGGCTTTCGTCAGCATGCTTTTCATATCGGCAAACATACGGCCTCCGGTTATTCGAGGGTGAAGGTGATCTCTTCGTCTTTCAGCTTTTGATCGCTGAGCTCGTCAAACTCTTCGTCTCGCTCGGTCACCGGTTTCTTCCACAGCGACAGCATGACCCCGCAGATCGCCGTGCCAATGCCCAGTGCCAGGCAAAACAACAGCGGATGGGTAAAGAGTGGGACGACAAACATGCCGCCGTGCGGGACCGGGCTTTCGACGCCCCACACCATAATCAATCCACCCGCTACTGCAGAGGCCACCACGCAGGAGCCCACCACGCGCAGCAGGTCGCGTGCAGCAATTGGAATAACCCCTTCGGTTATCATGCAAATCCCCATCGGGAATGCCGCCTTCAGCGCTTCGCGTTCAGCACGGGTGTACTTATGCCTCGTCAGCAGGAAGGAGAGCGTGATGCCAAACGGCGGGATAATCGAACCGACAAATTTCACCGCCTCCGGGCCGTACACGCCGCTGACCAGCATACCGTCCGCAAACAGCGACATGGTTTTATTCACCGGCCCGCCGAAATCGAACGTCGCCATCGCGCCGAGGATCGCGCCCATCAGAAAGCGTGACCCACCCTGCATGGACTCCAGCAGATGAATTAACGCGTCCTGCAGCCAAGCAATCGGCTTGCCAATTAACGTCATCATCAACAGGCCGCCAATCACCGTGCTCAGCACCGGCAGCACCATGATGGGCATCAACCCCTGCATCGACTGCGGCAAACGGATGTAGCGTTTCAGCAGCAACACGGTGTAACCCACCAGAAATCCGCCCAGCATCCCGCCAATGAAACCGGTATGAATTTCGCCGCAGACATAACCAACAATCAGACCTGGCGCAAAGCCGGGGCGATCGGCAATGGAATAGGCAATCGCCGCACTGATTAACGG
>OJJJ01000064.1_pt1 | contig 78114 bp, 61 predicted proteins | sample 1596311 | NCBI WGS metagenome assembly OJJJ01 (sample SAMEA4350140, study PRJEB24818) | metagenome | biome: human; feature: gut; material: faeces | place: Denmark | collected 2013-09
AGGGCAGGAAGGCAAACCGCCGCAACAAATTGAGGGAACCGGGGGTAACCTCACCGCCCGGGGGGACCACATACTCCCTAATAAGGCAAAAAACGGTCCCGTCGACAGGAAGAGGAGAACGGCGAAACCCCACAGGCAAAACACCCCGGCTGGCGGTGACATTGGTGCTGAAAGAGTACAACAAAACCGCCGTGAATGTGATTGGCTACACCGACAGCACCGGCAGCCAGGATCTGAACATGCGCCTGTCTCAACAGCGCGCCGATTCCGTGGCCAGCTCGCTCATCACTCAGGGCGTTGCGGCAAACCGAATCCGCACCAGCGGGATGGGCCCGGCCAATCCAATCGCCAGCAACAGCACGGCGGAAGGCAAAGCGCAGAACCGCCGCGTTGAAATTACGTTAAGCCCTGTGCAGTAGGTAAAAGCAAAACGGCAACCCCGTTGCCGTTTTTAGTGTTTGCGCCCTCTCCCGTGGGAGAGGGTTGGGGTGAGGGCATCAGACCGCAACCTCCGGTAAGCGCAGCGCCACCGGGCAAATTACTTGATTCAGCAGATTTTCCCGCTAAGGTGTTCTCACTCACTTCAGGGAAATCATCGATGAGCAAATCAACACGGGCCACCATCAGCGACGTGGCGAAAGCCGCAAAAACCGGAAAAACAAGCATTTCGCGCTATCTTAACGGCGAGAAACACCTGCTTTCCGACGCGCTACTGGCTCGTATTGAACAGGCTATTGCCGATCTCGACTACCGTCCCAGCATTATGGCCCGTGGCCTTAAGCGGGGCAGAACCCGCTTAATCGGCCTGATTATCGCTGATATCACCAATCCCTACTCCGTCAACGTGCTGAGCGGTATTGAAGCCGCCTGTCGCGAGAAGGGTTTTACGCCGCTGGTCTGTAACACCAACAACGAAGTCGATCAGGAGCTTCATTATCTGGATCTGCTGCGTAGCTACCAGGTAGAAGGGATCGTGGTTAATGCTGTAGGTATGCGCGAAGAAGGCCTGAACCGCCTGCAACAATCCTCCCTGCCGATGGTGCTTATCGACCGCAAAATCCCGGAATTTGCCTGCGATGTCGTCGGGCTGGATAATACCCAGGCGGCTACCACCGCCACTGAACACCTTATCGAACAGGGTTTCGAAGCCATACTGTTCCTCAGCGAACCGCTGGGCACGGTCAACACCCGTCGCGAGCGCCTGAGCGCATTTCGTGCCACGCTGGAGCGTTATCCCGGCGTGATCGCCGAAAATGCCGAAACACCCCTCCACGAAGCCGACCAGCTTGATAACACCCTGCGTCAGTTCCATACCCGCCACCGCGGCATGCGCAAAGCGGTGATCTCCGCCAACGGTGCTCTCACGCTTCAGGTCGCCCGTTCGCTGAAACGCATTGGCCTGCACTGGGGCAGCGATATTGGTCTGCTGGGTTTTGATGAACTGGAATGGGCCGAGCTGGCGGGCGTGGGCATCACCACCCTGAAACAACCCACCTGGCAAATCGGCTATGCCGCTGTTGAACAAGTGGTTCGCCGCATTGAAGGCGTCAGTGACGCCGTGCGCGAGCAGGTTTTTTCCGGCGAGCTGATCGTTCGCGGCTCTACCGCCCGTTAAATCTCCCTTCGTGACAGCGATCATAAATTCAACATCCCGATCTTTTCTTTGGAACCGGTTCCATCTAGCGTAATACTATCGATTACGCGATGGAGTCAGGCAATGGGCAGGAAAATAATAGTGGTCACCGCCGCATATGGTGCGGACCAGGTGCGACAGGCAGGCGGTCAACGGGCGATGCTTCCCGTCATTGCTGGGGCAGGAGCGGATGGTGTAGAGATCCGCCGCGAACTGTTCAGCAGCGAAGAGTTGCTGGCGCTGCCTGCGCTGGCCGAGTCCATCGAGCTGCTGGGCCTGCTGGCGTGTTACTCGGCTCCCGCCGCCCTGTTTATGCCTGATGGCACGCTCAACCCGGATCTGCCACGTTATCTGGCCGAAGCCAACACGCTGAATGCGCTGTGGCTAAAGGTCTCACTGGGCCATTTCAGCGACAAACAACCGCTTGAATCCCTGCGTGCTCTGCTGAATGAAAGCGGTATGGCGCTGGTGGTGGAAAACGACCAGACCGACTGCGGTCAGCTCGCACCGATGCAACGCTTCAAAGCGGCCTGCCGGGTGATGGCACTGCCGGTCACGCTGACGTTCGATATGGGCAACTGGCTGTGGGTTGGCGATTCTCCGGAAGAGGCCGCGCGTCATCTGGCTCCCGCTGTGAGCTATATCCACGTTAAAGCCGCCGTCCCGCATAACGAAAACTTCCGCGCCATCGCGCCGGATCGTGCCGATACGCGCTGGCTGGATCTGCTCAATCAGCTGCCTGCCGATGCCCCGCGCGGTATCGAGTTCCCGCTGGAAGGGACGGACTTAACCGCCGTTACCCGCCATTACGTTAACCTGCTGCGTGAGGAGTAAACCATGCACAAGACACTGGATGTGATCACGATTGGCGAAGCGATGGCGATGTTTGTCGCCACCGAAACGGGCGAGCTAAGCGCGGTTGAACACTTCATGAAGCGCGTGGCAGGTGCAGAGCTGAACGTTGCTACCGGCCTGGCGCGCCTGGGCCTGAACGTCGGCTGGGTTAGCCGCGTGGGTGACGACAGCTTTGGCCATTTCGTTCTCGATGTGCTGAAAAAAGAGGGCATTGATGCGGCAGGCGTCACGCTCGACGGACGCTTCGCCACGGGTTTTCAGCTTAAATCTAAAGTCGAAAATGGAACCGATCCCATCGTGGAATATTTCCGCAAAGGATCAGCGGCAAGTCATCTTTCGGTGGATGACTATCACGCCCCGTATTTCTCTTCCGCGCGTCATCTTCATCTTAGCGGCGTAGCAGCGGCGCTTTCTGCCAGCTCTTATCAACTGCTGGAACACGCCTCAACAGCAATGAAAGCGCAAGGTAAAACGATCTCCTTCGACCCGAACCTGCGTCCGGTGCTGTGGAACAGCGAAGCGGAAATGGTCGAAAAGCTGAACCGTCTGGCATTCAGCGCGGACTGGGTTCTGCCTGGCGTCAAAGAGGGAATGATCCTTACCGGCGAAAACACACCGGAGGGCATCGCCGATTTTTACCTGAACAAAGGAGTTAAAGCCGTGGTGCTGAAAACCGGTGCCGATGGCGCATGGTTTAAAACCGCCAGTGGTGAGCAGGGCGCGGTCGCTGCCGTTAAAGTCGAGAACGTGGTCGACACCGTGGGCGCTGGCGATGGCTTTGCTGTCGGGGTCATTAGCGCGCTGCTGGAAGGAAAACCACTGCAGCAGGCCGTTGCCAGGGGCAACAAAATCGGTTCGCTGGCGATTCAGGTGCAGGGCGACAGCGAAGGCCTGCCAACGCGCGCGCAGCTCGGAGTCTGATTTCCCTCTCCCACGGGGAGAGGGCCAGGGTGAGGGCTACAGGCCACACCACATTATTAAGCCACCGTGTACCCTACAGACAACGGCGGTACTCACCTCAACAACAGAGGCAAGCCTATGAACAGTTCGACCAATGCAGTAAAACGCTGGTGGTACATCATGCCCATCGTGTTTATCACGTACAGCCTGGCGTACCTTGATCGTGCCAACTTCAGTTTCGCGTCCGCCGCCGGGATCACCGAAGATCTCGGTATCACCAAAGGCATCTCATCGCTGTTGGGTGCCCTTTTCTTCCTGGGCTATTTCTTCTTCCAGATCCCTGGCGCGATCTACGCGGAACGCCGCAGCGTGCGTAAACTGATCTTCGTCTGCCTGATCCTGTGGGGCGGCTGCGCGTCACTCACCGGCGTGGTGAACAACATCCCTGCCCTGGCTGCCATCCGCTTTATCCTCGGCGTGGTTGAAGCCGCAGTGATGCCCGCGATGCTTATCTATATCAGCAACTGGTTTACCAAATCCGAACGCTCGCGTGCTAACACCTTCCTGATCCTCGGTAACCCGGTAACGGTACTGTGGATGTCGGTGGTTTCCGGCTACCTGATCCAGTCCTTCGGCTGGCGTGAGATGTTCATTATCGAAGGGGTTCCGGCGGTAATCTGGGCATTCTGCTGGTGGGTGCTGGTGAAAGATAAACCTTCACAGGCGAAATGGCTTTCCGAAGATGAAAAAGCCGCGCTGCAGGCGCAGCTGGACAAAGAACAGCAAGGGCTGAAAGCGGTACGTAATTACGGCGAAGCCTTCCGCTCCCGTAATGTCATTTTACTGTGCATGCAGTATTTCACCTGGAGCATCGGCGTGTATGGCTTCGTGCTGTGGCTGCCGTCGATTATCCGTAGCGGTGGCGAAAATCTCGGCATGGTGGAAGTGGGCTGGCTGTCTTCCGTGCCTTATCTGGCGGCGACCATCGCCATGATTGTCGCCTCGTGGGCATCGGACAAGCTGCAAAACCGCAAACTCTTCGTCTGGCCGCTGCTGCTGATCGCTGCTTTTGCTTTTATTGGCTCCTGGGCTGTCGGGGCTAACCATTTCTGGGCCTCTTACACCCTGCTGGTGATTGCGGGCGCAGCCATGTATGCCCCGTATGGTCCGTTCTTCGCCATTATTCCGGAAATGCTGCCGCGTAACGTCGCGGGTGGCGCGATGGCATTAATCAACAGTATGGGCGCGCTTGGCTCGTTCTTCGGCTCGTGGTTTGTGGGCTACCTGAACGGCGCGACCGGCAGCCCGTCGGCCTCGTACATCTTTATGGGGGTGGCGCTTTTCGCCTCAGTGTGGCTTACTCTGGTTGTTAAGCCTGCTAATAATCAACAACTTCCCGTCGGCGCACGCCACGCCTGACCCTTAAAATCAACGGAGATTAGCATGAAGCCGTCCGTCATTTTGTACAAAGCACTGCCTGAAGATCTGCAAAAACGCCTGGAAGAACACTTCACCGTCACCCAGGTGAAGAACCTCAGCCCGGACACCGTGGCGCAGCACGCGGATGCATTCGCCAGCGCCGAAGGTCTGCTGGGTTCAAGCGAAAAAGTGGATGTCGCCTTGCTGGAGAAAATGCCGAATCTTCGTGCGACATCAACCATTTCAGTGGGTTACGATAACTTCGACGTGGATGCGCTCAACGAGCGCAAAATTCTGCTGATGCACACGCCGCATGCTCTGACGGAAACCGTGGCCGACACGCTGATGGCGCTGGTGCTCAGCACGGCCCGTCGCGTGGTGGAAGTGGCCGAACGCGTCAAAGCTGGCGAATGGACAAAAAGCATTGGGCCGGACTGGTTTGGCGTGGATGTCCACGGCAAAACGCTGGGTATCGTTGGTATGGGGCGTATCGGTCTGGCGCTGGCGCAGCGCGCGCATTTTGGTTTTAACATGCCGATTTTGTATAACGCGCGTCGTCATCACCCTGAAGCTGAAGAACGTTTCAGCGCGCGCTACTGCGAGCTGGATACGCTGCTGCACGAAGCGGATTACGTTTGCCTGATCCTGCCGCTGACGGATGAAACCCATCACCTGATTGGCAAAGCCGCGTTTGAGAAGATGAAGAAATCAGCCATTTTCATTAATGCCGGTCGTGGCCCGGTCGTGGATGAAAAAGCGCTGATTGAAGCCCTGCAAAACGGCGAGATCCACGCCGCCGGTCTGGACGTATTTGAGCAGGAGCCGCTGCCGGTGGATTCCCCGCTGTTAAAACTGCCAAACGTCGTCGCCCTGCCCCACATCGGCTCGGCAACCCATGAAACGCGCTACAACATGGCGGCTACCGCCGTGGATAACCTGATTACCGCACTAAGCGGAAAAGTAGAAAAGAACTGCGTTAACCCGCAAGTACAGCAGTAGAAACGAAAAAACCCGCCAGAAGGCGGGTTTTTGAATTTTGTGCTACTGGGTTGAAACCTTACAGGCTTACAACGTTACCAGCTGCTGGGCCTTTAGCGCCGCTTTCGATGGTGAAGGAAACTTTCTGACCTTCGTCCAGAGATTTGTAGCCATCGTTCTGGATAGCAGAGAAGTGTACGAACACGTCTTTAGAGCCATCGTCAGGAGTGATGAAGCCGAAACCTTTATCAGCGTTGAACCATTTTACCAGACCAGTCATTTTACCAGACATAGAAATTACCTTATTTAAATTTGTTGTGCCTTCCGGCGCGATGGGTTGCATTACAGAATTTAAGCGATGAAGGAAGGGTCACTACGAAGGGTATCTATGGATAACAATCTGGACTGCTTTACTAAACTGCTTTAGGTCTGTGTAACAAACCGACGTACATAGTTATACCGATGTGGTAGAGGAATGACAAGCGTTATTTTGAACAGAGATAAAAAACCCCGCCTGAAGCGGGGTATTCGTCTTATTCTGTGGCGGCGACTGCCGCACTCCACGCCTGGCTAAAAGCCTGGTGCTGGGAGGCCAGCGGCCCAATCAGCGTATTATACTGGCTCGCCTGCTGGGAGGTCGGGAACTGGATACCATTAGAGACGAAGCTCACCTGCGTACCCTGCTCATTAATATAATCGCCTACCTGCACCAGCTGCTGCGTAAAGATCTGCGCGGCCGGAATCAGAGGTTGCAGGGCTTCAGACGGTTTCGTCACCACTTTCTCATACACCTTGTCAAACACCGGCTTGAGATCTTCGCCCTGTTTCAACGCGGAACGCGACGCGTCTGCCTGCATTTTGGCATTCTGCAACTGCTGGCTCAGCACGCCGAGCGCACCGTTGGACTGGCGCAGCGGTTCACGCTGGGTCATATAATCCTGCGGCACGCGGATGGCGTTCACGCTATCCAGTACCGGACGAAGACCAGAGTCCATTGCCTGGCTCACCTGCTGTGAATAACCATAAAGAATGGCGTAATCGGACACGAAGGGGCCAAACTGTTTTTTCTGATCCGCAGTCAGCGTTGGCAAACGCTCGCCGCTGCGCATCACCGTATTCTGTAGGAAATCGATAAACGCTTTGCGTTGATCGCCTTCCTTATCGAAACACCCACTCAGGCTAACCACCATTAACAACGCCGCAATAGGCGCAAACCAGCGAGAGCAGGACTTTCCTGTCGCCATTTTTATTACTCCTTTCACCCAAAAAAGCGCACACCGGCACACGCGTGCCCGACGCTGACAAGGATAGTCCAGGTCAGCCTCGCAAGATACCCTTTTCACGCAAATCGGCTATTGCCGTTTTATTTCTTACCATTTACAAATAAATACCAGCCGAAGCCTACATATGATTAATCAGGTAATTAGCATAACTATCCATCGCGCTGAAACGCGTAAAGCGATGGTTACCGCACGATTAATCACTGCCGTGACGATCCTTCCCGTCTATTAGGGACTATTCTTAATTGGCTCTCTGATGTTCATGATCCCGCTGTGAGATTTATGAGGAGTTCTCAATGGAATATAAAGATCCTGAGTTTGAGCTGCTGAGCAGCCTGGAACAGATTATTTTTAAAGATGTACCGCAGACGATTACTCTGCAACAAAAATCCAATCCCTTTACAGAATTTGAGCGATTGCGCAAAGGGACAGGACTTAAAACGGACGAATTCGCAAGAGCAATGGGAGTCAGCGTGGCGATGGTGCTGGAGTGGGAGTCAAAACGTGAAAAACCCACGCCAACCGAGTTGAAGCTGATGAGCCTGATTCAGGCCAACCCTGCACTCAGCAAACAGATAGCGTAGTGAAGTTTGAACGCCCCCGCCTCTGCGGGGGCTTGTGTTTAAAGGCTTACGCAACGCCAGCCCGTCTCTTCCCACACCAACTCGTGCGACAACCTTAACCCTCTTAAAAACGCGTCATCGTGTGACACCACCAACAGTGCGCCGGGGAAACCGGCCAGCGCCGCTTCAATTGCCTGGAGCGATGCCAGATCCAGATGGTTGGTCGGCTCGTCCAGCAACAGGAGCTGCGTCGCTTCAGCGCGCCATAACACGCAGGCCAGCGCAGCCTTAAGACGCTCACCGCCGCTCAGTTCCGCCAGCGGGAGCTTGGCTTTGTCGGCCCCCAACTGAAGCTGGGCTAAACGGGTTCGCAATACGCCCTCCTCCAGGGGCGTATTGCCCAGGTTGAGATGCGTCATGACCGACTGCGAGAGATCGAGCCGGGACAGATGCTGATCGAGGTAAGCGCAGCTGACAGACACCTTACAGGTTCCTGAATGTGAACTAATGTCGCCGAGTATCGCTTTCAGCAGCGTCGATTTTCCGCAGCCGTTCGGTCCCTTTAGCGCCACGCGCATCGGCCCGTCCATCCGCCAGTTGAGCGGGGGAACGGACACATGCGGCAGCACAAGATCCTCCAGAACCAGCACCTGTTTCCCCTCCGGGACCTGACTCCCCGGCAGAGTGAACATCACGGGCGTATCTTCTTCAACCCGCTCACGTGCCTTATTCACCGCGGCGTTCAGAGCTTCATTTTGCTCGCTATGCTGCTTTTTCCAGGAACCGATACGTTCCTTTGCCGCGCCTTTGTATTTAACGCGTTCAAACGAGGCGATATTGAGGGTATCGACGGTGCGTAATGTCTTTGCCGAACGCCGCTGGCTGTCATCGTGCTCTTTTTGCATGCGTGCGCGGGTGCGTTTGCGCTCCGTCGCCGCGTGCTCCAGCGCCGCGCGAGCCGCCTGCTGTTCAGCATCGCGCTGGGTTTGATAATCCGCATAATTACCGCCGTAGCTGCGCAGGCCGGAGCCACTCAGTTCAAGAATACGCGGCACCTGTTCCAGAAGTTCCCGGTCATGAGAGGCGACAAGCACGCCCCCGTGGTAACGACTAAGCTGGTCGTAGAACCACGCCCGTCCGTGTCGATCCAGATGGTTAGTGGGTTCGTCCAGCAGCAGGAAATCCGCTTCAGACGTAAACACCCCGCACAGCAGGGCGCGAATGCGCTCGCCGCCGCTGAGTTCACCGGTGAGTTTATCCGGGTCAAACGGTGGGAGCTTCGCATTGGTAAACGCCTCGCTCAGACGCTCGGCTAAATCCCAGTAGCCGTCAAGCACCTCCAGATCGTCAGGCTGGTAATCGCCGCTGTCGATGCGCTTGCGCGCCGTAAAAATCGCGTCATACCCGAGCAGTTCGGCAAGCGTGGTCTGCGGAGTAATATCGTGCTGTTGCGCCACCCAGGCATGTGAGCCAAAGCGTTCAATATGGCCGCTGGCAGGTTCATCCAGCCCCGCCAGCAGACGCAGCAGACGCGTTTTCCCGCTGCCGTTGCGGCCAACCAGCGCACACAGAGACGGCTCCAGGGAAAGATTCAGTGGACCAAAAAGGGTATCGCCCGTCGCAAACTGACAGGTGACCTGATGCAAAATAAAAGAAGGGGACTGCGCAAAATGAGCCATAAGCACTCCTGAATGAAATCAAAACATCCCCTGCCGACGCGGTGGCGTTTAGCAAGGATCGAAATTCATCAGTCGTGTTTGTTCATTTTTGGGGGGCGCTCCAGAGCGAGAAAGTTAACGGGGATAAGGATAGCGGTAATGTGTTGACCATTTCAAGGTTAAATTTTGGACGATTTATACTCCTTCTCCCTTTGGGTTGAGGAATCCCCACAAATTAATGCGAGCAGTGAACAATCCCCTCGCCCCTTTGGGGAGAGGGTTAGGGTGAGGGGAAACAGACGGTAATTTTGCGAGCCTCTTTCCAGAAATGGTAATATGCTCAGCGACATAGCTCAAAACTGTTGCCGCCTGTTTTGATGAGCAGTAAGTTCTCTTTGCACCTGCAAAATCAGGTGCCGGGATTGGAACCCTGAATCACTTCACTGGCGACACAGGCTCTGTGTCGTACGGCCTGTTGCATCTCAATGGCGGGCCGGACAGGGGCGCTGCAAAGCGCGCTGGTGTCAGTGAGGCCAGTCGTTCCAACCTTGTTCGGTTCCGCCACCAGCGAGCCTGGAACCTCCCGTGGCGGAAGATATACCACTCACTGAGGTTATTTTATGTCAATGACTGACTCTTTATTCACCCTGCCCTTCAACCACGCCACCGACTTCACCGAACTGGCGGATAACTGCGAACGTTTTATCGACGCACTGGTAGATTGCGAAGAACCCGCCCCAAAAATGGCGCTTTACGGCAGACTTTATGCCTGTCTGAATCTTCTGCAACCCTCGCTTCTGGATCCTGTTCCGGATTCTTTAAAAGCCAGCCTGACCGTTAAGGAACTCCCGTCGCGTCTTCCGGCTTTCGAACCCGAATGCGATCAGCTGGGGCGCTACTGTCAGGAGATTACGCAGTTGCTGATGAACGGCTCACTGCCGCGACAATCTGAAATCGTGATGGAAGATTTGCTGTGCGAACTGGTCAGCTACTTTGCCGATACGCTGAAGGCACCGCGCTGGCTGCAGACGGACGAAGGCACAGTCGCGATCGGCTAAACCTGCCGGATGACGCTGCGCTTATCCGGCCTACAAAAGCCCCATAAAAAAACCCGCCGAAGCGGGTTTTTAGCATTTGTAACAACGAGTGCCTTACTGCAGCAGCGAAATATCCGCCACGCGCAGGAACAGTTCGCGCAGTTTCTCAAGCATAGTCAGGCGGTTAATACGCAGCTCTTTGTCGTCCACGTTTACCATCACTTTATCGAAGAAGGCGTCGATAACGTCACGCAGTTCAGCCAGCTCCACCAGCGCTTCCTGGTAGCGGCCTTCCGCGAAGAACGGCTCCAGCTTGTCGCGCAGCACAACAACCTGCATCGCCAGCGCGATCTCTTCCGGCTCTTTCAGCGTCGCGGCGTTCACACGCTCGTTCAGCGTCTCGTCGGATTTCGCCAGAATGTTGGATACACGCTTGTTAGCCGCAGCCAGGGCAGACGCCGCGTCCAGCGTGCGGAAGTGGGACACCGCTTTCATACGCGCATCAAAGTCAGCCGGACGGGTCGGACGACGCGCCAGCACCGCCTGAATGGTGTCAACGGTGTAGCCTTCATCCTGATACCAGGCGCGGAAGCGGCCGAGCATGAAGTCGATCACGTCATCCACGACTTTCGCGTTGGTCAGCTTGTCGCCGTACAGACGCACTGCTTCTTCGGTCAGCGTTTGCAGATCGAGGTTCAGGTTCTTCTCAACGATGATACGCAGCACGCCGAGCGCAGCACGACGCAGCGCGAACGGGTCTTTATCGCCTTTCGGATGTTGACCGATACCGAAGATACCCGCCAGGGTGTCCATCTTATCGGCAATCGCGACGGCGCACGCAACCGGGTTGGACGGCAGATCGTCACCTGCAAAGCGCGGCTGATACTGCTCGTTCAGAGCAACCGCCACGTCTTCCGCTTCACCATCATGACGTGCGTAGTGCATGCCCATAACGCCCTGGGTGTCGGTAAATTCAAACACCATGTTGGTCATCAGGTCACACTTGGAGAGCAGGCCCGCGCGAGTCGCGTGGTTAACGTCCGCACCGATTTCGCGAGCGATCCAGCCGGACAGTTCCGCGATGCGGTCGGTCTTGTCGCGCAGCGTGCCCAGCTGCTGCTGGAACAGCACGGTCTGCAGGCGCGGCAGGTTATCTTCCAGACGCTTTTTACGGTCGGTATTGAAGAAGAACTCCGCATCCGCCAGACGCGGGCGCACCACTTTCTCGTTACCGGAGATAATCTGGCTCGGATCTTTCGATTCGATATTCGCCACGAAGATGAAGTTTGGCAGCAGCTTGCCGTCGTTAGCATAGACCGGGAAGTACTTCTGGTCACCCTTCATGGTGTACACCAGCGCTTCTGCCGGAACAGCCAGGAATTTCTCTTCGAACTTCGCGGTCAGCACTACCGGCCATTCCACCAGCGAGGTCACTTCTTCCAGCAGGCTGTCGCTCAGATCGGCGTTACCGCCAATTTTGCGTGCCGCTTCTTCTGCATCTGCTTTGATTTTGGCTTTACGCTGCTCGTAGTCGGCAATTACTTTACCGCGCTCCAGCAGGATCTGCGGATACTGGTCAGCATTGTCGATGGTGAACTCCGGCTCGCCCATAAAGCGGTGGCCGCGGATCACGCGATCGGACGCCACGCCCAGGATGGTGGCAGGAATAACGGTATCACCCAGCAGCAAGGTCACGGTGTGCACCGGACGCACGAAGTGGACGTCAGACGCGCCCCAGCGCATCAGTTTAGGAATCGGCAGCTTAGCCAGTGAGGTTGCGATCATATCCGGCAGCAGCGCTTCTGCGCTTTCGCCTTTGACATGGGCACGATACAGCAACCATTCGCCTTTATCGGTGGTCAGACGTTCGGCCTGGTCAACGGTGATCCCGCAGCCGCGCGCCCAGCCTTCTGCCGCTTTACTCGGCTTGCCTTCCGCGTCGAACGCCTGAGCAATCGCCGGGCCACGTTTTTCCACTTCACGATCCGGCTGAGACGCCGCCAGGTTTGCCACTTTCAGCGCCAGACGGCGCGGTGCAGCAAACCACTCAATTTTACCGTGTGCCAGGCCAGCGTTATCCAGCTCAGCAGTCACGTTCGCAGCAAAAGATTCAGCCAGGCTGCGCAGGGCTTTTGGTGGCAGCTCTTCGGTGCCAATTTCCACCAGGAAAGTTTTCTCAGACATGGCCGCCTCTTATTTGTTTCGGTTGCACATCGGGAAGCCAAGGGCTTCACGGGACGCGTAGTAGGCTTCAGCAACGGCTTTGGTCAGGGTACGAATACGCAGAATGTAGCGCTGACGTTCAGTCACGGAGATGGCTTTGCGGGCGTCCAGCAGGTTGAAGCTGTGGGCGGCCTTCAGAATACGCTCGTAAGCAGGCAGCGGCAGCGGAGTTTCCAGCGCCAGCAGTTGCTGCGCTTCTTTCTCGTACTGCTCGAAGCAGGTGAACAGGAAGTCCACGTCTGCGTATTCGAAGTTATAGGTGGATTGCTCCACTTCATTCTGATGGAACACGTCGCCGTAGGTGGTTTTACCCAGCGGGCCGTCGCTCCAGACCAGGTCGTAAACGCTGTCTACGCCCTGAATATACATCGCCAGACGTTCCAGACCGTAGGTGATTTCGCCGGTAATCGGTTTACATTCCAGACCACCAACCTGCTGGAAGTAAGTGAACTGCGTCACTTCCATACCGTTCAGCCACACTTCCCAGCCCAGACCCCAGGCACCCAGCGTTGGGTTTTCCCAGTTATCTTCCACGAAACGAATGTCGTGGATGGTCGGGTCCATACCCAGCTCTTTCAGTGACCCGAGATACAGTTCCTGAATGTTGTCGGGTGATGGCTTAATCACCACCTGGAACTGATAGTAGTGCTGCAGACGGTTCGGGTTTTCGCCGTAACGGCCATCGGTAGGACGGCGGGATGGCTGCACATAGGCAGTCGCCATTGGCTCTGGCCCCAACGCGCGTAAGCTGGTCATCGGGTGTGAAGTGCCTGCGCCGACTTCCATGTCCAAAGGTTGAACAATGGTGCAGCCCTGACGAGCCCAGTAATCCTGTAAGGTCAGGATCAGGCCCTGGAAGGTCTTGGTATCAAACTTTTGCATAGTATTTCGTGCTGGATACGTGTGGTTTTAAATGGAAGGGATCAGTATACCCGCTGGCTGCAAGATATACAGTACGAAACGGGGTTGTTTAGGGAAAATTGGGAAATAAGCCTTTTAGCCAGAACACCTGAGCGCTCTGGCTGCTGAATATACGAGCACGTTAACGCATTGAGAGGTGCAAAAACTGGCCGTCCGCATCAAAAGAACAGATAAAGCCCTCTTTACGCGCAGTATGTCCCTTCAGCTCATAGCTGCCCTGAAAACGCTCAAACCCGGTGACATCAATTTTCTCTACCTCGGAATTATAGCGGCGAGCAGCCTGGTCTTTACAGAGCTGTTCCATATTCAGGGAGCGTGCCGGACTAATTTTGCTCTGCTGCGCTTTTTGCACAGGCGCTTCTTGCGAAGCACTGCAACCTGCCAGTAAAAACAGCAGAAAGAGTGACGCGATGCGCTTCATCATCATTTTTATTACCGCCCTGGTCTGTGGCTGTTATTTTTAGTATCAAAGCCTTTATAGATTATGGTTGGTCATTCTGCGAATCTCACGAGCTTCATACAAGTTCGCCTGATTAAACTCAGAATTTTCCAAGGGAAGACTTTTACGCAATGGCAGTCACACTCTTTTTACCAGGAAAACAGAGGAACTGATGCAGTCAAAAATTAACTGGATTGATAACCTGCGAGGAATAGCGTGTCTGATGGTGGTGATGATCCACACGACGACCTGGTACGTCACGAATGCGCACAGTATCAGCCCCGTTAACTGGGATATCGCCAATATTCTTAACTCGGCATCTCGCGTAAGCGTGCCGCTGTTTTTTATGATTTCCGGCTTTCTCTTTTTTGGCGAGCGGAGTGCGCAACCGAGGCATTTTATCCGCATTGCATCGTGCCTGCTGTTTTACAGCGCCGTCGCACTGCTCTATATCTCCCTGTTTACCTCGATTAGCGCCGGGCTTTCGCTTAAGTATTTGCTGCAAAAACCGGTTTTCTACCATCTGTGGTTTTTCTTCGCCATTATCGTGATTTACCTGGTTTCACCGCTGATTCAGGTAAAAAACGTCAGCGGCAAAATGCTGCTGGCGCTGATGGTCGTGATTGGCATAGTGGCAAACCCAAATACCGTCTCGCAGAAAATCGACGGTTTCGAATGGCTACCGGTCAACCTCTACATCAACGGCGATACCTTTTACTACGTGCTGTACGGCATGCTGGGGCGCGCCATCGGGATGATGGATACGCACAAACGCGGTATAAACTGGCTGTGTGGCGCGCTGTTTATCCTTGGCGTAATTGTGATTTCACGCGGGACGTTACATGAGCTGCAATGGCGCGGCAACTTCGCTGACACCTGGTATGTGTACTGCGGTCCGGTGGTTTTCATCTGCGCAATATCCCTCCTGACGCTCGTCAAAAACACGCTGAACGAACGCCCGTTTCCTGTACTGGGGTTTATCTCGCGCCACTCGCTGGGGATCTACGGTTTTCACGCACTGGTGATCCACGCCCTGCGCACGCGAGGCGTGGAATTTAAAAACTGGCCGCTGCTGGACATAGTCTGGATTTTCGCCGCCACGCTGGTTGTAAGCCTGCTGCTGTCGATGCTGTTGCAGCGGGTCGATACACGCAGGTATGTCAGTTAGCCTGGCAGCGATGTTTATGACATCAGCGGTACAAGTTGTTCATAAATTTTGCGGAAAGTTTCACGTCGCTCTGCATAGCGGGCGTGATTTTTCGCATCGGGAAGATGCTGTTGTTCAAGCGGTAATTGCGGCAACAGCTCAGCCAAAGGCTTCTCAGGGTTCACCGCTATCTGCGCCAGCCGCGCCGCGCCGAGCGCAGGCCCGACATCACCACCGGTACGGTAATCCAGCGTTAACCCGCTAATATCGCACAACATCTGCCGCCAGTAATTACTGCGCGCCCCGCCACCAATCAGCGTAATACTTGAGGGTTTCAAGCCACAGTCATGCACCACGTCCATCCCGTCTGCCAGCGCATAGCCCACGCCTTCCAGCACGGCCCGCGCCAGTTCTGCCGGGCCATGTTGATGGGTTAAGCCAAAGAACACGCCTTTTGCTTCCGGGTTATTATGAGGCGTTCGCTCACCGGACAAATACGGTAAAAACCAGAGCGCACCTGCGTTGTCATCCGCCTGCTGCGCTGCTGCGATCAGCGCCGGGACATCTGGCATTCCGGTAAGCGTCGCCACCCAGTCAAGACAGGATGCGGCACTCAGCATGACCGACATCAGATGCCATTTCCCCGGCAGCGCATGGCAAAAACTGTGAACTGCACTCTCAGGGTTACTGCGATAACCGTCGCTGACGGCAAAATAGACGCCGGAGGTGCCGAGCGAGAGCATGGCCTGCCCTGCTTCGACCATCCCCACGCCAACGGCTCCCGCTGCGTTATCTCCACCACCGGCCACAACCGGTACTGCAGGCATATTCCAGCGTTCCGCAACAGAAGGTTGCAGGGTGCCCGTCATTTCGCTGCCCTCAAAAAGGGCTGGCATATGGTCACGGGTCAGATGGCAGGCGTCGAGCATCGCCTCGCTCCAGTCCCGTTTCGCCACATCGAGCCACAGGGTGCCCGCTGCGTCAGACATGTCGCTGGCGAAATCGCCCGTCATGCGAAAACGCAGATAATCTTTTGGCAGCAGCACCTTCGCCACCTGACGGAAAATTTCCGGCTCATGGCGCTGCACCCACAAAAGTTTTGGTGCCGTAAACCCTGGCATCATCAGGTTGCCCGTGATTTCACGGGACGCAGGCACGCTCTCTTCGAGGATTGCGCACTCTTCCGCGCACCGGCCATCATTCCAGAGGATGGCCGGCCGCAGCACCCGATGCTGGCTGTCCAACAGCGTCGCGCCGTGCATTTGTCCGGCAATGCCCAGCGCATTAACCTCGCGCAGGCTGTGTTGTTCACCCAGGGCTTTAATTGCGCGGTCCGTCGCTTGCCACCACTGTTCCGGGTCCTGCTCCGACCATAGCGGATGTGGACGTGAAACCTGCAGCTTTTCAGTCTGTGTTGCCAGTACGTCGCCCTGCTCACTTAACAGAATGGCTTTCACACCCGATGTGCCAAGATCAATCCCGATATACATTCGGTGACTCCTTTAACTGAAATGCCCGGTGGCGCTACGCTGACCGGGCCTACGTTATTACTTATCAAACAGATAGTGATTCACCAGGTTTTCCAGCAGTTCCTGATGCCCGCTCTGGTGCTGCGGTGCCAGGTGATGCTGTTCAGCGTACTGCGCGATCTCAGCAAGCGATAACTGACCTTTCAAAATTTGCTGGCCCAGCTCACTGTTCCAGCCGCTATAGCGTTTCGCCACACGTTTATCCAGCTCGCCATCTTCAATCATACGAGCCGCCACTTTCAGCGCCAGCGCCATGGTATCCATTGCGCCGATATGGCCGTAGAACAGATCGTATTTGTCAGTGCTCTGACGACGCACTTTGGCATCGAAGTTAAGGCCACCGGTGGTGAAACCGCCCGCTTTGATGATTTCGTACATCACCAGCGCATTCTCTTCCACGCTGTTCGGGAACTGGTCAGTGTCCCAGCCCAGTTGCGGGTCGCCACGGTTAGCATCCACAGAGCCAAAGATACCCAGCGCAATCGCAGAGGCAATTTCGTGGTGGAAAGAGTGGCCCGCAAGCGTGGCGTGGTTAGCCTCAATGTTGACTTTGATCTCTTTTTCCAGACCAAACTGCTTCAGGAAGCCGTACACCGTGGCAACGTCATAATCGTACTGGTGCTTCGTTGGCTCCTGCGGCTTCGGTTCTATCAGCAGCGTACCGCGGAAACCGATTTTGTGTTTGTGCTCAACGACCATCTGCATAAAGCGGCCAATTTGTTCACGCTCCTGGCGCAGATCGGTGTTCAGCAGGGATTCATAACCTTCGCGGCCGCCCCACAGGACATAGTTCTCGCCACCCAGTTGATGCGTGGCATTCATCGCGGTCACAACCTGAGTGGCTGCCCAGCTAAACACTTCCGGGTCCGGGTTAGTTGCTGCGCCTGCGCCATAGCGTGGATTGGTGAAGCAGTTCGCCGTCCCCCACAACAGTTTCACGCCGCTTTGTTGCTGTTTTGCCGCCAGCACATCCACCATCTGCGCGAAGTTATTCAAATACTCTTTCAGTGACGCGCCTTCCGGGGAGACATCCACATCATGGAAGCAGTAGTACGGTACGTTCAGCTTGTGGAAGAATTCAAACGCGACATCCGCTTTACGTTTCGCCAGTTCGATGGCTTCGCCAGGTTGTTGCCATGGTCGGTCAAAAGAGCCAACACCGAACATGTCGGCACCGTTCCAGCAGAAGGTATGCCAGTAACAGGCGGCAAAGCGCAGATGGTCTTCCATGCGCTTACCCAGCACCAGCTCATCCGGGTTGTAGTGACGAAATGCTAAAGGATTGGTGGTTTTCGTGCCTTCGTAACGAACGCGATCGAGTTGGTCGAAATAGGCTTGCATATTGAGCTCCATAATCAGGGTATGCGGCGAGGTGTAATGACGTAAGTAATAGTGAATACACATTCCGGCTTGCTCAATTACGTTATTTCACACTGCTATTGAGAGAATGCACAACTGTGCGCTGGCTCGCAAAATAATGTGCAGACAAACTATTTTTCGGCGCGTATTCCAGAATCAAATGTAATTAATAGGTTACGCATTTTAAAATCCGATCGCGGTCATAAATTCAGAAATAAACCAAATATCGTAACGAGAAGATAAAAATCTGTAATTGCCAGACCGCCTTTCCACGTTAAAAATTTGCTGCGTCTCAGCAGTGAATGTTTCTTTTATCTCAACAGCAACGTACTCCTACAAAAAGGCCCAATAATTATGAAGATAAAGAACCTGTACCTGACTCTCTGCACTACTCTCCTGCTTGCCAGCTTTGCCGGACATGCGAAAGAGGTCAAAATCGGCATGGCGATTGACGACCTGCGCCTGGAGCGCTGGCAAAAAGATCGCGATATTTTTGTTAAAAAAGCAGAATCTCTTGGCGCAGAGGTATTCGTTCAGTCGGCTAACGGCAACGAAGAAACGCAAATGTCGCAAATTGAAAATATGATCAACCGTGGCGTCGACGTGCTGGTCATTATCCCGTACAACGGCCAGGTATTAAGTAACGTCGTTAAAGAAGCCAAACAGGAAGGCATAAAAGTTCTGGCATATGACCGCATGATTAATAATGCGGACATTGATTTCTATATTTCATTCGATAATGAAAAAGTCGGTGAATTACAGGCAAAAAGTCTGGTCGATAAAGTGCCTCAGGGGAATTATTTCCTGATGGGTGGCTCACCGGTTGATAACAACGCCAAACTGTTCCGTGAAGGACAAATGAAAGTCCTTAAGCCATATATTGACGACGGCAAAATTAAAATCGTCGGCGATCAATGGGCTGATGGCTGGCTGCCAGAAAATGCGCTGAAAATTATGGAAAATGCATTAACGGCGAATAACAACAAAATCGACGCCGTTGTAGCCTCTAACGATGCAACGGCTGGCGGTGCGATTCAGGCACTCAGCGCACAGGGTCTGGCCGGGAAAGTCGCTATTTCGGGCCAGGATGCCGACCTTGCTGGCGTGAAACGCATTATTGCAGGCACCCAAACCATGACGGTTTATAAGCCCATCACCGAGCTTGCAAATACGGCCGCAGAAATTGCCGTTGAGCTGGGAAATGGTCAGCAGCCGAAAGCCGACGCTTCTCTGAACAACGGGCTGAAGGACGTCCCGTCTCGCCTGCTTACGCCAATTGAAGTCAATAAAGAGAACATTGACGCCACGGTGATTAAAGACGGTTTCCACAAAAAGAGTGAATTGTAATTCAGCGCTGCCCCTGCCTGGCGGGGGCGCATCGATTTGTACTGTTCTTCCTTCGGGCCATGTGGAGCAGTTATGCCTTATTTACTTGAAATGAAAAGCATCACCAAAGCCTTTGGCGCAGTGAAGGCGGTCGACAATGTCAGCCTGCGGCTGAACCCTGGCGAAGTGGTGTCATTGTGCGGTGAAAATGGTTCCGGCAAATCAACGCTGATGAAAGTGCTGTGCGGCATCTACCCTTACGGCAGCTATGACGGCGAAATCGTCTTTGCCGGTGAAGTCATTCAGGCCACACATATTCGCGATACCGAACGAAAAGGCATCGCTATCATTCACCAGGAACTGGCGCTGGTGAAGCACCTCACTGTGCTGGAGAACATTTTCCTCGGAGCCGAACTTTCACGCCACGGTGTGCTGGATTACGACACCATGACGCTGCGCTGCGAAAAACTGCTGGCGCAAGTGAGCCTTGCCATCTCACCGGACACCCGCGTGGGCGACTTAGGTCTGGGCCAGCAACAACTGGTTGAAATCGCCAAGGCACTGAACAAACAGGTCAGGCTGTTAATCCTTGACGAGCCGACGGCCTCGCTCACCGAACAGGAAACGGCCGTCCTGCTCGACATCATCCGCGATCTGCAAAACCACGGCATCGCCTGCATCTATATTTCGCACAAACTCAATGAAGTAAAAGCCATTTCAGACACCATCTGCGTGATCCGCGACGGCCAGCATATCGGCACGCGCGAAGCGGCAGGTATGAGTGAAGATGACATCATCACCATGATGGTAGGGCGCGAGCTGACTGCGCTGTACCCGAACGAACCTCATACTGTTGGCGAGGAAGTGCTACGGGTGGAAAATCTGACCGCGTGGCATCCCGTTAACCGTCACATCAAGCGCGTAAATAATATCTCCTTCTCGCTGCACCGGGGAGAGATCCTCGGTATTGCCGGACTGGTTGGTGCAGGGCGTACCGAGGCCGTGCAATGCCTGTTTGGTGTCTGGCCTGGACGCTGGGAAGGCACTATTTATATCGACGGCCAGCATGTAAAGATTGAAAACTGCCAGCAGGCGATTGCCCGTGGTATTGCCATGGTGCCAGAAGACCGCAAAAAAGATGGCATCGTGCCAGTCATGGCTGTCGGTAAAAACATCACGCTGGCGGCCCTCAGTCAGTTTTCCGGTGCGCTGAGCAGCCTGGATGACGCTGCCGAGCAGCAGTGTATTCTCCAGTCACTCACGAGACTTAAGGTGAAAACCTCCTCCCCGGATCTGGCCATTGGACGCCTGAGCGGAGGCAACCAGCAGAAGGCGATTCTGGCACGTTGCCTGCTCCTGAATCCGCGCATTTTGATCCTCGATGAACCCACTCGCGGGATTGATATCGGTGCGAAATATGAAATCTACAAACTGATTAATCAGCTTGTGCAACAAGGGATTGCCGTCATCGTCATTTCGTCTGAACTCCCCGAAGTGCTCGGCCTGAGCGACCGCGTGCTGGTCATGCATGAAGGGAAACTGAAAGCCAACCTGATTAACCAGAACCTGACACAAGAGCAGGTGATGGAAGCCGCCTTAAGGAGCGAACGCCATGTCGAAAAGCAACCCGTCTGATATCAAAGTCGCTGTTCCGACGCCCGGCGCTTTCGCGGGGCTAAAAGCGCTTAACATGCAGGTTTTTGTGATGATCGCCGCGATTATTGCCATTATGTTGTTCTTTACCTGGATGACTGATGGCTCGTACTTAAGCGCGCGTAACGTCTCAAACCTGCTGCGCCAGACCGCCATCACCGGCATTCTGGCCGTAGGGATGGTCTTTGTCATTATCTCTGCGGAAATTGACCTGTCGGTGGGGTCGATGATGGGTCTGCTCGGCGGCGTGGCGGCAATTTTTGACGTCTGGCTTGGCTGGCCGCTGCCGCTGACAATTGCCGTCACGCTGGTGCTCGGTCTGTTGCTCGGAGCCTGGAACGGCTGGTGGGTGGCGTACCGTAAAGTGCCGTCGTTTATCGTCACCCTCGCCGGGATGCTGGCCTTCCGTGGGATTTTGATTGGCATTACCAACGGCACGACCGTCTCACCAACCAGTGCCGCGATGTCGCAGATTGGGCAGAGTTACCTCTCAGATGGCGTCGGCTTTACGCTGGGTGTTGTGGGTCTGATAGCATTTGTGGCATGGCAGTGGCGGGGACGAATGCGCCGTCAGGCACTAGGTCTGGCCTCTCCGGCATCAACGTCCGTGGTGGGACGTCAGGCACTCACCGCGGTGATTGTGCTGGGTGCTATCTGGCTTCTGAACGACTACCGCGGCGTCCCGACGCCCGTACTGCTGCTGGCACTTTTGCTTCTGGGCGGCATGTTTATGGCGACGCGCACCGCGTTTGGACGCCGTATTTATGCCATCGGCGGTAACCTTGAGGCGGCGCGTCTGTCAGGCATCAACGTGGAGCGAACGAAACTCGCCGTCTTTGCCATCAACGGCCTGATGGTAGCCATTGCGGGGTTGATCCTCAGCTCGCGTCTGGGGGCGGGTTCACCCTCAGCCGGTAATATTGCAGAGCTGGATGCTATCGCTGCCTGCGTTATCGGCGGCACCAGTCTCGCAGGCGGTGTGGGCAGCGTAGCCGGTGCGGTGATGGGCGCATTTATTATGGCTTCGCTGGATAACGGGATGAGTATGATGGACGTCCCGACGTTTTGGCAGTATATCGTCAAGGGTGCCATTCTTTTGCTGGCAGTCTGGATGGACTCTGCCACCAAGCGGCGTGCCTGAGAACAGTATTGTTACTTATTTGGGAAAGTAAGCCATGTTTGAAAAGCGTCACCGCATTACGTTGTTATTCAATGCCAACAAAGCCTACGATCGCCAGGTGGTTGAAGGGGTTGGGGAATATTTGCAGGCGTCGCAATCCGAGTGGGATATTTTCATTGAAGAAGATTTTCGCACCCGTCTTGAGAACATCAAAGACTGGCTGGGCGATGGCGTAATCGCGGACTATGACGATCCCGTGATCGAGCAATTGCTGAGTGGCGTCGACGTCCCCATTGTGGGCGTCGGCGGCTCTTATCACACGCCTGAGCACTACCCGCCCGTGCATTACATTGCCACCGACAACCACGCGCTCGTTGAAAGCGCATTTCTGCATCTAAAAGAGAAAGGCGTACATCGCTTTGCTTTTTACGGTTTACCGGCCTCAAGCGGTAAGCGCTGGGCGGTAGAGCGTGAGCACGCATTTTGCCAGCTGGTAGCCCAGGAGAAGTATCGGGGTGTGGTGTACCAGGGGCTGGAAACCGCACCGGAAAACTGGCAGCACGCGCAAAACCGCCTGGCGGACTGGCTGCAAACGTTACCGCCGCAAACAGGAATTATTGCCGTAACAGATGCCCGTGCCCGTCATGTACTGCAGGTTTGTGAGCATTTACATATTCCAGTACCTGAAAAGCTGTGCGTCATTGGTATCGATAACGAAGAACTGACGCGATACCTGTCACGCGTGGCATTGTCCTCGGTGGCACAAGGCACACGTCAGATGGGCTACCAGGCCGCTAAGTTGCTTCATCGTTTGCTGGATAACGAAGCGTTGCCGCTTCAGCGCCTGCTGGTTCCCCCTGTGCGCGTAGTGGAACGACGCTCCACTGACTATCGCTCGTTAAACGATCCGGCCGTGATTCAGGCCATGCACTATATTCGTAATCACGCCTGCAAAGGCATCAAGGTTGATCAGGTACTGGATTCTGTCGGTATTTCTCGTTCGAATCTGGAGAAACGTTTTAAAGAGGAAGTGGGTGAAACCATCCACGCGGTCATTCATGCCGAAAAGCTGGAGAAAGCGCGCAGCCTGTTGATCTCCACCTCGCTTTCCATCAATGAAATCTCGCAGATGTGTGGCTATCCGTCATTACAGTATTTTTATTCGGTATTCAGAAAGGAGTATGACACCACGCCGAAAGAGTATCGGGAACGGCACAGCGAAGTGTTGATATAGAAACAAAAACGCCTTCCAGTGGAAGGCGTTTTTTGAGTTACATATGCGCGGCGATTAAGCGCTGGTTATCCTGGTACATCGCGAACAAATAGTTGTTATAGCGCTGCCCCTGCGTGGAATACCCTTTCAGCTTGTGGATCATCGTACTTGCCGTCACTTCCTGATCCGCCTTACGCAACTGAGCGCGTGATTTACGGAACGAAGCGTAAGCAGGGTGCGTGTTCAGGTTCACCACATAGGCATTCACGGAATCTTTTACAGACGCAAACTGCGAATACCCCTTCACTTTGCCTGGCGCATTGGCGCAACGTCCTTTCGCACATTTCATGCCGAAGAGGTTGTTGTTGTTACGCGCAAGTTTCGAGGTTCCCCAGCCGCTTTCGGCTGCAGCCATCGTCGCTACCATGCTGCCAGGAATGATATCCACGCGCTCTAAAAGCGAGTTCCACGGCACGCGACGCGTGTTGCCGCTCCATTTCACTTTATAGCGTTTGGTAATTTCTTTCAGGCGCGAGCGTTCAGACGGCGACCAGCGGCTATCGTACTGTTTGGCGATCAGCCAGTTACGATCCGCCGTAATCGCGGCATTTTGACTTGTGATGTAAGGCATTACCGTCCGGAGAAACGCTTTTTTCCTTGGTGTTCCGGAAGGGTATTTTCGCAAATCAGGAAGTGAACTACTCTTTGCACTATTGCGAGAATACTCTTGTTTACTGCTAACCTTACTACTTGTCGTCTTTATAACGTGGGCTTTCTTACTCGTTGTATCCGTGTGCGTCTTCGCAAGCACCTCACCCGAAAATGCCATGGTGAGTAACATGAGTATCGCGGCCCCATATCGTCGAATGGGAGTCGATATCATTAGGTCTCCTGGTCGGATATAAACATTCCAACACCTTATTTTTTTCACAAATTTGAGAGCGGAATCTCAAATCATAGCAAAAATAGACTTCAAGAGCACGTATAGAAATAGTCCAATTCCGAAACTATGTCACCTGAAAGCGGCTCACTAAAACATCATTTCTGAAAAAATGTGCGCGATATCGCAGATAACTGCTTAATTTTGCGCGCGATCACTCATCCTTTCGCGTCCTCCTGGCAGAAAGCGCCAGGGGAGGAGTTTTTCATCTGCACCCGATGGCACACTGGTTAAAAATGCCGCGACAGGAAAATGGAATGAAACGCACCGCAATCGCTTTTCTGCTACTACCCGCACTGGCACAGGCAGAGTGGTCATCACCTGGATTTAGCGCGTTTAACGCCGAAGGCACCGGGGTTTTCACCAGCCAGGCAAAGCTGACGAAGGGTACGCGTCCCCTGACGTTACGTTTTGACAACGCGTGCTGGCAGCCAACAGACGCCATAAAACTCAACGAGATGCTTTCGCTCAAACCGTGCGAAGGTACGCCACCGCAGTGGCGATTGTTCCGCGATGGTGAGTACCAGATGCGCATTGATACGCGGTCAGGCACGCCCACGCTGATGTTAACGGTTCAAAGCGCGGCAGAACACCCCGTCGCCAGCGTCATGCGTCAGTGCCCAAAATGGGACGGTAAACCGCTGACGCTGAACGTTAGCCACACTTTCCCGGAAGGAACCGTCGTGCGCGATTTCTACAGCAAACAGACCGCGACAGTCCAGAACGGCCAAATCACCCTCCAGCCTGCCGCCAACAGCAACGGCCTGCTTCTGCTTGAGCGTGCCGAAACTGACAAACCGGCACCGTTTAGCTGGCAAAACGCCACCGTCTATTTCGTGCTGACCGATCGCTTTGTTAATGGTGACACAACGAATGACAACAGCTACGGCCGACATAAAGACGGTATGCAGGAGATTGGCACCTTCCACGGCGGCGATCTTAAAGGGCTTGCCAGCAAGCTCGACTATTTACAGCAACTGGGCGTCAATGCGCTCTGGATCAGTTCTCCGCTGGAGCAGATCCACGGCTGGGTGGGCGGCGGTACAAAAGGTGATTTCCCCCACTACGCCTATCACGGTTACTACACGCAGGACTGGACAACGCTCGATGCGAACATGGGCACCGAAGATGACTTACGCCACCTTATCGACGAAGCGCACAAGCGCGGTATCCGTATTCTGTTCGACATCGTGATGAACCATACGGGCTACGCTACGCTGGCGGATATGCAGGAATTTCAGTTTGGTGCTTTGTACCTTCAGGGTGATGAGCTGAAAAAAACGCTGGGCGAACGCTGGACCGACTGGAAGCCAGGCGCTGGTCAAAGCTGGCATAGCTTTAATGATTACATTAATTTCAGCGATAAAGCCGCATGGGAAAAATGGTGGGGCAAAAAGTGGGTCCGCACCGATATTGGTGATTATGACAATCCCGGCTTCGATGATTTGACCATGTCGTTGGCATTCCTGCCGGACGTGAAAACCGAATCCACAACGCCTTCCGGTTTACCTGAATTTTATCAACACAAGCCAGATACCCATGCTAAAGCGATTCCAGGCTACACCCCGCGTGATTATCTGACTCACTGGCTCAGCCAGTGGGTACGTGACTACGGTATCGACGGCTTCCGGGTCGATACCGCAAAACACGTTGAACTCGACGCGTGGCAGCAACTGAAAGATCAGGCAAGCCAGGCGCTGGCCGCGTGGAAAGCCGCCAACCCGGATAAAAAGCTCGATAATGCCCCGTTCTGGATGACCGGTGAATCCTGGGGACACGGCGTCATGCAAAGTGAGTATTACCGCCACGGTTTCGATGCGATGATCAACTTTGACTACCAGGAACAGGCGGCAAAAGCGGTAGATTGTCTGGCCAATATGGACCTCCTCTGGCAGCAGATGGCGGAGAAACTGCAGAGTTTTAACGTACTGAGCTATCTCTCTTCACACGATACGCGACTGTTCCGCGAAGGCGGGCAACGCGCCGCAGAGCTGCTCCTGCTGGCACCGGGAAGCGTGCAAATCTATTACGGAGATGAATCAGAACGTCCATTCGGGCCGACAGGCTCCGACCCGCTGCAGGGAACGCGCTCAGATATGAACTGGCAGGACGTAACGGGCAAGCAGGCGTTAGCCGTCGCCCATTGGCAGATTTTAGGCCAGTTCCGCGCCCGTCATCCGGCGATTGGCGAGGGCAAGCAAACCACGCTTCCGCTGAAAGAAGGTTATGGCTTTGTGCGTGAACATAAGGGCGATAAAGCCATGGTGGTGTGGGCAGGGAATCAGTAGCCTTTACTTTCCCTCTCTTCCCGCAGAAGAGAGGGAAACACCACCAGAACAATTCACTACACAAATTCAAACCCACCACACAAAACAACAAACCACACCGCACCTCCTGATTTGCACCCGCTCGATGCTAGCGTTATGGTTACCCACTTTCATAATAAGCCCGACAGATCACCTGCTATGACCTTTTCACTTTTCGGCGACAAATTTACCCGCCATTCAGGCATTACCCGCCTGATGGAGGATCTCAACGATGGGCTGCGCACACCGGGCGCAATCATGCTCGGCGGCGGAAACCCGGCTCAAATCCCGGAGATGAATGCCTATTTCCAGACACTGCTGGCGCAGATGCTGGAAAACGGTAAAGCGACCGATGCGCTTTGCAACTACGACGGCCCTCAGGGTAAAACCGAGCTACTGAAACTCCTCGCCGACATGCTGCGTGAAGAGCTGGGTTGGGATATCGAACCACAGAATATTGCTCTGACTAATGGCAGCCAGAGCGCATTTTTCTACTTGTTCAACCTGTTTGCAGGACGACGTGCCGACGGCACCACCAGAAAAGTGCTGTTCCCGCTGGCACCAGAGTATATCGGCTATGCCGATTCCGGCCTTGAAGAAGACCTGTTTGTCTCAGCGCGTCCGAACATCGAACTGCTGCCGGAAGGCCAGTTCAAATATCACGTCGATTTTGAGCATCTGCATATCGGTGAAGAGACTGGGATGATCTGCGTGTCACGTCCCACCAACCCGACCGGCAACGTGATTACCGATGACGAGCTGATGAAGCTGGATGCGCTGGCAAATCAGCACGGCATCCCTCTGGTTATCGATAACGCCTATGGCGTGCCGTTCCCTGGGATTATCTTCAGCGAAGCACGTCCGCTGTGGAATCCGAACATCATCCTGTGCATGAGCCTCTCCAAACTGGGCCTGCCAGGCAGCCGATGCGGCATCATTATCGCCAATGAAAAAATCATCTCCGCCATTACCAATATGAACGGCATTATCAGCCTTTCACCTGGCGGTATTGGTCCGGCGATGATGTGCGAGATGATTAAACGCAACGATCTGCTGCGCCTGTCGAATGAGGTCATTAAGCCGTTCTATTATCAGCGTGTTCAGGAGACTATCGCGATCATTCGCCGCTACTTACCGGAAGAACGCTGCCTGATCCACAAACCTGAAGGGGCAATTTTCCTGTGGCTGTGGTTTAAAGATCTGCCGATCACCACTGAACTGCTTTACCAGCGTCTGAAAAAACGCGGCGTACTGATGGTGCCGGGCGATTATTTCTTCCCAGGGCTGGATAAGCCGTGGCCGCACACGCACCAGTGTATGCGCATGAACTACGTTCCCGACCCGGAGAAAATCGAAGCGGGTGTTAAAATTCTCGCCGAAGAGATTGAGAACGCCTGGCAAGAAGAAAGTCAGTAAGCACTCACACCAGGTGATGCAGCCGTTCGGCGCGTAATCTGGCGGGATCAACACAGCGTAACGCGTGAGTCGGACATGCTTCAACGCAGGCAGGTCCGCTCTCGCGATGCGCGCATAAATCACATTTCAACGCCTGGGTATTATTTCCCACCCACCGAACCTGCATTGCCCCAAACGGACAGGCCACCATACAACTTTTACACCCAATACAACGCGCCTGCTCCACCCGCCAGAACCCTGCCGCGCGGCGGATGGCATTTGTCGGGCAGACATTGGCACAAGGGGCATCTTCGCACTGATGGCAACCGACAGCCGTGGTGAACGAACCGCCCTTAACCACCTGAATACGGGATGTGAAGGCTTTCGGGGAGACGGAAGCACAGTCCTCGGTTTCCTGATGCGACACCACGCAGGCCACTTCACAGGTGCGGCACCCGATGCATTTTGTCGAATCTGCCACGATAAATCGGTTCATCTGTTACGCCTCGCGTACGTTAAAACCCAGTTCTTTTGAGATCGCTTCTGCCGTTTCACGCAATGGTTTGAGCAGATTTTTCTCGCCAATCTGCTTCATGCGGGAAGTCGACAGTGAAATGGAAATCGCATACGGCACGCGGCCATGAATATCAAACACCGGTACGGCAATACAGGAGACACCCAGCTCGTTCTCTTCTTTGTCCATCGCCATGCTGTGCTCACGGATTTCCGCCAGCTCATCATACATGGCGCTCAGTTCGGTGATGGTGTTGCGGGTCAACGGCTGGATCTGTTCCTGGTGGCTTTCCCAGTAACTCGCCACGTAATCCTGATGGCCAAACGCCATGTAGATCTTACCCATTGCCGAACAATAGAGCGGCATATGCTGGCCGATATAAGCACGCGTGCGCAGCATGCCGGTCGTCGGCTCCAGTTTGTAAATCAGGATGGCGTGATCGTCTTCACGGCTGGAGAAGTTCACCGTTTCTCCGGTCGCGATATTCAGCGTCTCAAGATGCGGTGCCGCCACGTGGATGATATTCAGCGATGACAGGGCCTTTTGCCCAACGGCAATGAATTTGGTGGTCAGGCGATAGCTGCCCGCCGCAGGCGCTGGCGTCACGTAGCCGCAAGACTGCAGCCCCTGCAATAACCGGTGCACGGTGCTCTTATTCAGCCCTGCAAGTTCTGACAAATGCGCCAGTGGGCACCCGTTCGGATAGTTACTGAGGATCTCAATCAGCATCAGGCCGCGAAACAAGCTCTGGCTACCTGCGGGCCTCTCTTTTTCTTGCGTCATTTCGCTCTCTTTCATGCTCATCAAATGGCTCCTTTTTGTCGCGCCCTGATGGTAGCGCAAAGTGTGGTTCAGTTCACGATCTCAACAGAAAAAACACAACCGTTTGATTTTAATCGATTTTGAAAATCATGAATGTCGTTGATCTGTCAAAATTTGATCGTTATATTTGAAATCAGATTTCGCATAGTGAAATTTAGAGATAAAAAAGCACTCACACTTGCCCCTAAAAACAGGAGAACAGGGATGAAAGTGACCTTTGATGAGTTGAAAGCGGCATTCAACCGGGTTCTGCTCGAACGTGGCGTGAAAGCAGATACCGCGGATGCGTGCGCCGAGATGTTTGCCCGCACCACGGAATCCGGCGTCTACTCACACGGCGTGAACCGTTTCCCGCGTTTTATTCAGCAGCTTGATGCTGGCGACATCATCCCGGACGCCCTGCCAGAACGTATTACCACGCTGGGGGCCATCGAACAGTGGGATGCCCGGCGTTCCATCGGCAACCTGACGGCGAAGAAAATGATGGATCGCGCCACCGAGCTGGCTTCCGATCACGGTATTGGCCTGGTGGCGCTGCGTAACGCGAACCACTGGATGCGCGGTGGCAGCTACGGCTGGCAGGCGGCGGAGAAAGGCTATATCGGAATTTGCTGGACCAACTCCATCGCCGTGATGCCGCCGTGGGGATCAAAAGAGTGCCGTATTGGCACCAACCCGCTGATCGTCGCGATCCCATCCAGCCCAATCACTATGGTGGATATGTCGATGTCGATGTTCTCCTACGGCATGCTGGAGGTGAATCGTCTGGCTGGGCGTGAACTGCCGGTGGATGGCGGCTTTGATGACGCAGGCAACCTCACTAAAGAGCCGGGTGTGATTGAGAAAAACCGCCGCATTCTGCCGATGGGCTACTGGAAAGGTTCTGGTTTATCCATCGTGCTCGATATGATCGCCACCCTGCTCTCCAATGGCTCTTCCGTGGCGGAAGTGACTCAGGACAACAGCGATGAGTACGGCGTGTCGCAGATCTTTATTGCCATCGAAGTGGATCGCCTGATCGACGGGCCAACCCGCGATGCCAAACTGCAGCGCATCATGGATTTCATCACCACTGCGGAACGGTCCGACGAAAACGTCGCTGTCCGTCTGCCGGGGCATGAGTTTACGCGCCTGCTGGAAGAAAACCGCCGCAGCGGCATCACCGTTGACGACAGCGTATGGGCAAAAATCCAGTCTCTGTAAGGAGTGGGCCATGCTATTCGGACATATTTCGCAGCCAAATCCGTGTCGCCTGCCGCAGGCGATTGAAAAAGCACTTAATTTTCTGCGCACCACGGATTTCACCACGCTGGAGCCGGGCGTGGTGGAAATTGACGGGCGTAACATCTTTGCTCAGGTGCTCGACCTGACCACCAGAGAGCCGCATGAGAATCGCCCGGAGATCCACCGCCGCTATCTTGATATTCAGTTCCTGGCCTGGGGGGAGGAAAAAATCGGTATCGCTATTGATACCGGTAATAACGAAATAAGTGAGTCATTGCTGGAACAGCGGGATATTATTTTTTATCGCGACAGTGAAAATGAATCATTTATCGAAATGATACCCGGCAGCTACGCCATATTTTTCCCGCAGGATGTTCATCGTCCTGCCTGTATTAAAAACAACGAAACTGCAATTCGTAAAATTGTGGTGAAAGTGGCACTCAGCGAATTAGATTAATTTTCTGAAAGATACAGGAAAGCGAAATGACCAACACCGGTTTTATTATTGGTGCGTACCCCTGCGCACCCTCGTTTCACCAGAAAGGGGAACACGAAGAGCAGGCCTTCTGGCGGGAACTTGCCGACACACCGTATATCCGTGGGCTGGAACAACCTTGTCTTGAAAATCTTCACCCATTTGGTGATGAATGGCTGTTTCGCCACACGCCGGGGGAGTGGCAAATTGTCGTAACGGCGGTAATGGAAACCATGCGCCGCCGTGGCACCAACGGCGCGTTTGGTCTGGCGTCTGCTGACGAAGCACAGCGCAAAGCCAGCGTTGAGTATTACCGTCATCTGCATCACAAGATTGAGGCCGTGAATACCCGCTTTCCAGGCAAAGTCATTGCCCTTGAAATGCAGGCGGCACCGCAGGCGGGTAATGCGTCTGTCGAACAAGCCACCGAGGCTTTCTCCCGCTCCATTCGTGAAATCGCGCAATGGGACTGGGCCTGCGATCTGCTACTCGAACACTGTGATTCCATGACCGGCCCCGCGCCACGCAAAGGGTTCTTACCCTTACAGCAGGTGCTGGACGTGGTGAAAGGAACGGATATCAGCGTGTGCATCAACTGGGCGCGGTCGGCCATTGAAGGGCGTAACACCACTCTTCCGGTTGAGCACGTACAGGCCGCGCTCCGGGCAGGAAAACTGGGGGCGCTGATGTTCTCCGGCACCGCCACCTGCGGAGAATACGGGGAATGGCAGGATTTACACGCACCGTTTTCTTCGTGCTGCACCGAAAGTTTAATGACTATTGAACATGCAAAAGCACTATTTACTGCGGCGAGCGCCGCAACATTGAAATTCTCCGGTATTAAGTTACTGGAAATAAATGCTAATGCTAACGTCAACCATCGCATTGCTATTTTGCGCGACGGCATTAGCGCCATGAATAAAGCAACGCAATAACAATAAAAAAATCCTTATTCCGGTTACATTGACTGAGACATAAAATATGAATACGTCTTCTCATGCTCTACATGCGGATATTCCGCGCCAGCGCTGGTTAAGAATCATTCCGCCGATTCTTATTGCCTGCATTATTTCCTATATGGACCGCGTGAATATTGCGTTTGCGATGCCGGGCGGTATGGATGAAGAGTTAGGTATTTCTGCCACGATGGCGGGCCTGGCGGGTGGGATCTTCTTTATCGGCTATCTGTTCCTGCAGGTTCCCGGCGGCAAGATTGCCGTTCATGGCAGCGGTAAGAAGTTTATCGGCTGGTCTCTGGTCGCCTGGGCGGTGATCTCGGTTCTGACCGGGCTTGTGACCAACCAGTATCAACTGCTGGGGCTGCGCTTTTTACTCGGCGTGGCGGAAGGTGGAATGCTGCCCGTCGTGCTCACCATGATCAGCAACTGGTTCCCGGATGCTGAACGCGGCCGTGCTAACGCGATTGTGATCATGTTTGTGCCGATTGCCGGGATCATCACGGCCCCGCTGTCCGGGTGGATCATCACTGCGCTCGACTGGCGCTGGCTGTTCATCATTGAAGGGCTGATGTCCGTCGTTGTGCTGGTACTCTGGGCCTTTACGGTCTATGACCGCCCGCAGGAAGCGCGCTGGATTTCCGAGGCCGAGAAAAACTATCTGGTCCACACGCTGGCCGCTGAGCAGCAGGCGATTGCCGGAAAAGAGGTGAAAAACGCTTCGCTCAGCGCGGTTTTGTCAGACAAAACCATGTGGCAGCTGATCGCCCTGAATTTCTTTTATCAGACCGGGATTTACGGTTACACCCTCTGGCTGCCAACCATCCTGAAAGAGCTGACGCATACCAGCATCGGTCAGGTGGGGATGCTCGCCATCCTGCCTTACATCGGTGCCATTGCGGGTATGTTCCTGTTCTCTTCACTCTCTGACCGCACCGGCAAGCGCAAGCTGTTTGTCTCCCTGCCATTGATTGGATTCGCGCTCTGCATGTTCCTCTCCGTGGCGTTAAAAGAGAACACCTGGCTGGCTTATGCCGCACTGGTGGGCTGTGGCTTCTTCCTGCAGTCGGCTGCTGGCGTGTTCTGGACCATTCCGGCGCGGCTGTTCAGTGCCGAGATGGCAGGCGGTGCGCGCGGCGTAATTAACGCCCTGGGCAACCTCGGTGGCTTCTGCGGGCCGTATGCAGTAGGCGTGCTGATCACCCTGTACAGCAAGGATGCGGGCGTTTACTGCCTGGCCGTTTCCCTGGCGCTGGCGTCGCTGCTGGCCCTGCTGTTACCGGCGAAATGCGATGCCGGATCGGAACCTAATCCTACGGTGAACCCGCACAAGCGTGCAGCCTGATGCCCTCACCTGACCCACTAAACCAAACCGTAGGCCGGGTAAGCGAAGTGCCACCCGGCAATTAAGCGAGAAGAAGATGAGTGAAAAAGAGCCCCTCTGGCTGGGTATCGATTGTGGCGGTACTTATCTGAAAGCCGGTTTATATAACAGCCAGGGCAAGGAAATCAGCATTGAACGCCGCTCGGTTGCCACGCTCAGCCCGCGCGCAGGCTACGCCGAACGGGATATGCACCAATTGTGGCAGCACTGCCACGCTACCGTCGCCTTACTGCTCAACAATTCAGGCGTTGACGGCGAACAGATCAAAGGTGTCGGCATCTCTGCTCAGGGAAAAGGTCTGTTTCTTCTTGATAAACATGACCAGCCCCTGGGTAACGCCATGCTCTCCTCCGATCGCCGTGCGCTGGAGATTGTGCAGCGCTGGCAGCAGGACGGCATCCCCGAAAAACTTTACCCGCATACACGCCAGACGCTGTGGACGGGCCATCCGGCCTCGCTTTTACGCTGGGTGAAAGAGAACGAGCCGCTGCGTTATCAGCAGATTGGCTGCGTGATGATGGCACATGATTATCTGCGCTGGTGCCTTACGGGGGTAAAAGGTTGCGAAGAGAGCAACATCTCGGAATCTAACCTCTACAACATGAACACCGGCCAGTACGACCCGCAGCTCACACGCTGGCTCGGTATCGGTGAAATCGACGGTGCACTGCCGCCCATTGTCGGTTCAGCAGAAATTTGCGGGGAAATCACCGCTCAGGCAGCCGCACTGACCGGTCTCGCGGCGGGTACGCCCGTCGTTGGTGGACTGTTTGATGTGGTTTCCACCGCGATCTGCGCCGGGCTGCACGACGAAAATACGCTTAACGCCGTGATGGGTACCTGGGCCGTCACCAGCGGGATCGCCAATGCGCTTCGTGACAACGAGCCGTACTCTTACGTCTATGGCCGCTACGTTCATCCAGAGCAGTTTATCGTCCACGAAGCCAGCCCCACGTCTTCCGGCAACCTTGAGTGGCTGGCGGCACAGTGGGGAGATATCTCGTTCAGCGAGATCAACCAGGCTGTCGCTAGCCTGCCAAAAGCAGAAAGCGAGGTGTTTTTCCTGCCGTTTCTCTATGGCAGCAACGCCGGGCTGGAGATGACCAGCGGTCTCTACGGCATGCAGGCGCTACACACCCGCGCGCACCTGTTACAGGCGGTCTACGAGGGCGTGGTGTTCAGCCATATGACCCATCTTAACCGCATGCTCGAACGCTTTACCCATGTGAAGGCGCTGCGTGTTACGGGCGGCCCAACCCATTCGGATGTGTGGATGCAAATGCTCGCGGACGTCAGCGGCCTGGCGATTGAACTTCCGCAGGTGGAAGAGACCGGCTGTTCCGGCGCAGCGCTGGCGGCGCTGGTTGGCACCAGCGTTTATCCCGATTTCCACGCCGCTCAGCGTGCCCTCAAACATGACATCCGGGTCATTGAGCCCGACATGCGCGCCCATGGGGCCTACCAGCACAAATATCACCGTTACCAGTTACTGATTTCAGCACTACAGGGTTATCACGCCCGCGTTAAGGAGCACGACCTATGAGCCGACCATTACTGCAGCTGGCGCTCGACCATACCTCACTTCCGGCTGCACAGCGCGATGTCGCTTTGCTTTTGGATCACGTCAATATCGTCGAAGCAGGCACCATTTTATGCCTGACCGAAGGGCTGAACGCCGTGCGCGCCCTGCGCGAACAGTGCCCGGAGAAGATCATCGTGGCAGACTGGAAAGTAGCCGACGCCGGGGAAACGCTGGCTGAGCAGGCGTTTGGGGCAGGAGCAAACTGGATGACCATCATCTGCGCCGCCCCGCTGGCGACCGTCGAAAAAGGTCACGACGTGGCACTGCGCTGTGGTGGCGAGATCCAGATGGAACTGTTTGGTCACTGGACGCTGGACGACGCGCGCGCGTGGCATCGCGTCGGTGTGAAACAGGCGATCTACCATCGCGGGCGCGATGCGCAGGCCAGCGGACAGCAGTGGGGGGAAGCCGATCTCGCTAAAATGAAAGCCCTCTCTGACATCGGTTTACAGCTCTCGATAACCGGCGGCATCACGCCCGCCGATCTGCCGCTGTTTAAGCAGATCAATGTTAAAGCCTTTATTGCCGGTCGTGCGCTGGCGGGTGCGGTGAATCCACCGCAGGTGGCACAGGCATTCCACTCGCAAATTCGCGACATCTGGGGAGCGTAACCATGCGTCAGCATCCGTTAGGTATTTACGAAAAAGCGCTACCGAAAGATCTCACCTGGCCAGAGCGCCTGGTGCTGGCAAAAAGCTGCGGGTTCGATTTTGTTGAGATGTCCGTTGATGAAACGGACGAGCGGTTATCCCGTCTTGAGTGGAGCACCACGCAGCGCGCGTCGCTGGTTGAAGCGATGCTGGAGACCGGTGTGGCGATCCCGTCGATGTGTTTATCCGCCCACCGCCGCTTCCCGTTTGGCAGCCGGGATGAAACCGTGCGCGAACGCGCCCGCGAGATCATGACCAAAGCCATTAAGCTGGCACGCGATTTAGGCATTCGCACCATCCAGCTTGCGGGTTATGACGTCTATTACGAAGAGCATGACGAAGGGACGCAGCAACGCTTCGCCGACGGGCTGGCATGGGCCATTGAGCAGGCCGCTGCCGCACAGGTGATGGTGGCGGTGGAGATCATGGATACCGCGTTTATGAACTCCATCAGCAAATGGAAAAAGTGGGACGAGATGCTCGCGTCACCGTGGTTCAGCGTTTACCCGGATGTCGGCAACCTGAGCGCGTGGGGCAACGACGTCACCGCCGAGCTGACGCTGGGCATTGACCGCATCGCCGCAATTCACCTGAAAGATACCCAACCCGTGACCGAACACAGCCCCGGACAGTTCCGTGATGTGCCGTTTGGCGACGGTTGCGTTGATTTCGTTGGCGTCTTTAACACCCTGAATAAACTGAACTATCGCGGCGCGTTTCTGATTGAAATGTGGACCGAAAAAGCCAAAGAGCCGGTGCTGGAGATTATCCAGGCGCGCCGCTGGATTGAAGCCCGTATGCAGGAAGGAGGCATGACATGTTAGAACAACTCAAAGCGGACGTGCTGGCGGCAAACCTGGCGCTTCCCGCCCACCAGCTGGTGACCTTTACCTGGGGCAACGTCAGCGCGGTCGATCGCGAACGCGGGTTAATGGTGATCAAACCCTCCGGCGTGGAGTACGACGTGATGACGGCTGAAGATATGGTGGTGGTCAATATCGCGACCGGCCAGATCGTGGAGGGCAGTAAAAAGCCCTCTTCCGATACGCCGACCCACCTCGCGCTGTATCGTCGTTACCCGGAGATTGGCGGCATCGTGCATACCCATTCCCGCTACGCCACCATCTGGTCGCAGGCGGGGCTGGATTTACCGGCCTGGGGCACGACGCACGCGGACTATTTCTACGGCGCGATCCCCTGTACGCGCCTGATGACCCCTGCAGAAATTGCAGGGGAATATGAGTACCAGACGGGGGAAGTGATCATCAAAACCTTTGAGGAGCGCGACGTAAACCCGATGCAGATCCCTGCGGTGCTGGTTCACTCCCACGGCCCGTTCGCCTGGGGCAAAGACGCGGCCGATGCGGTACATAACGCCGTGGTGCTGGAGGAGTGCGCCTGTATGGGCCTGTTCTCACGTCAGCTCGCACCGCAACTGCCCGTAATGCAGCAAGAGCTGCTGGACAAACATTACCTGCGCAAGCACGGCGCAAATGCTTATTACGGGCAATGATTACCCGGAATTGATATGTTCCTTACAGTACCGCCGTTTCCAGACGGCGGGTGTAAGCCCCGTATGCTTTGAAAATATCTGCCGAAAATAGCCGACGTCATTAAAACCGCAGCGGTTTGCCACTTCGGTTAATGAGGCGGCATCGTTCAGCAACAGTTTTTCAGCCGCCCTGACGCGCTGGCGGTGGATCGCTTCGGTCAGGGTTAAATGAAATGTCCGGCGAAATACCCGCCCCAGATAATCCGCATTACAGTGCAGCTCCTTTGCCAGCTGCGAGGTGGATATTGGCAAATGGAATTGCGTGCGAATAAGCTGTTTTGCCTTCCACGCCATGGCCGCTCCCGCGTCGTCGGCTTTGTCTTCATATCCTGGAGAGAGAGAAACTTGCTGCAAAATCAGTAACAGAATAATTTCCAGCGCCAGGCTTCGCTGTAATTTTTCCTGCTCGCTTAAAAACTGACGAAATAATGCGATCACATATTGCGGGTCCCGCACGCTGCAGTGTTGTTCTATTGCCAGTAGAGAGGCATCGGGCAAATCGGGTTGGTTATTTTCCCTCTCAAAATGTAGCCAATAAAATTTGAGATCCGCCGGAAAGTCTTCAATACCCACATGCCGCCGATTGGGCCACAGCAGTAAACTCTCTCCCTCGTTGACCTCAAACACCGTATTTTCTTCCTGAATCGTTAATGTCCCTTTTTCGACAAATATAATCTCCCACGATGTGAGTTTACGCGCTGGATGGCGGCCCACACCACGGGAAATAAATAACCCGCCATTTTGTACTTTAACCGGAAGCGCTATGGATAATTCAAGCATTAATATTCACCATTCCACTTTTATCGCTGTGATAATTGCGTTTATCCATTGATTATTAATAAATAACAGAAACTCAGCTCGATCAAACTCACATTTTTATCATCAGGTCGGAATCGTCACCTTTTTATACTTTTCCCTTCCCTTGTTGGCCTGCCCGTTCAGTGCAGAATAAATGACGTACCTTGCATAAATACGATAAAAATCGATAACCGAGGAGTTACCTCATGACTTCCACACCGATTACAGATGCAGAAATAGCAAAACGGGCTATTGATGACCGTTTGTCGGTCCGCGAAAAAATTGGCTACGGCCTGGGTGACGCGGGCGGTACGGTAATAACCTGCCTGATCATGAATTTCCTTACCTTTTTCTATACCGATATTTTTGGCCTGACACCGGCACTCGTTGGCACGCTGTTTATCGCCCTGCGCGTGTTTGATGCCATATCCGATCCGGTAATGGGCGTGATCGCAGACCGCACGCAGAGCCGCTGGGGCCGTTTTCGCCCGTGGCAGTTGTGGGTGGCATTCCCCATCGGGATTATCGGTGTGCTGACCTTCACCGTACCTGAAGCCAGTATGGGCGTGAAAATAGCCTGGGCGTTTGGCACCTATTTACTGCTGTCTGTGGGCTATACCGCTATCAATGTGCCTTACTGCGCGCTCATCAACACCATGACCACCCGCCATAGCGAGGTTATCTCCTGCCAGTCCTGGCGCTTTGTGCTGTGCGGTGTGGCAGGTTTTTTAGTCTCCGTTGGGCTACCGTGGCTGGTTGCAGCGCTGGGTCAGGGCAATGCCGCGAAAGGCTATCAGCTTGGCGTTGGCGTACTGTGCGTTGTCGCCGTAGCCATGTTCCTGTGTTGCTTCTTCTGGGTGCGTGAGCGCGTGCCGCTGGCGCTAATGGGAAAATTCACCCTGCGCGAGCATCTGGCGGGTCTGCGTAAGAATGATCAGCTGTTGCTGATGCTGGTGATGTCGTTCCTGCTGATTAACGTCTTCAACATTCGCGGTGGCGGGTATATGTACTTCATTACCTACGTGCTGCAGGGCAGCACCGCCTACACCTCGTTGTTTTTTACCATGGTCACCTTTGCGGCCATCCTGGGCGCGGTGATCGTCAACCCGCTGTCCCGCCGATTCGATACCGTCAAACTCTACTACTACACCAATCTGGTGCTGGCCGCGCTCGCTGCGGGAATGTGGTTCCTGCCCGGTGGCCCTGCGTATCAGACGCTGTGGCTGGTAGTCATTTTAAGTAACGGCGTCATTCTGGGCTTCACGCTGCCGCTGCACTTCTCGCTGATGGCCTTTGCCGACGACTACGGGGAATGGAAAAACGGTGTGCGTTCATCGGGCATGAACTTCGCCTTCAATCTGTTTTTCATCAAGCTCGCGTGGGCCTCCAGCGCCGGAATTATCAGCCTGGTATTTATCGTCGTGGCCTATCAGCCAGGAGCAGGCAACCAGACGCCTGCGTCTTTGCAGGGCATCACCGCCATGGAGACGCTGCTCCCTGCCCTTTTCCATCTGCTGCTGGCCGTCTCTATCCGCTGGTGCAGACTCAACAATCCCATGATGTCGCGCATTGCCACCGACCTGCGCCAGCGTCACGTACAGTCCTGAGGAGAATGTTATGTCCATAATGGAAGCCGACCTGCACAAACTGAAAATCAACGACCCGTTTCTTGGCCAGTATCAACAGCTGGTACGTGATGTGGTGATCCCCTATCAGTGGGATGCGCTGAACGATCGCGTGACGGAAGCCGAACCGAGCCACGCGATTACCAACTTCCGCATTGCGGCGGGTCTGGAACAGGGCGAGTTCTACGGTATGGTGTTCCAGGACAGCGACGTGGCGAAATGGCTGGAAGCTGTAGCGTGGTCGTTGTGCCAGAAGCCCGATACGGCGCTGGAAAAAACCGCCGACGAGGTGATTGAGCTGGTTGCGGCGGCGCAGTGTGAAGATGGTTATCTCAATACGTACTTCACGGTAAAGGCACCCGCAGAGCGCTGGACGAATCTGGCCGAGTGCCACGAGTTATACTGCGCCGGGCATATGATTGAAGCTGGCGTGGCGTATTTCCAGGGAACCGGGAAGCGCCGACTGCTGGAGGTGGTATGCAGGCTGGCGGATCATATCGACAGTGTGTTTGGCCCTGGCGAGCACCAGTTGCATGGTTATCCGGGTCACCCGGAAATTGAACTGGCGCTCATGCGGCTTTACGACGTGACGCAGGAACCGCGTTACCTGAACCTGGTGAAATATTTTATCGAAGAACGTGGCGTACAGCCTCACTTCTACGATATCGAGTACGAAAAACGCGGCAAAACCTCGCACTGGCATAACTATGGTCCGGCGTGGATGGTCAAAGACAAAGCCTACAGCCAGGCGCATCAGCCGCTTTCCGAACAGCAAACGGCCATCGGCCACGCTGTACGTTTCGTCTATCTGATGACGGGCATGGCACACCTGGCGCGCCTGAGCAATGACGAAGGAAAACGCCAGGACTGCCTTCGCTTGTGGAATAACATGGCTCAGCGCCAGCTATATATCACCGGCGGGATTGGCTCCCAGAGCAGCGGAGAAGCCTTCAGCAGTGATTACGATCTGCCCAATGATACGGTTTACGCTGAAAGCTGCGCCTCAATTGGTCTGATGATGTTTGCCCGGCGGATGCTGGAGATGGAGGCAGACAGCCACTATGCCGACGTAATGGAACGTGCGCTTTACAACACGGTACTGGGCGGTATGGCGCTGGATGGTAAACATTTTTTCTACGTCAACCCGCTTGAAGTGCATCCTAAGACGCTGGCATTTAATCACATTTACGATCACGTGAAACCCGTTCGCCAGCGCTGGTTTGGCTGTGCCTGCTGCCCGCCAAATATCGCTCGCGTCCTGACGTCGCTGGGCCATTACATCTATACCGTCCGCCCGGATGCGCTGTTTATCAACCTCTACGTGGGGAACGACATCGCTATCCCGGTTGGAAACCAGACGCTGCAACTGCGTATTAGCGGCAACTATCCGTGGCATGAACAGGTGAAAATCGAAATCACGTCACCTGTTCCTGTGACTCATACGTTGGCCCTGCGGCTTCCTGGCTGGTGTGCAAACCCTGAAGTGACATTAAATGGTGAAGCCGTAACGGGCGAGGTATCGCGCGGTTATCTCTGTCTCACGCGCAACTGGCAGGAAGGAGATACATTAACGCTGACACTACCCATGCCGGTTCGCCGCGTGTATGGCAATCCGCAGGTGCGCCAGCAGGCGGGCAAGGTCGCACTACAGCGCGGCCCGCTGGTTTACTGCCTGGAAGAGGCTGACAACGGTGCGGACTTACATAACCTCGCCCTGCCCGCTGACAGCGAATTTCGGATGTTTGAAGGGAAAGGGATTTTTGCGCACAAGGTGCTGATTCAGGCTGAGGGCGTTGCTCGTCGCTCCTCAGAGGCGGAAGCCGCGGCGCTCTGGCAGTACGACCGCTCACCGGTGCAGCGTCAGTCCCAAACGTTGACGTTCATTCCGTGGTTCAGTTGGGCTAACCGGGGCGAGGGGGAGATGCGGATATGGGTGGATGAGGCATAGCGGTTTTCGGCCTGTTGCCCTTGCACCAGCCTTCTCCCACGGGAGAAGGCGTTAAAAATACGCCGGGTCAGGCTAAGCCGCCTCCCGGTTTTTATACCCTCAAAAACGCCAGGTCAGGCCTGTCATTAGCGCGAAGCTGTCGTCGCGGTCGATCATCGGGCTGTTTTTCACGTCGTCAGGCAATACGGTATACATCGCGCTGGCATTCAGGAACAGGCTCTGCGTCAGTTGATATTTCGCCACAAGGCCAACGTATGGCGTCCAGCTATCACCAGCAGTGTATTCGTCCAGGCCAGAACGGCGAGACTCGCTGCCGGACACGCCGTAGTAATAGTCGTTATAGCTTTCATCGCTATAGAAAACGCCCGCAGACGGGATCAGCGTCAGGCGCGCCAGCCGAATGGGATGGAAGTAAGAAATTTCACCCATCATACCGCCGCTTTCATCCATTGCATCGCCGGAAACGGCAAATTTCAGGCTCCCCCAGCTTTCGTGACGGTAATACGCGCCACCCAGGAATGCGGAGGCCTTACGTTCATCCAGGCGCTTCATCTGAGGATCGTCATTGTCATCCGGGTCAAAATACAGCGGCATCCAGGATGCGGTCAGGCTGATTTCATTTTTGCTGTCCTTCCACAATACCCACCCACCCGTGGTTTGACGCAGATAGAAATTGTCGCCTTCGTAGCTAATTAAAGGTACTGCGATAGTATTTTCGTTATACCCTTTGTAAGGCGACTCATTAAATAATGCACCAGCCCCAATTGAAAAGTCACTGGCCATTGCGGATGAGGATGCAAATAACGCAGCAGCGATGAGTAAATTATTTTTGATAATCATTGTATGCATTCCATTAAAACGCCGAACAAGCGAGGCGCATAATAATGGTTACAAATTTACCAATGCAACGACACAGTTTATATAATATTATATATAAAATCATATAGATGAGTGCGCATGATGAATAAGCTACAATTGAAGCCGCGTGAATTAAAAATTATTTCTGTCATCGCCGACACTCGCAGCATTGGGGATGCAGCCGCTCTGCTTGGGATGGCGCAGGCCAATGTGAGCAAATATCTTTCTGATTTTGAAACGCGCGTGGGCCTCAAGGTTTTTGAACGTACTACCCGCCAACTGGCGCTTACCCAATTTGGTGAGGCCCTGTTACCTTATATCAACGACTCGCTGGATAAAAATAGCCAACTCATTAATTTCATAGCAGATTATAAGCATGAAAAACGGGGGCGCGTTACGATCTACGGCCCAACAGGCATCGTCACTTATCTGGCGCGCCATGTCATACATGAGATCGCAGAAATCGGCGATATTCGTATTTGCCTGAAAACGTATAATCCCGATCGTTACGAACTTATTGAAGGCGTTTCTTTCCCGGATGATTGCGATATTTTAATTACCTATGCGCCACCCAAAGATGAAAATCTGGTGGCCTGCCTGCTTACTCAATACTCCGTTACCGCCTTTGCCACGCCTGAATATATAAAAAAGCATCCTGTAAATAGCCCGGAAGATTTAAGCAACCACTCCTGCATTCTCCTGGAGTCAATACTGGTAGATGATTCTAATATCTGGCGTTTTCGTATGCACAATAGTGAAGATGTTCGGGACTATAAAGTTAGCGGGAATTATATTTGTGATAATACACAAACGGCTCTGGAGCTGGCCCGCAATCATCTTGGAATTGTTTTCGCGCCAAAGGAAAGCCTGCAAAAAGAGATTGAAGAAGGGACGTTGGTTCCTTGTTTTTCTCATCAGGAGGAATGGTGGCTGGATTTAATGGCTATTTTCCGTAAGCGGGAATACCAACCCTGGCGTGTGCAATATGTGCTTGATGGCGTACTCAACAGCCTGCGCCAGCGTATCAGGCAGGCCGTCGCCAGACGGCCTTAACAGGAGAATTAAAACAGTCCCAACGGTTTATCGGAATAGCTGACCAGCAGGCATTTAGTTTGCTGATAATGCTCCAGCATCATTTTATGCGTTTCACGCCCGATGCCGGACTGCTTGTAGCCGCCAAACGCCGCATGTGCCGGATAAGCGTGATAGCAGTTGGTCCAGACGCGTCCGGCCTGAATGCCGCGTCCCATCTTATAGGCCAGATTACCGTTACGGCTCCAGACGCCCGCGCCCAGGCCATACTGAGTATCGTTGGCGATCTCCAGCGCTTCTTCCATCGTTTTAAAGGTTGTCACGGCCAGCACCGGACCAAAGATCTCCTCCTGGAAGACGCGCATATTGTTCTTGCCAGACAGGATCGTCGGTTCAAGGTAATACCCTTCCTGCAGATCGCCGCCCAGCACTTTACGTCGGCCACCGGTCAGGACATCAGCCCCTTCTTTCTTACCGATATCAATGTAGTTAAGGATGGTTTCCAGCTGTCCGTGTGATACCTGCGCGCCCATTTGCGTCACGCTATCAAGCGGGTTACCACTGCGAATCGTTTCCACGCGACGGATCGCCCGCTCCATAAAGCGTTCGTAAATGGACTCCTGCACCAGCGCGCGGCTTGGGCAGGTACAGACTTCACCCTGGTTAAAAGCAAACAGGGCAAAACCTTCCAGCGCCTTATCAAAGAAAGCGTCCTCTTCATCCATCACATCCGCAAAGAAGATGTTCGGCGATTTGCCGCCCAGCTCCAGCGTTACCGGAATAATGTTCTGGGTCGCGTACTGCATGATCTGCTGGCCCACTTCCGTCGAGCCGGTAAAGGCCACTTTGGCGATGCGCTTTGAGGTTGCCAGATATTCCCCAATCTCGCCCCCGGCACCGTTAACTACGTTAATCACGCCCGCGGGCAGCAGGTCGCCAATCACCTCCATCAGCAGCAGCACCGACAGCGGCGTTAAGCGCGCGGGTTTAAGCACGACACAATTACCCGCAGCCAGCGCGGGGGCCATTTTCCAGCTCGCCATCAGCAGCGGGAAGTTCCACGGAATAATTTGCCCTACCACGCCCAACGGCTCGTGGAAATGGTATGCCACGGTGTCACTGTCGACCTCGCTTATACCGCCCTCCTGCGCACGGATGCAGGAGGCAAAATAGCGGAAGTGGTCAATCGCCAGCGGGACATCCGCCGCCATGGTTTCACGGATCGGTTTACCGTTGTCCCAGGTTTCTGCCGTCGCCAGCAGCTCCAGATTCTGCTCCATCCGATCGGCGATTTTGAACAATATGGCGGCCCGGTCCTGAACGGAGGTGCGCCCCCACTGATCTTTGACTTTGTGTGCGGCATCCAGCGCCAGATCGATATCACGCTTGCCTGAGCTGGCTATCTCACACAGCGGCTGACCGGTAACGGGCGTCAGATTGGAATAGTATTCACCGTCGACGGGCGGCACCCAGTCGCCGCCAATAAAGTTGTCATAACGCGGTTTTAGCTTGAGGGGAAAACCATACTCGCCAGGCTGAATGCGCGATGAGGGAGGATTGTTTGTCATGACCATCTCCTTGCTGTTGGTGTACAACAAGGGTAGTTCCGGCTGGCGATTTTCTCGCCAGTGGGTGACGGCTTTACGAGCCGTATCACGGATTACCGTACTTTACGTTTCGTTTCTGTTGCTGAGCCATACTTAACTGCTAAAAGGCTCACGAGGAACGACGCTATGCAGCTATTTATCGGCTTTGACGTGGGTGGAACCCATATCAAACACGGTGTGATTGATGAAAACGGCAAGGAATTAACGTCCGAAGAATTCGACACGCCTGACGATGAAAATACCTTCAAACAGAAGTGGAAAGCCGTGGTGGAAGCGTACCGGAAAGAACATAACATTGTCGGCATCGGCGTGAGTTTTCCCGGCCATATTAACCACCATACTGGCGAAGCGGCAAAAGCGGGCGCACTCGATTATCTTGACGGTAAAAACCTGTGCGCGCTTTTTGCCGGGCTGACCGATCTTCCGGTGACCGCGGAAAACGATGCTAACTGCGCAGCACTGGGTGAACGCTGGCGCGGCGCGGGCAGAGATTTCGAAAATTTCGTCTGCATCACCATCGGTACGGGCATCGGCGGTGGGATCGTGATGGAAGGCGATCTCTATCGCGGGTCGCATTACCGTGCTGGCGAATTTGGCGTGCTGCCCGTGGGGGACAAGGGCGAACCAATGCATGAGGTTGCCTCTGCCAGCGGCCTGATGAAAGCCTGCAGCCGCGCACTGGCACTGTCGGAGGATGAAATGCCCCACGGCGAGGAACTGTTTAAACGGATGGAAAGCGACGTACATCTGCGCGAAGCCATTGAGGAGTGGGCGAATTTTCTGTCGCGCGGCGTCTACAGCGTGATTTCCATGTTTGACCCGCAGGCGGTACTGATTGGCGGCGGCATTAGCGAGCAGGAGAAAATCTATCTCCTGCTCGATAAATATTTACAGCGGTTCGAGGAGTGGGAGGCGCTCAGGGTGCCTATTCTCCCCTGCGAACTGGGCAACCAGGCGGGAAGGCTGGGTGCGGTCTGGCTGGCGAAGCAAAAACTCGCGCGTCGCGCTTAGGGGAACAGTTGCGCGTCGCGGAGCACATGGTCATTGCCCCGGCGGCGCGTGAACCCGATACGGTTGAAATATTCCAGGATCTGAATGGCCAGCTTGCGTCCGACATTCAGCCGATCGCGAAAATCTGCCGCACAGGTGGAGCCTCGCGCCTGATCGAGTTCGCGGATCATGTTGGCAAATGCGACGATCCGATCGTTACGGTAATAGCGATCTTTCACGATCGCCACAATCAGCCCCTGCTGTGCCGCGTGGCGTAAAACCTGGCGCATCACCTGCTCTTCGGTTCCGGTTTCACGCGCAAGATCGCGAACCCACCAGGGTTCATCGTTAAAGAGCGACGACGCTTTTTGCCAGACCGCCTCTTGTTCATCCGTAAAACCAGCTTTGTGATCCGGCAGATGCAGCCAGCCGTGATGACTTTGAATCACGCCGCTTTCACGCATGTTTTCGATGAGCAACAACACCAGCGCGTCGTCTTCCATCGGTAATGCCATGCGCCGCAGGCGTTCGCGCCCTGGGCCTGGTTCATCCTGATGCTGCTCGTGGTATGTAGCAAGCGTGTCCAGCACTTTGCACTGCCAGCGTGCCGCAACGGGCGCATTCAGCAGGCTGTACCCGGCCTGGATAAAACCAGGCTCCTGAGTCAGAAGACGTAGCCCATCGCCGCTCAGCTGGCGCGCCCATGCAAAATCAGCGAGATTCACGGCACCACGCTCAAGATGGACCCGCAACGCGGCCTTATCATCGCTGGCCTGGGCCAGCGCCGCCAGCCACTGCAAATATTCAGGCTTGCGCTTGCCACGGCGTGGCGGATTGAGCGTCACCACGCGTGCCCCGGCCAGCGTTTCCCGCGCCGAGATATCGCGCAGCACCAGACGATCGTTATCCGCAAGCCAGAGCGGAGAATCGAACACCAGTTCAGCAAGATCGTTTTCCAGCAGCGACACGCGCCCGGTGATATGGCTGGCTGCGTGGTGAATATGCAGCGGCTGCCATTGGGTCAGAGGGATATGCGTCTGCAGGGAGACGATGACCCGCTCAGATGGCTCTGGCGGTGCGTCAGCCAGCAGCCAGTCGCCACGGCTGAGCCTCTCTTTTTCGGCATCGCCTGCAATATTGAGCGCGATACGTTGCCCGGCGTGAGCCTGCTCCACCGGCTGGTTCTGTGCATGGAGACCACGCACGCGCATCGGTTTGTTGACGCCCGTCAGCCATAGCGTATCGCCCACGTGCACTTCACCGCTCAGTGCCGTGCCAGTTACAACCAGGCCAGCACCTTTGACGGTAAACGCCCTGTCGATCGCCAGGCGGAAGCTGTGATGGCTGGCATGTTCACGCGATGTGAGGTGCTGTAAATGGTCGCGAAGTGCATCAATCCCGCGCCCTTCCGTTGCTACGGTGACAAAAAGCGGCGCATCGGCAAAACCATATTCCCGCAAAGTCGCCTGCACCATTTCGCACACCGCGTTAATGCGCGCCTCATCCACGCGGTCAGCTTTGGTAAGCGCGACGGTCAGTTGCGGATTGCCCGTTAGTTGCAGGATCGCCAGATGTTCACGCGTTTGCGCCATCACACCGTCATCACACGCCACCACCAACAGCGCGTGATCAATACCGCCCACGCCCGCCAGCATATTGGAAAGAAATTTTTCGTGGCCGGGCACGTCGATAAAGCCCAGCACGCGGCCATCGGGTTGCGGCCAGTAGGCATAACCCAGGTCGATGGTCATGCCGCGTTTTTTCTCTTCCGGCAGGCGATCGGCATTCACGCCCGTAATGGCCTGCAATAAGGTGGTTTTTCCGTGGTCAACGTGACCGGCGGTGGCAATAATCATTTCGACAGCATCTCCAGAAACTGCTTTTCATCTTCAAGGCAGCGCAAATCCAGCCACATGCGACCATCGTAAATACGACCGATAACGGGCGTCGGCAATGCCCGCCAGCGGGCCGACAGCGCCTCAAGCTGGCTGCCACGTCCATCGCGCGGCGTAAACGTTAGCGCTTCGCTCGGCAGCCTGTCCACCGGCAGCGAGCCGCTACCAATCTGTGACTGGCAGGGTTCCACGCGAACGTCAAAATCTGGGTAATGCGGCGTGACCTGCGGCAGCAATAATTCGCCCTGCGCGCGAATCGAGGCGGCATCACGCGTTAACAGACGCAGCGTTGGCAGGCGTTCCGCCAGCTTCTCCGGGTGGAGATAAAGTCTCAGGGTCGCTTCCAGTGCGGCGAGCGTCATTTTATCGGCACGCAGGGCGCGTTTCAGCGGATGCTGTTGTAGCTGGGCAATCAGATCTCGCTTACCGACAATAATCCCCGCCTGCGGCCCACCCAGCAGTTTGTCGCCGGAAAAACTCACCAGGCTCACACCAGCGGCAATCATCTCCTGCACCATTGGCTCTTTCGGCAGACCGTACTGGCTTAAATCCACCAGCGAACCGCTGCCGAGATCGGCAATCACCGGCACATTCAGTTCATGCCCGATCGCGGCCAGTTCAGCCTCTTCCACCGCTTTGGTAAAGCCTTCGATGTGGTAGTTGCTGGTGTGTACCTTCATCAGCAACGCGGTGTTTTCGTTCACCGCGGCGCGATAATCTTTCGCATGGGTACGGTTGGTGGTGCCCACTTCGTGCAGCGTGCAGCCCGCCTGGCGCATAACGTCCGGGATGCGAAACGCACCGCCAATCTCCACCAGCTCACCACGTGAAACGACGACCTCTTTACCACCCGCCGTGGCAGCCAGCATCAGCAGCACTGCTGCGGCGTTGTTATTCACAATGCAGGCGTCTTCTGCACCGGTCAGTTGACAGAGTATATCTGCCAGCGCCCTGTCACGATGGCCGCGTCCGGCACCGTCGAGATCGTACTCCAGCGTAACCGGTGAGCGCATGGCCTGTGTCACCGCAGCCACTGCCTCTTCGGCCTGCTGCGCCCGTCCCAGGTTGGTATGTAACACCGTCCCCGTCAGATTGATCACCGGACGCAGGGCACCTTGCGCGTTCGCAGACAGCCGCCGTTCCGCCTCTTGCCCCCAGCCTGCACACCAGCCCGGCAGCGCGTTTTCTGTCTGGATATGCAGGCGGGCTTCGTCCTGCAACTGGCGCAGCACGTCGACCGTGGCGGTATGACCAAAGCGCGCCAGCACGGTAAGGAAGTCAGGCTCACGAAGAAGGCGATCGGTAGCAGGAATTTGGCTGTAGAGCGAGTGATGAGTAGTCATGAAAGCGCCTGGCGAGTAAATATCATCCCCCCTCCCGACGGGAGAGGGAGTCAACATGAGGAGGGATTGTACAGCCTCCGGCCATGAAGTGTTATAACCCGAATCAAGCCTTTGGCGGTTCGGTACGGGCAAAACTTTCGCGCTGGAAGAGCGTCTCCGCCAGCTTCACCAGCAACGGGCGCTCAACGCACCAGCCAGGAGAGACGCGACGGAAATTGAGGTAGCCGATGGCGCAGGCGATGGCAATCGTCGCCAGGTTCACGTCATCATTCTGGATGTTGCCGTCCCGGATTAATTGTTCGCACCTGTCCAGGCTACGGCTGATTTTCTCACGCTGGCGCAGAAGCTCGGTTTCCGACTGCTGGGCTGCTGGTCTGGCCTGCTCGCGCACGGAGGCAAGCGCTGCATCCATAATGCCATCGGCCAGAGCTTCAATTTGCTTTAACGCCAGCGCAGCTTTTGGCTCTTGCGGCAGCATAGCCGGAGCGATATCAAGAAGCTCGATATACTCTGCAATGATGGGGGAATCAAACCAGTATTCACCGTCGTCTGCCACCAGCGCTGGCACTTTCCCCAGCGGGTTGTACTGCGCAACGCCATTCTCTGCGTTATAAGGCTGTTCATTCACGAATTCAAATTCAATCCCTTTCTCCAGCAGAAGGATCGAGATTTTACGCACGAAGGGACTGGTGTAACTGCCGATGAGTTTCATTGCTTATCCTTGATGTCCACAAAGAGGTCAGTATGGATCAAGCGATGAAAAAAGGCAGGTTTATGCTTTTCGCTATACCACATTAGAGAGATGTTTTAGTTAAGTTAACGGTGTTGCTTTCTTTCATTCTGCGTTGACCGTAAAGCAGAAGTTGTTGGCGATCACATCCGGAGAATTCTGCATCAAAATATTTTGTGAATTCAGTCACAATCCAGAAACAAACCAACGACATTCAAATGTGACATTAATCACAAAACAAGGGGCTTTCTGGCTTATTTCTGACCGTTGTATTTTTTTTACGCACCAGATATGTGATCAACATCACATCAATAATCACCCCACCCCCTACATTTACGTGACTAAGATCACACAAATTTCCGGTGTCTGGACAGTTGAACGATTCAGTGCCAGATTTCACAGCATCAGAACAGGGCCCGGCTACCTCTGCCGCCGCACATTAACGATAAACCTCGGGCCGCAAGCCTAAGCGTAAACATAAGAAGGGGTGTTTTATGTCATCCGATTTCAAGATCAAAGTTCAAAGCTTTGGTCGTTTCCTCAGCAACATGGTGATGCCAAATATCGGCGCGTTTATCGCGTGGGGTATTATCACTGCATTGTTCATTCCGACAGGGTGGTTGCCTAACGAAACGCTGGCGAAGCTCGTTGGCCCAATGATTACCTACCTGCTGCCTCTGCTCATCGGTTATACCGGTGGTCGTCTGGTGGGCGGTGACCGTGGTGGCGTAGTGGGTGCCATCACAACGATGGGTGTGATCGTCGGCGCGGATATGCCGATGTTCCTCGGTGCCATGATTGCCGGTCCTCTGGGCGGCTGGGCGATTAAGAAATTCGACGTCTGGGTTGATGGTAAAATCAAATCCGGCTTCGAAATGCTGGTGAACAACTTCTCTGCGGGCATCATCGGGATGATCCTCGCGATTCTGGCGTTCCTCGGCATTGGTCCTGCGGTTGAAGTGCTGTCCAAAATTCTGGCTGCGGGCGTTAACTTCATGGTTGCGCACGACATGCTGCCGCTGGCGTCTATCTTTGTTGAACCGGCGAAAATCCTGTTCCTTAACAACGCCATCAACCACGGTATCTTCTCACCGCTGGGTATTCAGCAGTCTCATGACCTCGGCAAGTCCATCTTCTTCCTGATTGAAGCCAACCCTGGTCCGGGTATGGGCGTTCTGCTGGCGTATATGTTCTTTGGTCGCGGCAGCGCGAAGCAGTCTGCGGGCGGTGCGGCTATCATCCACTTCCTGGGCGGTATCCACGAAATTTACTTCCCATACGTGCTGATGAACCCACGTCTGATCCTGGCCGTTATCCTCGGTGGTATGACTGGCGTATTCACCCTGAGCGTGCTGAACGGCGGCCTGGTTTCCCCGGCCTCTCCAGGCTCCATCCTGGCTGTTCTGGCGATGACGCCGAAAGGTGCTTACTTCGCTAACATCGCGGCAATCTGTGCGGCAATGGCGGTCTCCTTCGTCGTCGCGTCTATTCTGCTGAAAACCAGCAAAGTGAAAGAAGACGACGACATCGAAGCAGCAACCCGTCGTATGCATGACATGAAAGCTGAATCCAAAGGCGCAACGCCGCTGGCGGCTGGCGATGTCTCTAACGACCTGAGCCACGTGCGTAAAATCATCGTTGCCTGCGACGCCGGTATGGGTTCCAGTGCAATGGGTGCGGGCGTGCTGCGTAAAAAAGTGCAGGATGCGGGCCTGACCAACATCTCTGTCACCAACAGCGCGATTAACAGCCTGCCGCCGGATGTTGACCTGGTCATTACGCACCGCGATCTGACCGAACGCGCCATGCGTCAGGTGCCACAGGCACAGCACATTTCGCTGACCAACTTCCTCGACAGCGGCCTGTACACCAGCCTGACTGAGCGTCTGGTCGCGGCGCAGCGTCACGAAGACAATGAAGTCAAAGTACGTAGCAGCCTGCAGGACAGCTTCGACGAGAGCAACGCCCACCTGTTTAAACTGGGTGCGGAGAACATCTTCCTCGGCCGTACCGCAAGCACCAAAGAAGAGGCGATTCGCTTTGCCGGTGAGCAACTGGTGAAAGGTGGCTACGTTCAGCCTGAATATGTTGACGCAATGCTGGAACGTGAAAAACTGACGCCAACCTACCTGGGCGAATCCATCGCGGTTCCACACGGTACGGTTGAAGCGAAAGACCGCGTGCTGAAAACCGGCGTGGTGTTCTGTCAGTATCCGGATGGCGTGCGCTTCGGTGAAGAAGAAGACGACATCGCCCGTCTGGTGATTGGTATCGCCGCACGTAACAACGAGCACATTCAGGTGATTACCAGCCTGACCAATGCTCTGGATGACGAAACGGTTATTGAACGTCTGGCCAATACCACCAGCGTGGAAGAAGTGCTGGCACTGCTGAACAAGTAAGTTCTCTTCCCTCTCCCCACCGGGGAGAGGGCTAGGGTGAGGGAAAAGCCTCACCCCAGCCCTCTCGGGTAAAAACATTGATGAAGGTTAATACTATGAAAGCATTACATTTTGGCGCAGGTAATATTGGTCGTGGTTTTATCGGCAAACTGCTGGCAGACGCGGGTATTACGCTGACATTCGCCGATGTGAACCAGGTGGTGCTTGACGCCCTGAATGCCCGTCATAGCTATCAGGTCCACGTGGTAGGCGAAAATGAGCAGGTCGAGACGGTGTCTGGCGTGAACGCGGTGAGCAGCATCGGCGACGACGTTATCGACCTGATTGCCAGCGTTGATCTGGTCACCACCGCGGTGGGTCCGGTGGTACTTGAGCGCATTGCCCCTGCGGTGGCAAAAGGTCTGGCTAAGCGTAAAGCGCAGGGCATTGAAGCGCCGCTGAACATCATCGCCTGTGAAAACATGGTGCGCGGCACCACGCAGTTGAAAGGCCACGTTCTCGCTGCCGTCGCGGATGAAGATAAAGCCTGGGTTGAAGCACATGTCGGGTTTGTTGATTCCGCCGTTGACCGTATCGTCCCGCCGTCAGAATCTGCCACCAACGACCCGCTGGAAGTGACTGTTGAAACCTTCAGCGAGTGGATCGTCGATAAAACTCAGTTTAAGGGTGCGTTGCCGACCATTCCGGGAATGGAATTAACGGATAATCTGATGGCATTTGTCGAACGTAAACTCTTCACGCTGAACACCGGGCATGCTATAACCGCGTACCTCGGAAAATTGGCCGGTCATCAGACCATCCGTGACGCGATCCTCGATGAGAACATCCGCGCTGTGGTAAAAGGTGCGATGGAAGAGAGCGGTGCGGTGCTGATCAAACGCTACGGTTTTGATGCTGACAAACACGCAGCATACATCCAGAAAATCCTCGGTCGTTTTGAAAACCCGTATCTGAAAGATGACGTTGAGCGCGTGGGCCGTCAGCCGTTGCGTAAACTGAGCGCAGGCGATCGTCTGATTAAGCCGCTACTGGGCACGCTGGAATACGGCCTGCCACATGCCAACCTGGTGAAAGGGATTGCCGCCGCGATGCACTACCGCAGCGAGCAGGACCCACAGGCGATTGAGCTGGCAGAGCTGATTGACAGCAAAGGCGCACAGGCTGCGCTGGCGCAGGTTTCCGGTCTGGATGCCAACAGCGACGTGGTTGTGGAGGCGGTTAACGCATACAACGCAACCAAATGATGCAGAGTGCGGCGCAGGTTAGCCTGCGCCCAAATTACAGATTGTCAGATATGCAGGCAATAATGGAACAAACCCAGGCCTTTGAAAATCGTGTGCTTGAGCGTCTGAATGCTGGCAAAACCGTACGAAGTTTCCTGATTGCCGCGGTTGAGCTGTTAACCGAAGCGGTGAACATTCTGGTACTTCAGGTGTTTCGCAAAGACGACTATGCGGTAAAGTATGCTGTAGAACCGTTACTGGACGGAGACGGACCGCTGGGCGATTTATCGGTGCGCCTGAAGCTGATTTATGGTCTTGGCGTGCTGAGCAGGCCAGAGTATGAAGATGCTGAGCTGCTGATGGCGCTGCGCGAAGAGTTAAATCATGACGGTAATGAATATAGCTTTACCGATGATGAAATTCTGGGGCCGTTCGGCGAGCTGCATTGCGTCAGCGCCCTTCCCCCTGCTCCCCATTTTGATAACAGCGATCCTGAACTGTACGCAATGCAAAAGCTGCGTTATCAGCAGGTTGTCCGCTCCACCATGGTTCTTTCCCTGACTGAGCTGATTTCCCGAATCAGCTTAAAAAAAGCGTTTCAGAAGTAAGCCTGCGCACATTGGTGTATCCTTGCTGTAAATTCCCCCGTATTTAGAGTTATTTGTCATGAAAGAAGTCGAAAAGAACGAAATTAAACGCCTGAGCGACCGTCTGGATCTGATCCGTCACCAGATGGCGGGCCTGTCACTGGTTGATTCCGCTGAGAAGTATGCCGAGCTGGAGAAAGAGACCGCTAAGCTGGAAGCCGAAATCGACCGCCTGCGTGAAGTTAAAGGCCAGAAGCTGAGCAAAGAAGCGCAGAAGCTGATGAATATGCCGCATCGCCGTGCGATCACCAAAAAAGAGCAGGCCGATATGGGCAAGCTGAAAAAAAGCGTCCGTGGTCTGGTGGTGGTACACCCGATGACAGAACTTGGCCGTGAAATGGGCCTGAAAGAGATGACAGGTTTTTGTAAGACGGCTTTCTGATACTTAATTTAAGTTAAGTTAAATACAAACCAGCCCAATATATTCATCATGGGAATGTATTGGGTTTTTTTATTATCTAAAATACCGGTCTGCAGGCCGCAAATGTAAACAAGTAATAGTAAACTCTGTTGGTTCACAATTCTCTTTGTTGAGAGTAAAGTGGACATTCATTTCTTTCGATCTAACTAATACACACGGCACGCCATTGAAATATAATATATTTTCATTGGCATGATGGTATGTCATTGCATTAGGTTATAAATTTTATGAATTCTACTGAGACCTCAACCTTTCAAAACGGCGCCCTTTCTTTAGAACAAAAACTTGAAAAAGCCAGGGCTGAACTTCTGGATTTAGGGGCAAGGAACCGCTTACTCAACATTCCGCGATCGAAAAATACACGTTTCCTGGAAGTGATTGATGAGCGTTCTGAGTTGGTTTACAACCTTCTCTTTAATGAAAAAAAGACGTTCACATTTTTGCATGGTAAATCAGGAAAAGAAGACGACCAAGAGATTGAAGATGGTCTTTCAGAAGAAAAAAGGTTTATTTATCAATTCGATGAAGAAGATACTGATATAAAATCTCAGCATCTTGATACCAAACTGCAGACTCGTTTAACACCTAAAGGGTTGCAGACTCGATTACTCGATTTGTACCACGACTCCAAAACGCTAGAAGAGGAGCAAGGCGCAAACATTCTTTTCCTGGCACTGGGCACATTGAAGTGGGTAGATCCCGCCAATAAAGAGAATGTCCGTTATGCTCCCTTGATACTGGTCCCAGTCAGTCTGGAACGCGGTAGCGCCGGAGAAAGATTTAAACTAAAAGCGCGCTCAGAAGACATCATCCCTAATCTCTCTCTGGAAGCCTTCCTTGAACGCGTACACCAGATCACCCTACCGGTAATGCAATCTGATGATGATGAAATTAACGTAAGTGGTTACTTTGAGGCTGTACAGAAATCAATAGCATTGAAAACAGATTGGGAAGTTAGGGCCAACGATATTGTTCTTGGTTTGTTCTCTTTTTCTAAATTTTTGATGTATCGCGATCTTGACCCTGCTAACTGGCCAGATGATGAAGCTATTACATCAAAATATCTTATTCGTGCGCTCATGGAAGAAGGGTTCGATGAAAGCGATGGACTTCTTTCAGAAGATAGCCCTATAGACCCCATTATCATGCCAAAAGATATGCTTCATATTATGGATAGTGATAGCTCTCAGACGCTCGCGATTCATGAAGTAAGGAGAGGTAGAAACCTTGTTATACAAGGGCCGCCGGGGACGGGTAAGTCGCAGACGATAGCCAATATCATTGCATCGGCCATTGCGGATGGAAAAACGGTACTCTTTGTTGCAGAAAAAATGGCAGCTCTTGAAGTGGTCAAACGACGCTTAGACCAAGCAGGGGTAGGTGATGCTTGTTTAGAACTTCACAGCAATAAAGCCAATAAACGAATTTTGCTCGAAGAATTGAAGCGGGTATGGGATTTAGGTTCACCCCGCGGTGAATTTCCTGATGAATTGATTGAGAACTTAACCGAAACCCGCGATTCCCTGAATGCCCACCCAGCACGTCTACATAAAGTCTACACACCTTCGGGTTTGACCCCTTATCAGGTAATTGGGCAATTGGTACGGTTGCGCCAAAATGGGCAAACACCTACGGACTTTAATCTTCATGGCTTCGATGAATGGAGCAATAACGATCTGTTAAAACGACTGGATCTCGTTAAAGAGCTTATTGAACGGATTGAAGATATTGGGCTACCCCATAATCATCCCTGGAATGGCGTAAAACGAGAATCCGTTTTGCCGGGTGAACTCGATCGCTTGATACCAAAAATCACTGCGTTGTCGCAAAAAGTGCATGACTTTCAAAGCGCTATAATGGATTTGGCTGTGCGAGTAGGGGTAACACCTGAACCCGTACTTTTCAACGAGGCGGACAAAATTGTTCAGATTACTGGCCTCATAGCTCAGGCACCTGAGTTTGAAGAAGTTGCACTCGTAAACTCTGTCTGGTCTAACTCTCTTTACGAAATAAAAAATCTAATTGAACAGGGTGAAATTTATGAGAAGAATTTTGAGGAAATTAAAAATGTGATTCATGAGGAACATTTTGATAGCCCTCTTCTTGAATTTAGAGATGAGCTGAAAACTGTACCGGAAAAACTTTTGTCGGGTGCTTTCTCAGCCGCGAGGACATTACTACAACTGTTACCTCAAATTCAAATAACAGTGACCAGCCTGACGAGAGAGTTAGGAACTGAGTCTCAGTATCGTTCTTCTCAGGAAATCAAAAACCTGATTGAGCTCAGCGGACGCGTGGCTGATGCACCTGATGCAAGCCCACAGGCTTTTGTCGCTTCCGTATGGGAGCATGGTGTTGAACAAGCCAGAGAGCTGGTCAATGCGATCGCTGATTTACAGTCTTTGCGCCAGAATATCGATCCCCACATTTCTGACGCCATATGGGATACTGAACTTACACAAATTCGTCATAACCTTGCAATACATACGGGTGTATTCAAAGTCTTGAATAGTGAATGGCGCCGTTCACGTGCACTTGCTCGCTCTCTCATTCGAGATACCAACCAACCTATTCAGCAGCAAATCGAACTTTTGGACAATGTTATCCAGGCACAAGCGCTACGAAAAAATATCGCTAACTGTCGCGAATTTGGCAATAGTGCATTTGGCTCGCACTGGCGTGGCGAAAGCAGTAACAGTAGTGATCTGAAAGCATTGGTGGAATGGATGGCGACGCTGAAAGATGTTGGCTCAGAAGCACGTATACTTGCGAGTCAACTGTCGGATCGGGAAACGCTGAGAAACCTTAGTCAGAAACTTGAGCAGCTTCTAACCCAAACCGATATCGAACTGAAACAGCTTTGGAAGGCTTTTGGCACAACTCCCGAATCCTGGTTTGATAATCACTATTCAATTAAGCGTGTTCCATTAGGTTTTATTGAGGTATTAGCTCAAAAACTCAGTCGTATAGATTCAACATCACATCAGGTGTTTAAAGATCCTGCGGATAACCCAGGTGAACGCCTGGAGACAGTTAAGAAGATTATCGCATTACAGTATCAGAAAAAGACCATTGAATCCCAATCCGAATTGGGAAGGGCTGCATTTGGTAGTGAGTGGCTAAACACGCGGTCAAACTGGAAAAATCTTATTAGCGATTATGTATGGATGGAAAAATACGGTGACTTACGCTTTATCTGTGCGACGATAAAAGATCGTAGTGAGTTACTGAATTCCGCCAATCAACTTTCAGCAACACGTTTCTCCATCATTGATGAACTTGAAAACCTGGCCAACGAGTTAGAATCGACCACCGACACACTTTTCCATTTAGATAATCAGCATTTACGTATCGATAGTGTCCTGAACAAACTTACCTTATGGACTGCAAATGCCGAACAATTGTCCAAATGGGTTGCCTGGCAACACCGACGCAATCAGGCGAACAAACTGGGGCTGTCAGAAGTGGTAGAAAGGCTTGAGGATGGGCGATTACCATTCTCCATTTGTTATAGCTCTGTCGAATATACCTATTATGAATCGCTGTTCAGTTTGATGGCTAAAGAGACACCTTCCCTTTCCCGCTTCGACGGTGATCTTCATAATCGAAAAGTGCAGCACTTTGCAGAAATGGATTTACGCCGCATAAAGAGCTCAAGTATTGAGGTCGCTCGGGCACACCATCGCCGTATTCCTTCCAAAATTGGAGCGGCAGGTCCGGTTGGAGTTTTGCGCGCTGAAATGGCGAGGAAAAGAGGTCATATGCCTATTCGTCAATTGATGCTTAAAGCGGGCCCGGCAATACAGGCAATCAAACCGGTCATGATGATGAGCCCACTCTCTGTCGCACAATTTTTGATCCCAGGTAAGCAAAAATTTGATTTGCTTGTGATGGATGAAGCGAGCCAAATTCAGCCTGTCGATGCCATAGGTGCAATTGCGCGGTGTGAGCAAGTTGTTGTTGTCGGCGACGAAAGACAATTACCGCCAACCAGTTTCTTCTCTCGTATGACTGAAGCCAGTAACGATGATGGGGATGAAGATTCAACACAAGTAGCAGATATCGAAAGTATACTCGGATTGTTTGTTGCCAGAGGCTTGCCACAACGAATGCTTCGCTGGCATTACCGAAGTCGGCACCAGTCGCTTATTGCGGTTTCTAATAGTCAGTTCTACGAAAACAAATTGTTTATAGTCCCAAGCCCATTTACCGAAGAGGCTGGTATGGGCTTACGATTCCATTATGTGGAAAACGGTGTTTTCGAATCGGGTGAGGGCAATGCCAATCCTATTGAGGCAAAAAGGATTGCTACCGCTATTCTTGAGCATGCACAACAATACCCTGAAATGTCACTCGGAGTCGCAACATTCTCTGTTTCACAACGTAAGGCGATTCAGGATGAATTAGAGATTCTCCGCCGTTTAAATCCGCAATATGAAGATTTCTTTAATTCTCACCCTGCCGAGCCATTCTTCATTAAAAACCTGGAAAACATTCAAGGTGACGAACGTGATGTCATCATGATCTCTGTAGGATATGCGCGTAATAAACAAGGCTATCTGGCAATGCGATTCGGCCCTCTGGGTTCACAAGGTGGTGAGCGGCGGCTTAATGTGCTGATTAGCCGCGCAAAACGGCGATGTGAGGTTTTTGCATCGATCACTGATGAAGATATTGATCTTGGACGTACTAAAGGTGTTGGCGTATTGGCTTTCAAACTCTTCCTTCAATATGCCCGCACAGGACGTTTATCAATGTCCACAGTTTCCGGGCGCCCGATGGATAGCGTATTTGAAGAACAAGTCGCATCAGCACTTCAAAACCGAGGTTATCAGGTGCACCCACAAGTCGGAATTGCTGGCTTCTTTATCGATCTGGCAATTGCCGATCCTGAATTACCTGGGCGTTATCTTCTCGGGATCGAATGTGATGGCAGCGCTTATCATTCCTCTCGTTCTGCCAGAGAGCGTGATCGTTTACGTCAGGCCGTTCTGGAGGATCATGGTTGGATCATACACCGAATCTGGAGTACGGATTGGTTCCAAAGACCTGAGGAACAACTGCAAAAAGTTATTTATGCTATTGAGAATGCAAAAAGAGAACTGAATAGTAGAACAGAACATATATATGGACGTTCCCGAGCAGTTCCTGTTGATATTGTCACAGTTGAACGAGAAGACGTTGTTGAGGTTGGCCTTGATAGAACTGATTCCGCTAATGACCAGTCTATCATTTATGAAGAAGCACAACCCGAAGCCAATCTTTCCTATGCTTTACATGAAACACCAACCGGCATACTTGCTGACATGGTTGAAAAAATAGTTTTCACTGAATCGCCTATCCATTTGAGCGAATTGATAACTCGTCTTCGCTCAGCATGGGGATTGCAGCGGGCTGGTGCGCGGATAGAAAGCGTTGTTAACCAGGCTGCTCAAATTGCCTGCAGGAGAGGTAAGATTTATAAGGAGCATGAATTTTTCATACACAAAGAAGTAGCAATTCGACTGCGCAACAGACAAAACGTCTTGTCTGCAAGTATACGTAAACCAGAACTGATCGCACCTATAGAAATCGCTTCAGGTGTATTTGACATCGTTAGCGCAAGCCTTGGAGCAACAGAAGATGAAATCATTACATCCATCTCAAGGATGCTTGGTTTTAAATCGACTAGTAGTCTCCTGAGAAAAGTGATCTCCGATGTCATTGAGCAGGAAATTAAAGATAACCGCCTAAAGCAGCAAGATGGTTTGATTGTTATCGGAGATACCTCTTCTGTTCAGAATGCTGTTTAATGCCTGATATTCTATAAAGGCATTTATGGGGGCCCATTATCATACGATGGAGCCCCCTCAAAATTGGCCCAACCAATCCCCCAACTATTCCTTCCCTGGTTCACATTTCCATTATTTCCGCTCACAAAATCATTGCTCATCCATAACACTTGGTTAACCATTCGTTGTCATTAACCCTACATCACAACATTGGCAGGACCACTTTTACACAGCATGTGACGCAGAGATGAGCACAGACTCACCGCAAAGCAGATTGTGTGGTCCCCAGGAGACCTGCATGAGCCTCTGGCAACAAAACTACGATCCGGCCGGGAATATCTGGCTGTCGAGCCTGATCGCATCGCTTCCGATCCTGTTCTTCTTCTTTGCGCTGATTAAGCTCAAACTGAAGGGATACCTTGCGGCGACATACACCGTCGCTATCGCCCTGCTGGTGGCGCTATTCTTCTATAAAATGCCGGTCGATCGCGCGCTGGCCTCCGTCGTCTATGGCTTCTTCTACGGCCTGTGGCCGATTGCGTGGATCATCATTGCCGCGGTTTTTGTCTACAAAATCTCGGTGAAAACCGGGCAGTTCGACATTATTCGCTCGTCGATCCTCTCTATTACGCCGGACCAGCGCTTACAGATGCTGATTGTCGGCTTCTCCTTCGGGGCGTTCCTGGAAGGGGCAGCAGGGTTCGGCGCGCCGGTGGCGATCACCGCTGCGCTGCTGGTAGGGCTGGGCTTTAACCCGCTGTATGCCGCGGGCCTGTGCCTGATCGTCAACACCGCACCGGTCGCGTTTGGCGCGATGGGCATTCCGATTCTGGTGGCCGGTCAGGTGACCGGGCTGGACAGCTTTGAGATCGGCCAGATGGTAGGCCGTCAGTTGCCGTTCCTGACCATCATCGTGCTGTTCTGGATCATGGCGATTATGGACGGCTGGCGCGGGGTGAAAGAGACCTGGCCTGCGGTAATGGTAGCGGGCGGTTCCTTCGCCATTGCCCAGTACCTGAGCTCCAACTTCCTTGGCCCGGAACTGCCGGACATTATCTCTTCCCTGGTGTCGCTGGTTTGTCTGACGTTGTTCCTGAAACGCTGGCAGCCAGTGCGCATCTTCCGCTTTGCCGATATGGGCGCGTCGCACGTGGATCAGACGCTGGCTCGCACGGGCTATACCACAGGCCAAATCGTCCGCGCGTGGTCACCGTTCCTGTTCCTGACCGCCACCGTGACGCTGTGGAGCATTCCACCGTTTAAAGCACTGTTCGCCCCTGGCGGTGCGCTGTATAACATGGTGATTAACATCTCCGTGCCGTTCCTCGACAAGATGGTCGCCCGTATGCCGCCGGTGGTGCACGACGCCACGCCGTATGCAGCGGTATTTAAGTTTGACTGGTTCTCCGCCACCGGCACGGCCATTCTGTTTGCGGCTATCCTTTCTGTGGTGTGGCTGCGCATGAAGCCTGCCGCCGCGGTGCAGACCTTTGCAGCGACAATTAAAGAGCTGATGCTGCCGATCTACTCCATCGGCATGGTGCTGGCATTCGCGTTTATCTCGAACTACTCCGGCCTGTCGTCGACGCTGGCGCTGGCGCTGGCCCATACCGGCCATGCGTTTACTTTCTTCTCGCCATTCCTCGGCTGGCTGGGGGTGTTCCTGACCGGTTCCGATACCTCCTCTAACGCGCTGTTTGCCGCCCTGCAGGCAACGGCGGCGCAGCAGATTGGCGTCTCGGACGTGCTGCTCGTGGCGGCTAACACCACCGGCGGCGTAACAGGGAAGATGATCTCTCCGCAATCCATCGCCATAGCCTGTGCGGCGGTGGGACTGGTGGGCAAAGAGTCGGATCTGTTCCGTTTTACCGTGAAACACAGCCTGATATTTACCTGCATGGTGGGCGTTATTACCACGCTGCAGGCCTATGTCTTAACCTGGATGATTCCATGATAGTGATGCCCAGACGCCTGTCCGACGAGATTGCCACTCGCGTGCGGGCGCTGATTGAAGAACAACATCTGGAGGCGGGCATGAAATTGCCCGCTGAACGTCAGCTTGCCGCCCAGCTTGGCGTGTCGCGCAATTCCCTGCGCGAAGCGCTGGCGACGCTGGTTAACGAAGGCGTGCTGCTGAGCCGTCGCGGTGGCGGCACGTTTGTGCGCTGGCAGCATGATGACTGGTCCGGGCAAAACATCGTCCAGCCGCTGAAAACATTGATGGAAAACGATCCGGACTACAGCTTCGACATTCTTGAAGCGCGTCACGCCATCGAGACCAGTACCGCCTGGCACGCGGCAATGCGGGCAACCGAGGCCGATAAAGAGAAGCTCAAAGTCTGCTTCGAGGCAACGCAAAGCAACGACCCGGATATCGCCTCGCAGGCGGATGTGCGTTTTCATCTGGCGATTGCCGAGGCGTCGCACAACGTGGTGCTGCTGCAAACCATGCGCGGGTTCTTCGACCTGCTGCAATCCTCCGTGAAGCAGAGCCGCCAGCGCATGTATCTGGTCCCGCCGGTTTTCGCCCAGCTCACCGAACAGCATGAAGCCGTGCTCAACGCCATTCTGGCGGGCGATGCCGAGGCCGCGCGCAAAGCGATGATGGCGCATCTCGGCTTCGTGCATACCACCATTAAACGATTTGATGAAGATCAGGCCCGACAGGCGCGTATTACCCGTCTGCCTGGCGACAGTGATATTTCCAGGGAGAACAACGCATGATTATTTCAGCAGCCAGTGACTATCGCGCCGCGGCGCAGCGCATTTTGCCGCCGTTCCTGTTCCACTATATCGACGGCGGGGCGTATGCCGAATATACCCTGCGTCGCAACGTGGAAGATCTCTCGGAAGTGGCCCTGCGCCAGCGCGTGCTGAAGAATATGTCTGACCTGAGCCTCGAGACGAAGCTGTTTAACGAGACGCTCTCCATGCCGGTGGCGCTTGCGCCTGTCGGCTTATGCGGCATGTACGCCCGCCGTGGCGAAGTGCAGGCCGCTGCAGCGGCGGACGCCAAAGGTATTCCGTTTACCCTCTCCACCGTTTCGGTCTGCCCGATTGAAGAAGTCGCTCCGACCATTAAGCGCCCGATGTGGTTCCAGCTGTATGTTCTGCGGGATCGCGGTTTTATGCGTAACGCGCTGGAGCGCGCCAAAGCGGCGGGCTGCTCAACGCTGGTCTTTACCGTGGATATGCCAACGCCCGGTGCGCGCTATCGTGATGCTCACTCCGGCATGAGCGGCCCGAATGCCGCCCTGCGCCGCTACTGGCAGGCGGTGACTCATCCGCAGTGGGCATGGGATGTCGGCGTGAATGGCCGTCCGCACGATCTGGGGAATATCTCGGCCTACCTCGGTAAACCGACCGGGCTGGAAGATTACATCGGCTGGCTGGCGAATAACTTCGATCCCTCCATCTCCTGGAAAGACCTGGAGTGGATACGCGAATTCTGGGACGGCCCGATGGTGATCAAGGGTATCCTCGATCCGGAAGATGCGCGCGACGCGGTACGTTTCGGTGCCGATGGGATCGTGGTCTCTAACCACGGCGGACGCCAGCTCGACGGCGTGCTTTCTTCTGCACGCGCGTTGCCCGCCATTGCTGATGCGGTGAAAGGCGATATCGCGATCCTCGCCGACAGCGGCATTCGTAACGGGCTGGATGTGGTACGGATGATTGCGCTTGGCGCAGACAGCGTGCTGCTGGGCCGTGCTTACCTGTACGCGCTGGCCACCAGCGGTCAGGCGGGCGTGGCGAACCTGCTGAACCTGATCGAGAAAGAGATGAAGGTGGCGATGACGCTGACCGGTGCGAAGTCGATTAGCGAAATCAGCAAGGATTCGCTGGTGCAGGAGCTGAGTAAATTGCCTGCGGCGCTGGCACCGCTGTCGCAGGGGAATGCGGCTTAAGGGATTCGATCTGATCCCCTCATCCTCTCCCCAAAGGTGAGAGGGGATGCTATTCTGCCCCCGCAATTAAGGGGGCAGTATGCTTAACATCGTTTTATTCGAACCAGAAATTCCACCTAATACCGGCAACATCATCCGCCTGTGCGCCAATACCGGGTTTCGTCTGCATATCATTGAGCCGATGGGCTTTACATGGGACGACAAACGTCTGCGCCGCGCGGGGCTGGATTATCATGAATTTACTGCCGTGGTTCGCCATCACGATTACGCCGCGTTTCTGGAAACCGAAAAACCGCAGCGCATGTTTGCTCTGACCACCAAAGGCACGCCGGCACACAGCGCTGTAAGCTACCAGGAAGGTGATTATTTGCTGTTTGGCCCGGAAACACGCGGACTGCCAGCGACCATTCTTGATGCTTTACCTGCTGAGCAAAAAATTCGTATTCCGATGATGCCGGACAGCCGCAGCATGAACCTGTCAAATGCGGTGTCGGTCGTGGTGTATGAAGCATGGCGTCAGTTGGGATATTCTGGCGCGGTGTTACGTCGCTGAACAACATCGGGTGGCGTGCGCCACCCGATTGATTACGCTTAACCTGCTACCGCGATACGTTTCATGTCGGTCATGTAGCCACGCAGTTTCTGGCCCACTTTCTCGATTTCATGGCTGCGAATGGCTTCGTTCAAGTCGCGCAGTTGTGCGTTGTCTACGGCACCTTCCGCAATCGCTTTGCCCAGATCGCCTGCCTGCAGGGTGGTCATGAACTCTTTCAGCAGCGGTACGCATGCATAAGAGAACAGGTAGTTACCATACTCGGCGGTATCAGAGATAACCACGTTCATTTCGTACAGGCGCTTACGGGCGATGGTGTTCGCGATCAGCGGCAGCTCGTGCAGTGATTCATAGTACGCAGACTCTTCGATGATGCCGGAATCCACCATGGTTTCAAACGCCAGCTCAACGCCCGCTTTCACCATCGCGATCATCAGTACGCCTTTATCGAAATATTCCTGCTCGCTGATTTTGCCGTCAAACTGTGGCGCGGTTTCAAACGCGGTTTTGCCGGTCTCTTCACGCCAGGTCAGCAGTTTCTTATCGTCATTCGCCCAGTCCGCCATCATGCCGGAAGAGAACTCGCCGGAGATGATGTCGTCCATATGTTTCTGGAACAGCGGAGCCATGATGGTTTTCAGCTGCTCAGACAGCGCGAATGCACGCAGTTTCGCCGGGTTGGACAGACGGTCCATCATCAGCGTAATGCCGCCCTGCTTCAGCGCTTCGGTGATGGTTTCCCAGCCGAACTGAATCAGTTTTTCAGCGTATGCCGGATCGGTGCCCTCTTCCACCAGCTTGTCGAAGCACAGCAGAGAACCGGCCTGCAACATACCGCACAGAATGGTCTGCTCGCCCATCAGGTCAGATTTCACTTCGGCAACGAAGGAGGATTCCAGCACGCCCGCACGATGGCCGCCGGTCGCTGCTGCCCAGGCTTTTGCAATCGCCATGCCTTCGCCTTTCGGATCGTTTTCCGGGTGAACCGCAATCAGGGTCGGTACGCCGAAGCCACGCTTGTACTCTTCACGTACTTCAGTGCCTGGACACTTCGGTGCCACCATCACTACGGTGATGTCTTTACGGATCTGTTCGCCCACTTCCACGATGTTGAAGCCGTGGGAGTAACCCAGCGCCGCGCCATCTTTCATCAGTGGCTGTACGGAACGCACAACGTCAGAGTGCTGTTTATCTGGCGTCAGGTTAACCACCAGATCCGCCTGTGGGATCAGCTCTTCGTAGGTGCCTACTTTGAAGCCGTTTTCGGTCGCTTTACGCCATGAAGCACGCTTCTCAGCAATCGCTTCTTTACGCAGGGCGTAGGAGATATCCAGACCGGAGTCACGCATGTTCAGGCCCTGGTTCAGACCCTGTGCGCCACAGCCGACGATGACCACTTTTTTACCCTGAAGGTAGCTCGCGCCATCGGCAAATTCATCGCGCGCCATGAAGCGGCATTTGCCCAGCTGCGCCAGCTGCTGGCGCAAGTTCAGTGTATTAAAGTAGTTAGCCATGGGTGATACCTCGTGATGTTGTGCGTCTTATTGTTCGGTTCGCTTTTGCGAGAATGAACTTACTATATGACAGGAAATTTATTGCGGAAATTGATATATTCACAACGTCACGTTGCAATTATTGCAATGTAAACAGAGGGAGTGGAATCGGTGGATTTACGCGATCTGAAAATGTTCCTGCATCTGGCGGAAAGCCGTCACTTTGGCCGTAGCGCACGGGCGATGCACGTTAGCCCTTCCACACTGTCACGCCAGATCCAGCGGCTTGAGGAAGATCTCGGCCAGCCGCTGTTCGTGCGCGATAACCGCACCGTCACCCTTACCGAAGCGGGGGAAGAGCTGCGCGTCTTCGCCCAGCAAACCTTGTTGCAGTATCAGCAGTTGCGACACACCATCGACCAGCAAGGGCCGTCGCTCTCCGGTGAGCTTCATATTTTTTGTTCCGTCACCGCAGCCTACAGCCATTTGCCGCCGATCCTTGACCGCTTCCGCGCGGAACATCCGTCGGTCGAAATCAAACTCACTACCGGCGATGCCGCCGACGCCATGGAAAAAGTGGTCACAGGTGAAGCCGATCTCGCCATTGCCGGGAAACCTGAAACCCTGCCGGGGGCGGTGGCGTTCTCAATGCTGGAAAATCTGGCGGTGGTGCTGATCGCCCCGGCGCTCCCCTGCCCGGTGCGTAACCAGGTGTCGGTAGAAAAACCAGACTGGTCAACGGTGCCGTTTATCATGGCCGATCAGGGGCCCGTGCGCCGCCGCATTGAGCTATGGTTCCGCCGTCAGAAAATCAGTAACCCATCGATTTACGCCACGGTCGGCGGCCATGAGGCGATGGTGTCGATGGTGGCGCTCGGCTGCGGCGTGGCGCTGCTGCCGGAAGTGGTGCTGGAAAACAGCCCTGAACCGGTGCGCAACCGCGTAATGATTTTAGAGCGCAGTGACGAGAAAACGCCGTTTGAGCTTGGCGTCTGTGCACAAAAAAAGCGGCTGCATGAGCCGCTTATTGATGCGTTCTGGAAGATTCTGCCCAACCACTAGCCGGATGGCGGCGCAAGCGCCTTATCCGGCCTACGGTTTGAAAGAACGTAGGCCTGATAAGCGCAGCGCCATCAGGCATTTTTTCGAACAATCTAACCCGCCAGGAAGAAACGGAACGCCGGGTTATGGGTTTCATCGTGACACTCATAGCCCAGTTCATTGAGCCGCGTTTCGAAATCCGGCTCGTGCTCACCCAGTTCGAATGCCGCCAGCACACGACCGTAATCGGTACCGTGGCTGCGGTAGTGGAACAGCGAGATGTTCCAGTGCGTGCCCAGCGTATGCAGGAACTTCAACAATGCGCCCGGTGATTCCGGGAACTCGAAGCTGTAAAGGCGTTCCTGGAGCGGCTTCGACGGACGCCCGCCAACCATGTAACGCACGTGCAGCTTCGCCATTTCGTCATCGGAGAGATCCACCACGCTGTAGCCGCCTTCATGCAGCAGGTTGAGGATCTCTTTGCGCTCCTCCAGCCCACGGCTCAGACGCACGCCGACAAAAATGCAGGCATCTTTGGCATCGGCGAAACGGTAGTTGAACTCCGTCACCGAGCGCCCGCCCAGCAGTTGGCAGAACTTGAGGAAGCTGCCCTTCTCTTCCGGAATGGTCACCGCCAGCAGGGCCTCACGCTGTTCACCCAGCTCGCAGCGCTCGGAGACATAGCGCAGGCCGTGGAAGTTTACGTTGGCACCAGAAAGCACGTGCGCCAGACGCTCGCCGCGAATGTTGTGCTGCGCGATGTATTTCTTCATTCCCGCCAGCGCCAGCGCGCCGGAAGGCTCTGCCACCGCACGCACATCCTCAAACAGATCTTTCATCGCCGCGCAGATAGCATCGCTATCAACGGTGACGATATCGTCGAGATATTCCTGGCAGAGGCGGAACGTTTCGTCGCCAATGCGCTTCACCGCCACGCCCTCGGCGAACAGCCCGACGCGCGGCAGATCCACCGGATGACCCGCATCCAGCGCCGCTTTCAGGCAGGCTGAGTCTTCCGCTTCAACGGCAATGACCTTGATTTGCGGCATCAACTGTTTGATCAGCACCGCCACGCCTGCCGCGAGGCCGCCACCACCCACCGGCACAAAGACACGGTCGAGATGGGCATCCTGCTGCAGCAGCTCCAGCGCCAGCGTGCCTTGTCCGGCAATCACCATCGGGTGGTCGAACGGCGGCACCCAGGTAAAACCTTGCTGCTGCGCCAGCTCAATTGCTTTGGCTTTCGCTTCGTCAAAGTTCGCACCGTGGAGCAGCACTTCACCGCCAAAACCACGCACCGCGTCGACTTTGATATCCGCCGTGGCGACCGGCATTACGATCAGCGCTTTCAACCCTAAACGGGCCGAGGAGAACGCCACGCCCTGTGCGTGGTTGCCCGCCGACGCGGTAATCACACCGCGCGCTTTTTGTTCGTCGGTCAACCCGGCCATCATCGCGTAGGCTCCACGCAGCTTAAAGCTGTGCACCGGCTGCCTGTCTTCGCGCTTCACCAGAATCACGTTGTCGAGGCGCGAAGAGATTTTTTCCATTTTTTGCAGGGGCGTAACCTGCACGGCTTCATAGACCGGTGCGCGTAGCACCGCCCGGAGATATTCCGCCCCCTCAGGGGCGGCGGATAAGGGTTGTGACTCGGCCATCATTAGCCCCCAAGTTTAGTTTTGTCGCGCACCGCGCCTTTATCTGCACTGGTGGCAAGGCTCGCGTAAGCACGCAGGGCGAAGGAGACTTCACGCTGGCGGTCTTTCGGCGTCCAGGCTTTGTCGCCGCGCGCTTCCTGCGCTTCACGACGCGCCGCAATTTCCTGATCGCTCAGCTTCAGCTGAATGCCGCGGTTCGGAATGTCGATTTCAATCAGATCGCCATCTTCGATGATCGCGATGTTGCCGCCGCTTGCCGCTTCCGGTGAAACGTGGCCGATGGAGAGGCCTGAGGTGCCGCCGGAGAAACGACCGTCGGTGATCAGCGCACAGGCTTTACCGAGTCCCATCGATTTCAGGAAGGTGGTTGGATAGAGCATCTCCTGCATACCCGGCCCGCCTTTCGGCCCTTCGTAGCGGATCACCACCACATCGCCTTCCACCACTTTGCCGCCGAGAATGGCGTCTACCGCCTCGTCCTGGCTTTCATACACTTTTGCCGGACCGGTGAATTTCAGGATGCTGTCATCCACGCCAGCCGTTTTAACGATACAGCCGTTTTCCGCAAAGTTGCCGTACAGCACGGCCAGGCCGCCGTCTTTGCTGTAAGCGTGTTCCAGCGAGCGGATACAGCCTTCAGCGCGATCGTCATCCAGCGTGTCCCAGCGACAATCCTGCGAGAATGCCTGCGTGGTGCGAATCCCTGCCGGACCGGCGCGGAACATGTTTTTCACCGCATCGTCTTTGGTCAGCATGACATCGTATTTTTCCAGCGCCTGCGGCAGCGTCAGACCGAGCACGTTTTTCACGTCGCGGTTCAGCAGCCCGGCACGATCCAGCTCGCCGAGGATACCGATCACGCCACCCGCGCGGTGTACGTCTTCCATGTGATATTTCTGGGTACTCGGCGCGACTTTGCACAGCTGTGGCACCTTGCGGGAGAGCTTGTCGATGTCACTCATGGTGAAGTCGATCTCCGCTTCCTGCGCGGCAGCCAGCAGGTGCAGAACGGTGTTGGTGGAGCCGCCCATGGCGATGTCCAGCGTCATGGCATTTTCAAACGCGGCCTTGCTGGCGATGTTACGCGGCAGCGCGCTTTCGTCGTCCTGCTCGTAGTAGCGTTTGGTCAGCTCAACGATGCGTTTACCGGCATTGAGGAACAGCTTTTTACGATCGGTATGGGTCGCCAGCAGCGAACCGTTGCCGGGCTGAGAGAGGCCCAGCGCTTCGGTCAGACAGTTCATGGAGTTGGCGGTGAACATACCGGAACAGGAGCCGCAGGTCGGGCACGCGGAGCGTTCCACCTGGTTGCTCTGCTCATCAGAGACTTTCGGGTCCGCCCCCTGAATCATCGCATCAACGAGGTCGAGCTTGATGATTTTGTCGGATAGTTTGGTTTTACCCGCTTCCATTGGGCCACCGGAGACGAAGATCACCGGGATGTTCAGGCGCAGGGAAGCCATCAGCATCCCTGGGGTGATTTTGTCGCAGTTGGAGATACAGACCATCGCATCAGCACAGTGGGCGTTCACCATGTACTCCACCGAGTCGGCGATCAGCTCGCGCGACGGCAGTGAATAGAGCATGCCCCCGTGACCCATCGCGATACCGTCATCCACCGCAATGGTGTTGAACTCTTTCGCCACACCGCCGGACGCTTCAATTTGTTCGGCAACCAGTTTACCGAGATCGCGCAGGTGCACGTGGCCCGGCACGAACTGGGTGAAAGAGTTCACCACGGCGATAATGGGCTTGCCGAAATCGGCGTCGGTCATCCCGGTGGCGCGCCACAGCGCGCGGGCACCCGCCATATTACGGCCGTGGGTGGTGGTGGCAGAACGATACTTAGGCATGCTTTATTTACTCCCGTCTGACTATTAAATGGGACGGTGCGTGCCGTCCCATAATTATTCTTAGTGATTAACCTGATCCAACCAGCCGTATTTATCTTCCGTTTCACCGGTAAAGAGGCCAAAGAAGGCTTGCTGAATACGTTTAGTCACCGGACCACAGCGGCCTTCGCCTACCTGGATTCCGTCGACACTGCGAACCGGCGTGATTTCGGCAGCCGTACCGGACATGAACACTTCATCCGCCAGGTACAGAGACTCGCGGGACAGAACCTGCTCACGCACTTCAATGCCCAGATCTTTCGCCAGCTTGATAATGGCGTCACGGGTGATCCCCGGCAGCGCGGAAGAGGTAAACGGCGGCGTGAACAGGATACCGTCTTTAACTTCAAACAGGTTTTCGCCTGCACCTTCAGAGATATAGCCATTCACGTCCAGCGCGATGCCTTCCTGATAACCATGACGACGCGCTTCGCTACCGACCAGCAATGAGGAAAGGTAGTTACCGCCTGCTTTTGCCGCAGTCGGAATGGTGTTTGGTGCCACGCGGTTCCAGGAAGAAACCATTGCGTCGATCCCCTGATCCAGCGCTTCTGCACCCAGGTAGGCACCCCACGGGAACGCGGCAATGATCACATCGGTGGTGTATCCGGCTGGCGGGTTAACGCCCATCCCCACGTCACCCACGAATACCAGCGGACGAATGTAGGCGCTGGTCAGGTTGTTCTTACGAATCACGTCGCGGCAGGCTTCCATCAGCTCATCCACGCTCTGAGAGACCGGGAAACGATAAATTTTGGCTGAATCATGCAGACGCTGCATGTGTTCGCAATGGCGGAACACCACTGGCCCTTTGTGAGAATCGTAGCAACGGATGCCTTCAAACACAGACGTACCGTAATGCAGCGCGTGGGACATGACGTGGACTTTCGCGTCCTCCCAGCGAACCATCTCACCATTGAACCAAATGTAATCAGCTTTTTTCGTCGTCATTTTTTCTTCCTGTCACGCTCAAGCGCGGATTTGTTGTGATGTGGTTGTGCTCTGGCAGATGGCAACGTGTGCCACATCGACCAGTTTCGTTAACTGACTAAACAGTAAGTCGACCGACCGCGGGCTGGCAACGGTCAATTCGATATTGATGTTCCGGGCGTCGGTGGCCGTCTCCATATTCATAGAGCAAATCTGAAAACCACGGTGACGCACCACACGCAAAACGCGTTCTAATGTCTCTGGATTGAAGCGAGCCTGCACGGCGACCTGATGTTGCATCATGATAATTTCTCCAGCATTTGTGAGTTACTGGCACCGGGCGGTACCAACGGCCAGACATTCTCAAGCTCGTCGATTGAGACATGAAGCAGGTAGGGCCCTTCGCTTGACAGCATGGTGTCGAGTGCCGCTTCAACCTGGTCTTTACGGGTGATGTGCTGGCCTGGGATACCAAAGGCGCTGGCCAGCATGAGGAAATCGGGGTTATCGGTCAGGGTGGTTTCGCTGTAACGCTCCTGGAAGAACAACTGTTGCCACTGGCGAACCATCCCTAAACGCTGGTTATCGAGCAACACGATCTTCAGCGGTAACTGCTTGCGCTTCACGGTGCCGAGCTCCTGAACGTTCATCATGAAGGAGCCGTCACCGGAGATACAGATTACGGTATCGTTCGGTCGGGCAACCTGTGCGCCTACGGCAGCAGGCAGGCCGAAGCCCATCGTCCCTAAGCCACTGGAGGTGATGAAGTTTTCCGGGCGGGTATAGGTCATGTGCTGGGCTGACCACATCTGATGCTGGCCCACATCCGTCGTCACCACGCTGTCTGCCGGTTTACGGTCGGACAACTGTTTCAACAGCAGCGGTGCGTAGATGGCCTCGCCGGGGTGATCGTAACGCCAGGCGTGTTCAGCGCGCATGTCTGCGGTGTGTTGACGCCATGCGTTGATATCCAGCGGCTGCTGTAACGCCGGTAACAGCGCGTTGAGATCGCCCTGCAGCGCAACATGCGCCTGACGCAGTTTGTTCATCTCCGCCGGGTCGATATCCATATGGATCACTTTGGCATTCGGCGCGAAGGTATTCAGCTTGCCAGTGACGCGGTCATCAAAACGGGCACCGACGGCGATGAGCAGGTCGCACTCCTGCACCGCCAGGTTTGCCGCTTTGGTGCCGTGCATCCCTAACATGCCCAAATAGTATGGGTAGTCCGCGTCGACCGCGCCCAATCCTTTCAGCGTGCAGGTGGCGGGCATTTGCGTTACCGCGATAAATTCGCGCAGGGCAGGAACGGCCTGCGCCATACCAACGCCACCACCGACATACAGCATCGGCTGTTTCGCCTGCGCCAGCATCTGGCGGGCCTCTTCCACTTCGGCATGCGGGAAGACATCGTTATTTTCAACGGTGGAAAAATGCGGCTCCAGATCGCCCAGAGCAACCTGGATATCTTTCGGGATATCAACCAGAACCGGGCCAGGACGACCGGAATTAGCCACGTCGAACGCTTCTGCCATAATGCGCGGCAGCTCTTCCAGAGACTGAACAAGGAAGCTGTGTTTGGTACAGGCCAGCGACAAACCGAGTACGTCCACCTCCTGGAAGGCGTCGGTTCCGATGAACGGAGAAGCCACCTGACCGGTGATGGCGACAACGGGAACGGAATCGAGCAACGCATCCGCCAGACCGGTGATCAGGTTGGTTGCGCCCGGACCGGACGTTGCCATGCAGACGCCGGTTTTACCGGTGGCGCGCGCGTAACCAATGGCCGCCATTGCTGCGCCCTGCTCGTGTCGGCACAAGAGGTGTTCCACGCCGCCGTCATACAGTGCATCGTAAATCGGCATAATTGCGCCACCCGGATAACCGAATATTGTCTCGACTCCCTGCGCGCGCAACGCATGTACTACCCACTGTGCCCCATTCATAGTTAGTTCCCCGTCATAAATCGGGAGAAACAGAATTTTGTGCTAGTCGTCATTCTCTGCTCCTCATTTGCGTTTTTTAGTCATAAAAAAACCCCCGGACCTTTCGGTGCGGGGGTCTTAGTTCGTTAAGGCTTGATTTCTAAGCCTTTCCTCGTCCAAGTGCAGCCCCGCACGGTGGGATAATAATCACCACCACGCTAATCACGACCAGGCTAATCACTCGTAGAAGGGCTGTCATTTTCAGTTCTTTCTGCATCTTGTTCGAAGGAATACCTAAAGAGTTACCACAGTTATTTAAATAAACACAAGATTTATTTATGACTGATTTATATAGCCTGCAAAGCGTTTTCCTTAAAGCGATTGTTTTATATGAAAAAAATAGAAAATGAATTTTTTTCACTGTTTGTTATGCGCTTATACCCTCAAACCAGGCAATTTTCCGCTTCTGCGAGGGGGATTCCACGGCGTTGCAACATTTGCGATATGTCGCCAAAAATCAGGAACTGGCATCGTAAATCAGCAAAACGATGCTAAACAGGAAAACATGACGCTGGCATAGTCAGCCCCTGAGGAGGTGCTTATGTCACTGTCAGTTGTTTATACGCGCGCGGCTATCGGAGTTAAGGCACCGCTTATTTCTGTTGAGGTTCATCTGAGTAATGGCCTTCCAGGTCTCACACTTGTCGGCTTACCAGAAACGACGGTAAAAGAGGCCAGAGACCGGGTTCGCAGCGCGATCATCAATAGCGGTTATACCTTCCCCGCGAAGAAGATCACTATCAATCTTGCACCTGCTGACCTGCCCAAAGAGGGAGGGCGATATGATTTACCTATCGCTATAGCGCTTCTCGCGGCCTCTGAGCAGCTCAACACGCCCAGGTTAGGCTCGTATGAGTTCGTCGGAGAACTGGCGCTTACAGGCTCGTTAAGAGGCGTTCCCGGTGCAATATCGGGGGCACTTGAAGCAATACGCGCCGGCCGACAAATCATTCTGGCCAATGAAAACGCATCAGAAGTGAGCCTCATAGCAGAAAAAGGGTGCCTGATAGCGGGCCATTTACAGGAGGTTTGCGCGTTTCTGGAGGGGCGTCATGAGCTGTCCGAACCGGAAGAGAGTGACAACGCGCTACCGGATGCACCGGAGGATCTCTGCGATATTATGGGTCAGGAGCAGGGGAAAAGGGCGCTGGAGATTACCGCTGCTGGTGGGCATAATCTTTTACTGATAGGTCCGCCGGGTACGGGTAAAACCATGCTGGCGAGCAGATTAAGTGGTTTGCTTCCTCCACTTAATAATCATGAAGCGCTGGAAAGTGCCGCTATTTTAAGCCTGGTCAGTTCTACGTCGCTGCAAAAACACTGGCGGCGTCGCCCCTTCCGCTCGCCACACCACAGTGCTTCACTCACAGCGATGGTAGGGGGCGGGTCAATGCCGGGGCCTGGCGAGATCTCTCTGGCACACAATGGCATTCTGTTTCTCGATGAGCTGCCCGAGTTTGAGCGTCGCGTTCTGGATGCACTGAGGGAGCCCATTGAATCCGGTGAGATTCATATTTCCCGCACCCGAGCCAAAATTAGCTATCCGGCACGGTTTCAGCTCGTTGCTGCAATGAACCCTAGTCCCACAGGGCACTACCAGGGTAATCATAACCGTTGTACACCAGAGCAGACGCTGCGCTACCTGGGGAAGCTCTCAGGGCCTTTTCTTGACCGTTTCGATTTATCCCTTGAGATCCCTCTGCCGCCGCCAGGCCTGCTCAGACAAACCCGTATGAACGGTGAGAGCACAGCAGAAGTACGCGACCGGGTTATTACCGCGCAGGCACGACAATATGCTCGCCAGAATAAACTCAATGCACGCCTTGATAACGCTGAAATTCGCCAGTTTTGCCATCTGACTGCTGAAGATGCTGGCTGGCTGGAGGAGACGCTTTCGCGGTTTGGTCTTTCTATCCGTGCGTGGCAGCGTCTGTTGAAAGTGGCCAGAACGATCGCCGATGTGGGGGAAAGTCCTGATATTGAGAGGCGACATTTGCAGGAGGCGCTGAGCTATCGCGCAATAGATCGTTTGTTGCTGCATCTGCAAAAAATGCTGGCGTAAAAAAAGGGGCCGTAGCCCCTTTTTTCTTCATCTTAGTCATCAGACTCGGTGTAGTCTTCTGCACCTTCCATCTGCGGCTTACCGCCAGACAGCGTATGGAAACGCTTAGGACGCTTGATGCGAGCCATATACTTGATCCATACACGTTCTGCTTCAGACTGCGGCTCACGCTCACCACGGCAAACAGATACAAACTGTTTTTCGTCTTCCGTTGCTGGTTCACGTTTACCCAGATCCAGCTCGTTAAAGGCATAACCATGGCGCTCAAGCAGCTGCGCCTCTTTGATGGTGAAATCGCCGTGACGAGAGAACCCGCGCGGATAATGTTTATTGTCGAAAAAACGATTAGTCGTCGTAAAGCTTTCCGCCATCCTACACGCTCCTAATTCTTTGGCCGAGCTATTTATGGCGCGGAGTATTAGTTACGCTTGACAGAGTGTAAAACAAAACATTTAAATCATAACGACAAATAATTTTGCGGAGAAAGATGTGGATACGGAATTGCTAAAAACTTTCCTCGAAGTGAGCAGAACACGTCACTTTGGGCGAGCAGCGGAAGCCCTCTACCTGACGCAGTCAGCGGTCAGTTTTCGTATTCGACAGCTGGAAAATCAACTGGGTGTGAACCTTTTTACCCGCCACCGCAACAATATCCGTTTAACGCCAGCCGGTGAGAAACTATTGCCGTATGCAGAAACGTTGATGAACACCTGGCAAGCAGCCCGTAAGGAGGTTGCTCATACCTCCAGGCACAATGAGTTCTCCATTGGAGCCAGCGCATCCCTGTGGGAATGCATGCTTAGTCAGTGGCTTACCCGACTATACCGCTCGCATAGTCATCTGCAATTTGAGGCCAGAATTGCGCAACGTCAGTCGCTCGTTAAGCAACTGCATGAACGTCAACTGGATCTCCTGATCACGACTGAAGCCCCCAAGATGGACGAATTTAGCAGCCAGATTGTTGGGCAGTTTAGTCTTGCACTTTATGCCTCAACGCCCTCAATGATGAAGGCCGATCTAAACTATCTACGCCTGGAATGGGGACCGGATTTTCAGCAACATGAAGCAGGGTTGATTGCCAGCGATGACGTACCGCAATTAACCACAAGCTCTGCAGAGATCGCCTGTCAGCAACTGACCTTGTTGAAGGGTTGCACCTGGTTGCCTGTGCGTTGGGCAGATAATAAACCTGGCCTCCATACCGTCACCGATTCCACAACGCTTTCCAGACCGCTTTATGCGATTTGGCTACAGAACAGTGATAAGCAGTCGCAGATAAAAGATCTATTAAAAATCAGCATACTGGATTAAAAGAATAAGCCTGCAGGGATGCAGGCTATCAGTTCAGAGTGGAGATTTTTGCTGTTGCAGGGGCAAAAAAAATCCTTTGCCGAAGCAAAGGATTCTATATGGCAGGGGCGGAGAGACTCGAACTCGCGACACCCGGTTTTGGAGACCGGTGCTCTACCAACTGAGCTACGCCCCTAAATTTCTTGCCATTAAGCCTGCCGGGAAGGCAGGCTTAATGTCTTAATAAGTGGCGGAACGGACGGGACTCGAACCCGCGACCCCCTGCGTGACAGGCAGGTATTCTAACCGACTGAACTACCGCTCCACCGAAGACTGCTTGTAACCACCGGATTAATGCACCGGCTTACTACGTAATTTGATGCCTGGCAGTTCCCTACTCTCGCATGGGGAGACCCCACACTACCATCGGCGCTACGGCGTTTCACTTCTGAGTTCGGCATGGGGTCAGGTGGGACCACCGCGCTACAGCCGCCAGGCAAATTCTGTTATCTGTATCAGGCTGAAAATATCGTCTCTCACCGCCAAAACATCTTCGGCGTTGTAAGGTTAAGCCTCACGGTTCATTAGTATCGGTTAGCTCAACGCATCGCTGCGCTTACACACCCGACCTATCAACGTCGTCGTCTTCAACGTTCCTTCAGGAGACTTAAAGTCTCAGGGAGAACTCATCTCGGGGCAAGTTTCGTGCTTAGATGCTTTCAGCACTTATCTCTTCCGCATTTAGCTACCGGGCAGTGCCATTGGCATGACAACCCGAACACCAGTGATGCGTCCACTCCGGTCCTCTCGTACTAGGAGCAGCCCCCCTCAGTTCTCCAGCGCCCACGGCAGATAGGGACCGAACTGTCTCACGACGTTCTAAACCCAGCTCGCGTACCACTTTAAATGGCGAACAGCCATACCCTTGGGACCTACTTCAGCCCCAGGATGTGATGAGC
>OJJJ01000065.1_pt1 | contig 76567 bp, 62 predicted proteins | sample 1596311 | NCBI WGS metagenome assembly OJJJ01 (sample SAMEA4350140, study PRJEB24818) | metagenome | biome: human; feature: gut; material: faeces | place: Denmark | collected 2013-09
TTCTTATTTACTATTGTTGTTGTATTAGTGCTTTCAGCGAGTAATCTAGGAGTTTCAGAACTTGCGATCTCCTTATCTGCTCGCTTTTTTTTTTTTTACAAGCAAAAGCCGGCATAGGAGTTCCGCCTTAGTCCCGTGGGCTCGGAGTTGTGTATAAGAGCCAGGTGTCGAGATAAACCGCCGCGATAACCACCACACCCATTGCCACCATCTGCCAGAACTGGGAGACGCCCATCAGGTTGAGGCCATTTTTCAACACGCTCATAATGAATGCGCCGATAATCGTGCCGCCGATGGTGCCAATCCCGCCCATCAGGCTCGTACCACCAATCACCACCGCGGCAATCGCTTCCAGCTCATAACCCACACCAACCGTTGGCTGACCTGAGTTCAGACGCGAAGCCAGAATGACCCCGGCAATCCCGGTCAGCAGACCGCAGAAGGCGTAGACGAAGATTTTGACGCGCTGGACTTTAATTCCGGACAGGTGTGCTGCAACTTCATTGCTGCCCACAGCATAAACATAGCGACCAATCACCGTTTTCTTCAGGATGTACGCAGCGATCAGCGCCACCACCACCAGGTAAAAGACCGGATAAGGCAGCACGTCGAACAGGCGGCCCTGTGCCAGCATTTTGAAGCCTGGGTAATCAGCAAAGTAAATCGCGCGGCCGTCGGTCATCACCATGTTGATGCCCCTGACGGACATCATCAGGCCCAGCGTGGCAATAAAGGGCGGGATGGTCATCTTGGTGACCAACAGCCCGTTGATATAACCGCACAGCCCACCGGCCAACACACCTGCCAGGATGCAAATCGGCAGAGGCAACCCCAGCGTGGCGCAGATACCGACAGCAACGCCTGAAAACGCCACCACGGAACCAAGAGAAAGGTCGATCCCGGAGGTGATAATGACGAAGGTAACGCCAATCGCCATGATGCCAATGACCGAGGTTTGCAGGGCAATGGTCATAATATTTTCAGTATTAAAGAAAAATGGCGATCCAAAACTGAAAAAAATCACCAGAATAATCAAACTGAAAAGCGGCGCGAGGCGCATTAAAAGTTCTTTGTTAATTTTAATTTTTTTATTATTGCTGTCTGAAGAGGTTACAGAGATAGTCATAAATTAATCCTCTAACGTCGCGTATTGCATGATTTTTTCCTGTGTGGCGTCATCAGAAGCTAACTCACCGGTAATACGACCATTACGCATCACTAAAATGCGATCGCACATACCCAGCACTTCCGGTAATTCAGAAGAAATCATGATGATTGATTTCCCTTTTGCCACTAGTCGATTCATCAATTCATAAATTTCAAGTTTGGCCCCCACGTCAATGCCACGCGTAGGCTCATCAAAGATGAGAATATCGGTGTCTTTACACACCCATCTGGCAATAATGATTTTCTGCTGATTACCACCACTTAAATTTAATGCGGCCTGCTCAAGGTGTGGCGTTTTAATTCGCAGGGCTTGCACCTGCTCCTGGCTGGTTTGCTGACAGCGCTTGCTATCAACATTGCCGTAGCGATCGGAATACTCCGGGTAATTCCCCAGCATAATATTGCGCTCAACCGACAACCCTAATGCCAGTCCTTCTTTTTTTCTGTCCTCTGTTAAATAGCTGATCCCCTGTTTGATTGCGTCAGGGATATCTTTAACCACGGTGACCTTACCGTTTAGCGTAATGGTACCGCTATCGATGGGATCTGCGCCGAAAATGGCACGCGCCAGTTCGGTACGCCCTGCGCCCATCAGACCGGCAAAACCTAAAATCTCCCCCTGATGCAGGGTGAAATCGATGTTGTTCAGTACCCCTTTGCGCGTCAGGCCGCTCACTTCCAGCACCGGTTTGTGCTGAGACAAGGGCTCACGACGCGGATAGATATTCCCGAGGTCACGCCCAACCATCATGGCAATTAAATCGCTGATTTTTACCGCATCATAATCGACGGTAGCAATAAACTGACCGTCTCGCATCACGGTCGCGCGGTCGGCAATTAACGCCAGCTCTTCCAGACGGTGCGAGATATAGACAATGCCGGTACCCTGCTCTTTCAGCAAACGGGTAACCTGAAATAAACTGTCGATCTCCGTTTCCGTCAGCGCCGCCGTCGGTTCATCCATAATCAGAATTTTGGCATTCACCGATATAGCTTTGGCAATCTCAACCATTTGTTGTTGAGCGACGGTAAGATCGGCAACCAGCGTATCTGGCGCAATATTCAGGTTCAATTTTTGCAAAATATCGATAGCTGCCTGGCGCTGTTGTTTCTCGTCAAGACGCCAGCGGTTATTTTTGCAAAATTCCCTGCCAATAAAGATATTATCTTCAACCGTTAACTCTGGGAATAAATTAAATTCCTGGTGAATAATCGTGATCCCGGCTTTTTGTGCACTTAACGGATTCGCGAATGAAACAGCTTGATCTTCAAAAATAATATTACCTTCATCCGGTTGATAAACGCCGGATAAAATTTTCATCAAGGTGGATTTTCCCGCGCCATTTTCGCCAAGCAGCGCATGAACTTCCCCTTTGCGTAACGTAAAATCAACATTACTCAACGCTAATACGCCGGGAAAACGTTTCGTAATATGACTCATCTGTAAAAATGTTTCGGACATTGCTGCTTTCCTCAATATACAGAAACTACAGTCGGTAAATCAGGCGAAAACAGCGTTGCCAGGGAGCCATCGTCACCGTTAATGCGAATACTTCTTAAAAGCGTAGATACGTTTTATGATTTTTGCTAACTCGAGTTAGCGATTGCCTTTTAAAGCTATTTTAGCTGCAAAAAATAACCAAATCATTTGGTTTAAAACTGTGACACTGGACAGACAATTTATTGTATCTCATTAATTAAAAAGAAAATTAACTTAAATACGGACATTTATTTATTTGACGCAGATCGAATTTTAACCACTTCTCGTGAGGCCTCTCACAGTTCCGCAACAAAAAAGTTGTGCAAAAAACTCGCTGATACCTAAGCTAACTCGAGTTAGCAAAAATAAAAAATTCAGCCAACTGCGACAGTGGTGTCCTCCATCCGCTTTTGCAGCACGGCATAAAGTGAGATGAGGAACCTCGAATGAACAAAATGAGTTTACCGAAAATCGGTATTCGTCCGGTGATTGATGGGCGTCGTATGGGTGTACGCGAGTCGCTCGAAGAACAGACCATGAATATGGCGAAAGCCACTGCTGCGCTTATCAGCGAGAAACTTCGTCACGCCTGTGGCGCACAGATTGAGTGCGTAATTGCAGACACCTGTATTGCCGGGATGGCTGAATCCGCCGCCTGCGAAGAAAAATTCAGTAGCCAAAATGTCGGCGTGACGATCACCGTGACACCATGTTGGTGCTACGGCAGCGAAACCATCGACATGGACCCAATGCGTCCAAAAGCCATCTGGGGCTTCAACGGCACGGAACGTCCTGGCGCTGTTTATCTGGCTGCAGCGCTGGCAGCGCATAACCAAAAAGGTCTGCCTGCTTTCTCGATTTACGGTCATGACGTGCAGGATGCGGGTGACACCACCATCCCCGCCGATGTTGAAGAAAAACTGCTGCGCTTTAGCCGTGCAGGCCTGGCAGTGGCCAGTATGAAAGGTAAAAGCTATCTGTCCGTGGGCGGCGTTTCAATGGGGATCGCAGGATCCATTGTCGATCATAACTTCTTTGAATCCTGGCTGGGCATGAAGGTTCAGCCGGTTGATATGACCGAGCTGCGTCGTCGTATTGACCAAAAAATCTATGACGAAACCGAGCTGGAGATTGCGCTGGCGTGGGCGGACAAAAACTTCCGCTATGGCGAAGATCAGAACGCCCAACAGTACAAACGCAACGAAGAGCAAAGCCGCGCCGTGCTGAAAGAAAGCCTGCTGATGGCAATGTGCATCCGTGACATGATGCAGGGTAACAAGACGCTGGCTGAAAAAGGCCTGGTCGAAGAGTCGCTGGGCTTCAACGCCATTGCCGCGGGCTTCCAGGGTCAGCGTCACTGGACCGATCAATACCCGAACGGCGACACCGCCGAAGCCCTGCTGAACAGCTCATTTGACTGGAACGGCATACGCGAACCGTATGTGGTTGCCACCGAAAACGACAGTCTGAACGGTGTGGCAATGCTGTTTGGCCGCCAGCTTACCGGTACCGCGCAAGTCTTTGCCGATGTACGCACCTACTGGTCACCGGAAGCGGTGCAACGCGTCACCGGCCATCCGCTGACTGGCCTTGCTGAGCACGGTATTATCCACCTGATCAACTCCGGATCTGCGGCGTTGGACGGCTCCTGCAAACAGCGTGACAGCGATGGCAAACCGACCATGAAACCGCACTGGGAAATCTCCCAGCAAGAGGTGGATGATTGCCTGGCAGCAACCGAATGGTGCCCGGCTATTCATGAGTACTTCCGCGGCGGCGGTTACTCCTCTCGCTTCCTGACCGAAGGCGGTGTGCCGTTCACCATGACCCGTATCAATATCATCAAAGGTCTGGGACCGGTGCTGCAGATAGCCGAAGGCTGGAGCGTGGAATTGCCGAAAGACATGCATGACCAGCTCGATGCCCGCACCAACTCCACCTGGCCAACGACCTGGTTTGCTCCGCGCTTAACCGGTAAAGGTCCATTCAGCGACGTTTACTCGGTAATGGCGAACTGGGGTGCGAACCACGGTGTGCTGACTATTGGTCACGTTGGTGCAGACTTTATTACCCTTGCCGCCATGCTGCGTATTCCAGTGTGTATGCACAACGTGGAAGAAGAGAAAATCTATCGCCCTTCAGCCTGGGCTGCACACGGTATGGACAGTGAAGGCCAGGATTATCGCGCCTGCCAGAACTATGGCCCGCTGTATAAACGTTAATGCGACTCTGCCCGGTGGCGCAAGCTTACCGGGCCTACAACTGTAAAATTTGTAGGCCGGATAAGCGCAGCGCCATCCGGCAACATTTGGAGTGGCTATGAAACAAGACGTTATACTGGTCCTCGACTGTGGCGCGACCAACGTGCGGGCCATTGCCGTTGACCGTCAGGGAAAAATCGTTGCCCGCGCCTCCACACCGAACGCCAGTGATATCGCCTCAGAAAACAGCACCTGGCATCAGTGGTCCCTGGATGCCATTCTGCAACGCTTTGCCGACTGCTGCCACCGCCTGTCATCTGAACTGTCTACCCGCCAAATCCGCGGGATTACCGTCACCACGTTTGGCGTAGACGGCGCGCTGGTTGATGAAAATGGCGAACTGCTTTATCCGGTAATCAGCTGGAAATGCCCACGCACCGCCGCCGTGATGGCCAATATCAGCCGCCTGATGACACCACAGCAGTTGCAGGACATCTCCGGCGTCGGCGCCTTCAGCTTTAACACCCTGTATAAACTGGTGTGGCTCAAAGAAAACCACCCGCAATTACTGGAACGGGCGCACGCCTGGCTATTTATCTCCTCGCTTCTTAACCATCGCTTAACCGGTGAATACACGACGGATATCACCATGGCAGGCACCAGCCAGCTGCTGGATATCCATCAGCGAGAGTTCAGCCCCGACATTTTGCAGGCAGCCGGCATTCCACGCCGACTGTTTCCCCGCCTCGTCGAAGCAGGCGAGCATATTGGGACGTTGCAAAGCACCACGGCAACATTGCTCGGGCTGCCGACGGGCATTCCGGTCATTTCCGCCGGGCATGATACACAGTTCGCTCTCTTTGGCGCGGGCGCACAGCCGGACGAACCGGTGCTCTCCTCCGGCACATGGGAAATTTTGATGGTGCGCAGCGCGCAGGTGAATACCCCACTGCTGAGCCAGTATTCCGGCTCCACCTGCGAACTGGACAGCCACGCCGGGCTGTACAATCCCGGTATGCAATGGTTGGCTTCCGGCGTTCTCGAATGGGTACGCAAGCTGCTGTGGACTGCCGATACGCCGTGGCAAACGCTTATCGATGAAGCCAACGCCATTCCGGCTGGGGCTGATGGGGTAAAAATGCAGTGCGATCTGCTCACCGGCGCGAACGCGGGTTGGCAAGGCGTTACGCTCAACAGTACGCGGGGACATTTATACCGTGCAGCACTGGAGGGACTCACCCACCGGCTGCAGAAAAATCTACAGACACTGGAGACCATCGGTCACTTCCAGGCGACAGAGCTGCTGCTGGTTGGTGGGGGAAGTCGTAACGCGCTGTGGAATCAGATTAAAGCCAACGTTCTGGGTATCCCGATCAAAGTGCTGGATGACGCCGAAACCACCGTCGCCGGGGCGGCGATGTTTGCCTGGTCAGGCATTGGGGAATTTACCTCACCGGAGCAGGCTCGCGCCCAGGTGCACTACCAGTACCGTTATTTCTATCCGCAAACTGAACCCGAACTCACAGGAGTCGAGTGACATGCTAAAAACGATTTCGCCTTTAATTTCCCCTGACCTGCTGAAAGTGCTGGCTGAAATGGGTCACGGCGATGAAATTATCTTTTCCGATGCTCATTTTCCCGCGCACAGCATGGGGCCACAGGTGATCCGCGCCGACGGCCTGCAGGTCGACGCCCTGCTACAGGCGATTATTCCGTTGTTTGAACTGGACAGTTACGCTCCGCCGCTGGTGATGATGGCGCCCGTTGAAGGGGATTCACTCGACCCAAGCGTCGAAGCACGGTATCGCGATGCGCTCTCCTTGCCAGCGGGCGGTCCGGGTATCACGCGCATTGATCGCTATGCATTCTACGAGCGGGCGCAAAACGCGTTTGCTGTCGTTATCACCGGCGAGCGGGCAAAGTACGGAAATATTCTTTTGAAAAAAGGCGTAACACCGTAATCTCTGATCGGGGTGCCCGTCCGGGGCGGGCATTCATCCAACGATGAGGATCGGACCATGAAAGCGGCGCGCCAGCAGGCGATAGTAGACTTGCTCATTCACCATCAAAACCTGACCACTGAAGTTTTGGCTTTGCAGCTGAACGTCAGTAAAGAGACTATCCGCCGCGATCTCAGCGAACTACAAACCCAGGGCAAAGTCCTGCGCAGCCACGGATGCGCCAGGGTCATTCAGCGGGAAAATCAAAACAGCGGCGACCCGTTTCACATTCGACGTAACAGCCATCATGCGCATAAAGCCGATGCCGCACGGGAAGCGCTGACATGGATAGAAGAAGGCATGGTGATAGCCCTGGACGCCAGCTCGACCTGCTGGTATCTGGCCCGACAGTTGCCGGATATCAACATCCAGGTATTTACTAACAGTCAGCCCATTTGCCAGGAACTGGCCAAACGTAAACATATTCAGCTCATCTGCTCAGGCGGTAGGCTGGAGCGTAAGGACGGTTGCTACGTGAATCCGTCGCTCATTTCTCAGTTGAAATCCCTCGACATCGACCTGTTTATTTTTTCCTGTGCCGGGATCGATAGCAGCGGCACGCTTTGGGATTCCAACAGCCGCAACGCGGAGTTCAAATCTATTCTGCTCAAGCGTGCATCACAGTCATTGCTGCTTTTCGATAAAAGTAAGTTAGATCGTTCTGGCGAGGCCCGGATCGGGCATCTGGAGGAGGTCACGCATATTATTTCGGGTGAACAGCAGACAGACGGTGCGGTAATCCAGGCCGGATAAACGTATGCGTCATCCGGCCCGGGCGTCTTATCGCTCGTCGCGACGACCACCAACAGCCGCCCACAGACGGCGCACGTGCACGGTCACTTCTTCGCGGTCATGGTACAGCTGACGCGCCTGAATCTGTGCATTGATGTTGTGTTCATCCAACTGCTCCTGAATATACGCCAGGTTTTGCGACACTTCTTCGTAGCGTTTTTTCATCGGCAGTTTGAGATTGAAAATCGTCTCACGACACCAGCCATTGACCAGCCACTGCGCCATCAGCGCGGCAACTTTCGCCGGCTTCTCCACCATATCGCAAACCATCCACGAAATGTTGCTACGATTCGGACGGTACTTAAATCCGTCTTCACGCAGCCAGGTAACTTGTCCGGTATCCATCAGGCTTTGCGCCATCGGACCATTGTCCACGGAGTAAACCCACATGTTGCGTTTGACCAGCTGATAGGTCCAGCCGCCAGGACATGCGCCTAAATCCACCGCATACATTCCGTTTGCCAGACGCTCATCCCACTCATCGGCCGGAATAAAGACATGCAGCGCTTCTTCCAGCTTCAGCGTTGAGCGACTCGGCGCATCGGCCGGGAACTTCAGACGTGGGATCCCCATGTAAAACGGCGAGTTGTTGTCAGGCCAGGAATAGCCGGTGTAACAGCAGCCCGGCGCAATAAAGAACACATGGACTACCGGGCGCTTTGGTGTCTCATACTTTGCCAGTACGCCCGCTTCGCGCAGCGCCGCACGTAGCGGTACGGTAAATTTGCGGCAAAACTTCACCAGTTCTTTGCTTTCGTTGGTGTCGGCCACTTCTACACGCAAATCGCCGCCTTTTTCCACCACGCCCTGCAGCATGCCAACAATCGGCGTAATGCGGTCTTCCGGCGGTAAATATTGCAGCAACTCGCCGACAACAAACATCTGGCGAGCAAAAATCAGCGAACTAAACGGCAACTCTTTTACGAGCTTTTCAGCATCCCCCTGCTGATAGCACTCAAAAGTCACGTAGCCCGCATTGTCTTTCACGCGGGCAAAGCCGAACACTTCCCGGCGTGTTGCTTTATCCGTAATTTCTGCGGCGCACTCTTTCTCAAAACCCGGGCGACACAACAATACAACCTTATTCATGGCTAACGCCCTTACGTTTCAATCGAATAGCACCCACTAACATCAGCGCCCAACCTACCAGGAAGCTGAAACCGCCGACCGGGGTAACAAACGCCCACAGGCGTAAATGAGAGAGCGCGAGGCAATACAGGCTACCGCTAAACAGCACGGTGCCTAATGCCATGAACACGCTACTCCAGTAAAACCAAATGCTGATACGTCGCTGCATGGCGACGGCCAGACCAAAAATAGCCAGCGTATGAAACGCCTGATACTCAAGACCGGTCTGGATCCAACCCATTTCAACAACGCCAAGCGTTTTGCTTAGCACGTGAGCCCCAAACGCGCCCAGAGCAACAAAGATAAAGCCACTTATGGCGGCAAAAATCAGCATAAAACGGCTGGTCATGTTAATACCCTACGTAAATTATTGTTCGTAACGAAAGCGGAATTTTTCTTGTTCAGTGGCCGCTTTCGCCAGAATCCACTGACGGAAGGCGGCTATTTTACCCAGTTCTGCCTGACTGTCATGACAAACCAGATAAAACGCGTTTTTGCTGACCAACACATCATTAAACGGGCAAACCAGACGGCCCGCTTCAATTTCTGATTGCGACATCACGTTATTGGCCAGCGCAACACCCTGTCCATGGATGGCAGCCTGTAGCACCATGGCGCTATGGCTGAAGATAGGTCCCTGCTGAACGTTAATATGATTCAACCCAAGCTGGCGCGTATAGGCCTGCCAGTCGCGGCGAGAAGCATCATGCAATAACGTGTGCTTTGCCAGATCCTCTGGCGTCTTCAGCGGTTTATCGCCGGTGAGCAATAAAGGAGAGCAGACCGGCAACAGATATTCTGCGTACAATTTTTCGACGCGCAGGCCAGGCCAGTTGCCGCGACCATAAAAAATCGCCACGTCAACATCGTCAGCCAGTTTATCTTCCTGACGGTCAACCGCCTGGATCCTGACGTCGATTCCCGGATAAGCTGAGTTAAAGCTAGAGAGTCTGGGCACCAGCCATTGAATGGCAAAACTGGGCAATAAACTGACGGTAAGCGCACCTTTTGCACTGCGTGCCTGAAGTTTACGCGTCGCATCGGTTAATTGCGAAAAAATCTCTTTGATGTCGAGAAAGTAGCTTTGGCCTTCCTCCGTCAACAGAAGAGATCGATTGCGTCGACGGAACAGCTTCAGCCCCAGGAAATCCTCGAGTGACTTGATTTGGTGACTTACTGCGGCCTGCGTCACAAAAAGCTCTTCTGCTGCGCGAGTAAAGCTCAAATGACGCGCTGCGGCATCAAAAACACGTAACGCATTTAAGGGTGGTAATCGTTTTGACATGACTTTTAGGCTTTGATGTTAAATGAATTTAACAGTTATCTAACAGGCTGTAACCTATTAGTTTTTTTAATCTGAGCCATTATAAATTGTCCGTTGAGGTTCTACCAGCAAATACCTATAGTGGCGGCACTTCCTGAAGCCGGAACGAAAAGTTTTATCGGAATGCGTGTTCTGGTGAGCTTTTGGCTTACGGTTGTGATGTTGTGTTGTTGTGTTTGCAATTGGTCTGCGATTCAGACCATGGTAGCAAAGCTACCCTTTTTCACTTCCTGTACATTTACCCTGTCTGTCCATAGTGATTAATGTAGCACCGCCAATTTGCGGTGCTTTTTTTTGTCTACGTTTATCGATGGCCAAGCGGCTAGTTCTCCAGTTCTACCATCTCTTTCACGTCAGTACGGTTAATCTGCTGTTTGTTGCCGTTAGCGTCCTTATACGAAATCATTCCCGTTTCATCATCGGTCTTTGGCTTGCCATCAGACACGATTGTCCGACCATCGTTGGTGTGCATTACATAGTTCGAACCAGAACAGGCGCTCAGGGCAAAAGTCAGCATACAGGCAGAGATAATGGCGGCAGTCTTTTTCATATTCTTCTCCTTAAAGCGATTTATGCTAGATAAAACGAATTTCATAACAGGCAAAAATCTTCGCCCAACATTATCTAGCATAAGACACTGGTCTGATTTCACCAGGATATCCAGAGGATTCCGATGCTTAGGGTTACCCTTGTGCCAGCGCCCTTTTTGCGCCACGATCGGGGTATTGAACTGAGGAATCCCATGAACGCTTTTAACCCCGCGCAGTTTCGCGCACAGTTTCCCGCACTCAATGATGCTGGCGTCTATCTCGACAGCGCCGCCACGGCGCTCAAGCCGCAGACGGTTATTGACGCTACGCATCAGTTTTATAGCCTGAGCGCCGGGAACGTCCATCGCAGCCAGTTTGCCGAAGCCCAGCGCCTGACCGCCCGCTATGAGGCTGCACGGGAAAAAGTCGCCCGTCTGATCAACGCGCCAGATGACAAAACCATCGTCTGGACCCGCGGCACGACGGAGGCCATCAATATGGTAGCGCAAAGCTACGCGCGCCCACGCTTGCAGCCGGGTGATGAGATCATCGTTAGCGTGGCAGAACATCACGCCAACCTCGTTCCCTGGCTGATGGTCGCCCAGCAAACCGGGGCCAGAGTCGTCAGGCTGCCGCTCAACGCGCAGTTACTTCCTGATGTTGAGCGTTTGCCCGAGCTTATCACCCCGCGCAGTCGCATACTGGCGCTGGGACAGATGTCTAACGTCACCGGCGGCTGCCCGGATTTAGCGCGCGCGATTACACTTGCCCACGCGGCAGGAATGGTGGTGATGGTAGACGGCGCTCAGGGCGTGGTGCATTTCCCCGCCGACGTTCAGCAGTTAGATATTGATTTCTATGCCTTCTCGGGCCACAAGCTGTATGGTCCAACCGGCATTGGCGCACTGTACGGTAAGCCTGAGCTACTGGACGCCATGTCACCCTGGCTCGGCGGTGGCAAGATGATTAGCGAGGTCAGCTTTGAGGGGTTCACCACTCAGGCAGCACCGTGGAAGCTGGAAGCGGGTACGCCTAACGTGGCCGGAGTCATCGGCCTGAGCGCGGCGCTGGAATGGCTGGCGGATATCGACATTGTTCAGGCCGAGAGCTGGAGCCGTGGTCTGGCGACGCTGGCGGAAGATGCGCTGGCAAAACGGCCTGGATTCCGCTCCTTCCGCTGTCAGGATTCCAGCCTGTTAGCCTTTGACTTCGCCGGGGTGCACCACAGCGATATGGTCACGCTGCTGGCCGAATATGGCATTGCGCTGCGTGCAGGACAGCACTGCGCACAGCCGCTGTTGGCAGAACTTGGCGTATCAGGCACCCTGCGCGCCTCATTTGCACCTTATAATAGCCAAAGTGATGTGGATGCGTTGGTCACAGCCGTTGACCGCGCGCTGGAAATATTGGTGGATTAATGACAACTCCTCTGCTCGCCGGACACCCGTTTGGCACAACCGTAACCGAAGAGACATTACGCAATACCTTTCTCCCACTCAACCAATGGGAAGATAAATACCGTCAGTTGATCCTGCTCGGTAAGCAGCTTCCGGCTCTGCCGGATGCGCTGAAGGCACAGGCCAAAGAAATTGCCGGATGCGAAAACCGCGTCTGGCTGGGGTATACCCTGCAGGATAATGGCACCCTGCATTTTTTTGGCGACAGCGAAGGACGTATCGTGCGCGGTCTGCTGGCGGTTTTACTCACCGCCGTCGAGGGCAAAACCGCCGCCGAGTTACAGACGCATTCGCCAATGGCGTTCTTTGATGAATTGGGTTTACGCGCACAGCTTAGCGCCTCGCGCAGCCAGGGGTTGAATGCGCTCATTGGGGCAGTTCAGGATGCCGGATGGCAACGCTGATGCGTCTTATCCGGCCTACAACGCCACACAAACCGTAGGTCGGATAAGCGTAGCGCCATCCGACACAATCAGGGTTGACGCGCGGCTTTCGCCATCATCTTCTTCAGTGCGTGAGACACGGCAACAAAGCCAAAGGTTGCGGTCACCATGGTGGCCGCGCCAAATCCGGATGCACAATCCATACGTTTCGGCCCTTCCGCCGTCGCCTTCATCGCACACACGGAGCCGTCAGCCTGCGGGTACACCAGCGCTTCGGTCGAGAACACGCAGTCCACACCCAGCTTGCCTTTACTGTTCTTCACCACGCCAAAATCGCTTTTTAGCCGCTCACGTAACTTCGCCGCCAGCGGATCCTGAATGGTTTTTGCCAGATCAACGACCTGAATCTGCGTGGGGTCGATCTGCCCCCCCGCGCCACCGGTGGTGACCAGCGGAATTTTATTGCGTCGACAGTAAGCAATCAGCGCCGCTTTCGGGCGCACGCTGTCGATAGCGTCAATGACATACGAAAAGCCCGCGTTCATATACTCAGCAACATTATCTGGCGTGACAAAATCGTCAACAACATTAACCCGACACTCCGGGTTAATCTGGCGTATCCGCTCGGCCATCACCTCGGCTTTCGCCTGCCCGACGGTATCTCGCAGGGCATGGATCTGACGGTTAGTATTGGTGACGCACACATCATCCATATCGATGAGCGTAATCGCGCCAATCCCGGTACGCGCCAGTGCTTCTGCCGCCCACGAGCCCACGCCACCAATCCCGACCACGCAAACATGCGCCCCGGCAAACAATTGCAGGGCATTTTCACCATACAGACGCGCGGTGCCACCAAAACGCTGACGCCAGGCGTCGCTTATTACCACTGACATAGAACCTCAGATATAGAAAACAAAAAGAGCGGACAATGCCGCCCTGAGTGTCGTTTCATAGCCGGATGGCGCTTCGCTTATCCGGCCTACGCGCTAATTTGTAGGCCTGATAAGGCTAGCCGCCATCAGGCAACTAGCCGCTAAATACGTTACCCGCGCTGCCGGATGACTTCAGCACCCAGACGCGACCATAGTGATTATACCAACCTGCGCGATGTCCGGCATCGGCACCAATACCCTGGTAGATATCAAAGTGCTGGCCTTTGATAGCGCCACCGACATCCAGTGCCACCATCAAGCGCAGTTCATACTGACCGGTAAATTTGCCGTTATTATCCAGCAGCGGGACTTCTGCCAGTAATGTCGTACCGGCTGGAATAATGCTGCGATCGGAGGCAACCGATGCGCGGCCAATCAGCGGCACTGCGCTGGCACCTTTAACCGGAGCATAAGATTGTGGTTTAAAGAAGACGAACGACGGGTTTTGCTCCAGCAGCTCACGTACTTCGGCTTCGCTGTGCGTTTCGCCCCAGTGGCGGATCGCCTGCATCGACATATCTTCTTTCTTCACTTCGCCACGGTCGATCAGTACTTTACCAATACTGCGGTAGGCATGGCCGTTTTTCCCGGCATAGCTAAAGAAGTTAAGCGGGCTGCCATCGCCGAAGTCAATATAGCCGCTGCCCTGCACATCCATAATGAAGTTGTCCATCAGGGAGTTGCTGTAGGCCAGAATATAGTTGTCACTCAGCGCCCCGGCGTAGATTTCAGCACGCGTTGGTAAGCGCCCACGTTTTGGCGGCATGCGATAGATAGGATACTGGAACTCACCCTGACGCGTGTGGCGCGCCTGAATAACCGGCGTGTAGTAACCGGTAAACTGGACGTTACCGTAATTGTCCGCCCCTTCCATTTGCCAGGCATCAATACCAAACTGGCGCATACTGCGCGTATCACCGCCCGCGCGTAACCATTCCTGGATAGCGTTGTAGACGTTGCTTTGATTGCCATATAAACGCGGTGAGGAACTGCGGATCTGATTAACCTGCTCGGCGAAATCACCGGCATTGATTGGCGCGCCAACCGCATCAGGCTGGTTCACCAGTGAGAAAGGCTGGGTCAATTTCCCGTCTTTATACTGCTGCCCACGATCGGTGGGTTTTGAGGAACACGCGGCGAGCATCACGACTACCGCCCCCGCCAGAAGATATTTTGCCCAACGTCCTTTCATTGTTCTCGTCTTATGTTGCCTGAATGCGAGATGAAGATAACAAACCCCTGAACCTAATGAAATGCGAATACATACCTCAAGGCAAATTTTGAACAAAAAATAGACCGAAATGCGTTGTTTTTGTTCATTTTCATCCTAAAACAGTGATCCACGTAAAAAAAGGTTGCATGAAATCGTTAGCAGAGTATAGTGCGCATCCACGGACGCGGGGTGGAGCAGCCTGGTAGCTCGTCGGGCTCATAACCCGAAGGTCGTCAGTTCAAATCTGGCCCCCGCAACCAATTAAAATTTGAAGCAGTAACGTTACTCGATGGAAGAGTAATGACGGACGCGGGGTGGAGCAGCCTGGTAGCTCGTCGGGCTCATAACCCGAAGGTCGTCGGTTCAAATCCGGCCCCCGCAACCAACACAATCTGTTAAGGTCGCTTAATAAGGCCTTAAAAATAAAACCGCAAAAGCGTTAAGCTTGATGCGGTTTTTTTGTGTCTGCTGTCCGCCTGCATCTGATACAGGCGGTAGTCGCCGGGATTAATAGTAATTAACGTTAACGGTGGCCTCGAATTTCCCATTCCTTAGCGATTCTGCCAGAATCATTCAAAAACCCCGGCATCACGCCATTCCTGAAAACAACGGTGAGCAGAGCTTGATGAATCGCGCTGTTTTTAGCTGGGATCGTTCGATTCACCAAAGACGACTGCGTGCGTTCGGCGCTGTGCCAGCGGACGCTGAACGCCTACGGTTAAGCGGAGGTAGGGCAGCAAAGCCCGGTTTCCGGGCTTTGCTGTGGGGGGTGTTGTTAGTAGTAGGTGACGCTGAAGGTGGCGCTGGTTGAAAAATAGCCGGTTGTCGGCTCTTCTCCAGACGGGGGATAGATATTGGCAATCACTGTATGGGTGCAGGTATTGATAAAACCGTTACTGTCGAAAGTCAGGGATTCGTCATCGCAGCTCAGGCCTTCAGTCGAATCGTTTATATCAAATTTAATGGCTTTACCAGACTTGTCGAGAAAATTTACCAGGATGTTTTGGGCAGCATTATCTCCGGTCAACTGATTCCCCAATGCGAGAGCCTTTGGTGCTAGATGGCCGTTGGAGAGTATACGCAACTGCGCCGCGCCGACCTGTGAACAACCATTGCTGGTTAAGATCACCTCTTTATCCGGCCAGGTTTGGTACGTACGGACATCCAGCTTGCCAAAATCAATCGTAGAGCTGTTTATAGACAGATTGCATGTTGTTGGAGCCACGGTAATGGCGGCACCGCTATCGAAATACATATGGGCCGAACTATCGCCATACCCATGAGTATTAAAATACAATGTGAAGTACGACACACTCGGCATTGCCGTTATTGTCGTAAGCTTCGATTCATTCTTGTAATAATTACCCGCATGCCACAGTTCAGCTGTGATAGTCCAGGTTGCGTTATTGCACTGCTCTTTCGTCAGGCCAGGGAATAACGTACCTTCCTTTCCACCGTAAGTTCCTGACTCTGTAATGTAGCGTGTACCTGGCGGGCCGCTAACTTTAAACGCCAATGCAAAACCCGTCTGCGGCGCACCGGGGTAGACGGGATATAACAGGGCACCATTAGGCGCTTTTGTGGTTGGTGGCGGGAATGCTGAAGATGCTTGTACCACGGTCATATCCATGGCGTTGGCGTTGGCGTTCTGAGTTTCTTGATAGTACGACGTTACAACGCCCTGTGTTTGATATTCAGCAATAAGCTGTGCCTCGTTTGTATTGGATGGCAGTGTTATCGACTGAGGACCGATGAGCTTAAGATAAAGTACCGTGGCCTTATTTAGTGCAAAATAACACTGGTCACCAGCAAACACTGAGCGGCTAAAAATCAGCAACAAAATCACTAGTCCATATTTTTTCATTATAATATTCCCTTATTCATAATCAACCACAACGCTGACGCTGCCCACCACCGGGCCTGGGGTAATGCTTGTTGCGTTAGGGTGAACCTGCATTCGCGCTTTAAAGTGGTAAGTCGTACCTTCGGCATTACTACCGAGGTTTTCAAACTCAGGGGTCGTAATGAGTACGTTGTCCACCGTTTCGCCATCGGTGCTGAAGATGGCAAAACCGACGTCGTCGCGGGGCGGTTCATCCGCTGCAAATATGCCCGTCGTACCGGTGGTCGTGCCCAGATCGGTAAACACCAGGTGTAGTTTTGGCCAGACTAAGCTATCTATGGCACATTCCTGGAGTGTGACGCCAAACTCGGTGTAGAGATTTGACGACCCTCCGCTGTCAGATGGCTGCAGATTCAGGGGGCTATCGGCCGTCAAAAAATCGCTGATAGTGGCATCCGGCAGCGTGATTTGAGAAGGCACCGTCACCTCGCAGGCGGGTTCGATAAACGACGCGGTAAAGAAGATCTCGCGCTCATTTTTTGTGCTACTCCTACAATCGCCCATTACTCCTCTATAGCAGTCCACCGTGGTATCGGTATCGGCCGCGTCAGACGGCCGAGCGGTTAACAGGGTGGCACTGGCTAACAGCAGAAGCCCCAGTAGCCCCCATAGCGGGTAAGCCAAGGATTTATTGCGCATGATTGACTCCGGGTTTCGCGGTGGACATCTGGCAGCGCTGGTTGGCCAGGAACGGGGATTTACCCACAATGGCGGTATCGCTGCTCAGGCTGTAGGTGACGCGGCAGCGTTCGTCGCTGCTGGCGCCCCAGACGACGGAGAGGGTGCCGCTGTCGTCGACGCCGCGAACGAAGGCCACGCCCGCCTGGCCGACGGTGCCGACGGAGACGCCCGTGTCGTCTTTGACGTCGGCGGCCAGTGGAATAAAGCCGCCGTCATCGCGCACCAGCTCAAGCATCAAGGCTTTGCGGGCATCGGTTTCAATATCAATGCGCACCAGCGCGCCGCTGGTGGGAACCACGACGGCGGTGGTGTTGCCGATCTCAATGTCATTTTCCATGGTGGAGATATCCAGCCCGACGGTATTTTCACGATACGGACTCAGGCTGGTGACCACCAGGTTGCCGAAGCGGTCGACCGCGCCGTTGCCGGAGGTGCCAGAAGCGCCTTTCGCGCCCTCGGCGTGTACCAGCGCCATGGTGCTGTCGCTGGACAGGTAGCCCGAGGCCAGTGTCAGGCCGCCGCTATGCAGCAGCAGGCCGCCGGAGGCGCTGAGCGAATACTGTTCGTCGCCGTTTAGGCCTTCCGTAACCGACAGCGAGCTGGTGGTCACGTCGCCATTGTAGGTTAGCCAACTGCCCACGGTAGTGAGATCGTCGCTGTCCTTATTACGGCTGCTGCTGGCGTTCAGGCTGTAGTTGTAGCGACTATCGCTGGAGTTGCCGGACACGGTGGTGTTGAAGTTGTCGTTGCCTTTCATGTCGCTGGTGGCGTTCATGCTCAGGCTGCTGAACGCGTTTTTATCAACGGTGGAGCCGTTGCCGAGCGGGATGGAAAAGCCGAGGTTAATGGTGTCATCCTTTTCGCCGTAGCTGTCATAGCTGCGCTGTACCGAGATACTGTAGCTCACAATGCCAATGCTGCTGTTGTAGCCAAAAGCGTATTCGGAGGTGTTGCCGTCGTCTCCCCAGTAGTTGCTCCAGGTGCCGTTAAGATAGAATGAGCCATAGCTCTCCTCGTCGATGGTGATGTCCTGGTAGATATTGGCCTGAACCTGGTTACGGGTACGCGAGTAGGCATGCATGGCGCTTTGCTGGTCGGTATTGTGCTCCTCGGCATAATCGTCGAGGGTGTTCTGTAACGACAGGGCGTCGTTCATCGACAGGTAGTTTTCTGAAGAGAAACGGTAGCCGGTGACGCTAAAGGTGGTGTCGGTGGCGTCAAAGCTTTTGCTGTAGTTGATGCTGTAACTCTGCCCGGTGAGCGTACCTTCGTCCTTTACGTCGGTAGAGGAGTGAGTGACGTCAACGGCAAACGCGCCGACCAGCGTGTTCATGGCGCCCCCCGCCATGCCGGCCGCGTACAGGCTTTCCGCCCACTGCGCGCCGCCATAGAGGGTAAACAGGTTATTGACGCCGTAGGCGCCGGAGAACGTGGCAACCTGGATGGTTTCGTCCACCTGGTCTTTATCGACGGTGCCTGCGCCAAAATCCCAGTCGGTCTGGCCGGGGCTGAGCAGGTGGGCGACCGAGGCAAAGGGGACGGAAAAGGTGCGGATGCTGCCGTCCGACTCTTCGACGGTCACGTCAAGATCGCTGCCGTTCTGCGCGGCGAAGTAATCGCTGATGGCATACGGCCCCGGCGGTACGGTGACCTGGGTGACGATGCGATCCTGCTGGCGGACGGTGATTTTAGCGTTGCTGCTGGCGACACCGCGGATCGTCGGCACGTAGTTGTTGGCGCTGGGGTCCATCTGGGTATCTTTGTACAGATGGAGGCCATCTAACGACACCGAATCCAGCCCGTCGGAGTTGGTTCTCACGTCGCCCAGCTCCATCATCGCCCGTAGGGGGGGGATGTTACGCGAGACGAAGAGATCGTAGCTGTTGTATTCGCCGCCGTTGTCGTTGTCCCAGTTATAGGCACCGTTCGAGCGCAGGCGCCACGCGCCCATATTGATACCGAACAGCAGGCCGGTGTAAAAGGAGTCCTGAGTGGCGCCATCATTCTGCGCATGCCAGGCGTTGCTGGTATAGGAGAGCATCGCCATCGGCACGCCTTCATCCCAGCGCGACGGTGAAACGTAACCAGGCGGATGATTGAGCAGGTAAATCTGCGGAATGGTAACGTCCAGTTGTTGCGTGAGCGGATCGTAGCGGCTGCTGCTGTGATCCAACACCTGGGATAATACGTAGCAGGTGTCTTCGTCGTCGTTTTCAAACGGCGCGATATTGACATCCATCTGCTCCAGCAGGCTGCGGGGGAAGCAGGGGGTGGCGTAGTCGGTGCCATTTTCCTGAAACGTGACCTGGGTTTTGAGCTTTTCCTTGCCGTTCAGCCACAGGCTGACGTTGTAACGGCCGGGCAACACCGGGTTGCCGCGGGAAAAGCGTTTCAGGTCGAGCTGGCTACCGGCGTTACCCATCAAAAAGGCACTACTGAATTCTACAGACTCAGGAACGGCGGTATCGGTGGCTGCGGACTCGGCCGCCACCGCAGGCGCTGCTGCGTCGGCAAAAGCGTCGGGCAGCCAAAAAATGCCGACCAGTAAAGGCGGCAAACAAGATATTGCAGATAAGTTACGCATACGCTCCCTTCCCTGAGATTATTTGGTCGTTTTAACAACCTCGGTGACGGCTCCATAGTCGTTCAATCCCGTCCAGCTCACTTTGTTTACCGTGGCGCTGGTGAACTGCGGAATAGCAAAATGATCTTCTGAAAATGGGCTTAACATTTTGGCTTTGTAGGTATATTTCTTCTCGCCAACCCAGATGTTGCCACCGACGATGGATAAATAATAAGGTGAGGCATTTTTTAGCGTGATTTCATTATTGGCTATATTCCAGCTAACATTATTCAGCGCTTCAATGAAATTGCCGGGCAAATTTTTCGGTCGAAAGAAAAATTTAATCCGCGAGCGCAGGGCGAGGTTTAATTTGCTGCTTCCCTCGGTGCCAGCGGTTTTTGGCGGAATTTCCAGGACGTTAAACCAGTATATTGATTCCCGGTCCTGCGGCAGTGCCTGACCGGTCCAGGTTATACGCACGCTTTGTCCTTTTGCCGGGTCAAGGCGTGACACCGGCGGGGTGACGATAAACGGTAATTTCATCTGCGCCGGGTCGCCGCTTTCATGGCCGTCATCCATCCAGGATTGTACCAGTAGGGGAATTTTCCCCTCGTTAACCATTTTAACGGTGATTTCTTTTGCCGATTCAGGATAAATAACCCGGGTGCCCTGAACCACCACGCTGGAGAATGCCGGGGCGCTTAATACCCCGGCAACGATAGCGGCTAAACATAACGTTGAAAACTTCATGTGTGAATCCCTTCCTGGTTTAATACATAAATTGCTGAATGCGAAAATTAGTTCCATTCAACGGTGACCGTCGCATCGGCCCCCACGACGCCGGGCCCTGGGTCGTTACCGTAAGCGGTATATTCCACTGAGTAAGGGAAAGAATAGGTACCGCATATCGAATCAGTTTCTTTGCTATTGGTGGCTGCAGCGATCCGGTACATATCGTCGATGTGTTCACAGAGCGCATCTGTCGCGACATAGGAATCTTTATAGGTGGGATCGGTTTTTCCCGTTTCGAATTGAACGACGCGATCCGTTCTGTCTTTAATTAAAAACCCAATATCTTTCGCGCCGTTGCTGTTTTCCGGAATGCTGTTTTTTAAACTCTGGGTGGCGGGATCTAACTCACTTTTGGCCGTGAAACGAACGGTTAAATACTGGGTGCCCTCAGCTAAAAAGTCGGCAATATCGATAATATCGCCTTCGGAACACTGGAATTTTACCTTGAACGCCGTTTTCCCTACCGCTGTCTGGCCGTTCTTGACCCCACTCACTGAAACGGGCGGCAGCGTGATTAGGCTCGACATTACACCGTTGCTGTCTTCAACCCAGGCGGTGCACGCGGTGACGTAAACATGGGCATCAAACGATACCTCGAGGGTATCGCTGGACTGGGAACACGCCTGGAAACAGGCGCAGAACCCCAGCAACATTAGCATGATGTTGCGCATTATTATTCCCCTATCCTATTCATAGGTGACGTTAAACATAATGGGTATATCCAGGTTGGGTACATCTACCACCTTATTGCCGTAACGCACGAGGTTTACCTGATAATGAACTTCCGCCTGTGCGCTGGCCCCATCGGTCGTTGACGGCACCAGCTCCACCGAGGTGGCGGTGGCATCAGTAAAATCAATATCCTGGTCGTTATCGGTATTGCGAAGCATGATGCCAAAATCGCCCTCGCCATATTTGTCGTGACGGCCGTTTTTTATTGCGTGGGTGCTGCTGTCAACTTCGTTGCGGGTGGTGATTTTTACGGTGACAGTCGCCCCAAGCATTGAGCCTGGGCATTGCACCCCCAGCGCCATCTCTTTGGACACGATTGGCTCGCCGATGGCGGGGACTGTGTTAGTCACCTTATCAATACCGGCTGCTTTCGCTATGCCGAAAGCAACGGTACCAAAATAAATCGTGCTACTGTGTTGGTATTCCTGAATCAATAATAAAGTACAGGTGCCATCCACTATCCGGCCGGTTATCACGTAGTCACGCGAGGTGCTTTGCGGCGTAACGGTGTCCTCGGCCCACGCCTGGATGCTGAACAGGGGGAGCAGTACCGATAACATAGGGAAAAGTTTCATGCGCTACCCCTTATAAATAGGTGGCGATAAACGTCGCTTCAACGCGAACGTCGCCTGTGCCAGCGTTGCCCAGATTGACGTAGGCAAAGTCAAAATTAAACGTCGCCTTGCCCGCGTTCAGAGTGGCGGTCGCGACGGCCTCCTGGCCCTCTGGGGCATTCGGTTCGATGACGGTACTGCTGGCAGTATCGATAATTTGTACCCCGATGTCCTGGGCGCCGCCAGACTCGGTGGTGAGGATGTTTTTTAGCGCCAGGGTAGTGGGGTCGACCTCGCCCTTGGTGGTAAAACGCCCCTCAAAGGCCATGCTGGCGTCTGGGTCCTCGCAGGAAACGGTAATGCTCAGCGCTCCGCCAGAGCTGGCTGATTGGGGGACACCCACTTGCAGCAGGCCAACTCTGACATCCGGCAGCTCGATAACATTACTTGCTCTATAGTCAATTGCACAGGTGGTCTTATTAATCATCCCTGAGACGGTAAATTCGGCCGCAGAGGTTGGTGCTACTAATATTAAATAAAACGCGGATAGAAAAAATGCGTTAATTATTTTCATTATTGCCATCCTTGTTCTATGTTATTACCAACAGCAGTCCGTTAGTTCGCTTGCCGTGTGGTCGGTATAAAAATGTCGGGGAAACGTCCGTTTCCCCGACAGGCCAGCGATTACTGGTAATTTACCATGAAGGTGCTGTCGGCTGCGACTTTACCCGCCGTTACGCCGCTCGCCACTTTCATATAACCGACTTTGTAGTCAAATTTATATTTATTATCGCCAGCGGTTAACGGCTTCGCGACTATATCTGCGGAAGTAAAGGTCTGCAGTTTGTCGGTATTATCCTTCACGCCGAAGCCCACGTTCACAGCACCAGCAGCGCTGACATCGGTGTTTTTCAGCGCCTGGGTGGCAGCATCGACTTCGGTACCAGAGGCTGCAGTCAGATAGCCGGTCATGGTGGTAAACCCTTCGTCCGTGATGGCTGTGGTGGCACCTGAACAGTCAACATTAATGCTGAATACTTTCTCATTGAGCAGAGCAGAGCCTGACTGACCTTCAACGGCTTTGGCGTTGGTAGGGTCGAGCGTAACGGTACTACCACCGTCAACGTCAACCGCGCAGAGGTTGGAGTATACCTCACCGGCAAAATGAATGTCTGTGCTATCGTTATAAGGACCGGCGGCCAGAGCAGAACCCGCAAACACCAGACCCATTGCAGCTAATAATACTTTTACTTTCATTGATTAATCCTTTAATAAATTATGGGCTTAGAACCTATCCGAATACCGAAATTTGCGGTACTTGCACGTCTACCAGAAACTTTCTGGAAGGATAGTACTTCATGCGAAGAAACATTATATTTCATATATATAGATTACCTAGCGAGAAGGAAGAGTTAAGTTTATTTTAGGAAAAAATAAATACAAAAAACTCATCAATTAAAGATAAGCATAAGAATATGTTATAAAATTACATTACACCTAAAGAATACAACATCAGATATTAATTAATTTAATAATTTAAAACCCTCTAAATATAAATTTACTGACACCTATTTGAAATATATTAACGAGTCCTGTAAACAATTCAACTATACCCGTCATACTTCAAGTTGCTTATGTGTTGGCTACGCTCGCTCACCCCAGTCACATAGTTATCTATGCTCCTGGGGACTCACTCCCTTGCCGCCTTTAAGCAACTCGAATTATTTAGGGTATATAATATTCCCCCCTGGGCATTCGTACGTTTTATTGCATCAGAATGCCAGGGTGTATATTTATCCCCTTCTTGCCAGCGTCGCGCCATCGGCAAAATACGCTTTGATCCCTGCCAGAATTGACTCCGCCACTTCCTGCTGGAACGTCGCTGTTTTGAGCTTACGCTCTTCTTCAACGTTACTGATAAACGCTGTTTCCACAAGGATAGACGGAATATCCGGTGCCTTCAGTACCGCAAACCCGGCCTGTTCAACCTGATTCTTATGCAGATTATTCACCTTACCGAGCTTATTCAGCACCGCTTTACCAAACTTCAGGCTGTCGGCGATAGTCAGTGATTGCACCATATCGAACATAGTGTGGTCGACGTAGCGGTCACCACTCTTGCTGACGCCACCAATGAGATCCGAGGCGTTCTGGGTTTGCGCCAAAAATTTTGCGGCCGTACTGGTCGCGCCTTTGGTGGAGAGTGCGAACACCGACGAACCGCTGGGCTGTCGGCTGGTAAACGCATCGGCGTGAATAGAGACAAACAGATCGGCACGCTGTTTCTGGGCTTTGGCCACGCGTACCTTCAGCGGAATGAAGATATCTTCATTTCGCGTCATAAAGACCTTCATGTTGCCTTCTTTCTCGATCAGCGCACGCAAACGGCGGGCAATTTGTAGCACCACGTCTTTTTCGCGCGTCTTGTATTTCCCCACGGCACCGGAGTCTTCTCCGCCGTGACCGGGATCGAGCATAATGACAATCGGACGATCGCGCCCCGCTTTACCTGGCTGTGGACCACTTTGCGCAGGCGGCACCTGCTTATCCAGATCGCCCTTGTTGTAATCTTCAAGCAACGCCAGCAGAGGATCCTGTACATCCTGGGCATTGGCCGGATAGAGATCCATCACCAGTCGTTCTTTAAAGCCCGCTACCGGTGCCAGCGCAAAAAGCTGTGGCTTCACATTTTGCTTCAGCTCAAACACCATACGCACGGTCTGCGGGTCAAACTGCCCGACTCTTGCCGACTTGATGTACGGATCGTCCGGGCGGATCTGCGTCCCAATGCCCTTGAGCACCGAGTTCAAATTGACGCCTTCAATATCTACCACCACACGCTCAGGATTACTCAGGGCAAACTGTTTGTATTTCAGCAGACGATTGGATTCTACCGTGACGCGGGTATAGCTGGACGCTGGCCATACGCGCACCGCAACGACCTGACTCACGGCAGCCAAACCGACCTGACTGACGCTCAAAAGCCACATAGCACCCGCACCTTTCAGTAAACGGCGGCGACTGATTGCTGAATTGGATCCCGACATGCTTCTCCCGAGCAAAAGAAATCTTTAGTAGAGGTAATACGTAAAACGTCCGAATTGACCGGAAACTTTAACGAATGACGCATAATCTGTCATCTACAAAAGGGTAAACATTCTTTTTATATGCACGGCATTACTGGGAAAAATCTTTAGCAGGAATAAAAATTACGCTTGCGCACAACGCGAAAACAGAATAAAAATACACAAATTACGAATAATCATGCAATAGAGGTGTGCCGTGGTGAAGGAGCGTAGAACCGAGCTGGTACAGGGATTCCGCCATTCTGTTCCCTATATCAATACCCATCGGGGAAAAACGTTTGTCATTATGCTGGGCGGCGAAGCCATCGAGCATGAAAATTTTTCCAGTATCGTCAATGATATTGGACTCCTTCATAGCCTCGGCATTCGCCTGGTTGTGGTGTATGGCGCACGGCCACAGATTGATGCCAATCTTGCTGCGCATCATCATGAGCCGGTGTATCACAAGAATACGCGCGTGACCGACGCCAAAACGCTGGAGCTGGTCAAACAGGCGGCTGGTCTGCTCCAGCTTGATATTACTGCACGCCTGTCGATGAGCCTGAACAATACGCCCTTGCAGGGTGCGCACATCAACGTGGTCAGCGGGAATTTTATTATCTCCCAGCCGTTGGGCGTGGATGACGGCGTCGATTACTGCCACAGCGGGCGCATTCGTCGTATTGATGAAGAGGCGATTCACCGCCAACTGGACAGCGGCGCCATTGTTCTGATGGGACCTGTCGCTGTTTCTGTGACCGGCGAGAGCTTTAACTTGACGTCTGAAGAGGTCGCCACTCAGTTAGCCATCAAACTGAAGGCGGAAAAGATGATCGGCTTTTGCTCCTCGCAAGGGGTCATTAACGATGATGGCGATATTGTGTCCGAACTGTTCCCCAACGAGGCCCAGGCGCGCGTTGAAGCCCAGGAAGCGATCGGTGACTACAGCTCCGGTACCGTGCGCTTCCTGCGGGGTGCAGTCAAAGCCTGTCGTAGCGGGGTACGCCGCTGCCACCTGATTAGCTATCAGGAAGACGGCACGCTGTTGCAAGAATTGTTCTCACGTGACGGGATTGGGACGCAAATCGTGATGGAGAGTGCCGAGCAGATCCGTCGCGCAACCATCAATGATATCGGCGGGATCCTGGAGCTGATCCGCCCGCTGGAGCAGCAAGGTATTCTGGTTCGCCGCTCGCGCGAACAACTGGAAATGGAGATCGACAAGTTCACCATTATTCAGCGCGATAACCTGACCATCGCCTGTGCCGCGCTGTACCCTTTCCCGGAAGAACGAATTGGCGAAATGGCCTGCGTGGCGGTGCATCCGGACTATCGTAGTTCGTCGCGTGGCGAGGTTTTGCTGGAGCGGATCGCCGTGCAAGCCCGGCAAATGGGGCTCAGCAAGCTGTTCGTGTTGACCACACGCAGCATTCACTGGTTTCAGGAGCGCGGCTTTACCCCGGTGGATATCGACCTGCTACCGGAAAGTAAGAAAGAGATGTACAACTATCAGCGGCGGTCAAAAGTGCTGATGGCAGATTTAGGGTAGTGGTCGTTGCCGGATGCGGCATAAATACCTTATCCGGCCTACCTCGCTGGCACCGTAGGCCTGATAAGAGGCGTTAGCGTCGCCATCAGGCACACTGCAGGCCGTCATTAAATAATGCTGACAATCCACTGCGACGTTCCGTGCGAATAGCAACAGCCGCAGTTAATATCCGCTCATCGGCGTACAACGACAGGCGGCGGCGCGCGCGGGTAATGGCGGTATATACCAGTTCGCGGGTGACAACGGGCGAGTGCTGGCTAGGCAAAATCAACGCCGCATGATCAAATTCAGACCCTTGCGATTTGTGCACCGTCATCGCCCAGGTGGTTTCATGTTCCGGCAAACGGCTGGGCTGCACCGACTTGATGGACCCATCCGGCAGAGCGAACCATACCCGCAGCCCCTGCCCACGATCGAGCGCAATACCGATATCTCCGTTAAACAGCCCCAGCGAGCTGTCATTACGCGCAATCATTACCGGTCGCCCCTCGTACCAGCGAGTATGCGCGGAACGCTGGATTTTACGTTTTTGCACCATCACCTGTTCAAGGCGTTCATTCAGTCCGCTTACGCCGAATGGCCCTTCTCGCAGGGCGCACAGCAGTTGATATTCATTAAATGCCTGAATGACGGCATCCGGCTCTGCGCCTTCGCGCAACAACGTCAGGTAGCGGCCATATCCGGCTAACGCCTCTTCAAGCATAGCGGCATAGTCTTCCCCGCTGCGCAGGGTGCGTTTTTCAATATCGCTAAATCCCTGCTGGAATACCGTTTTCAGCGCGGCTTTATCACCGCGATTAATCGCCGACGCCAGCTGGCCGATACCGGAGTCACTGCCGAAACGGTAGCTTTTTTGCAGCAGACAGAGGCTGTCCCGCAAAGAGGCGGCCTGGGTGCCCACGCCCGCCGGAATGGTGCTGCCGGTCAGCCGACTCAGCTGTTTTGCGCGTTCGGGGGTAAACCCGGCATTCACAAAGGCACAGATATCCCCCAGCACCGCGCCCGCCTCAACGGATGCCAGTTGGTCGCGATCGCCAAGAAAAATCACCCGCCCGTGCGGCGGTAGCGCATCAATCAGGCGTGACATCATGGGCAAATCAATCATCGAGGCTTCATCCACCACCAACACATCAAGATGCAGGGGGTTGCCCGCATGATGGCGCAGGCGCTGGCTGCCGGGCTGTGCACCCAACAGCCGATGCAACGTACTGGCATCATCCGGAATGCGTTTCTTTTGCTCATCGGTCAGCGGCAGCTCACGCAGTGCCGCGCCCAGCGATGCGGTCAGACGCGCCGCCGCTTTTCCCGTCGGTGCCGCCAGGCGAATACGACAGCGCTCGCCGTCGGTCATCTGAATCAATGCCGCCAGCAGCCTCGCAACCGTGGTGGTTTTACCGGTGCCCGGTCCGCCGGAGATCACCGATATACGGCGAGTCAGCGCCACGGCCGCCGCCACTTTTTGCCAGTTAACGCCCTCTTCTGTTTGCGGAAAAAGCGTCTCCAGCGTCTGGGCCAGCCGCGACTCATCGACGTCGATGGCCTGGTTAACTTCACTGAAAAAGCGGGCGACCGTACGTTCGTTATTCCACATCCGGTTCAGGTACAGGCGATCGCCGTACAGCACCAGCGGAGTGGGACGCTCGCCGCGACTCACCGCCACGGAGGCCAGCAGGCATTCAGTCCAGTCTGCTGGCTCACCCGCTTCGCTCAGCCAGGCACTCAGCAAAGGATGGGCGTCTTCGCTTAAGGATAAACGGGAAAGCGGTAAACAGACGTGCCCCTCACCCGCTTCACGACTGAGTAGCGCCGCTGCCAGCGTGACCGCAGGGTTATCGTTACCGGCAACCGCCAGCGCAAACTGGGCATCCAGCGCCCGGAGCTGCTTTTGCTCTACCGCCTCCAGTAATCGCGTTTGGATTGTCATAACGTCTCCTCCAGTGTCGCACCGGCAAACATCTCGTCCATCAAAGCGACCAATTCTGCGTCAGGTCGGGTCGCGTAAATACCCTGCTGCGGTTGTTCGCTGTCAACGCCGCGCAGGAAGAGGTAGATGACGCCGCCAAAATGACGTTCATAGTCGTAGTCTGCAATGCGATGACGTAAATAGCGGTGCAGTGCCAGGGTATAAAGCTGATATTGCAGATCATAGCGATGCGCCTGCATGGCAGCGGCCATCGCCTGCTGGGTGTACGCCGTACTGTCTTCACCCAGCCAGTTAGACTTGTAGTCGAGCAGGTAATAACGCCCCTGATGACGGAACACCAGGTCGATAAACCCTTTCAGCATGCCGCGTACCTGCATAAAATCCAGCGGAGGACAGCCCGCCGAGAGCGGGTCATACTGACGGATCAACGCATCCAGTTGGCTGGCAATCAGCGGCTGCGAAATCGGCAGATAAAACTCCATCTCCACCTGTTTTTCATGCGCTGAAAGTGCGCTCAGGCTCACGCCAGTTTCGTTGAGCGGCGCATACAAAATGGCCTCCAGCCACGGGGTCAGAACCGGCGCCCAATGTGCGTCATACCCGCCAAGCGCGAGTTGTTCCTGCACCCAAAGCGGGTCCACCGGCTGGGTAAAATCAAGCGCTTCAAACAGGCTATGCAAAAATGTTCCCGGTGACGCCCCACGCGGGAACTGGTGCGGCGTGAGTCCGGATTCCACAATCGCTTCACCGACGCCCGCCGCATCAACGTCCAGCCGGGGGATCAGATCCTGCGCGATACCGTGCCCGCGCTGTTGCAGGCCGGAATAACTGGTAACGCGCCAGTTATCGCCTGGCAGGCGCGGCAAGGTCCGCGCGCTCAACGGCTCGCGGCTTTCTTCAGCAGAAAGCCAGCGTTCGGTGTCCGGGTCATCAGGGACCCGACAGGCAATATCGTCACTACAAAGTGCATCAATGGCGGCGCGCAGTCCGGCAGCGTCCATCGGCTCGCCTTTTTGCAACAGACGGCCCAGCGCGCTTTGATGCACATCGGTGTCACCTTTTTTATCTCCCCGGCGGCGTACCAGCGGCGCAACGCCAAGGCTGCAGTGCCATACCGAACGGGTCAGCGCGACGTAGAGCAGACGCAGGTCTTCCGCCAGACGTTCAACCTCAGCCAGCTCGATGCTCTCATCAGCCTGGCTGAGATCCAGCACCGCTTCAAACGAACGGCGATCGTGATAGAACGCCTGATCCTGCACGCGAAAATGAGTGATGAAAGGCAGCCAGACCAGCGGGTATTCCAGCCCTTTCGATTTGTGAATAGTGACGATTTTGACCAGGTGCTTATCGCTTTCCAGCCTGAGCTGCTGGCTGGATGCATTGCTGTCCGGCTCAAGAATATGCTGGGATAACCAGCGCACCAGCGCATGCTCGCTTTCCAACTGCGAACCGGCTTCCTGTAGCAGCTCGCTGATGTGTAAAATATCAGTCAGGCGACGCTCGCCTCCCGCCGTTGCCAGCAGGTTTTCCGCAATCTGACGCGCCGACATCAGCGCGCGAAGCATCGGCATCACGCCGCGCTTGTGCCAGAGCTGACGGTAGCCGTCAAACTCCTCGACCACCGCATCCCAGGCATGCTCATCATTATTGAGCGTTTCGATATCCTGCGCATTCAGCCCCATCATCGACGTTGCCAGTGCGCTACGCAGCGTATTTTCACGCTCCGGCGTCATCACCGCCTGCAATACCCACAGCAGTTCCTGCGCTTCGAGGGTATCAAAGACGCTGTCACGGTTGGAAAGATAGACCGACGGGATCGCCAGTTGCGTCAGCGCATCGCGGATGAGCGCCGCCTCCTGGCGACTGCGCACCAGCACGCTGATATCCGACGCGCGTACCGGTCGTGATGTTTTAGCGCTCGTCAGAAGCGCCTTGCCCGCGTGTCCGGCTTTCAGCCAGTCACGAATTTGCGTCGCACAAACCCGGGCCATATAGTTCTGATAGTCACCGACACCGCAACTTTCCCCGTCCATCAACCACATGTTGATCGCTGGCTGTGTTTCACCGTTCAGGACAAACCGCAACGACTGATTTTTTTCGGCGGATTTCACCGGACTAAAGGGGATTTCGCGGAACATAAAGGCGTCGGTCATCTGGCTAAACAGCGTATTCACACCATTAACCATGCCAGGTGCCGAGCGCCAGTTGGTGTCGAGCGTGTAGTGCGCGCTCACTTCGCTGCGCGCCTTCATGTAGGTAAAAATATCCGCGCCGCGAAACGCGTAAATCGCCTGTTTCGGGTCACCAATCAGCAGCAGGGCCGTATCCGGCTGATGCTGCCAGATACGGCGGAAAATGCGATATTGCTGCGGATCGGTGTCCTGGAATTCATCAATCATTGCCACCGGAAAACGGCTACGGATGGCTGTCGCCAGTGCGTCGCCGCTTTCGCTGCGCAGCGCCGCATCGAGACGACTGAGCATATCGTCAAAACCCAGCTCACCACGTCGGCGTTTTTCTGCAGCCACCGTTTCGCGGATCTCCGCCAGTGCCCGGGTGATCACCAAATCGCGAATGGTCAGCGGCTCAGCGAGCAGTTCATCAATGGCAACAAAGAGCGGATGCTGTGGCGTGATGCCGCCCGCTTTGGTACGTTCTTGCAGAAAACGCTGGGAGAATTTTTCCAGGGCATCCGGCAGCTGATAACTTTGCGTTTCTTCCTGCGCCCAGGCGCTTATCTTCTCAATCCACTTGCCCTGATTACCCCGGTTAAATTTACGTCTGTCGATCCCGGAGGCTTCCAGCAATCCGTCCAGCTCATCAACCGAATCGCACCATTGCTGCTTGATGTGGTTGATGCGTGCGAGGATTTTTTCGTGTCGGGATGCCAGCGTTTCATCTGCTGACGGCGGCACTTTAATGACCGGCGCTTCCCCTTGCAAGTAGCGATCGATATCCCTCAACAGCGCCTGCGGCCCTTTCCACGTTTCAAAAACCACCTGCGCAATATCGCGAGACAGTGGGTAGCAATGCCGACGCCAAAAGTCCGCGCAGGCCTGATAACGCAGCAGTGATTCATCTTCAATCAGCTGTTGTTCAAACAACATGCCGGACTCAAAGGCGTTGAGACTGAGCATGCGCTGACAAAAACCGTGGATAGTAAACACCGCCGCTTCATCCATCTGTCGTTCAGCCAGCAGCAGCCACTGCGCGGCCTGCTTTTTATCGGCAATTTCATCTAACAGACGGGCGTACAGCGGGTTTTCGGTGGTTTCACGCAGGCAGGCAATGCGCAGTTCATGGATGTTGCTACGAATACGTCCACGCAGTTCTTCAGTGGCCGCCTCGGTAAAGGTGACCACTAATAACTCTTCGACGGTCAGCGGACGGGGAAAGGCGGCAGAGCCGCCCAGTCCAAGCAGTAAACGTAAATACAGGGCGGCGATGGTAAAGGTTTTACCGGTGCCTGCGGAGGCTTCAATCAGACGCTCGCCCGTCAGGGGCAAGCGGAGAGGATCAAGGGACTCAGCGGCATCATTCATTCTTTTCACTCATCAGGGGTAAGGTTTGCTGCAACGCGCTGACGGTCTGCCACACTTTCCAGCCTTCCGGGTGCACATAGTCTGCTTTCCCGTTCTGACTGCCGGAAACCTGTGACAGTATCGCCATGCCTTGCGGCTCAACCACCGACTGATGGAAGAAATCGGCAAGCTTTTTCGGCGTCAGCAGTTTAATCTGAGCCACGATTTTATCACGTGAATCGAAGCGCATATTACCCCGATCGAAATCTTTGCTTAACTGCGAAGCTTCTGCCCCTAACGTTTGCGGCGCCTGCAGCATTTGCGCAATGATAGCCTGCTGAATTTGCGCGAACTCATCGGCTTTCATCGCCCGCAGCTTCGCTTCCGCCGTGGGGAAAAATGCTTTGTAGCGGTCCCACAAATAAGACGGCTGCTTGTCACTGCTTTGCAGCAGGAAGCCCATCCCCCACTGACGGCCTACGCTCATCGGGAAGGCAAATACGGCGTATCCCAACTGCTCTTCGGTACGCAGCTGATTGTAGAACCACGGCTGCACAATCTGTCCTAACATGGCGCTGTAGGCAGAGCTGGTGTATTCATCGTAGCCGGTGGGGACAAATACCGCCGCCAGCGCGGAGTCTGTACTGCTGCCCGCTTTTTCAAAGATAACGGACTGCTTTTTGTCCACCACCACATCTTTGTTACGACACCACTCCGAGCCGTTAGCACCCAGCTGTTTCTGGATGTCCCGCGCCATGGTCTTCGCCTGCGCCTCGCTCATATTACCAATCACGAGGAATTCAGGTCGCGCCCCGGCTTTTAACGTGTCGCGGTAGGTCATCACCTCATTTAAGGTAATAGAAGGCAGCAGCTTACGGCGCTCATCACGCGAGAAGTACGGCACCTGAGAAAGCATCTGTACCGGCATAATCGCCTGGTCGTAGGCCTTGCCTTTTTCCGCAGAGTCCATCATCTGCGCGTACCAGGATTTCGCCTGTTCCAGTTGTTCCTCCGTAGAGGTATAGCTGAAATAGCCGCTCAGCAGCGCCTGAAAAAGCTGCGGTAAACGTTGCGTATAGCCGTTAGCGTTGAGCATCAAACCGTTGTTGGCATTGGTCGAGAAGCCAATACCGCCCACCGCAGCCTGATTACTCAACTGGTCAAGCGCAATGCCAGCCAGGTAATCGTTAAGCGCGAATAACACCTGGTTTTTGGCGCTGTCCATCGCCTTCGGGTTACGCAGGATCACGCTGACGTCGGCCTTCGGCTCAGTGGCAAAATACTGGCTCGGCGCATAGACCACGCGTAAATCCGGCTCATCGACGATCAGATCCGGACGCGCATATTTTTTATCCGTTTTAATCAGCGTGAAATCGTCAGGAATATAGGGGTTTAACTCCGGCAAAGACAGCGCAATGCCCTGCGCTTTTTGCTGCCAGTCAGCGAAGGTTTTGTCGCTTATTTTATCGACCTGATAAGGCGCATCAACAAAGTATGCGGTTTTGTTGTGCGGCTCTTTCGGGCTGATGTACCAGATACGCGCGTTCTGCGGCGTCATCATCGCCAGACGCTGCTGCACGGCTTTCGCATCGTACTGGTCGGCAATATTTACCGCATCCAGCGTATGTTCTACCGGAACGCGGATCATGGTATCTGCCAGCCATTCCACATAGTCCATATCACGGGTGATGGACGGATAGCGGAAGTCGAGATCCAGCACATGCGCCAGTTCGTCGAAATAACGTTTATCGACGCCTTTATCGCGTAACAGGTTGAGATAGCTAAAGATGGCCGCGACCACTTCATCGCGATTCGCCAGGCCTTTGTCGGTTAAGGTCGCGGAAATGGCTAATACACCGCTGTTACCGTTGACCACCGGGTCAGAGTCCGCACGGATGCCTTCCACTAATCCCTGCTTTTGCAGCCAGTCAGACAAGGTACCTGGGCTGCGGTTGCCAATCAGGTACGTCACCAGTTCATCGGTTTTACTGCGAAACTGTGCGCTATTGTTATCAATACGAAACTCAATGCGCAGCACTTTACGCGGCATCGCCGGGACATAGTGGATTATGATGCCCTTTTGCGCGTCGGTAACTACCGGGACGGTGATTTCCGGCTTTTCGATATTTTTGTTTGGCACCCGTCCGAAGGTATCAGCGGCTATCCGCGCCAGTTCTGGCAGCGGTTTATTGCTGTAAATTACCGCCTTCATCACGTTTGCCGAGTAGTACTTTTCATGAAACGTCTGTAAAGCCTGCAGCACCGGATTACCCGGCTTGTCGCTCAGCGTTTGCAAGTTACCGCCGGAGAAGCGCGAGCCCGGGTGCGCCGGGTTGATGGTCTCGGCACTCACCTGCGCCATACGCATACCGTCACGGGTACGCGCCAGCGTCAGCTCAGAGTTAACGGCATTACGCTCGCGATCGGCATATTTTTTATCCAGTATCGGTTCGGCAATGGCGTCCGCCAGACGATCCACCGCCCCGAGCAGCGCGTCGTTTTCAACTTCAAGATAGAAAGCCGTGCGATAAGGCGCCGTGCTGGCATTGTGGCTGCCGCCGTGCATTTTAAGGAATTCCGCTAAGCTATCCGGCTGCGGGTATTTTTTCGAGCCCATCAGGCACATGTGTTCGAGGTAATGCGCCAGCCCCTGATGATCGTCGGGATCTTCCAGAGACCCAACGGGCACCACCAGTGCGGAAAGGGATTTCACGGCCTGGGGATCGGATACCAGCAACACGACCATGCCGTTGTCCAGGCGCACGGCCTGATACTGGCGGGTATCTTTATCGCTTTTACGGATGGTTTCAGCTAAGGGCTGCCAACCGGTATCTGCCTGACTTACGGGCGCCCAAAGGGCGACGAACAACAGTATTGCGCAAAACCAGGTGCTGCGGGGCATTCACAAACCTCATCATTAACGTATTCACCTGTTCACAGCAAACCACGCAGAAAGGCGGGGTCTGAACAGGGCAAGACTTTGTGCTGAACGAGTCAGCATCTTATGTGTAAGAATCAGTCCGTGACAGAAAGCGCATCATAGAGGAAGCCATCGAATTGCGCAATTTTTATACAATCATCATGACTGATTAAAGCGAAATAACGGTAACAAAAAGCGCTGAGACTGCGCCACAATGGCCTCTAGCGTATCCGGCTCCAGCTGACGCCACAGGCGTTGATACCAGATATCGTCACCCTCACCGCGTACCATCATGTTGCCTTCATAGGCCTGCAAAAACTTACTACGCGCTTTTTGCCGCGTGTCGTCGTCCTCTAACATGGCATCATTTGCGGCGTCGTAACAGGTTTTTATCCATGCCCCACCGCTTTCCGGCAGCACCAGCAACGGCGATGACATGCCCTCGCGATACCCGTCAACAAGCTGCGCCAGGTAGCGCATTGCCTGCCCGGCATCCAGTGGAGGAAAACGCCACTCAGCATCTTTACGCAGGAACAGCCGACTCTCACCCGTTCCACCACTGGCACAATAGACAAGATGTTCCAGCCAAAGTTGCACGCCCTGAGAAACGCTTAACAAAGATGGGCGCCAGCGCAACAAACCGTCCTGCTGAACCTGCGGTAGCCACCCGGTGATTTGCACGCCGTTGCAGTTGAGATCGATTTCCATGCTCTGACCCGGCTGGCGACAAGCGATAATACGCTCGGCCAGCGACTGCATTTCCTGGCGCTGGACATCCCACAGGATTTCGCCAAATGCCCCATAAGGCAGCGAGCCTGCCGCACGGAAGTGACGGAACAAACGCTCTGCATCATGCTCTTCAACCAGCGTGTTAAGCAGTTGCTGATTAAGCTGATAGCGGGTTAATCCCTCAAGGATAAAGGGTTCCGTTTCCGGAATATCACTCTCTTCAGAACGGAAGTTCACCTGTAGTCGCATCTGAAAGAAAGCCCGCACCGGGTGCGCCCAAAATCGCTGTAATGTTTCCAGCGTCAGGGTTTCAGGCATGACATACGGCAGTGGTTGCACAAAATCAGTGTGTGCTTTGCCTGTCAGGCTCGCCGCGGGCAGCCACTCCCGGGCATAACTTTGCTGTTCACCCGGCAGATAGTTTTGTGCATCAAAAGGCATGCGGGTATGCAAACGGGTTATGTGCGCTTTTACCCGGGCTTCGCTTTCATCACAGGTGAGCGCTTCATCACCCGGCAAATAGTGACTTTGCCCAATGTAGTCCAGCAACTCTTGCACCAGCACCGACGGAAAGCGTTCGCTGTTGTCCTGGATTGAACGGCCAATGTAACTGATATAAAGCGTTTGCTGCGCTGAAATCAGGGCTTCCAGAAACAGATAGCGGTCATCATCGCGGCGGCTTCGGTCACCACGCATCGGCTTTTGGCTCATCAGATCAAAACCCAGAGGCGCAAGCTGGCGCGGATAAACGCCGTCGTTCATGCCCAGCAGACACACTACCTTGAAAGGAATCGATCGCATCGGCATCAGGGTACAGATATTGACCGGACCTGCGAGGAAGCGCTGGCTAATGCGTTCCTGATCGAGCCGTTGTGCCAGCTCATCGCGTAACAGCGAAAGCGGCACGGCCTCGCCGTATTTAGCCCCCAGACCTTCAGCGATAATGGCCTGCCACTGATCTTTAATCAGCGTCATTGCCGCTTCGGTATCCACATCCGGCAGGAAGAAATCATTAAGCATGTCGTTGCAAACAGGCAACCACTCTTCCAGCGGACGTTCCTGCGCCAGACCCCGACGCCAGAGATTCAGTTTCATCAACAGCGAAGCCAGATGCCCCACCAGTTCGGCGATCAAACCGCTGGACTCATCATACGGCAGTACGGATTGCCACTCCCCCTGCGCACTTTCCATCGCATAGCCCAACAGCATTCGCGTCAAACCAAATTGCCAGGTGTGTTGGCCTGTCGGCGGCAGTGCCAGTTCACGCACGTTGTCATCATCAATGCCCCAGCGAATGCCGGACTCATTCACCCACAAGCGGAGGTAGCGCAGCCCTTCTTCGTTGATATTGAAGCGCGCCGCCAGCACAGGAACATCCAGTAAAGCCAGCACATCCTCGGAGACAAAGCGGCTGTCCGGCAACGACAGCAGGCTAATAAACGCCTGTAAAACAGGATGGGACTGGCGCGCACGACGGTCAGAAATGGCATACGGTAAATAGCGATCGGCCGGTGCGCTGCCAAAAACAGCCTGGATAAAGGGGCTGTAGCTGTCGATATCCGCCACCATGACGATGATATCGCGCGGCGTCAGCGTTGGGTCCGCCGCCAGCATCGCCAGCAGGCGGTCATGAAGAATTTCCACCTCACGCTGTGGACTGTGGCAAACATGAAACGTTACGCTGGTGTCATTCGGCTCAAGTAAGCGCTTATTATCGCTGCGCGAATACTCCTCCAGATTAACGCCCGCCACGGCCCGGCTTTCCAGTTCAAGGATATCCGACTGAATGTTATGCAAAAGATTGTCAGGCGTGATATCCACAAACGCATCCAGCTCCTGGCTGTTTTCCAGTTCGGAAAGCAGGTAAATATAGTCCCGCCCCAGTTTGCCCCACGAGGCCAGCAGCGGGTTACTGACATCCTGTTCGCCGTCGCTGTTAAACAACTCTTCAGCATTCTGGCTATCACGAAACAGCGGCAGATGACGTTCTTCAAAGCTATGCCGACGCTGACGTGCCAGCAGCTTTGCCAGATACGCGGGGTCTTTAATATCACCCCAGTAGTAACGACATGGATTGGTAAACAGCAGATGAATTTCAATATGCTTCCCCAGCGCCTGCAGGGCCTGAAGATACACGGGCGGCAGTGCGGAAATGCCGCAAATAAAGACGCGAGCGGGCAGCCCCTGCGGACAGCTCGAGGTATTTTCCAGGGTCTGAATAAATCGCTGATATAAATTGGCGCGGTGCCAGCGCTCTTGCCCCAGCTCTGCGGTGTATTCCACCAACGCTTTCCACAACGGTGCCTGCCAGGCCTGAGACTCCCCCAATCCTTCAACCTGTTTCCCCGACTCCCACTGCGTCAACCAGTCAGGACGGTAGACTAAGTACTGGTCAAACAGGTCAGCGGCACGTGAGGAGAGCTGAAACAGCTTACGCTTGTCGGTATCGTCTGTCAGATACTGGCGCAGCAACGTGAACGCCTCGTCATCCAGCAACTGCGGCAGCAGCGTCATCAGCTTCCAGCTCATACTCTGCTTGCTGAACGCACTTTCTTTTGGGATATCCGGCAGTACCCGCACGAACATATCCCAGATAAAACTCGCAGGTAGCGGGAAGTCAATATTGGCGGCAATGCCGAACTTCTGTGCCAGGGTCATTTGTAGCCATTGCGCCATGCCGGTACTTTGAACCAGGATCATTTCAGGTTCAAAGGGATCGATGAGCCGGTCGCGCTCAACGATATATTCCATTAACGCTTCCAGCACATCCAGACGATTGGAGTGGTAGACCCTTAACATAGCGGCTCCTGACTACTGACTGTTCGGGCAGTGCAGACGCGTCATTTGACCTTGCCTGCCCAAGGGTGAAGAAAGTTTGACGTTGATGCTGACACATCCCGCCCGCGTTGTCTGCATTCGGTTTACCTGCCAGTTTAACGGCGACGGAAATGCCGTCATCTGGGTTTGCATCCACGCATGACGCCACAGCTGCTGGTACTGACTTCTGATGAGGAAACTGTTCATTAATACCCTTTGATACCCCGACAATGCGGTCACAATCATGACCATAAGCACCATTGCCAGCATCACTTCTGGCAGGCTAAAACCGCGTTGCCGGTTCAGGGTAGCAGGCACAGAGCAGCCTCTCTTAGCGGGCAGAAATCGCTCCAGCCATGTGCGGAAAATACAATATTGCCATCGATAACCTCGCCCTGCCGCCATAGTGACATCCCTTCATAGTCGGTAATAAGCAACACGTTATCCTCGCCATGTAATCGCAGGCATACGGCTGCATTCGTGGTTGAATCACGCCGGCATTGCACGGCCGGTTGCCGTTGCCAGGACTGCATACGTCCCCATTCCATGGCGGATTGCACCACAGCCTGGTGTTGCAAAGCCTGACTTTCCGTGGCAACGCGCGAAGCAAAACTGGCTTCCTGTTGGCTAAGCCCCTGGAGCAGCAGACCGCCGAGCAGCAGAAGCAAAAGCACCATCGCCAGGGACGATACGCCGCGTTCCCGGTTCACAGGTTAAACCCCGTCACGCTATAGCGCGCTTCAATAACCTTTTGTGGCGCACTTTTGCTGGCTCCGCGCAGACGCAAGGTCAGAACGGGCGCAAATCCGCTGATGTTCTGGCGTTCAACCTGAAATGTCTCAATCAGAACCGTGCCAGGATCGGTCATTTTATCCCAGCCCTTTCCATCGCAGGATGTCGCACCACGCAAGGTTTCCAGCACCTGGTCTTGTAAACGAAAACCTATCTGGTCCGCGTCTTTAGCTGGGGTTGTCTCCCAAATGCCGTTACCGTTAGCGTCCCAACGCGCAATTACGCAATCACCGTGTCCCGATATCACCAGCCCTTCACCGCTACAGTTTCCGTGACAGTACCCTGCCCGCTGGAGATGTTTAGCCACCGTATAGGCTCGCTGCCAGAGCTCATCTTCAAGGGCTAACTGGCGCGTGTTGAGCAATATATCGTGCTGAAGCGCCGGTAAAAAGCGCGCAGCCCCCAGTAGCAAAACGCTGCTGATAGCCATTGCGATCAGCACCTCCAGCAATGAAAAACCGCGTTCGTTTACCGACATACATCTGCCTCATCACGCTCACAAAGCCGAATTCGCCCCCAGTTCGATATCACCACCCACCGTTCACCCGCGGCATTTTTTAGGCCAATATGTCCAGCCCATGCGGTGTTGCGCAGGCCAAAAAAGGCCAGCGATGGCGTGATGTCTGCCATCTCAACATCATCCCAGCGCGGGATTAACACCAACGCAGAAGCGGGCTTACAGGTATTTTGAGCCGCAGCAGAGCTGACCAGACACCATGACGTTCCCTCTCTGATAACGCCGATGACATGGTCACGGTTATGCCAGTTGGCATCCTCGCGCAGTTGCAGCAGGTAGTCCTGCACCTGAACGACGGTTTGCCACAATCGTTGCTGTTGCTGCCAGCGTTTCCAGCCATATAGCCCTGACGCGCTGAGCGTGACGATGATGAGCATTGCCACCAGCGTTTCAATTAGCGTATAGCCCTGTTGTTTTTTCATGCCGCCAGTATGGCGATAAGGAAAATAATCACGAGTGGGGAATTCGGGTTATTCGGCGAGCTTCGGGGAATATATTCTTCGTTTCAGCGCATTGCAAAATTTCAGGAATCAGCGTTGAAAAACTGAAATCAGGGCAAAAAAAACCGACGCGCGAGGGCGTCGGTCGTGGCAGGATCGCGGTCGATTAGATAGCAACCGGCGCTTTAATACCAGGGTGCGGATCGTAACCTTCAATCTCGAAATCATCGAAACGATAGTCGAAGATAGAGTCAGGCTTACGCTTGATGACCAGCTTCGGCAAGGCACGCGGTTCGCGGCTGAGCTGCAGGTGCGTTTGCTCCATGTGGTTGCTGTACAGGTGCGTATCGCCGCCGGTCCAGACAAAATCACCGACTTCAAGGTTGCACTGCTGCGCCATCATATGGACCAGCAAAGCATAGCTGGCAATGTTAAACGGCAGGCCGAGGAACACATCGCACGAACGCTGATACAGCTGACAGGAGAGCTTGCCGTCTGCCACATAGAACTGGAAGAACGCATGGCACGGCGCCAGCGCCATCTTATCCAGTTCGCCTACGTTCCACGCAGAAACGATAATACGGCGAGAGTCCGGATCATTCTTCAACTGGTTAAGCACCGTGGTGATCTGATCAATATGGCGGCCATCTGGCGTTGGCCACGCGCGCCACTGTTTACCATAGACCGGGCCCAGATTGCCGTTTTCATCTGCCCACTCATCCCAGATAGAAACGTTGTTTTCGTGCAGGTAGGCCACGTTAGTGTCGCCCTGCAAAAACCACAGCAGTTCATGAATGATAGAGCGCAAATGGCAGCGTTTAGTGGTAACCAGCGGGAATCCTTCCTGCAGATTAAAACGCATCTGATGACCAAAAATGGAAAGCGTTCCGGTTCCGGTACGGTCGTTTTTCTGTGTGCCTTCATCCAGCACTTTTTGCATCAGTTCTAAATACTGTTTCATGATTCCTCAGGAAGCGTGTTGCTGTGGGCTGCGGCGGTACGCCCAAACCATCATAATGATACCGGCGACAATCATCGGGATAGACAGGATCTGCCCCATGCTGATGTACTGTACCCATTCGCCGGTAAACTGCTGATCCGGCTGGCGGAAAAATTCAACGATGATACGAAACGCGCCGTAGCCAATCAGGAACAGACCGGAGACCGAGCCCATCGGACGCGGTTTACGAATGAACAGGTTAAGAATGATAAACAGCACCACGCCTTCCAACGCCATCTCATAAAGCTGAGACGCGTGACGAGGCAGCGAACCGTAGGTATCGAAAATAGATTGCCACTGCGGGTTGGTTTGCAGCAGTAAGATGTCTTCGGTACGCGAGCCCGGGAACAACATGCTATATGAGAAGTTCGGGTCAACGCGTCCCCACAGTTCGCCGTTGATAAAGTTGCCCAGTCGGCCCGCACCCAGACCAAACGGAATCAAAGGAGCAATGAAGTCAGAGACCTGGAAGAACGAACGCTTGGTGCGTTTGGCGAAGATAATCATCACCAGGATCACACCGATGAGACCACCGTGGAATGACATTCCGCCATCCCAGACGCGGAACAGATACAGCGGATTATCAAGGAACAGCGGGAAGTTGTAGAACAGTACGTAACCGATACGCCCACCGAGGAACACCCCGAGGAAGCCTGCATAAAGTAAGTTTTCAACTTCGTTTTTGGTCCAGCCACTTCCTGGGTGATTAGCGCGGCGCGTCGCCAGCCACATCGCGAAAATAAACCCCACCAAATACATCATGCCGTACCAGTGAAGTGCGACGGGTCCAATTGAGAAAATGACCGGATCGAATTCCGGAAAATGCAGATAGCTACTGGTCATCTGTCACCACAAGTTCTTGTTATTTCGCTGAAGTCAGACAGCAATTGATAAGCGCGCCTGTATGATACAGGCGCTCCGAAGGTGCGAATGATAGCACAAGGGGATCACCACGCATGCCGGGAAGATGTAAAAGATCTGTATAGGTAAGCCAGACACCAACAGGGATGCCAGATGAAACCGTAATGATCAGGCCGACAATTCAGACTTACAGCCCCCCGCGAATCAAACCGCCCATACCGCGGCGTTCCATAAATGCCGCCACCTGATGGCGCACTTCCGTCGCCAGTTGCGCTTCCAGGCTGCGCTGTGCCAGCGTTTGCGCTTCATCAAAATCGATGTGGCGCAGCAGATATTTCACTCGTGCCACAGAACGACCGTTCATTGATAAGTGGCGAAAACCCAGACCGATTAAAATGGCCACACACATTGGGTCACCCGCCATTTCACCGCACAGGCGTAAATCGATGCCGCTTCTCTCGGCTTCCTGGGCAATCATCGCCAACGCACGTAACATCCCAGGATGCAGACTGTCATAAATGCTGGCGACCCGCGTATTGTTACGATCGACCGCCAGAATATATTGGGTCAGATCGTTAGTACCCACCGAGATAAAATCGACCCTGTTCGCCAGATGCGGCAGCATAAAGACCATCGACGGGACTTCCAGCATGATGCCGATACGCGGTTTCGGGATCGCGTAGCCGATCATCTCTTCCACTTCGCGCCCGGCGCGCTCAATCAAGCGCCGCGCTTCGTCGACTTCATCAATACTGGTGACCATCGGCAGCAAAATACTCAGGTTGCCGGTTGCCGCGTTGGCACGCAGCATTGCGCGGACCTGGATCAAAAAGATCTCCGGCTGATCGAGCGTAATGCGGATCCCGCGCCAGCCAAGGCACGGATTCTCTTCACTGATGGGCATGTAAGGCAGTTGCTTATCAGCCCCGATGTCCAGCGTACGCAGAGTCACCGGCTTGTCGTTAAACATTTGCAGCATGCCCTGATACTGGGCAACCTGTTCTTCTTCCGACGGAAACCCGCTTTGTAGCATGAACGGAATTTCGGTGCGGTAAAGACCGATGCCGTCGATTCGACTGCCGAGCTTCTCTTCGTGTTCGGGGCTTAAACCGGCATTGAGCATCACCTTGATCCGCTCGCCGCTTTTCAGCTGTGCGGGCAGGTTAACGTCATCTTCCGCCAGCTTGCTTAATTCATTCTCTTCGCTGATAAGGCGCTGGTATTCCTGCAGCAGTACCGGCTCAGGATCGACCAGAAGCTCACCGCGATACCCGTCCACGACCAGAGTACGCCGGTGCAGAACCGAAGGCTGAATATCCGCGCCCATAACGGTCGGGATACCGAGTGCGCGTACCATAATGGCCGCATGGGAGTTAGCGGCACCGTCTCGCACCACCACGCCCGCAAGCCTGTCCTGAGGCAGTTCAGCAAGCGTTGTAGCAGAAAGCTCATCGGCAACCAGCACAAACCGTTTAGGCCAGGCATTTGCCCCCTGAATGGTATCGTCGAGATGGAACAGCAACCGCTGCCCCAGGGTGCGGAGATCGCCCGCACGCTCTTTCAGATAGCCGTCGGTCAGCGCCGCAAACTGCTCAGCAAATTTCTCGATGACTTTTTTAACGGCCCATTCCGCGACCGAGCCTTTATCCACCTCAGCAAACAGTTCCCGACGCAGGCGTGCGTCGGAAAGCAGGTGCGAGTAAAGGTCAAAAATGGCCGCCGTCTCTTTTTGCGCACCTGCCGCAAAGCGTTTGCTGTAACGGCGAAACTCGTTCGCCGCCTCTTCCAGCGCGGCGGTCAGGCGTTCACGCTCAAGTGCTGCATCAAGCGTGGAAGCCTCGTAAACCTGCTCCATCAACGGCAGCGTGGCGTCCATCCAGCCTTCAGCAATCGCCACGCCCGGCGAGGCCGGAAGTGCACGAATACGCGTATGGCGATACTGGCCAAAGAGCGCAGCCAGCTGAGACTGGGATAGGATCGCCGCCATCTGGGTTGCCAGCGTCACGAGGAAGGACTCTTCGCTTTCGTCGTACTGACGTAGTTCACGTTGCTGAACAACAAGCACGCCAAGTAGCTGGCGACGCTGAATTATGGGCACGCCCAGGAAAGCACGGAAGCGCTCTTCTTTTACGGAAGGGATATATTTAAAGCTGGGGTGTTTTTGCGCATCAGCGAGGTTGATGGGTTCCGCCAAGCGCCCGACCAGGCCCACAATGCCTTCATCAAACGCGAGCGTAACGGTACGCCCCCGTGGTTTTTTCAAACCACGGGTCGCCATCAGGTAATAGCAGCGCCGATCGTGGTCGGCCAGATATACCGAACAAACTTCGGTTTCCATCGCAAGACAGATGTCGGTCACCAGAATGTTCAGCGCCTCGTTCAGGCGAGGCGCACTGGCGACCTTCTCGACTATTTCTCGCAAGCGGGTGAGCATGATTTGCGTAGCTTAACCTCTTTTACGTCGCCAGGCAGGTGCGCTCTGCGGCTTAGGAGGGGCCTCCTGAAGCTGCATAACAACACTTGCAAACTCTTTCATCACCCTACGGTAAACATCGCGCTTAAATGACACGACCTGACGAACAGGATACCAGTAGCTTACCCAGCGCCAGCCATCAAACTCCGGCGTACTGCTGGTTTGCATATTGATATCTGAATCGTTGCCCACCAACTGCAGCAGAAACCATTTTTGTTTCTGGCCGATACAAACCGGCTTTGTGTCCCAACGCACCAAACGTTTCGGTAACTTGTAACGCAACCAGTTGCGGGTCGAAGCCAGGATGCGAACATCTTTTCGGCTTAAACCGACCTCTTCAAACAGCTCCCGGTACATCGCTTGTTCTGGGGACTCCCCTGGATTGATCCCGCCTTGCGGGAACTGCCAGGAGTGCTGACCATATCGTCGGGCCCACATCACCTGGCCCTGACGATTACAAATTACTATCCCGACGTTCGGGCGGTAGCCATCGTCATCAATCACCGGACTACCCCAAACTAAACCTTATATATGAATGATTGTTTCACACTACAGGGAGGCGGTAAACCACTCTCTTACGGGCCTGTAACCTAATAACATTTGAATAACTCACAAATAAAGGGCGAGTTATAAACAGATGAGGCACCGCAAAGGCAATTTTATTCACCTTTTCTGTGGATATAGTTGTGAAGAAGTACGGAATTACCGATGAACAACCTGAAAACCATGCAATATCACCACTGTGACATCAAAAAATAATTTTATTATTTTCATCCAGTTAATGACGTTTTGATTGTGCAAATGGTGAATAACGTGATGATCGTCACATCAGCGATCCTCGTGCTGATGAAAGATCGAACAGTGTCGGTTTTATCCACAGATTGTGCCAATAAGTTAGGCACAATCTGTGTGAAAATTCGATTTTCGTCGCACGTCAAGGCTGTAAATTGAAACAGTAGTGAGGGTTATTCCCAGTTATCCCACTTTTCTGTGGATAACATGGTGTAAGATCCTGTTTATTGTCAGTGACCAGATTTGAACAACCTGCTTTTTGCGCACAGACCCTTTTCCCAGAAAAGATAAAAAAACATATAAATCATAGAGATGTGATATTTACGCAGAAAAAGTTAAACTCTGTCCACAGAGGGTAAATTATCAGTTCATTTTTTAATCAAAGGGTTAACTTCATGCTTTCGCTTGCGCCGCTCCTTTCTCCCCCTGCCAGTGAGGCTCAACTATTGCACCAGGCACAGCGTCTGGCCGGTTTTTCGCTGGGGGAACTGGCTTCGATGGCAGGTTTACCCATTCCAGAGGATCTCAAGCGCGATAAAGGCTGGATCGGTATGCTGCTGGAGCTTTGGCTGGGAGCGAGCGCAGGCAGTAAGCCGGAACAAGATTTCGCTGCACTGGGCGTTGAACTGAAAACGATCCCGGTAGACAGCCAGGGCAGGCCGCTGGAAACCACCTTTGTCTGCGTTGCGCCGTTAACGGGCAATAGCGGTGTGACCTGGGAAACCAGCCATGTTCGCCATAAGCTGAAACGGGTGCTATGGGTGCCCGTTGAAGGTGACAGACAAATCCCGCTGGCAGAGCGTCGCGTCGGCGCGCCTTTGCTCTGGAGCCCTGATGAAGAGGAAGAGAGGCAGCTTTGCCAGGACTGGGAAGAGCTGATGGATATGATTGTGCTGGGGCAGGTGGAGCGCATCACCGCCCGTCACGGCGAAGTGTTACAGCTGCGTCCGAAAGCCGCCAACAGCAAGGCGTTAACAGAAGCCGTCGGGGCGCGCGGCGAACCGATCCTGACGTTGCCACGCGGCTTCTACCTTAAAAAAAATTTCACCGGCGCACTGCTGGCACGCCATTTTTTACTAAAAACGTAGTTTTTTAACGGAAATTGAGCGCTATCAATCATATTTACGTTGTTTTTAAGATTTTACTACTTTTACCTGTCGTAATATCGGGTTATTACTACACTATGATTTGATACGAGCCAGTGAGGATGATAACGATGAAAAAATGGGCAGTGATAATCTCGGCGGTAGGTTTAGCGTTTGCGGTATCGGGTTGTAGCAGTGATTACGTTATGGCAACAAAAGACGGACGTATGATTTTGACCGATGGCAAACCTGAAGTCGACGACGACACCGGCCTGGTGAGCTACCGCGATCAGGAAGGTAATAAGATGCAGATCAATCGCGACGAAGTATCCCAGATCATCGAGCGATAAACGGATTAAGGTCAGTGGCTTGCTGGCCTCCTTGAATTTTTTCTTCCCCTTTTGCTTCCCCTCTGCCATGTTTATATTCCTTTGTCGGGAAGTTCCTGACGCGGTCTGTCTTTTAATGAAGGAAGCCGGCTATGCATTATCACCGTATCCCCCACAGCGCTCTGGAGATAAGCCAACTGGGGTTGGGCACGATGACATTTGGTGAACAAAACAGCGAAGCCGATGCCCATGCACAACTCGACTATGCCGTCAGCCAGGGGATTAACCTGATTGATGTTGCAGAGATGTACCCTGTGCCACCACGCCCGGAAACGCAAGGGCTAACCGAAACCTACGTCGGTAACTGGCTGGCAAAACGCGGCAATCGCGAAAAGCTGATTGTTGCCTCCAAAGTCAGCGGACCCTCCCGCAATAACGATGCCGGGATACGTCCGAACCAGATCCTCGATCGCAAGAATATCCACGCCGCGCTGGATGCCAGCCTTAAGCGGCTGCAAACCGACTATCTCGACCTTTACCAGGTGCACTGGCCGCAACGTCCCACTAACTGCTTTGGTAAGCTCGGCTACAGCTGGAACGAGAGCGCACCGGCCGTTACGCTGCTTGAAACGCTGGAAGCCCTGACTGAATGCCAGCGCGCGGGCAAGATCCGCTACATTGGTGTCTCAAACGAAACGGCGTTTGGTGTAATGCGTTACCTGCACCTGGCGGATAAACATGATTTGCCACGCATCGTTACCATCCAGAATCCCTATAGCCTGCTGAACCGCAGTTACGAAGTGGGCCTGGCAGAAGTCACGCAGTATGAAGAGGTGGAGCTGCTCGCCTACTCATGTCTAGGCTTTGGTACGCTGACCGGCAAATACCTGAACGGTGCGAAGCCTGCCGGAGCGCGTAATACCCTTTTCAGCCGTTTTACCCGTTACAGCGGCGAGCAGACGCAGAAAGCCGTTGCGGCCTATGTTGATATCGCGAAACGTCACGGCCTTGATCCCGCCCAGATGGCGCTGGCCTTCGTGCGTCGTCAACCGTTTGTCGCCAGCACCCTGCTGGGCGCGACGACAATGGAACAGTTGAAAACCAACATTGAAAGTTTCCATCTGAACCTGAGTGAAGAGGTATTAGCGGAGATTGAAGCGGTGCATCAGTTTTATACCTATCCGGCACCGTAAGTGGACGCTTTTGCCGGGTGGCGGATTCGCCTGACCCGGCCTACGTTTCGTGATGTTGGCGGATTTTGTAGGCCCGGTAAGGCAACGCCGCCACCGGGCACTGATATCAACGACGACGCTGCCAGATCCACAACCCGGCAATCGCCAGCGCGAACAGCGCGCCAAACCCGACGCCAATCCCCACCACTGGCGCACCCGCTTTTACTGCCAGCGAATAAAGCCCCAGCATTAACAGCATCGCCATGTTTTCACCAAGGTTTTGCACTGCAATAGCATTACCCGCCCCGACGGTCTGCTTGCCACGTTCCTGCAGTAGCGCATTCAGTGGCACGACAAAGAAACCACCCAGAATACCAATCAGGATCAGAAGCACATACGCTGGCAGCAACGCATGCTGGAGCGAGAAGAACAACACGCCGACGCCGATTAAAATCCCCGCAGGCATACAGCGTGCGACGGTCTCAAGCGTTACCAGTTTTGCCGCTGCCCCGGCACCGACGACAATCCCGACAGCGACCATCGCGTTCAGATAAGTTGGCGTGGCGTTGTCAGCAATACCCAGCGCGACTGGCACCCACAGCACCAGCAGGAAGCGGAGCGTCACGCCCGCGCCCCAGAACATGCTGGTGCCCATCAGCGAGAATCGCGTTTCACCGTTACGCCACAGTACGCGGCAGGCGTTAAAGAAACTGCCCGTCATCGGGGTAAAACGCCAGGATTGCCCCGGACGCGCCACCGGCAACGTCGGGATAAACAGGTTTGCGATAACCGCGCCGCCATACACCGCCGCACATACGCCAAGCGCGGCGAGCACATGCCAGTCCGCCAGCACCCCCCCCGCCACGGACCCCACCAGGATCGCCGCAATGGTGGAGGACTCCATCAGGCCATTGGCTTTCACCAGCTTGTCACCGGTCGTCAGTTCGCCCAGGATGCCATACTTCGCCGGAGAGTAGGCCGCCGCGCCTATCCCCACCAGCGTATAGCCGATAAACGGGTTGATACCCAAACAGATACTCGCCGCCCCCAACAGCTTAAGGCCGTTGGCAAACATCATTACCCGGCCTTTCGGGAAACTGTCCGCCACCTGCCCCACGAACGGCGCAAAGATAATGTAAGCACCCACAAACACCATCTGGAGGATCGGTTGGCTCCAGTCGGGATAAAATTCAGCTTTCAGCAGTGCCAGAGTGGCAAACAGCAGGGCGTTGTCGCCGAACGCAGAGAGAAACTGCGCGGCGATCACCGCCATCATGCCCTTCGACCAGAGTGAGGTGTTAGTGTGTACTGACTCACGCATTGTGCTGTTCCGCCTCTTCGACCATACCTTTCAGGGTCACGAAATCGGGTTTACCACTCCCCAACACCGGAAGCTGTTTGAGGTAGCGAATATCACGCGGCACCGCCAGTTCAGGAATGCCGTGTTCGCGGGCATACTTAAGCAGCTGCTCACGCTTAAGCTCGCTGTCGGTGGTAAAGAGCACCAGCGCTTCACCTTTGCTGGCATCGTTCTTCACCACCGTTGCATGCATCTTGTCGGCTGATACCGCCGTCGCCAGCAGTTCCACCATTTCGAGAGAGACCATTTCACCCGCAATTTTAGCAAAGCGTTTTGCACGTCCCTGAATCTGCACAAAACCCTGCTCATCGAAGCGAACGATATCGCCTGTGTCGTACCAGCCTGTCTCAACCTCGCCGTTGACGTTTTCCGCCGTCGGCGCTTCAAGCACGCCTGGGTTTTCCACGCGCAGGTAGCCATTCATCACATTCGGCCCTTTCAGCTGCAGACGCCCCCCCTCTTCAATCCCCGGTACCGCCAGCAGACGTGCATCCATCCCCGGCAGTATCCGCCCAACCGTACCCGGTTTCGCCGCCATCGGCACGTTGATAGAGACCACTGGCGCGCACTCTGTCACGCCATAGCCTTCCAGAATGCGCAGGCCAAACTTGTCCTGCCAGATCTGGCGCGTGCTGTCCTGCAGTTTTTCCGCACCCGCAACCACATAACGCACGCGGAAGAAATCATACGGATTGGCAAAGCGGGCGTAATTGCCGAGAAACGTTGAGGTACCGAACAGCACGGTGCAGTTACGGTCATACACCAGCTCCGGCACAACGCGGTAGTGCAGCGGGCTTGGATAGAGGAACACTTCAGCCCCGGTCAGCAGCGGCGTAAAGAGGCCGACGGTCAGGCCAAAGGAGTGAAACAGCGGCAGCGCCGACATAAAGCGGTCGTTTGCCGTAAAATCAGCGATGGTTTTGATCTGCTCGACGTTCGCCAGAATGCTTTTATGACTGTGCACAACGCCTTTCGGATTTCCTTCGGAACCCGAAGTAAAGAGGATAATCGCGTCATCTTCCGGCCGCTGTTTAACCTGCGCCAGGCGCGGCACAAGCAGGTGAGCAAATATCCACAGCTTATCACTCGTCGTCACGTCCGCTTTCAGATCTTCGAGGAAGACCCAGCGAACCTGAGTAAGTTGCTCCGGCAGATGCCACAGCTTGCCCTTGTCGAGAAACTGACGGGAAGTAAAGATAGTATTGATTTGCGCCGCGGTGATGGCGCTGGTCAGCCCTTTCACGCCCGCGGTGTAGTTCATCATCGCGGGAATACGGCCACGAGAAACGGCCCCGAAGATCACCGCTGCGCTGATCCCCGCGTTAGGCAGCATCAGGCCAATCTTTTCGCCCTGTTTGCTGTATTTCTCAAGAATACGCCCCACAAACAAGGTCTTGGTCAGCAGCTTACGGTACGTATCCGGCGTGAAGTTAATGTCCTCAATGCAGTTTTTCTTCGCGCCATAACGGTACTGTGCCGCCAGCAAAGATTCATACAGCGTTTCACGGGGACGAATTGCCATGCGCGCTTCCATCATTTTCTGATGCAGCATTTCACCGGCGATTTTACGGCGATCGCGCGCCCGCGGAGCCTCTGGCATCGGCAGTGATGTCGGCGGCAGAATATGCAGGGTGATTTTCGGGAACAGGCGTTGCTTCACCAGCCCTTTCAGGCGGCTGAAATGGGTAAGCTCCGCCCCTTCAATGCGCAGCGGCACAACGGTGGCTTTTGACTTCGCCGCAACAAAACCTGCGCCGTCATAAATTTTCATCAGCGAACCCGTTACCGAGATACGCCCTTCCGGGAAAATAACCACCGGACGCCCCTGCTCAACCAGGCGCACCAGATGCTTAATCATCATCGGTTTGGTCGGGTCGAGCGGCACAAAATCAATCAGCGGTGACAGCCAGCGCATGTACCATTTTTGGCTAATGGAGCTGTAAACCGCAAACACCGGACGCACAGGTAAAAACAGCGCCAGCAAAATGCCGTCAATAAAAGAAACGTGGTTTGGTGTGATAAGAACGCGTTCGCCGTGAAGCGCCTGGGTATCACCAGTTACGCGAATGCGAAAAAGAACACGAAACAGAGTACGGAAGAACCCAAATAGCATCTCAACTCCCTTTGCCAGCCGGTATGAAGGGTTATTAAATGGTGGCAGATTACACGAGAAGTGGTAAGGGAGCGACAGCAAAAATAGAGGCAAAAAAAAACCTGCGCATCCGCGCAGGTTGGTGCAAGAGATGAGTACGAAATCGTACTAAGAATTCTCACCAATCAATACCTCTGGGATCTTGATTGTGGCTGCTCGCCCTACGCTTCGCCAGCGAGAAAACGCAAGGGAATGAGCCTAAGTGCAACCAGGTGTGAATATTCTCAGTTGCTGTTACAGGTTGAACTTACAGGCAAAAAAAACCTGCGTAAAAACGCAGGTTGGTGTAAATCGTGTTAATCAACCGGAGTTGATTCCACCTATCAATACCTCTGGGATCTCGACTCTACCAATCCCCCGCTCTTCTTTGCTATCGGACAATCGCAACAGCCTGAGGCAAAGTGTAACTAAAGGTTCGAATTGACATTATTTTGACATGACTGGCCGTGTAACGATTACACCACGGCGGTTGGGTCTGCATCACGTTTGTCGATTGCGGAACCGCGCTCCCCTTGAATGCGCGCCACTTTTCCGCAACACTAGTTGGTGTGTAAACGCTTACCCCTAATAAGAAGGTATTTAATGGCGACAATTAAGGATGTGGCTCGTCTGGCCGGAGTTTCCGTCGCGACCGTCTCACGCGTGATCAACGACTCCCCAAAAGCCAGTGACGCATCACGCCAGGCAGTGCAGAACGCCATGGAAACCCTGAACTACCATCCCAACGCCAACGCGCGCGCGCTTGCGCAGCAGTCAACGGAAACCATCGGGCTGGTAGTGGGCGACGTGTCTGATCCCTTTTTCGGTGCCATGGTCAAAGCGGTGGAGCAGGTCTCCTATCAGACAGGCAATTTTTTGCTGATCGGGAATGGCTATCACAACGAACAAAAAGAACGCCAGGCCATCGAACAGCTAATCCGCCACCGCTGTGCGGCGCTGGTGGTGCATGCAAAAATGATCCCCGATGCCGAGCTGATTCACCTGATGAAGCAGATGCCCGGTATGGTGATCATCAACCGTATTATTCCCGGATTCGAAAAACGCTGTGTGGCCCTTGATGATCGCTACGGAGCCTGGCTTGCAACGCGCCACCTGATCCAACAAGGCCATACCCGCATTGGTTATCTCTGTTCCAATCACCCCATTTCCGATGCGGAAGATCGCCTGCAGGGCTATTACGACGCGCTGCGCGAAAATGGTTTGCCGTGCAATGACCGGCTGGTGGCCTATGGTGAACCGGACGAAAGCGGCGGTGAGCAGGCGATGACGGAGCTGTTAGGACGCGGGCGGAATTTCACCGCAATTGCCAGCTATAACGACTCTATGGCCGCAGGTGCAATGGGTGTGTTAAATGACAACGGTATTGAAGTTCCGGCAGAAATTTCCCTGATTGGCTTTGATGACGTGCTGGTTTCCCGCTACGTGCGCCCACGCCTGACCACCGTGCGCTACCCGATTATCACCATGGCAACGCAGGCGGCAGAGCTGGCGCTGGCGCTGGCCGAACAGCGTCAGCCGCCAGACATTACGCATCTGTTCAGCCCGACGCTCGTTCGCCGTCACTCCGTTGTATCGCCTGCCGAGGCGCAAAGCGAATAGCGATAAAGATGTACCGTTTTGTCCGGGTATTCCAGCGCATCGCCAATGTACTGCCAGCCGTAGCGTTCGTAAAAGTCACGGCAGGCAGACCACAGATGCAGTTCGCTATACCCGGCCTGTGCGGCATACGCGATGACATGCTGCTGAAGTTGCCCCGCCAGCCCCTGGCCACGCGCCGCTTCATCAACGTACAGCGCCGCCAGCCACGGACAGAGATCCTGACGGGTGATCAAATCGCAGCGCCACAGTCCCACGGTTCCCCGCAACTGCTCGCCTTCAACGGCAATAAACGTCAGCGGCAACGCGCCCGGCAGCTGGCTGTGCTCAACGATGCTGTGGAAAAACTCACGCGGAAGCCCCTCACCAAAGGCCTGCCAGATCCAGTCCGTAACCTGCTCCGCATACTGAGGCGCAGCATGGAGAGGAACAATATTCACACCAGCTTCCCCTGAAAAATCGGCACGGATTCAAAAAGATAGCCATCAAAATCAGGCGCATCTTCGTCAGACAACTCCAGCAGGCTCTTTTTCACGTTTTCCAGATGCTGGAACATCGCCTGCCAGGCTCCCGTCACATCGCGTCGACGTAGCGCGGCAAGGATCGTTTGCCTGTCGCCCAGCCATTTGAGGCGGTACGCGCGGCTGGCAATGTGGACATTAAACTGCTGCCACAGCGGGCTGCTGTCCATGTGGTGCCAGACGCTCTCAACGGTCGCCAGCAGCATCTGGTTCTGCGTCGCGCCCGCCAGCACCAGATGGAACATCTTATTATTGTCCTGACTGCGATCGTCGGCAGCAATCGCCCGCTGCTCCTGCTCGATAATCCGGCGCAGGTTGTCGATATCGGCACGCGTCGCCATTTTCGCGGCGAACGCGGCAATATTGCTTTCAAGCAGCTGGCGCGCCTGTAAAATCTCAAACGGCCCTACGTCACTGTTGAGAAAGCGCTCTTCTTCGTTTTCGTGTTCTTCAGGGATGCGCATCACGTAAACACCCGAGCCCTGACGGATATCCACCGTGCCCTGCAGCTCAAGCATCAACAGCGCCTCTCGCACGATAGTGCGGCTTACGCCATAGGTTTCGGCAATGTTGCGCTCCGGCGGCAGGCGCGACCCAACGGGATAATGCCCCTGGATAATTTGCGCCCGTAAATCCTCGCCAATTTCCTGGTACTGTTTTTTTTCCGGCAGGATGACAGCCTTATCCACGTTACCACCTGTGTTTTTCAGTGAATGCGCAGGCCGGGCGTCCTCCCGGCCAGTTTGTGTACTATTTTATCAGAACGCTTACTTCCATTCATCGTCAACGGTGAGCGTCAGCACGCGCGCATCGCGCAGTTGCCGGAACCAGGCGGCCGATTTCTTTGCGCGTCGGGCACGGTTATCGCCCAGATCGATCTCAATCAGCCCGTAGCGGTTTTTAAAGGCATTCATCGGTGACACATTATCAGTGAACGCCCAGAGCATATAGCCGTGACAGTTTGCCCCCTCCTCCCGCGCCAGCAGCGTGTAGTAAAGGTGCTCGCTGATAAAGTCGATGCGGTACGTGTCGTCGATAATGCCATCACGGTTGCGGAACTGTGCTTCGTTTTCCACCCCCATCCCGCTCTCCGCCACGAACCAGTCGATGTTGCGGTAATCCTTTTTAATCCGCATCGCCATGTCGTAGATAATGCGCGGATAAATCTCCCAGCCGCGAGAGGTGTTCATTCGCCGCCCCGGTAGCTCAAACGTTTCGTAATAGTATGCCGGGTGGAACGGTGTCTCCGGGTGCCAGGCGCGGGAAGGTGCTTTCACCCGGTGCGGGTAATAGAGGTTGATCCCCAGCTCGTCGACGGTGTTACCGGCAATCAGCGCCAGCTCCTCTGCCGTGTAGTCCCACTGAACGTGGTGCTGCGCAAGCAGGGCAAAGAGTTCCTGTGGATAGTGACCATGTACCAGCGGGTCGAGAAAGACGCGATTGTAGAAGAGATCGTAGATCTCCGCCGCCCGCACATCATGCGGCGCACGTGAGCGCGGATAAGTCACTTCAGGGTTCAGAATGCAGCCCACCGAGCCACGATAACCTTTCTCACGAAACAGCTTCACCACTTTTGCCGTCGCCAGCACTTTATGGTGATTCCACTGCATCCACGTACTGGTGTTCTGCTCGTAAGGCCAGCGCAGTGCATCAAGGTAAACGCGGGTCTGCACCACGATCGGCTCATTGAACGTAAACCAGCGGGCGACTCTGGTGTGGTAGCGTTCGAACACTTTTTCCGCATAGCGAACGAACAGCTCAACCACATGCTTCGACGCCCAGCCGCCGTAGGTTTCCAGCAGCACGCCCGGTAATTCGTAATGTTCCAGGCAGATCATCGGTTCGATGCCCTGACGATGCATCTCATCGAACAGCGCGTCATAGTATGCGGCGTATTCTTCATCCACCGTCACGTTTTCATAATCGGTCAAAAAACGCGACCAGTTGATCGAGGTACGGTAATGCGTCAGCCCGGCCTGCTTCATCAGGGCGACATCTTCCCGGAAGCGGTTGATAAAATCGGTCGCCACCGCCGGACCGTAGCCGTTGTGCCAGACGTGGCGGTCGTTCTTGTACCAGAGATCGATCCACGAATCCTGCCCCGCCTTCTTGCCGCTCCAGCCTTCCGTTTGCCAGGCTGACGCCGCCGCGCCCAGAATGAAATCCTGCGGTATTGTTATCTGTTTTGTGCTCATCACATCCTCACGCATTGTCGGTGGCTTGTTGCAGCGCAGCCTGCTCTGCGCGACGCGATGCGATCTTCACAAACGGCAGATAGATAATGACCGCCGTCACAATGCAGATCAGTTGGGTGATCACCGCCCCCATCGAGCCTGCAGTGGAGAGCCAGGCATTAACCAGCGGCGGCGTGGTCCACGGCACCATCACCACCGCTTTACCGGCAAAACCGGTTACGGTAGCAAAATAGCCAATAGAGCCGGTCACCAGCGGCGTGATGATAAACGGAATGGCGAGGATCGGATTGAGCATGATTGGCATGCCGAAGATCACCGGCTCGTTGATATTAAAAATGCCCGGTCCGATGGAAAGTTTGGCGATCTCTTTCATCTCTTTGCGTTTGGTGGCAATCATGACGGCGATCAGCAGGCCAATAGTCAGGCCGGAACCGCCAATACTCATGTACACGTCCCAGAACGGCATGGTGATGATGTTCGGCACCTCTTTGCCCTGCTCAAAGGCGCTCATATTGACGGTGATCGCCCCCAGCAGCAACGGCTCGCGGATCGGCTTGATCATCTGATTACCGTGAATGCCAATCACCCAGAACAGCTGGGCGACAAACATCAGCAGCAGAATACCCGGCAGGCTTTGCACCACACGCTCCAGCGGCTGTTGCACCACCTGGTAAACCGCGTCGTACAGATACATGCCGGTCATTTGATGGAAAACGAAGCCAAAGGTGGCAATGGCGGTGGTGGTAATAATCGCCGGAATAAGAGCGGAAAATGACGCGGCCACGTTAGGCGGCACGGTGTCCGGCATTCTGATTTTCAGCCCGTTGCGGTTTTCCAGCCAGCAGTAAATCTCCACGGATAAAATGGCGATAAACATACCGAGGAACAGGCTTCGGGTATCTGAGAACTGGCGCAGGAGCACGTCTTTCACCACGTGCATCTCGCCGTCCACCAGCATCTCTACGGTGGTCGGCGTCACGCAGATAAAACAGATCACCGCCAGCAGGCCAGGGAACAGCGACTTGATGCCGTTAATCCGCCCCAGCTCAATGCCGATTAAAAACACCGCGCCGATGTTGAGGAAGTTAAGCGTGGCGTAGTTCAGCGCGCTGGTGATCGGCTTTAGCGCCGCCAGGAATGACAGCGACTGAAAGCTCGCCAGGCCATTTTTAGGGTCCAGCACCATGTTGGAGATCAGCACGGAGAATGCGCCAACGATGATGACCGGCATTAAGGTAATAAAAGCAGACTTAATCGCCATGATATAGCGATAGCTGTTGAATTTGGTGGCAAAACTGCCCAGAGCGTCGATCAGTTTTTCCTGTAATGCCATAGGGTAATACCTCAGTAAAAGGGCTTTTATTGAATAAGGTGTACAGCCGGATACTATTGGCATACCAAAAATAGCTTCCGGGCAAATATTGTTCTGTGATTAAGCTCTCAATGCCGCCAGAGGTATTCCAGATTACGATTTACAATCAATTTGGCATACCACTTGCCGACATTTATTCCGGCCTGACGGATCGTTACCGAAAAGCGTGATCGTGATGGGGATTTTGCCCTGCCCGCGTCGCTTATGCGCCGGATGGTCTGTGTTAAACTGCAGACCATTATGTGGAAGCAGGAATTTCTAATGGCAACAATGCTGGATGTCTCATTACGTGCGGGTGTGTCGAAGGCCACCGTCTCGCGCGTGCTGAACGGCACAGGTCAGGTTAAAGAGAGTACGCGTCAGCAGGTGTTCACTGCGATGGAAGAGCTGGGCTACCGCCCGAACTTTCTCGCGCGTTCCCTTGCCAACCAGACCAGCAACAGCATTGGTCTGGTGGTCTCTACTTTCGACGGTTTTTACTTCGGTCGCCTGTTGCAACAGGCCTCACGCCAGACGGAAACCCACGGAAAGCAGCTGATCGTCACCGACGGCCACGACGCGCCCGAGCAGGAAGAACAGGCGGTGCAGATGCTAGCCGATCGCAAATGTGACGCCATTGTGCTCTACACGCGCTACATGAGCGAAAAGACGATCATGAAGTTGATCAACAGCGTGCAAACGCCGCTGGTAATCATCAACCGTGAAGTCAGCCAGGCGGCGGATCGCTGCGTCTTTTTCGAACAGCAGGATGCCGCTTTCAAAGCGGTGGATTACCTGATAAGCCAGGGCCATCGGGAGATCGCCTGTATGACGGTGCCTATCCATACGCCAACCGGTAAAGCGCGCCTGATGGGCTACCGTAAAGCGCTGGAAAAGCATGGCATTCGCCTGGACGAACGGCGAATTAAATACGGTGATGCCGGGATGACGCGGGGATATGAACTGTGCAGGGAGCTGATTGCCGAAAAAGTTCCGTTTACCGCCCTGTTTGCCTGTAACGATGATATGGCGCTCGGCGCGTCCAAAGCATTACACCAGGCCGGGCTTAAGATCCCGCAGGATATTTCGCTGTTTGGATTTGACGATGCACCCAGCGCAAAATGGCTGGAGCCTGCGCTGTCTTCGGTGTATCTGCCGATCGACAACATGATCGTCACGGCGATCGACCAGGCGATCCGGCTGGCTAAAAACCAGCCTGTCGAAGCGATCCCGCCGTTTACCGGCACGCTGGTGTTACGCGATTCGGTGACAACGGGACCGTATTTTAATCAGAAGAGTTCCAGCGCAAGCAGTTCCTGAATGGTCTGGCGTCGGCGGATCAGTCGCGCCACGCCGCGATCAAACAGCACCTCCGGCAGCAGCGGGCGGCTATTGTAGTTAGACGACATAGACGCCCCGTATGCGCCGGTATCGTGCAATACCAGATAGTCTCCCGGCTGCACTTCAGGCAGCGCGCGGGTCTCCACTTTGCCGCCTTCCTGCTGGGTAAACACATCGCCAGATTCACACAGCGGGCCTGCGACGACCGTCTCAACGCGGGGAGCCTGGGTTAAATCACGACCATCGGCAGCGAGCGCCGTGATGTGGTGATAGCTGCCGTACATGGACGGACGCATCAGGTCGTTGAAGCCTGCATCAATCAGCACGAAGTGACGGCTGCCCATCTCTTTCACGCTACGCACCTGCGCCACCAGCACGCCGGACTCCGCCACCAGGAAACGTCCCGGTTCGATTTCCAGTTTCACCGGGTGGCCCAGATGCGCGGCGATTTTATCGCGTGCAGCGTTCCACAGGCCGTAATAGTGAGCGGTATCGATCGCCTCTTCCCCTTCGCGGTAAGGAATGGACAGACCACCACCGGCAGAGATCGCCTCCAGATCCTGGCCGAAGTCGACGACCTGGCGCACCATCGCGCCGCACACCTGCTCAAGATGACCGTAGTCCACACCGGAGCCGATATGCATATGAATGCCCACCAGCGTGAGGTTATAGCGCTGCAACACCTCCAGCGCCGCAGGCAGATCGGCATACCAGATACCGTGCTTGCTGTTCTCACCGCCGGTATTGGTTTTTTGGCTATGACCGTGACCAAAGCCAGGGTTTACGCGCAGCCAGACGCGATGACCGGGGGAGACCCGTCCAAGCTGTTCCAGCATATCCACAGAACCCGCATTTACCGGGATCTGCAGTTCATGTACGCGCGCAAGCGTGGCATCGTCAATCAGGTCAGCGGTAAAGACAATCGCATCGCTGTCGGTTTTCGGGTCGAACCCGGCCACCAGCGCACGCTCGATTTCGCCCAGCGATACGGAGTCAACTTTCACCCCCTGCTCGCGCATCAGGCGCAGGATGTGAACGTTGGAGCAGGCCTTCTGCGCAAAACGCACCACGTCAAACTGATGTAAGGCGGCAATCTTCTCGCGGACGATCTCCGCGTCATACACCCACACCGGGCAGCCAAATTCTGCAGGCAGGCGCAGCAGGTTATCGGCGTTCAAATCGGTATCAGTCTGGTTGAGCGGGCGTGGCATGGTCTTCTCCGGGCGGTCACATTTTTTTATGATTACGCCACAGCGCGAAGAGAATAAAAAATATCGTTTTATCGTGAGTCTATGCAAAAATGATATGGATTACGTTCAGACATCAGGTGTTCTATGCCCGCCGTTAACCTTCGCCATATCGAGATTTTTCATGCCGTGATGACCACCGGTAATCTCACCGAAGCCGCGCAAATGCTGCACACCTCGCAGCCAACGGTCAGCCGCGAACTGGCGCGTTTTGAGAAGGTGCTGGGGCTGAAGCTGTTTGAGCGCACGCGCGGCAGACTCCATCCCACGGTTCAGGGCTTACGGTTGTTCGAGGAAGTTCAGCGCTCGTGGTACGGGCTGGACAGGATTGTTAGCGCAGCAGAAAGCCTGCGCGAGTTTCGTCAGGGCGAGCTGTCCATCGTCTGCCTGCCGGTATTTTCCCAGTCGTTCCTGCCGATGCTGCTGCAGCCTTTTCTCGCCCGTTACCCTGAGGTCAGTCTCACTATTGTGCCGCAGGAGTCGCCGCTGCTCGAAGAGTGGCTCTCGGCACAGCGTCACGATCTGGGGCTGACGGAAACCCTTGCCACGCCAGCAGGAACAGAACGCACGGAGTTGCTCTCTTTAGATGAAGTGTGCGTGTTACCCGCCGGGCATCCGCTTGCCAGTAAAGAGGTGCTCACGCCTGCGGATTTCCACGGTGAAAACTACATTAGCCTGTCGCAAACCGACAGCTACCGACAATTGCTGGATGCATTATTTGCCGAGCATCAGGTGAAGCGGCGGATGGTGGTCGAAACGCACAGCGCCGCGTCGATTTGCGCCATGGTGCGAGCGGGGGTTGGCGTCTCGGTGGTTAACCCGCTCACGGCGCTGGACTACGCCGGGAGCGAGATTGTCATCCGCCCGTTTAGTGTATCGGTTCCGTTCACCGTAAGCCTGATTCGCCCGGTACACCGTCCGGCATCCGCACTGGTGGAGGCTTTTACCGGGCATCTGATTGAGCACGCACGTCAGGTGGCGCTTCGCTTACCTGACCGACAAAACCCATTATGACAGCATAAACTCGACGGCATCGGCAGCGTGAATGGCGGCGGTATCAAATACCGGGATCGGGCTTTGCTCGACCGGTACAAGCAGGCCGATTTCCGTGCAGCCGAAGATCACCCCTTCCGCCCCCTGCTGCGCCAGTTTCTCAATCACGCTGACATAATACGTGCGGGAGGGTTCGCTGAAGGTGCCCAGGCAGAGTTCGTCGAAGATAATCTGATTAATGCGCGCCCGATCGGCGTCATCCGGGACGATGCTTTCAATCCCAAACTCACTGTGCAAACGGCCGCGATAAAAATCCTGCTCCATGGTGTAGCGTGTGCCTAACAGCGCCACACGCGACATACCGGATGCGGTAATAGCACGTCCGGTCGCATCGGCGATATGCAGGAACGGCAGCGAACAGCGATCTTCAATATGTGATGCCACCTTATGCATGGTGTTGGTGCAGAGTAAAATGCCCTGCGCCCCCGCCTGCTGCAGCCCAAGCGCGGCGTCAGCCAGTATTTCTCCCGCCTTGTCCCAGTCGCCGCTCGACTGGCAGGCTTCGATTTCATGGAAATCCACACTGTGCAGCAGCAGGCTCGCCGAATGCAGACCACCCAGACGCTGCTTCACCCCTTCATTAATCAGGCGGTAGTAAGGGATCGTTGATTCCCAGCTCATGCCACCTAACAGACCGATCGTTTTCATTATCTCTCCTTTGCGTTTCTTCCAGTGAAGCAAACTTGTGATCGCCTTTCCAGTTCTTTGGCGAATCGTTTCCTTTTAACCGCGAGTGAGATAAATTAAATGAAACAATGTTTCATAACATAATAAGGCGGAGAGATGTTTATTTTCCATAAAGAGACGACGCTTGAAGATCTGGGCAATGGCGTTACGCGTCGCATTCTGGCGCATGACGGTAAAATGATGGCGGTAGAGGTCAATTTTGAGCAAGGTGCCATTGGCCCGATGCACAACCATCCGCATGAGCAATTAACCTACGTGCTCTCAGGCGAATTCGAATTCACGATTGGTGAAGAAAAGCATGTCGTGACGGCGGGCGATACGCTTTATAAAGAACCGCACATTATGCACGGCTGCGTTTGCCTGAAGCCCGGCACCCTGCTGGATACCTTCACCCCGGTGCGCGAAGATTTTCTTAAATAAAAAAGGGCGCTGCAGAGCGCCCCTTTTTTATCTGGTTAATTTATTCTGTTACCGGCTCAGGCAGTGGGTTGCGGGCAAGCATCGCTTCGCGTAACAGTACGCTGCCGCAGGCAATAAGCCCTCCCAGGAGGCTGGCCAGAATAACGATAAGCGCTTTACCTGGACCGTCTTTTTTCACCGGCATTGACGGCGTGAGCTGGTATTTAAACGGCTCAAGCTCCACATCTTTAAAGGAGAGTTTTTGCAACTGAGCCAGGTAGTATTCACGGTTCTGGAAGTCTGCGTTCAGCTCGGCCACATCCTTCATGCTTTTTTCAATTTGCAGTTTCTGCGCGATACCATCGGCACCCAGCGCGACGGAGTAATCCGGATCATCTTTTACTGCCTGTCCATTGCTGTAGACCGGCTTTTTAATGCCCGCCGCATTTGCCACTTCCAGCGAGTAATTGAGGCGCTGCAGGTTCGTTTTATGAATATTCGTCAGGCGCACACGATCGAGATCCAGTTGCTCTTTTACCACTTTCGCCTTTAGCGTCACCTGATTACGGATATTCTGCATGACTTCCTGCTCAACGATGCGGGAGATATAGGTGATATAGCCATCCAGCACCGTCTGGGCATCTTCTGCTGTCGGGGCGGTGAAACTCAATGTCCAGGAGACATATGGCACTTTGTACGCCTCTTTCACCTGAGTGTTATCTATCGCTTTCATTCTCTCCGCGATGTTAACCACCGCGCGGTGCAGCTCCATCGGGTCCACATTTGCGCTTTCCAGTTGAGACATCACGTAAGGCGAGCTTTTCATATACTCTTCGAGCAACGATTGCGACTGAAACTTTTTGATAAACAGGTTAAACACGTCCGGGCGGGTAATTTTAACATCCACATCCAGCACCTCCAGTGAAACCAACATCTGGCGCAGGGGATTCCATTGCGTCTGTTCCGCCGGGGTAATCACCGCTTTACTGGTCCACTTCTGTGGCAGCAGGAAGGCTATCGCCAGACCGGCTAACGCAAAGGCCAGCATCGTCACCACGATGCGTTTTTTGGCGGCGTACAACACCATCAGCAGTCCTGAAAGGTCAATCTCGTTGTGCGCATGTACCGGGGAGGCATGGCGGGAGAAATCCACATCCGTATTTTTTTTGAAATCCATGACTGACATAACAATTCTTCTGTTGTGATAGCGCAGTTAAAACTGCTCTGAGATCCCTGAAAGCCGATAATACAAGAAAGTAAGATTTATCTGAAATCCGTTTAACAAAACACGAGACCTGGCTATCAAAATTAGTAGGGAGACTCAGCGTATTAACACTGTTATTCATCCTCAGCCTGCCCCTTCCCACTTCCTTTTTTTCGTACCGGATTGTGCATATCAACGTTAAAAATGCCACCCCACTCACTTTATTGAAACAGCGTTTCGACCGTGATCACATTTCCATCATTAAGCGAATGACGCGGAAATAAATAGCAATAAAATAAAATAAAACGATGTTTTAGTATTCAAAAACGGCGGTTCGCATGTTTTGAAACTCAACGAGTATGAAACAAGGATAAATCAAAAAAAGCGTGAAAAAACAAAGTTAAATGGAGCAGAACTCGCAAACATCATCCTGAACACTCCCCCTCATGCGAGCATGAGGCGTTGTAACAAAAGCAGATTCCGTTTTAAACCATTGATTGCCAGGTAGGTATGTATGAATGAAAACAAACTGCTGGGGCTCGCGTGGATATCACCTTACATAATTGGGTTGATACTCTTTACGGCTTTCCCCTTTGTCTCATCGTTCTTCCTCAGTTTTACGGAGTACGATTTGATGAGCCCGCCGGTGTTTAACGGCGTTGAGAACTATCGCTACATGTTTACCGAAGACACCCTCTTCTGGAAATCAATGGGTGTGACGTTTGCCTATGTATTTTTGACCATTCCTTTAAAGCTCGCCTTTGCATTGGGCATTGCGTTTGTTCTGAACTTTAAATTACGCGGCATCGGCTTCTTCCGTACTGCCTACTATATTCCGTCGATCCTCGGCAGCTCCGTCGCCATTGCCGTTCTGTGGCGCGCGCTGTTTGCTATCGATGGCCTGCTGAACAGCTTTATCGGCGTGTTTGGTTTCGATCCGGTGAACTGGCTCGGTGAGCCTTCTCTGGCGCTGATGTCCGTCACGTTGCTGCGCGTCTGGCAGTTTGGTTCCGCGATGGTCATCTTCCTCGCGGCACTGCAAAACGTGCCGCAGTCGCAGTATGAAGCGGCGATGATTGACGGAGCCTCTAAGTGGCAGATGTTCATGAAAGTGACCGTTCCACTGATTACACCGGTGATCTTCTTCAACTTCATTATGCAGACCACGCAGGCGTTCCAGGAATTTACCGGGCCGTATGTGATTACCGGAGGGGGACCAACCTACTCGACCTACCTGTTCTCGCTCTACATCTACGACACGGCGTTCAAATATTTCGATATGGGCTACGGCGCGGCGCTGGCCTGGGTTCTGTTCCTGGTCGTGGCCGTCTTTGCCGGTATCGCCTTTAAGTCGTCGAAATACTGGGTGTTCTATTCCGCCGATAAAGGAGGCAAAAATGGCTGATATCCAACAACTCTCCACGGCGAGAAGCATTGCGGAACGCGAAGTGGCCCGCACGCTGCGCAGAGAAAAAATTAACGCCAGCATTCGCTATGTGATCCTGCTGATTGTCGGCCTGCTGATGCTCTACCCGCTGGTGTGGATGTTCTCGGCGTCGTTCAAACCGAACCACGAGATCTTCACCACCCTGAGCCTGTGGCCTGCCCACGCCACCTGGGACGGCTTTGTGAATGGCTGGAAAACCGGCACCGAGTACAACTTCGGCCATTACATGCTGAACACCTTTAAGTATGTGATCCCGAAAGTGATCCTGACCATTATCTCCTCCACCATCGTGGCCTATGGCTTTGCCCGCTTCGAGATCCCGTGGAAGAAATTCTGGTTCGCCACGCTCATCACCACCATGCTGCTGCCAAGCACTGTGCTGCTGATCCCGCAGTACCTGATGTTCCGTGAAATGGGCATGCTGAACAGCTACATGCCGCTGTACCTGCCGCTGGCCTTCGCCACACAGGGGTTCTTCGTCTTTATGCTGATCCAGTTCCTGCGCGGCGTGCCGCGTGACATGGAAGAGGCCGCGCAAATTGACGGCTGCAACTCTATCCAGGTGCTGTGGTACGTGGTGGTGCCGATCCTGAAACCGGCCATTATCTCCGTCGCCCTGTTCCAGTTCATGTGGTCAATGAACGATTTCATCGGGCCGCTGATTTACGTCTACAGCGTGGATAAATACCCGATTGCACTGGCTCTGAAAATGTCCATCGACGTCACCGAAGGTGCGCCGTGGAACGAAATTCTGGCAATGGCGAGCATCTCCATTCTGCCATCCATCATTGTCTTCTTCCTGGCACAGCGCTACTTCGTACAGGGCGTTACCAGCAGCGGAATTAAAGGTTAAGAGGGAAATATCATGGCTGAAGTTATCTTCAACAAACTGGAAAAGGTCTACTCCAACGGCTTCAAAGCGGTACATGCTATCGACCTTAAAATCGCTGAGGGGGAATTTATGGTGATTGTCGGGCCGTCCGGCTGCGCCAAATCCACCACCCTGCGTATGCTGGCCGGGCTGGAAACCATCAGCGGCGGTGAAGTCCGTATCGGCGACAAGATCGTGAATAACCTCGCGCCGAAAGAGCGCGGGATTGCGATGGTGTTCCAGAACTATGCGCTCTACCCACACATGACCGTGCGCGAGAACCTGGCTTTCGGCCTGAAGCTGAGCAAGCTGCCGAAAGATCAGATTGAATCGCAGGTGAACGAAGCGGCCAAAATCCTCGAACTGGAAGAGCTGCTCGACCGCCTGCCTCGCCAGCTCTCCGGCGGCCAGGCCCAGCGTGTGGCTGTAGGCCGTGCAATTGTGAAAAAGCCAGACGTGTTCCTGTTCGATGAACCGTTGTCAAACCTCGACGCCAAGCTGCGCGCCTCGATGCGTATTCGTATTTCTGACCTGCACAAACAGCTGAAGAAATCGGGTAAACCGGCGACCACCGTCTACGTCACCCACGACCAGACAGAAGCGATGACCATGGGCGACCGCATCTGCGTGATGAAGCTCGGTCACATCATGCAGGTGGACACGCCCGATAACCTCTACCACAAGCCGAAAAACATGTTCGTGGCGGGCTTTATCGGCGCGCCGGAAATGAACATTCGTAAAAGCCTTCTGGTGGAAAAAGAGGGGCAACTGCACATCGCTATCGGCCATGAAACCATGCCGTTAAATGCGGAAAAGCAGGAGAAAGTCTCTGCTTATGCAGGCCAGGAGATCTTCTACGGCGTGCGCCCGGAATTCGTTGCTCTCTCCGATGAACCGTTCGCAGAGGGCAGTTGCAGCGGCGAAATGGTGCGCGTGGAGAACATGGGCCACGAATTCTTTGTGTATCTGAAAGTTGCGGATTATGAACTGACCGCCCGAATTCCTTCCGATGAAGCTAAGCCGATGATTGATAAAGGTCTTCATCGTAAGGTGTATTTCAAGTTCGATATGAATAAATGTCATATTTTTGACGCAAAAACTGAACAGAACCTCTCTCTCTGATGGAGTAATAAAAATGAAAAAAGTGCTTTTAAGCGCAGCAATCTCCGCTACCCTGGGCCTGACTGCTTTGCCATCGATGGCGCAAAATGTTGATTTACGTATGTCCTGGTGGGGCGGTAATGGCCGCCACCAGGTCACGTTGAAAGCCCTGGAGGAGTTCCATAAACAGAACCCGGACATCAACGTAAAAGCGGAGTACACCGGCTGGGACGGTCACCTCTCCCGTCTGACCACCCAGATTGCGGGCGGCACCGAGCCGGACGTGATGCAGACCAACTGGAACTGGCTGCCGATCTTCTCTAAAAACGGCGACGGCTTCTACGATCTGAACAAAATGAAGGACGTGATCGACTTAACGCAATTCGATCCAAAAGAGCTGCAGTCCACCACCGTCAACGGCAAGCTGAACGGCATTCCGATCTCCGTGACGGCGCGCGTCTTCTATTTCAATGACGAAACCTGGAAAAAAGCGGGCGTTGAATACCCGAAAACCTGGGACGAACTGATGGCGGCCGGTAAAGCGTTCGAGAGCAAGCTCGGCAAACAGTATTACCCGGTGGTACTGGAGCACCAGGACACGCTGGCGCTGCTGAACTCTTACATGATTCAGAAATACAACATCCCTGCCGTGGACGAGAAAACCAAAAAATTCTCTTACAGCAAAGAACAGTGGGTTGAATTCTTCCAGACCTATAAAAAGCTGGTGGACAGCCACGTGATGCCGGACACCAAATACTATGCGTCGTTTGGTAAGAGCAACATGTACGAGATGAAGCCGTGGATACAGGGCGAATGGGGCGGCACTTACATGTGGAACTCCACTATCAACAAATATTCCGACAACCTGAAGCCACCGGCAAAACTGGAGTTGGGCAACTACCCGATGCTGCCAGGTGCGACCGACGCGGGTCTGTTCTTTAAACCAGCACAAATGTTGTCGATTGGTAAATCCACGAAAAACCCGGAAGCGGCGGCGAAGCTGATTAACTTCCTGCTGAACAGCAAAGAGGGTGTCGATACGCTGGGTCTGGAGCGCGGCGTACCGCTGAGCAAAGCAGCGGTGCAGTTCCTGACAGAAGATGGCACCATCAAAGAGAGCGATCCTTCTGTCGCAGGTCTGCGTCTGGCCCAGTCTCTGCCCGCGAAACTCTCTGTGTCACCTTATTTTGACGATCCGCAAATTGTGGCGCAGTTCGGCACATCTCTGCAGTACATCGACTACGGACAGAAAACCGTGGAAGAGACTGCCACTGACTTCCAGCGTCAGGCTGAACGCATTCTGAAACGCGCCATGCGTTAATCCATTGTCACTGTGAATACCCTGCCGTCCACGCGGCGGGGTATTTTTTTATCTCAAGGAGAGAACAATGAAAGGCAAAATCATCCCGTTACGTTTCTGCACGCGTCAGGACAGTGAAACCGGGCACGAGGTGATACGGATGACGCCCCCGCATATTATTTGCCACCGTAATTACTTCTACCAAAAATGCTTTACCCGCGATGGCAATAAACTGATTTTTGGCGGCGCGTTCGAAGGACACTGGAACTACTATCTGCTGGATATTACGCAGCAGCAGGCGACTCAGTTGACGGAAGGCGCTGGTGATAACACGTTCGGTGGCTTTTTATCGGACGATGATAAATCGCTGTGGTATGTCAAAAATAACCGTGAACTACGGTGCGTCGATCTCTCTTCTTTTGCAGAGCGCATCGTCTATAAGGTGGATGACGAATGGGTGGCCTACGGCACCTGGGTCGCGAATTCAGACTGCACAAAACTGGTCGGCATTGAAATCAACAAGCGCGACTGGCAGCCACTGACCGACTGGGGCAAGTTCCGCGCGTTTTACTTCACTAACCCGGAATGCCGGTTGATTAATATTGATTTACGCACCGGCGAGCGTCGGGTGATGTTGCAGGAAAACCGCTGGCTTGGGCATCCGATCTATCGCCCGTTTGATGACAACACCGTGGCGTTTTGCCACGAAGGCCCGCGCGATGCCATCGACGCCCGTATGTGGCTTATCAACGAAGACGGCAGCAACGTGCGCAAAGTTCGCCAGCATGCCACGGGTGAAAGTTTTACCCATGAGTTTTGGGTGCCGGACGGCTCGGCGCTGTACTACGTTGAACATAAAGAGAACGATTCTAATCGCTATTTGTGCAGCGCTCATCCGCAAACGCTGGAAAACCGCCAGCTAATGGCGATTCCGCCCTGCTCGCACCTGATGAGTAACCATGATGGTTCGCTGATTGTCGGCGACGGTGCGCCGCATAATACGGGGGATATCAGCCTGAACGACCCGTTTATCTGGGTATTTGATATTCATGCCGGAACGCAGAAAGCCATTTGCCAGCACAACACCAGCTGGAAAGTGCTGGATGGCGACCGCCAGGTCACGCATCCGCATCCGTCATTTTCGCCGGATAATAAGTGGGTGCTGTATACGTCGGATGAGGAAGGGATGCCCGCGCTTTACCTGGCGCGGGTGTAAAAAAGCCGGGTGGCGGCTCCGCCTTACCCGGCCTGTTCAAACTTGTCGGCCCGGTAAGCGTAGCGCCGCCGGGCAATAACATTACACGCCGATGTCGCGTAACTTCTCCCCTGCCATCAGCTTGCGTTCAATGTGTTCCAGCGTCACGCCTTTGGTTTCAGGAATAAGCCAGAACGTTATCCCGATAAACGCCACGTTCAGCACCGTATAGAGCCAGAAGGTGCCCGCTGCGCCAATCGCATCCAGCAACGTCAGGAAGGTCGCGCCGATGATCATGTTCGACACCCAGTTAGTGGTGGTGGAACAGGTGATGCCGAAGTCGCGGCATTTCAGCGGCTGGATTTCGGAGCACAAGATCCACACCACCGGTGCGGCGCTCATCGCATAACCGGCGATACACATCATCGTCATACCGACTGAGAGCCACGAAAGCCCGCTGGAGGCCGTGCCGTTGTCAAACTGCATCAGGCAGTAGCCGAGGATCAGCGTGCCGAGCGCCATGACGCTAAAGCCAATCTTCAGCGCTGGTTTACGCCCGGCTTTATCCACGGTGAACACTGCAATAAAAGTGGCGAACATAAAGGTCAGCCCCACCACCAGCGTGGCGATCATCTGCTGCTCGGTGGTGGTAAACCCGGCCATTTTGAAGATGCGCGGTGCGTAGTACATGATGATGTTCATCCCGGTAAACTGCTGCATCGCCTGCAGCAACATCCCGAGAAACACCGCGCGGCGCACGTTGCGGTTCACTTTGAACAGCGACCAGCCGCCCTGCTTCAGCTTCAGGCTTTCACGGATTTCATTCAGCTCTTCACGCGCTTTTTCCGAGGTATCACGCAGCATACGCAGTACCTCTTCGGCCTCTACATGGCGGCCTTTTTGTGCCAGCCAGCGCGGACTGTTTGGCAGGAAGATGACTAAAATAATCAGCAACACTGCAGGCAGCGCCAGCACGCCGAGCATCGCACGCCAGTTACCGCTATAGCTGAAATACGTATCGGACAAAAATGCCAGCACAATGCCGAGCGTGACCATCAGCTGATACATACTGATCATCTTGCCGCGCACGTTCTCGCTCGCCATTTCGGAGAGATAAAGCGGCGCGGTGTAAGAGGCAATCCCCACCGCCACCCCCAGCAGCACGCGGGAGAGCAGCAGCACTTCGACGTTAGTGGCAAACGCGGAGCCCATAGAGCCTGCAACGAACAGAATCGCCCCGACCATCAGGCTGTATTTTCGCCCAAGCCGGAACGACAGCCAGCCGTTAAACAGTGCGCCGATGGCCGCGCCGAGCATCATGCTGCTCACCACCCACTCCTGCAGGCGGTTGCTCAGCGTGAAGTGATCGGTAATGAAGGGTAACGCTCCGGCAATCACGCCGATATCCAGTCCGAACAACAGGCCCGCCACGGCCGCCGCGATGGAGACAAACTGGTTCATGCGTCGGGTATCCCGCAGTGCAGCGGGCATAAGGGTAGAATCATTTACAGATGTCATAGTTTCCTGCCTGAACAGCGAAATTCGTTAACTGAAATTACGAGATAGCGAGAAAAAGTGTCAGGCCGGAAAGGGTGAAGATATGGATTATTTCGCTACGACATAGTGAACTGTGATGGACATTACAATTTAAACTTCTGGCGAATTATCACCGTATTTTGTTAACCAGCTAATTTTTAAGAAATTAAAGTGTGATGCGCATCATTCATGATTTTTTAGTATGGATTTTTCATCTTTGAGGATATGGATAATGACAATTTTTGAGCAAAAAAAACCTCCGCCCGAGGGCAGAGGTTGTTTCGCAAAGCCGGATTAACGCGCCAGCCAGCCACCGTCAACCGCCACGGTGTAGCCGTTGATATAGTCAGATGCCGGGGAGGCCAGGAACACCACCGGCCCCATCAGGTCGCTCGGCAGACCCCAGCGGCCCGCCGGAATACGGTCGAGGATTTCCGCGCTGCGCTGTTCGTCCGCACGTAACTGCTGGGTGTTATTGGTTGCCATGTAGCCGGGAGCGATCGCGTTGACGTTGATGTTGTGCTTCGCCCACTCGTTCGCCAGCAGACGCGTCACACCCATTACGGCGCTTTTTGACGCGGTGTAAGACGGCACGCGGATGCCGCCCTGGAAGGAGAGCATGGAGGCGATGTTGATGATCTTGCCGCCTTTACCCTGGGCGATAAAGTGTTTCGCTGCCGCCTGAGACATGAAGAACACGCTCTTAATGTTCAGGTTCATTACGTCGTCCCAGTCACGCTCGCTGAAGTTGATCGCGTCTTCACGACGGATCAGACCGGCGTTGTTCACCAGAATGTCGATATGACCAAATTCTGCCACCGCGCGATCCAGCAGCTCAGGAATAGCGTCGATTTTACGCAGATCGGCAGTCAGGCTCAGGAAGCGGCGGCCCAGCGCGGTGACGCGTTCAATCGTTTCTGTAGGCTCAACAATGTTGATACCGACGATATCGCAGCCCGCTTCCGCCAGACCTAACGCCATGCCCTGGCCCAGCCCGGTGTCACAACCGGAAACGACCGCCACTTTACCCTGCAGAGAAAATGCATCCAGAATCATGTTTGTTCCTTACTCTTTCAGCGCCTGTCACGAACAGGCAGGTTTATGCTTAACTACCCGCGACTAGCGCAGATCTTTTACAGCAACGTGGTCCATGTCATCAAAGACCTGGTTTTCACCGACCATACCCCAGATAAAGGTATACGCGCGGGTGCCCACGCCAGAGTGAATGGACCAGCTCGGAGAGATTACGGCCTGCTCGTTATGCATCACGATATGACGCGTTTCCTGCGGTTGCCCCATCATGTGGAACACGCACGCGTCTTCTTCCATGTTGAAGTAGAAATAGACCTCCATGCGGCGTTCGTGAGTGTGGCACGGCATGGTGTTCCACAGGTTGCCCGGCTCAAGCTCGGTCAGCCCCATGCTGAGCTGGCAGGTTTCCAGCACATCCGGCACGAAGTATTTGTTAATGGTGCGACGGTTGCTGGTGAGGTTATCGCCAAGCGTCACGGGCGCTACGTCCGCAGGAGTGACTTTTTTGGTTGGCCAGGTGGTATGTGCTGGCGCGCAGTTGTAGTAAAACTTCGCAGGCTTGCTGCTGTCGACGCTGGCAAAGATCACTTCTTTTGCACCTTTGCCGACGTACAGCGCGTCGCGGTGGCCGATCTCATAACACTGCCCGTCTACGGTAATGGTGCCCGGCCCACCGATATTAATCACGCCCAGCTCGCGACGCTCCAGAAAATAACTCACGCCCAGTTGTTTACCCACTTCACTGCCAACGGAAACCGTGTTCGCCACCGGCATAATCCCGCCCACAATGATGCGGTCAATATGGCTGTAGACCATGGTGTACTGGTCGGCTTCAAAAACCTTCTCAATTAAAAACTCATTGCGCAGCCCCTGAGTATCCAGCGTTTTCGCATGCGCACTGTGGATGCTTTGTCTGACGTCCACGTTAACCTCCAGATTGATCGTGCCCGAAGGCAAAGATAATTAACGAAACAATGTTCCGTTTTCATGATAGGCACATAGTATCCGCACAGATTTGGGTTTTCAATTACATTTAAAACAACGTTTCACTTTTTCTGCAAATTTATGCCGAAAATGATGTTTTGATCACGATTGTTGGGGAATTGACAGAGACAAGAGCGAAGCACTCATGGATATTAATCATAATAAACAATCAATTACAAAACCTTTGAAATACGACGGTGTAAAAAACATTCGGTGTTAAAAATCAAAGATGGGATCGCCAGGCTGAATTAATCTTGCGAATTGCGCCACCAGTCACACATATTGAAACGATGTTTTGATAATTTGACACTCAGTTTTTAAACTTATCATTCATCGTAATAAAGGAGCGCATTATGGCTAAAGGTATGCGGGTCAAGCTGAACTATGAAGTCAGCCACGATCCGGATACAGGCGTGGAAGTCACCCGCCTGACCCCACCCGAAGTAACCTGTCATCGCAACTACTTTTACCAGAAGTGCTTCTTTAATGATGGCAGCCATTTGCTGTTTGCCGGGGAGTTCGACGGCCACTGGAACTACTACCTGCTGGATCTGAAAAAAGCCGAGGCGGTGCAGCTGACAGAAGGTGCGGGTGATAACACCTTTGGCGGGTTCCTCTCGCCGGATGACAAATCGTTCTACTATGTGAAGAACGATCGCACGCTGCTGGAAGTGAATTTGCAGACGCTGACAGAACGCGAAGTGTATCGCGTCGCGGACGAGTGGGTCGGTTACGGCACATGGGTAGCCAACAGTGACTGCACCAAACTGGTCGGCATCGAGATTGCCAAAAGCGACTGGACGCCGCTCAACGACTGGAAAATCTTCCACGACTTTTTCCACAAAGGGCCACACTGCCGCCTGCTGCGCGTGGATCTGAAAACCGGCGAAAGCACGACCATCCACGAAGAGAAGAGCTGGCTCGGCCATCCTATTTACCGCCCGTTCGATGACCATACCGTGGCCTTCTGCCATGAAGGGCCGCACGATCTGGTAGATGCCCGTATGTGGCTGGTCAATGAGGACGGCAGTAACGTGCGCAAAGTGAAAGCACATGCGGAAGGTGAAAGCTGTACTCATGAATTCTGGGTACCAAACGGCTCTGCGCTGGTGTATGTCTCCTACCTGAAAGGTCAGCAGGGGCGCACCATTTACAGCTACAACCCGGATACCGGCGTTAACGAGGCAGTGATGCCAATGCCAGCCTGCTCGCATCTGATGAGCAATTTTGACGGTACGCTGCTGGTGGGTGACGGTTCAGGCACACCGGTGGACGTGAAGGACACCAGCGGTTACACCATTGACAACGATCCTTATCTCTATGCCTTTGACGTGGCGAAAAAAGCATACTTCCGTATTGCCCGTCACGACACCTCCTGGGCGACGGTGGCCAACAGCCGCCAGGTCACCCACCCGCATCCATCCTTTACACCGGATGACCGTGCGGTGCTGTACAGTTCCGATAAAGACGGCAAACCGGCTCTCTATATCGCGAAACTCCCCGAGCAACCTGAAATGTTGCATGCATGATTTGAGTTAATGTTTCTGTAACTGGCCTTGCCCTCCGTTTCGGGGGGCTTTTTTTTGCTCAATGCGCGCTTTTTGCCCGGTGGCGCTGCGCTTACCGGGCCTACAAAATCCGCTTTATCCTGCACATCGCCACCCGGCGTTTTCTGGGCGCAAAAAAAACCGGCTCAAACGAGCCGGTTTTTTCCCGGAGGTACTGTTTATTATTTTAGAAAGAGTACGCCACGCCTAAACGGAAACGGGTCTGACGTTCGTCGGTCTCTTTCACGCCCACGTTACCCACTTCAACATACGGTGCCCAGTTTTTATCCCATTTGTAGGCCAGCTTGGCGTTATATTCGTTAGAGTAATCTTTATTATTGTTACGGATCATCCCTTCAGAGCTTTTCGCATAAACATAATTCAGCTCGGTACGCCAGTCTCCCAGTACCCAACCGATCCACGCATCGCCACGGTTAACTTTATCATCGTCTTTATTCGCGCTTGACGGATAACGGGTATATTCATAACGGTAGCGCGCCGCCACGTAGAAACCATTATCGAAGCTATATTGCAAATGCAGATTCGGCTTATAAATGGTACGACTGTCATTACTCTCAATCGTGAACGCTGGCGTCAGCGCGATATTGTCTGTCGCTTTCCAGCGCCAGCTAATCTGGTCTTCATGACCGTTGCCGACGACATCCGCAAAAGGCTGGTCAGCCTTGTCACCACCTGATTTCCATTTCGCTTCTACAGAAAAACCTAAGCCGTTCGCAAAGCGATGCGAAACCGAAACACGATCGGCATTCGAACCACTGTCGATATATTCATGACGCAGATCGACGGTAACGGCCTGAGCCGCAAAAGATGCACCAATAAGAGAAGCAAGGACCAGAGATTTCTTAAACATGAAAAAACCCTCAATTAAAATAACGTTTCGTTTTTATGGAACTGCAGTTTATTTTTTAAATAACGTTATTTTAGTGACCAGGATCGAAATTATTTGTTTCATTTTTTTTGGCAAAGATGGACGTGACACCCATCAACAAAACGCGGGTATTAGCCTTAAATTTCAGGAGAGAGATCACACTAAAACGTTAGCGAGGAGAATAATTAGGAGTGCAAGCACCGGAGAGAACTTAAGAAAGAGCTGATAAGAGTAAAAATATAATTCTGACTGTCAAAAAAAACCTCCCGAAAGGAGGTTTTAATGTAGGCCGGGCACGGATAACTACCGCTCAATGGCCAATGCAACCCCTTGCCCACCGCCGATACAGAGCGTTGCCAGCCCTTTGCGGGCGTCACGCTTCATCATTTCGTGAACCAGCGATACCAGGATGCGGCAACCGGAAGCGCCGATAGGATGGCCGAGCGCGATGGCTCCGCCGTTGACGTTGACCCGCAACGGGTCCCACTCCAGCATTTTACCGACCGAGATTGCCTGCGCAGCAAAGGCCTCGTTGACTTCAATCAGATCCACATCGCTGAGCTGCCAGCCCGCACGCTCAAGACAGCGCCGGGTCGCATACACAGGGGCAATCCCCATCAGCGCAGGGTCAACGCCCACGCTGGCGAAGGCTTTGATTCGCGCCAGCACCGGGAGATCAAGCTCCAGCGCTTTGCTTTCACTCATCATCATAACAGCGGCGGCACCGTCATTTATGGAAGAGGCGTTCCCCGCCGTCACCGAGCCGAGAGTTTCAAACTCAGGGTTGAGTTTTGCCAGCCCTTCAGCGCTGGCATCGGTACGCGGTTGTTCATCGGTATCGACCGTCACGGCTTCGCCGTTCTGGCGCAGAGTGCTGACCGGAACGATCTCAGCCCGGAAGCGCCCGGAATCAATCGCGGCGCGGGCTTTTTGTTGCGAGCTAAGCGCATACGCATCCTGCAGCTCACGGCTAATCCCATACTCGCGCGCCAGGTTTTCCGCCGTCACGCCCATATGGTAGTCATTGAAGGCATCCCACAGTCCGTCATGAACCAGGCTGTCGAGCAGTTGGCTATTACCCAGCTGCGCGCCGGTGCGGCTGTCGGTCAGTACGTGCGGAGCGCGGCTCATGTTCTCCTGCCCACCGGCAATTACCACGTCTGCTTCGCCACACTGAATAGCCTGCGTCGCAAGATGCAGTGCTTTTAAACCGGAACCACAGACGTCGTTGATGGTTATTGCAGACACGGTGTTCGGCAGGCCGCCTTTCAGCGCCGCCTGCCGCGCAGGGTTCTGCCCCGCGCCAGCGGTCAGCACCTGGCCCAGGATCACCTCGTCAATTTCGTGTGCGGCGATCCCACTGCGTTCCACCAGTGCCTTGACCACCACGCTGCCGAGATCAACAGCAGAATGGCGCGCAAGCGCTCCCTGAAAACAGCCGATAGCCGTACGTAACGCACCCACTATAACGACATCTTTCATCACGACCTCTGTGCAAAATGACAGGACGATAGTAGAGGATTGTTATCAAAAATTATCGCAATTGTTTAAAATTAGTGAGTTTAATCACAAGGATTAGCGTGCTTCCTGCAAATACTGCCGCAGCCAGCTACCGGCGACGCCGGGCGGGGTTCGTTTGTTCCAGAGCAGATCGATAGCGATCGTGCGTGGCCAGCCGGGAACATTCAGTTGCACGAGCGATTTCGCCGCAGCAAATTCATCCACCAGCGCACAGGGT